>Ga0310125_10001812_pt1 | contig 10971 bp, 5 predicted proteins | sample CB11b_Tmax_Bot8__FD_203508 | JGI IMG/M metagenome (GOLD analysis project Ga0310125, IMG submission 203508) | Marine microbial communities from Western Arctic Ocean, Canada - CB11b_Tmax_Bot8 | ecosystem: Environmental > Aquatic > Marine > Oceanic | place: Canada: Western Arctic Ocean | collected... | reverse complement strand
TGGTCCGTTCCTATCTCGCCTGCACCAGCTTCGTCGACAGCCAGGTGGGCCGGGTGCTTGATGCACTCAAGCGAAATGGCCTGGAGGACAACACGATTGTTGTTCTCTGGTCGGATCACGGCTGGCACCTGGGTGAAAAGATGATCACCGGCAAGAACACGCTCTGGGATGACGGTACCCGGGTGCCGCTGATCTTTGCCGGGCCCGGTGTGACGGGAGGCCAGGTCTGTACGAAACCGGCCGAGCTACTGGACATGTACCCCACGCTCCTTGACTTGTGCGGCCTGCCGGCGAGGAAGGAACTGGAGGGACACAGTCTCACTCCACAGCTTGAGGATGCCTCGGCCCGTCGCCGCTGGCCGGCGATCACAACCCACAATCGTGGCAACCATGCGGTGCGGTCAGAGAACTGGCGATACATCCACTACGCCGATGGCAGCGAGGAACTCTATGATATGCAGTCAGATCCTAACGAGTGGCACAACCTGGCAGCGAATCCGAAGCATACCGGCGTGTTGGCCCGTCATCGGCGGTTTCTACCAGAAGTGGACCGGGAACCGGCCCCGGGGAGCAAGCATCGCATCCTCATATATGAGGATGGTAAGGTGAACTGGCAGGGTGAGGATCTGGACCCGAAAGCACCTATTCCAGGGCTTTAAGCTGGGAGGAAAGCCCCAAATGGTAGTGGATCAGCAGTCATGGGCACCAGAATGGGAGGTGTTCCCGGATTTTCAGACCGGGGCGCGGGTGACGCGCCTGACCAGTGCCGACTGCATTAACCATCCACTCTATTACCTCACCAACTCGTTTTCCTCGGATGGCCAATGGCTGGTCTTTGCCTCGGACCGGGCCGGCAAGATGGATCTTTACAAGGTGAGCCTGGAAAACGGTGAGATCCAAAGGCTTACCGACCTTAAGGGTCTGCAGCCGTTTTCCGGGAACGTGGTCGATGACCGGGTCTACTTTGCCACCGATGGCCAGGTTCACGAACTGGACCTCGCCAGTGGAAATGCCCGGGTGGTTGTCGAGCGACCTGGTTGTGGGCTGGGCGAGGTGACCGTCAGCTGTGATCGCCAGCAGGTGGCCTGCCTGGTCACCCGCGGTGATGCGGCCAGCCTGCTGGTGGCCCAGGTCGATGGCACGGCGGACCACGAGATCCTGGCCGGGGTCCGGGCACTTTACCATCCCCAGTTTCATCCCACCGATCCCGGCCAGCTGATCTACTCGGCCGACCCCCCCGATCCGAGAATGTGGGCGGTGCGCACAGATGGAAGCGATGATCGCTGTATCTACCGGAACGAGCCGGAGGAGTGGTTCGTACACGAGACGTTTCTCGGTAGCAGCGGCCGCTTGATCGTCTGCCACTGGCGGCATGGCCTGCGGATGGTGGCAATGGATGGAACGCTCAAGGAACTGTCCGACCTGAGTGTCTGGCACATTGCCTCGCGGCCGGACGGGGGATTGATCGTCTGCGACACGCACTTGCCAGACATCGGGCTGGTGCTGGTGGATCCGGAAAACGGCCGGCACCGTTCACTTTGCGCGACCGCTGCCACCAACCAGGGTTTCCAGTGGCACCAGCCGACGCCGCTGGTTGCAGATGGTGAAGCACCTGGATGGGCCACGATGGTCGAGGAGGAATCGACCGAGACCGCCTACGGACCGCAGTGGTCGCACCCGCATCCTTCCTTCAGCCCGGACGGGCAACGGGTGGCCTTCACCTCGGACATGACCGGCCGGCCGCAGGTCTACGTGGTCGATGTCCCGGGGGAGTAGATCGAGCCTGCTTACTCCTCGACCCGTGGCCCCGATTCGTACCAGAACTGTATTCCCCTGAACTCCATGCTACGTAGCAGCCCACCGCAGGCTTCCAGCCCGGGACGGAATCGTCCCAGCGGTTTCCAGTTGAGCCGCACGGTTAGTTCGGCGGGCGCATCGCCCGTCGGTCCGACGAAGAGCTGCATGGACGAGGCCAGCTTGCCAAGCTCTTCGGACTTGATCGCCGTAGCCAGCTTCTCCACGGCCTCCTGGTTGGGCGCGACCGCCTGCATCGTGATCGTGGCTGGCCGCTGCGAGTCCTTGTCCTTGTAAGGAAGCAGGTCAGGAATCACCTTGACGTTAGTTGTCAGTTTCAGGGGAAAGGGACCGCCGGTGTCATAGGTGAGTTCCACGAAGTAGGCGGTCCAGCCACTCTTTGGTTCCGAGATCGAGGCAGTGTATTCGCCGTTGGTATCAGGCTCAAGAACCTCGCTGGTGTACTTGCGGCCGAGTGTCTCAACACGGAAATCCCGGGCATTCGGATTAGTTGCCTGCCAGAGTTTTACTTCTGTTGGCTTCTCATCCACGTTGACCCGTAGGAAACCGTCTCTTTCATGTTTCCAGGAGAAGGTGGGCGTTGCCCGGCCTTCAATAACCAGGGAATAAAATGCCGTGATTGTCTGGATCGCATCCGTCCCGCCCAGCCCGTGGTCGGCGTTGGGGACATAGCGGAGGTTCTTCTGCCCACGGAGCTCATCAAAGTAAAACTGCGAGGAATCGGGCAGGAAGAACTGGTCGCCGGACGCATTGACGATGTACTTGGGCATCGTCAGCCGATGCCGGTAGTAATAGGGGTCCACCAGTTCGTAGAGAGACTGCATGCGAGGATGGTCTGCTCGCTCGGTGATCCCGTGCTCGACGTAATTACCGATCGAGGGGGCCCAGAATCCGTAGGCACCGAAGTGGTGGTGGTTGAATTCTTTTACGTTCAGCACGTCAATCACGATAGGCACGATGGCGACGACCCGCTTGTCCACGGCCCCGGTCAGCCAGGTTGTCCAGCCTCGCTTGGAACCGCCGGTCACCACGAATTTGGTCACCGGGTTGGAACCCCCCTCGTCGCTCGACGTGAGCGCGGTGAGTGTATCCATCGCCCGCACGCAGGCCTTGACCATCGGGTTGCGGGCCGGCCAGGTGGCGTCTCCGGTCTTGAGGTACTGGTCCCAGGTATAACCGATCAGGTCGTCCTCGGTTCGACGCTGCCCGTCCTTGTGAAAGACCAGCGGCTGGTTCGGTATCATCTTCAGCTCGGCAACCACGGTACCCGTCGCGCGGGAAATTACCTGTACGATTGCCGATGTGCCGTTCGGTGGGTCTCCGCCGTTGCCACCGCCACCGACCACGAGCATGGCGATATCCGACTTGGGTTTGTCCGGGATGGCGATCGTGAGCCAGTGTTGCCAGACAGGACGGTCCACTTCCTCCTCGGTTCGCCAGGTCTGTGAGATCATGTCCACCACCACGGTTGTCATGCCGGCGGACTTCGTGCTGCTGACTATCTTCCACTGGTAACTGTCGTCCGGCGCGGCGACATACCGGTCCAACTCGGTCTTGCGGCGCAAATCCTTCGCTGCCAGGGAGTCTGCGATGCTAACGGTCGCACACAGGACGAGCAGGGAGAGAACAAATCGCTTGTGGTAGGTCATGGTTTGAGCTCTGTATCGTGAAGTGAAGTTTTCCTGAATCATCCATCATAGGGTGCCCTATTCCTTCTTCCCAGCGAACCGGGGCATTATCATGGAATGGACTTTTTACTACCGAAACAGGACCGATACACCATGACAGTTTCACGATCCACGATTGCCCTGCTCGTTGCCACACTGTTGATTGCCCTTGCTGGCCAACCGGTCGAGGCAGCTCCGAAGCCCAATATTGTCTACATCATGGCCGATGAGCTGGGCTACTACGAACTAAGCCACATGGGACATCCTCATATCCAGACGCCCAGTATCGACGACCTGGCAAAGCAGGGTATGCGCTTTACCCAGGGACTGGCCGGATCGTCACTCTGCGCGCCCACGCGCTGCATCCTGATGACCGGCAAGCACTCCGGCCATACCTCGGTGCGGTCCAATGGCGGGGGAACCCCGCTCAGGGCTGGCGAGGTGACCGTTGCCTCGCTGCTGGGGAAGGCCGGCTACGCGACCGGGGGCTTTGGCAAGTGGGGATGTGGTGGTCGTGGTTCTACCGGCGTACCGGAGGAACACGGCTTTGACGTTTTCTTTGGCTATTACGACCAGGTTCACGCCCACAGTTACTACCCGCCCTACCTGGTAAAGAACAGCAAGGAAGTGGAACTGCCGGGAAACGAGGGGGGCCGCACAGGGGAGACCTACGCCCACTACGAGATCTTTAATGCCGCGACACGTTTCATCCGGGAAAATGCCGACCGGCCGTTCTTCTGTTACCTGCCGATCACGCCGCCGCACGGCATGTTCGATATCCCCGAGGAGGATCCGGCCTGGGCCATTTACAAGGACAAGGAGTGGCCGCTGGAAGCACGCCGCTACGCGGCCATGGTCAGCATGGTGGACCGGCAGGTGGGAGAGGTGATCGCACTTCTGAAGGAACTGGAACTGGACGAGAAGACGCTTGTCATCTTTTGTGGTGACAATGGTGGCAATGACTACTTTGCAAGCGCCGACTCGCCACGGGGATTTCATGCTCCCAACGTCAACCCGCAGAACGGGGTCGAGTTTCGGGGACGCAAGGGGACGCTTTACGAGGGCGGCCTGCGGATCCCCATGATCGCCCGCTGGCCGGGGAAGATTGAGCCGGGCCAGGTGAGTGACCATCTCTGGTACTTCCCGGACGTGATGCCCACGTTCTGTGAGCTGGCCGGGGTTCGCTCGCCGCAGGAGAGTGATGGGATCTCGATCATCCCGGAGCTGCTGGGGCGGCCGCAGAAACAGCAGAAGCATGAGTACCTTTACTGGGAACTCGGGCAGCAGGTGGCAGTGCGTATGGAAAACTGGAAAGCGGTCCTGCCCCGCCGGTCCGGCCAGTGGGAACTCTATGAGCTGACAACGGATGTGAGTGAGCAGAATGACGTGTCCGGGGAGCACCCGGAGGTCCTGGCCCGCATGCAGGAGTTTGCCAGGCAGGCACATGAGCCGGCCGAGGAAGGGACATTTTTTGACCGGGCAATTCACGAGCGAGATCGCTGGGCCAAGTGGGGAACGAGCCAGCAAGCCAGCGCACCGGCCGGCAAGATGCAGTCGCTGCCAGCCAAGGGGTTAATTCCGCACAAGGAACTGAGTGTCATTCGCTTCAGTAGTGAATCGTCAGCCAGCCGACGCCGGGCGGTGCATGCCATCGATGGTGTCCCCGCGACCCACTGGCACACGCAGTGGTCAGAAAAACTTGCCAAGCATCCGCATGAGCTGGTGATCGACCTGGGCAAGCGGCGTGAGCTGACGGCCATTTGGTACCTGGCCCGGCAGGACGGGGGTTTTAACGGGGGAATCAAGAAGTGCGAGGTCTCGATCTCCGATGACCCGCAGGAATTCGGCGATCCGGTGATTACTGCCACGCTGAAGAGGACCAAGAATGCCCAGCAGATGAAGCTGGCCAAGCCGGTCGGTGGGCGGTACGTCAGGATCCGGGCGCTCTCGGAGGTCAGCGATGGCCCCTGGGCCTCGGCCGCCGAGATCGGCTTTGCCGAAAAATAGTCCCGCGGCCTAGCGATCAAAGCGGAGCGAGTAATCGTCCAGCCTGGGGGTCTGCTCCAGGACGGTGCTGGAGAAGATGAACTCGAGCTTGACTGCCTGTTTGATTGACAGGGATCTGCCGCTGGCAAGGGATTTGTGGATCACGTCACCAGTGCTGCCGAGCAGGTTGACCGTGATGGCGGTTCCCGGTGGCGTGTCGACCGAGTAATCAAGTCGTGAAAAATGACAGCCGGATGGCAGCTTGAGCAACTGCGTGGTAAACCGGCCGCCGGGGACGTAAGCCTTGTCCTTCCGGGCCAGGACCAGGTCATCGGTCCGGTTGGTGACCTGCTCGCGGATCCCCCGCTCGATAAAGTAGCTGTCCTCGTAGGCCCAGGGGATGACGTTCAGCCGCTGGTAGCTGCGCCTCCGCTGGAAGTGCTCGGTCTGCGGCCCGATTCCCCCGAGCTCAAACACATCCAGCCCCCCATAACCCGAGACGACCAACTCGTTGTGGGGATCGTCGTCGATATTGGCAACCAGGGCGTGCCCCCAGTAGCGTGCCTCTCCCAGGTCCAGTTCATCCAGCAGGTTTCCCCTTGCATCCAGAGCCGAGAGCCTGGCCGTCGGTTTCTGCCCTGCCGTGGGGGAATACTGCCCGTGGGTCATGGCCAGTATCTCCAGCTCCGAATCACCGTCCAGGTCACAGAGGATCGGGCACATGTACATGTGCTGGCCATCGTCGAGCTTCGGGCGCAGGTCGCGTCGCCATTTGAATTTTCCATGCTGATCCAGGCAGTAGACCTCGCCGCCGAAGGTCATGCCGATGATCTCGATCGACCCATCCCCGTCCAGGTCGGCGGCATTGGGAGTGTCCTCGCCACTGAGCCCTTCCACTTTCCAGAGCAATGTGCCGTCGGTTTTAAACGCATAGACAGCATCGTGTGCGTCGTCCTTCTTGTAATTGTCCACCGACTTGAGAATTTCAACTTTGCCATCGCCATCGATGTCGACCAGGACCGCGTCGGCACTGGAGGCGTTGTCATTGGTCTCGAAGCTCCATGTCGATTTGAGTGTCACCGGGTCATAACGGTGGAAGCTTCCCTTGACTGCATGGTCATCCCCGCTGCCGGCGAACATGTCCCAGCGGCCATCGTGGTCGACATCCATGGCCGACGTGTAGCAGCCACACTGCACCCATCCGGACCTGCGGCCAAGCAGCGTGAACTTGTTCATGTCCATGCGAATCAGGAAACGGCTGCGGGAGCCAAAAAAACCGTCCAGCACCCCGTCGCCGTCGGCATCCAGGATGACGGCCGAGTTGCCCAGCTTGTGATCCTCCGAGTCGTAGCTTTTCAGCAGCGTGCCGGATGGGTCCAGCAGGTAAAGGTGGCCCGGGCTAGAGACGGAGTAGAGGATCTCGAACTTGCCGTCCCGGTCCAGGTCAAAAACGCTCACCGTCTGCTGTTCGCCCTTGAGCTTCTTGCTCCAGCGGATCGTCCCGTCGGCGGCGTTAAGAAGTTGCAGGTTGCCTGTTTCCCGGGAAGCATAGAGCAGTTCCCTGGTGCCGTTGTCATCGAAATCAACGCAGGCCTGGGCACCGCAAAAGGAAGGATCGTAAATCGTGTACTGGTGACGAAATAACTTGCTGGCAAGGGGCCGCGTCACCCGTTGGCCGGTCACTGGCTGCTCGGCACAGACCGGGGCAGATAACCCGGCAAGAACAGCGAGAAAAAGGCAATAACGGGCCATGGTTAATACACTGGTTTCCAGGGACTTCCTTCCTAGGATACGATGTACGGGAGAGTCCTGCATGCCTGGAATATGAATCGACTTACATTCTTTCTTGCCTGCCCTGCGTGACCATGAAAAATATTCTGCCCGTCCTGATTGCCCTGCTGCTCCCCTGCCAGTTACTGGCCGACGAGGCAGGGGATCATTTTGAGTCACGCATCAGGCCACTGCTAAAGAAGTCCTGTTTTGAATGTCACCAGGCGATGCGGAAGGGGGGCCTGCGGCTGGATTCCCGTAAGGACATGCTCACAGGCGGAAAATCCGGGCCGGTGATCGTCCCCGGGGATCCGGACAAGAGCATCCTTTTCCAGGCTGTCTCCCGCACCCACCCACGGCTCAAGATGCCACCGGGCGAACCCCTCGAGCCTCGCCAGGTCGAGGATCTTGCCCGCTGGATCCGGGATGGCGCCCCCTGGCCGGAGTCCCGGGTGGAGTTCTTTCAGAAGCAGATTTTCCCGGTGCTCAAGAAAGAGTGCTTTTCCTGTCACGATACTGCTTCCCGCAAGGGAGGCTTGCGAGCGGATTCCCGGCAGTCCCTTCTCGCTGGCGGAAAATCCGGCCCGGCGATTGTGCAGGGGGATCCAGAGAAGAGTCTCCTCATGCAGGCAATTCGTTACCAGCATGCCAAGCTCAAGATGCCGCCCAAGAAACAGTTGCCACAGTCCACGATTGATGATTTTGCCCAGTGGATCGGCAACGGCGCCGACTGGGTCGAGCGGCCACAGGATGCGGCCGATTACGTGATCACCGACGAGCAGCGGCAGTTCTGGTCTTTCCAGCCGCTTGCGCACCCTGAGCCTCCACGGGTACGAGGCCTCAGAAGTGCCAACCCGGTGGATCGTTTTGTTGTGGCCCGCTTGAAGGAGCAGGGCCTGGTCCAGGGTCGGCAGGCCGATCCGCGTACGCTGATCCGACGCACGACCTATGACCTGGTTGGCTTGCCACCCACGCCGGAGGAGGTTGATGGATTTCTTACCCAATGGTCAGGAGATCCGGACGCGGCCATGGCCGGCCTGGTAGACCGCCTGCTGGACTCTCCCCACTATGGTGAACGCTGGGGTCGGCACTGGCTGGATCTGGCGCGTTACGCCGATACCGCCGGCGATGCCTCTGATTTTCCCATCCCCGAGGCGTACAAGTACCGCAACTATGTCATTGACTCTTTCAACAAGGACAAGCCGTACGACCAGTTCATCCGCGAGCAGTTGGCCGGTGACCTGTTGCCTTTTGACAATGACAATCAGCACTGGGAGCAGACAATCGGCACCGGTTTTATTGCCATCTCCAGGCGGATTGGCGTCAGTCCCCAGAACCTGGGACATATCACGATCGAGGACACGATCGACAACATCGGCAAGACGTTCCTGGGCCTGACCGTTTCCTGCGCCCGTTGCCATGACCACAAGTTCGACCCGATCCCGACCAGTGACTACTACGCCCTTTACGGTATCCTCGACAGCTCGATCTATCCCCACGTCGGTGCCGAGCATCAGCCCTGGCGGTCAGAATTCGTCTACCGGATTGGCCGGGAGGAATCGGACGAGTTGCTCAAGCCGTTTCGCGAGGTGCTGCAGGTTTGGAATGATAAGGAACGGGCGAAGCTGGAGGAGTACCGGGACTTCCAGCGGAAGAAGATCACCGATCCGAACAAGACCCGTGAGAAGGCGTGGCAGGAGGTCCTGGCGATGCGCGAAGAACGTCGTCACCATGCCGAGGCCTTCCCGGACCTGGAGATCGCCTATGCAATCCAGGAAGGGGCGCCCCACGATGCTAGTATCCAGCTTGGAGGGAGTACCGACAAGAAAGCCCAGGGGGCGATCGTACGGCGAGGTTTCCTGCAGATTCTTGGAGGAGAGAAGTTACCGGACGATACGGTTGGCAGCGGCCGCCGGGAACTTGCCGACTGGGTTGCCGATCCGCAGAACCCACTCACGGCCCGTGTGATGGTCAACCGCATCTGGCATTACCACTTTGGCCGCGGCCTGGTCGCCACGACCAGCGATTTTGGTGTACGGGGGACCCCCCCCACCCATTCGCTGCTGCTGGACTACCTGGCCTCTTATTTCATTGAGCAGGGATGGTCGATCAAGCAGATGCACCGCCTGGTCATGCTCTCACAGACCTACCAGCTCTCCGGCGGCGACATCCCGGGAAATTCCGAACTGGATCCAACGAACCAGTTTCTCTGGCGGGCGAACCGGCAGCGGCTGGATGCCGAGCAGATCCGCGACTCGATCCTGGCTTTTAGTGGCCAGCTCGACCTGACTCCCGGTGGCCGGCACCCGTTTGGCCACCGCCTGACTTACTTTTACCGCCAGCACGAGCCCTTCGTGGGCAACTACCCGACGCGTCGGCGAAGCATCTACATGATGCAGCAGCGGATCAAGAAGAATGACCAGCTGGACCTGTTTGACGGTTCCGACGGGAACATCTCTTTGGCGGAAAGGAAGTCGACCACGACCACGCTGCAGGCACTTTTCCTGATGAATTCGGAGTTTGCACACCAGCAGGCGGCAGGGATCGCCGGGCGGATGGCCGATCTTTCAGCGGACCTGGCGACCCGCGTCAACTGGGCCTACCAGCTCATCTTTGCCAGGCCACCAAGCCAGCAGGAGATTGACCGGGCGGCAGCTTACCTGGAAGAAGTGGGCAAGCTCCAGGGCCAGGATGCCGATTGGCAAGAACAGGCGTGGGCCGGTTACCTGCGTGGTATGATAAGCAGTAACGAGTTTCTGTTCGTGGAATAGCGTTCTCGAGTGCGACCATGAAAACAGACCGACGACAGATGATCCGTTCCCTGGCTGGTGCCGGGCTGATCCTGCCGGGGCTGCTCTCGGAAATGATAGCCGGAGACCGGAAAGACCCGCTTGCCCCGCGGCAGCCACATTTCCCGGCCCGGGCGAAAAGAGTGATCTTTCTTTTTATGACCGGCGGTGTGTCGCACATCGACACGTTTGACCCCAAGCCGTACCTCGATCAGAACCACGACCAGGCTTACAACAAGAACAACTACTTCAAGGGAGCCGGCTGGAAGTATCGCCGGTATGGAGAAAGTGGGATCGAGGTCAGTGACCTGTTTCCACATATTGGTAGCGTGATCGACGAGATCTGCATGATCCGCTCGATGAAGAACATCAACGGCGACCACTTCGGTGCCACGATTGGTATCCATACCGGTTCGGCCACGTTCAACCGGCCCAGCTTTGGTTCCTGGGTCAGCTATGGGCTGGGCACTGAAAACAAGAACCTTCCCTCGTTCATGGTCATCTCACCTGGCTTGCCCTATGGCGGCGGTCAGAACTGGGGAGCTGATTTCCTTCCGGTCCTGCACCAGGGAACCCAGATCATTCCCGGTTCGGAACCGATTGCCAACATGCACCGCCGCACCCGGTCGGCCCGGCTGCAGCGGACCGAGCTGGATATGCTGGAGTACTTCAACCGGCAACATCTCAAGGGACGGGAGGTGGATTCCAACCTCTCGGCCCGGATCCGGTCTTTCGAGACAGCTGCCGGGATGCAGCTGGCGGCCCCGGAGGCCTTTGACCTTTCTGGTGAGACGGACGAGACTCACAAGCTCTATGGCCTTGAGCCTGGGGACACCAGTTCCTTTGCCTGGCAGTGCCTGGTGGCCCGGCGACTGGCCGAGCGGGATGTTCGCTTCATCGAACTGGTGGACGGCGATACCAGCCTCGACAAGAACTGGGATGCT
>Ga0310125_10001811_pt1 | contig 10972 bp, 7 predicted proteins | sample CB11b_Tmax_Bot8__FD_203508 | JGI IMG/M metagenome (GOLD analysis project Ga0310125, IMG submission 203508) | Marine microbial communities from Western Arctic Ocean, Canada - CB11b_Tmax_Bot8 | ecosystem: Environmental > Aquatic > Marine > Oceanic | place: Canada: Western Arctic Ocean | collected... | reverse complement strand
AAGATGGGACGGCATCCCAAGAGCAGCTATGCGGCCGAGACGCCGGCGACCGATGGCAAGCGGCTGTACGTGCTCTTCGGCGACCTGGGCCTGTATTGCTATGACCTCGAGGGCAAGCCGCTGTGGACTCACCCGATCGCACCTCGCAGGACACAGTTCGGCTACGGGGCTGCCGCGTCTCCGGTGGTCGAGGGGGACCAGGTGATCTACGTCTACGACAACAACGATTCGTCCTATCTCCAGGCACTCGAGGCCGCCACCGGCAAGTCGCGTTGGAAGGTCGTGCGGGACGAAAGGAGCACGTGGGCGACTCCGCTGGTGTGGAATCATGCCGGCGGGACCGAGATCGTGGTGGCTGGCAAGAAGGAGAACCGGGCGTACTCGCCCGACGGAAAGCTGCTGTGGCACTTTGACGGCAAGATGTCGGTGCTGACAATCCCCTCACCCCTGGTCGCCCAGGGCCTGCTCTACATCACCTCGGGCTACTTCCAGGACGCGAAGCGGCCGGTGTTCGCCGTGGCTCCGGGGGCCAGGGGCGACATCACACTGGAGACGGGCCAGACTTCCAACGAGCACATCCGCTGGTCGTTGCAGCGGATGGGTCCCTACAACACCTCGCCGATCGTCTACAAGGGTCGGTACTTCACGCTGTTGGACCGCGGCATGGCGACGTGTCATGACTCCGAGACGGGCAAGTTGATTTACAACCGCACGAGGTTCCCACGAGGGGCCTCGTTCACCTCCTCACCCTGGGCCTACAACGGCAAGATCTTCTGCCTGGACGAGCGGGGCACCACACACGTGATCCCTGCCGACGGCAAGTTCCGTGTCGAGCGGACCAACGCTCTGGGCGAGCTGTGCCTGGCCACCCCGTCGATTGCCCAGGGCCGCCTGCTGATCCGCACCGCCGCCCACGTCTACTGCATCGCCAAGTAGGTCAGGCTTTGCACGACACCAGGAGTTGCCTCATGCGCCAGTATCTTCTTGCCTGCGGGATTATTGCCAGTCTGCTGGTCACCGCGTCGTCGGCTGCTGAGCGGCCCAACATCGTGCTGATCTTCGTCGATGACCTGGGCTGGAAGGACATCGGCTGTTACGGCAACGACTTCGTGGAGACTCCACGGATCGACGCGTTGGCCGCCGGGGGGCTTCGGTTCACCGATTTCTACGCGTCCGGCCCCGTCTGTTCTCCGTCTCGCTGTGCCCTGCAGTCGGGACAGAACCAGGCCCGGATCGGCATCACCGATTTCATTTCCGGTCACTGGCGACCCTTCGAGAGGGTGATCACGCCGCGGCCACGAATGGCGTTGCCGCTGGCGACGGTGACGGTGGCCGAATCGCTGAAGGCGGCCGGCTACGTAACTGCGTACATCGGCAAGTGGCACCTGGGCAACGGTGCCCGGTACCAGCCCGATCGGCAGGGCTACGACTTTTCGGCCGTCGTCAATGGCCCTCACCTGCCCGGTCGCTACCGGGTCCAGGGTCGGCCCGATCTGAAACCGAAGGCCGGACAGTACCGCACCGACTTCGAGGCCGACCTCTCGATCGACTTCATCAAGAAGTCCAACCGCGGTGGTGCGAACAGGAAGCCGTTCTTCCTGATGCTCTCGCCCTATGCCGTTCATATCCCCTTGGGTGCGATGTCGGCCAAGGCCGAGAAGTATCGCAAGAAGGCCCAGGCGACGGGGCAGAAGCTGCCGCACCCGATCTATGCGGCGATGATCGAGCACACCGACGACATGGTCGGTCGGATCGTCGACGCGATCGAGGCCGAGGGGCTGACGTCCAAGACGATGATCATCTTCACCTCCGACAACGGCGGGCTCCACAAGCGGTACGACTACCGACCGGCTGCCGACGACCTGGTGGCCACCCAGTCGCCGCTGCGCGGCGAAAAGGGGACGCTGTTCGAGGGCGGAGTGCGGGTTCCGTTGATCATCAAGTACCCGCCGCTGACCACCGCCGGTACGCTCTGTCGCGAACCGACTGTCAGCCACGACTTCTATCCGACGTTCGTCGATCTGGCCGGCGGCAAGCTGCCGGCCAACCAGCCAATCGATGGCCACAGCCTGAAGCAGTTGCTGTCGAAGCCCTCGGCCCGGTTGGCCCGCCAGGCAATCTTCTGGCACTACCCGCACTACCACCACGACCGCCCGGCCAGCAGCATCCGCGAGCGGGACTGGAAGTTGATCGAGTACCTCGATGGCAGCGGAGATGTCGAGCTGTACAACCTGTCCAGCGACATCGGCGAGACGAAGAACCTGGCGGCTGAAAAGAAGGGCCGGATGGCGGACCTGTCGCAGAAGCTACGGAACTGGCGTCACCGGCTCGTAGCCCACGTGCCGATCCCCAACCCCAGCTACGACTCCAAGCGAGCGCACGAGTGGTGGAGCACTCGATCGGGCAAGCCGGTCCCCAGTGATCGGCGACGACGGTTTCCTCAGACCGAGAAAAACGATTGAGCCGGAGGCTGAAGGGCCCTGGTGCCGGGGCTGGTCAGTCGGCAAACCGCAGCGAAAACAGGTTGGCGTCCTGCATCCGGAATCGCAGCCGGATGGTTTTCCCCGACAGGCTGCTGAGATCCGTCCCTGACTTCCACGCGACGGCCTGGTCGATGCGGTCGCCGATCATTTCCCGGCAATCCGCCAGTGTGTACCCCTTGATCGGTTGTCTCTCGGCATCCTGGATTTCGACGCGCAGACCGCCGACCGCCGACGTGGCGTAGTTGATCTGCAGGGACTTGCCACTGAAACGCAGCGGCCGGGTGACCAGGTCACCGCCGGCGTAAGGGGCCTCGATCGAAGCCAGGCCGTCGGTCCGGAAGACGAACCGGCGGACGTGGCAACTGGCCTGGCCGTTGTGACGGGTGACCCAGATGGACATCTCGAGCGGGCTGGTCGGATGCAGGCCCCGCAGCGTGTAGTTGGACCGCGTGGTCCAGTTCTCGGCTCCCGGGCCCGGCCGCACGATGCCCTCCATGAACAGTCGGTCGTAGTGGGCACTGGCCCGGGTGGTCAACATCACCGTGTCGGCACAGTCGCCGATCAGCCACTTGAGCGGGTCGGCGATGTCGCTGCGCGACGGCTTGAGCTTCACGCCCTCGGCTGGCGAGAGAGCCTGGCGTGTCTGGGCCAGGCGGTTGGAGAGCGCGACGTAGATCTGTGGTGCCCGGAAGTAGGGCATCGTCTGGTTGTTGTAGTGGTGATCGGGAGGCAGCAGCCCCACCTTGCCGAAGGTCATCGGTCGGGGCTTGGTCCAGTTGAACAGGTCCTTCGACGCCATCCGGGCGACCGATCGGCGATTGGGATCCCGGGGGTTGGGAGGGCTGACCTTGATCGCGTACCTGAGGTAGATCACGTACTGCTGTTCGACCTCGGACCAGAACATCGACTCGAACCCGTCGAAGGCGCCGTAGAGCGTGGTGTGGATGATCGGTTTGTCGCGGAGCTTGGCGAAAATGAAGCCGTCGCCGGAAACCCACGCGATCACCCGGGTTCCGCCGCGGCCCTCGATCAGCGTGAACGCCTTGAACCGCTCGGACGGCTTCACCCCCGGTCGCCGGTCCAGGAAGATCTCGGGCATCGGACCCTTGTCAGAGACCATCAGCCGCCCGTCGACTGATCCGACCAGGTTGTTCTTCCGGTTGCCGTCGATTTCGACGATGCCCAGCAGCGGTTTCGTCCAGTGCACACCGTCGTGGCTGACGGCGACCGCCAGGCGATTCGACGCGCTGTAGTACAGCAGGAACCGAGGCTTGTCATTGGCCGGGTGGGTGTCGTGGATCACCGACACGCCGTTGTAGAAGTGTTTTTCCCAGGGCTGGTCGAGTGTCACGGAGATCTCGGCCGGGCGAGGATGATGCAGGCGGTGACGGGCTCCCTCGAGTCGGTCGACCAGGAAGCCGTCGACGAACAACTCGCGGCGCGAGCCAATATCGATTGGCTCAGTCGCTCGCGCCGTCGACGAAACGAGTAGAAGCGCCAGCAGCGAGAATTGGATTTTCCGGGTCATGGAGAGTACCTCCCTCTGGGCCCTGGACTCTCCGGCGATTGACTGGAGCCGGCGTTCAGTTGGCCATGAGTTCCAGCATCTGCCTGGCCAGCGAGTCGCCGAAGCGGACGAAGAACTTTCCGCTGCCCAAGTAGTGATACGGTCGCTCACTGCCCACAACACACCACTCGGCAAAATGCTGCGACCAGCCCTTCTTGAAGATCTCGTAGGCGTCGTGCGAATAGACCGTGTAGCTCTCCACCGAGGCGACGTTGCCCTTGAACTCAGGGGCGGCGGCCGCTTGACGCTGGGCGACAGACACGGCGTTCTTGGCAACTTCCTGTTCGATTCGATTGGTTCCCAGGACACCGATCACGAAGGGCATTTTCGGAGTCTTGTACTCCTGGCGCACGTCCTTGACGAAGGCGATCATGTTGTCCTTGTAGTTGTCGCGGAAGGCGGGTGAAAACTGGTCGTTGAAGCCCTGGAACCAGACAAACCCGGCTATCTCGAAACCGGCCGCGGCGTCGTATTCGGGATGGTGCTTGCCGAGGTCCTTCAGCACCGCGTGCACCGCCTCGTTCATCATCCGGTAGTTCAGGCCGACGTTCTTCTTGATCTCCTCGACCTTGTCTCCTTCCTGCTCCTTCTTGCTCAGCTCGTAAGGGCCGGCCGAGGGTGGACGGAAGTTGTAGTGCAACGACTTGCCGCCCCAGGAAGTCTTGATCAGCAGGATCGGAGCGTCGAGTTTCGTGGCCAACGAGAGCCCGAATCCGAATTCCGGGCCGATCTTGTCGGGGTTGCCGCCGAAGCCGATGGTCAGAGGACCCGATCGGCGGTTGTTGTCGGCGATCGAGGTGATGTAGACCCGCTTCGAGACGGCAAAGGCCTGCTTGATCTTCTGCGACTTCGCATTGAATTGGGCCGTGAGTTGCTTGATCTTCGCCCGAGCCTTCGTGATCGCCTCTTCCCCGGTGATCTCCTTCTTGCGGATCTTCTGGTTCAGGTCGTTGCGAGCGATCATCACCGCGATCTGGTCATCGACCATCGCCCGGGTCACTTTTGCACCGTCCTTGAAGGCCAGCTTCGCCAGTTCCCGCACCTCGGGCTCCTTGGCCGTGAACAGCGTGGGGATGGTGATGAAGTTGGCATGGCCGACCATGTTGGACTGGCCGGACAGGATGAAGACCTTCAGCGGCTTCGGCTTGGCGGCCTGCGTGGTGGCGGCCGTGAGCGGTACGAGGGCAAGGAGTGCGAGGAGTGCGAGGAGTGCCAGAAGCGGGGTTCGACTGATCGGAAGTTTCATCGAGGTGTCCGTTGAAGTGTTTGGAGACTGTCGGGGGATTCACTTGACGATGTTGTTGGTGCCCAGCAGTTCGTTGAGTGCCCGGTTGGTGACCCGGACGCGGTACTTGCCTTCTGAGTTGAAGCCCTGCTGAAATTGCAGTCCGGCCCGCATCTGTTCGAGAACCGGTCGGGCCTGTTCATCGATTTCATCCAGCACGATGGCTGCCTGCAACCGTTCCCACTGGTTTCCGGTCTTCAATTCGTGGATCAGCACGGGCAGGGCCTTCTGGGGACGCTCGAGATGGCAGAGTGCTCGGGCGGCGGCGATTCGTACCACAGCCGATTTGTCTACCAGGCCCCGCGTGACGGCTTCTCGAGCCTTGATCTTCAGAGTCCCTGAAACGGCGGCGGATTTCCCGGCGGCAACATTGCCGACCCCGGTAGCGGCCCAGTAACGGACCGCCGCGTCCGGGGCCGAGAGCCCCTCGATCAGCTCCCCAAACGCCTTGTGTCCTCGTGAGGCCTTGGCGGCCATGTCGAGCAGCAGCAGGTTCGTCTGCCTGGCATCACCCTGCCTCATGATCGCATAGCTGTTGCCCAGCTTCCGGGTCCGCTCGGTGATGATCCCCTCGGGAACCAGTCCCAGGTCACCGGTATCCTGGACCCACCTTCGGTGTGCGGCTCGCATGCTGACCAACCGGCAGTGGAACGCCTTGTCGCCTGCCAGGTTGTTGAGTTCGTGCGGATCGGCCGTGCAGTCGTAGAGTTCCTCGACCGGCTTCTTATCCGCGAAGTACCTCTCGGCCTGCTCGCTCAACTTCCCGGCCTCGTGCAACCGCCGCAGCTCGCGCATCGTCGCCCCCTTCTCGGGGGTGTTCATGTACTGGTAGAAGCTCTTCAGCGGTTCGTAGTTTCGGATGTACTTGTACTGCTTGTTGCGGACCATGCGGATGATGTCGTACCGCTCATCCATCCGGTCGCGGGCTCCGTAGACATACCGCCTGGGCCGCTTGAGGTCGCGACCGAGGAAGGCTTCGCCCTGGACGTGGTCGGGCGCTTTCAGTCCGGCCAGGTTCAGGACGGTGGGTCCGAGGTCGATCGAGCTGACCAGTTGATCGGTGACGGTACCGGGCCGGCCCTGGTTCGCCGCCACTCCACCGGCCGCGCGGTACTTTTCGGGGATCCTGACGATCAGCGGGATGTGCGTGCCCGAGTCGTACAGCCACCGCTTGGCCCGGGGTAGGCCGACGCCGTGATCGGACCAGAAGAAGACGATCGTGTTCTCGTAGAGCCCGTCGTCCTTGAGCTGCTGAAGCAGGCCACCGGCCCACGCATCCATCGCCGTGATCAACTCGTAGTTCCGCTTCCAGTCTTCGCGGACCACTTTCGTGTCGGGGTAATACGGCGGCAGGGTCGACAGGGCGGCCGCGTCCTGGCGCTGGGAGGGTTTCAGGTTGCTGGTCACCGCCTGGTACTTGGCCGAGCCGGCGATCCCGCTTTCGTGGCAGCCGGTGAAATTGAACACGGCGAAGAACGGCTGGTCCTTGTTCGGCCGCTTTCGCCAGTGTGCGTTCTTTCCCCGGGCAGCGTCCCAGGTCTCGCGAGGATGTTTGAACTGGTAGTCGGTCTTTGACCGGTTCGTGCAGAAGTAACCGGCCCGGCGGAGGTAGACCGGGAAGGGCTTGACGAAGTCCGGCAGCACCGCCGTGCATCTCATGTGATGAGTGCCCAGGGTGGTCTGGTACATGCCGGTGATGATCCCGCTGCGGCAGGGCGAGCAGACTCCGGCGGTGGTGAAGGCGCGAGTGTACCGGATGCCTTCGGAGGCGAGTTGATCGAGGTGCGGCGTGATGGCGTGCGGGTCGCCGTAGCAGCCCAGGTGAGGACTGATGTCCTCGGCCGAGAGCCAGAGGATATTGGGAGGCGGGATGTCGTTGGCCGTGGCCCGGTTCGAGGGGGTCGGGACGATCGCACACGCCAGGGCGATGAGAACCGCCCGGGTCGCCGCGTGTCGAGCGTTGCTCTGCATGAGATTCCCCTCGCCGCGAGGTCGCAGCCTGTCGAGTTGCTCGGAGCCGTGATCGACATGGTAGGCGGTTCACGCCGGGCGTAACACCAGCCTGGAGGCTGGAACCCGCATCATGAGACACACTCGAAGGGACTCACCGCCGTGAAACCGATCGGCTGCGGAATCTGGTGGGGGGTGCGGGAGACGCAAATAAAAAAAAGGGGACAGGCACCCCCGCACGGCGGGTGAGCCAGTCCCCGATCTCGGAATGGGAAGCAGGGTCTTTAGTCTCTGGACACGCCCGAGACCTGTGGGAAGAGACGCTTGATGGCGTTGATCGAGTCCTCCTCGACACCCGACACGTAGTTGGCACCACGTTGGGCCAACTGCAGCAGGTTGCCGATGAGTTCTCTGAGCACGTCCGGAGGCACATTACCCTCGAACCGCATCAACGCACGTACGCCCTCGCTGGCCGTCTCGCGGATCGCTCCGTGAGTCCTGTCACCGAGCGATTCGAGATTCCCGATCGCTCGAGCGGCCAGCGCCCGGGCACGCCGGTACTCGCCGGCATTTTGAAGTCGGCGGATCCGAGGAACCGCTGTTTCCACCACCTCGTCCATCGCGTCGGTACCCCGGAAGGTGACCGTGACGATCTGACGAGCGTACCTGGCGTAGACATCGTAGACATCGATCCGGTTAGCAGCTTGAGCTTCGCCAGGAAGCACGAAACCGGCTGACAACATCGCAGCACCCAGCAGCAGCACATGAAGTTTTCGCATGGTCGCAGTTCTCCAGAACGGAAGAAGAAGGGAGTGAGAGGTAGGGCTCCGGTGAATTGAAGCACCCGAGCAGATGGTATTGACTGAAAGCAACTCGCATGCCAAAACCACTTCTTCTCTGGAGACGTATTGTAAGTGTATTTATATACTGTGTTTACGACTGATTTTTTTGCGAGGTCTCACAAGCGTCTCGGGACCTGCGGCGGCGGACCAACTGTTGCATTTTGCAACACTCGAGGAGATCAGCCGTTTCAAATGAATGCAGCGGCGGTGAAGACGGCGACCATGATGACTCCGACGAGCAGTTTGGAGAAGGTGCCGAGCACACGACCGACGAGAGCACCTTTTCCGGCGGCGAGTCGTTCCGGCTGGCTTCGTCCCTTCCACATTTCGCCGAGGTAGGCACCACCCCAGGCCCCACCGGCTCCGCCCAGGACTGCTCCGACGAGAGCACCGACCACGGGGATCACGGCTGCGACCAGCAGGGCGCCGAGGATGCTGAGGACGCACGAGCCGAGCAGCGAGAGCAGGATGGCACGTCGGCTGGCTCCCTGCTTGGCGGCTCCGGTGGCTCCGGCCGCAAATTCTATCAATTCACCCAGCACCGCCAGTCCGGCCAGCACTGCAACGGTGTCCCATCCAACGCCGGGTGCCTGGGTTGAGGGTTCCAGGGGAAAGAGCCATGCGAGCACGATGGCCAGCACGATGATGCCCCAGTTCCCCGGCAGCGAGAGCAGGTTGGTGAGCCAGAGAATGACCGACACCAGTACGGCCAGCGTGGCGAGGATGTAGTAGGTGACGTCGATCATGGATGGATCAGACGTTGGAGGATCAGGCGTTGGAGGATCAGGCGTTGGAGGATCAGGCGTTGGAGGATCAGGCGTTGGAGGATCAGGAGGGATCGACCGAGTAGTTTTTCGGGCACTTTGTAATCGCGTGCACTTTTCGTTCAGTCCGGGTGATCGGGTGGTTCTCGGCCTCCTTGGCCAGTCTGGTCATGTTGGGATACCCGTCGGCCTGTTCGTTGGCCCATTCGCGTGCGAACCGGCCGCTGCGGATGCCGTCCATCGCCTTACGGATGCGATCCTTCATCGCCTTGTTGGGCAGTTGTTCGGCTCGAGTCAGCGACCCATAGCGAGATGTGGGCGAATGAAACCGGGCCTGCCGGACGATGCCATCCAGAGCCATCTGCCGAAAGATCTCTGACGCTTCGCCCGAAGCGCAGTACTCGATCAAGGCCACTTCTGGCGGAATCCCCGCTTCCACGGCCACCTCGTAGGTCAGCAACAGGGCCTGTGTAAACAGCGGCCACAGTCCCTGTTCTCCGAGCAGGTTGACGTCCGATTCGTCCTCGAACCGGCACTCGAACACTCCGGCCCGCGTACACCCCACGGCCTTGGCCAGGGCCAGTGCGATCTGGCGGGCCTTACCCGAGACGTCCTGCCAGACGGCGACGAACCCCGGCACACCCTTCCCCGCCTCGTACGCTTCGCGGACCGTCACGCCCATGGCTCGAGGCGACATCATGATCACGTCGATGTCCTCGGGCGGCACGATGCACTCGAAGCGGATCCCGTAGCTGCTGGCAAAGTCCATCACCTGTCCGGGCAGCAGGTGATCCCGGATGTGCTTCTCGTAGATCTGCTGCTGGATTTCATCGGGGATGGCGATGATCAGGATGTCGGCTCGCGGAACGACCTCGCGGATCGGGGCCACGACGAAGCCGTCGGCGACGGCGGTCTTGTGGTAGCGGTCCTTGCGGTTGCCGATGATCACGTTGCAGCCGCTGTCGCGGAGGTTCAGTGCCTGGGCCCGGCCCTGGTTGCCGTAGCCGAGCACGCCGATCGTCTTGCCGCGAAGAGGCGAGATGCTGACGTCTTTGTCGAAGAGAAACTTGCTCATCAGGTGGTGTTCCCTGGAGGTTGGGTGAGGACTAGGGGATTGCGGATGATGGACTTCTCTCGGTCAACTTCAGATCGGGGTGACCCAGGTCGAGCTTGTACATGATCTGGTTGTAGTCGTAGCGGGGTGTTTTCTGGTCGTTCCCCGAGAACAGCGTGGTGTAGGTGCCTTCGAAGAAAATGATCCGGCCACGCTGCTTGTCGAAATACGGGTGCTGCTTGGGGTTGTAGAAGCTGTATTTCTTGTGAGTGGCGATCTTGCGAGCGTTCTTCCAGGGCCCGACCAACTGGTCGGCTTCGGCGAACCAGACTTCGCCAAGGAACGACGAGCCGTACTGCTGGTTGCCGATCATGATCCACTTGCCGCGGAATTCGTTCCAGGAGACCGAGCCGCGGTGGACGAGGATCGGTTTCCTGTCGTCGTCGAACAGTTGGAACAGCCCTTCGGACGGCTTGATGTGACCCTGCTTGATGAGCCGGGCCTGCAATTGGGACGTGAACGGCACGGTGTCGGGCTTCCAGCTCCACTTCAGACTGCCATGGGACCGCTCGACGTTGTTCGACATCTTGCGGCTCCCGGCTGCCAGGCAGGTGTATGTCTGGTAATTCGACAGGTCGGCCAGTTTCTTCGCCGTGGCCTCGACCCGAACCAGTGGAAACGGGTCGCCGAAGTAGACAGACTCGACGCCGTTCTCGGTCCGTTTCAACGGGTGTCCGAAGGGAAACAGCGGAGCCTTGAGGTCGAATTCGGCGACCTTGGTCCATTCCTGTTTTCCGGCATCGAATTCGATCAGGCCCCTCTGGTAGATCGAGAGCGGGGGCTTGACCTTGACGTACATTCCGAAGAGCCGTTCTCGGCCGTCGTCCTTGAGCGTGACGAGGCCATTGATCCAGGTGGGGCCTTTGCCGGGCAACTGGGCGGTCGGCTTTGCGAAGCCGGCCTGGCCGGGCTTCTCGGTCGTTGCCAGGAAGTACTCGAGATCGACTCCCGTCTCGGGATCCAGGCC
>Ga0310125_10001809_pt1 | contig 10973 bp, 9 predicted proteins | sample CB11b_Tmax_Bot8__FD_203508 | JGI IMG/M metagenome (GOLD analysis project Ga0310125, IMG submission 203508) | Marine microbial communities from Western Arctic Ocean, Canada - CB11b_Tmax_Bot8 | ecosystem: Environmental > Aquatic > Marine > Oceanic | place: Canada: Western Arctic Ocean | collected... | reverse complement strand
CAGGGCCTGTAGACATTGGCGATCTCCTGGGCGGAGGCAACTAGTACCCATGAACGCGTCAGACGCGTCACCCAACAACGCGCCGGGTGGTATTGGTTTGCTCGGCCTGGGAGTCGTGGGATCAGCCGTAGCGTCCTCGATACTCTCCGCTGAAGGTCAACGACGAGGTCTTCGCCTGTGCGCAGCGGTGGTGCGAGACACGGCGCGTCAACGCGACGTTCAACTCCCGGCGGGCACGTTGTCATCCGACCCGGATACGGTCCTTGGATCGCCCGATGTGGACATCGTTGTAGAGCTCATGGGCGGTGAAGAGCCGGCTATGGAGTACATCTCTCTCGCCCTGTCTGCCGGCAAGCACGTGGTCACAGCGAACAAAGAGGTCATCTCCAAACACGGAGAAACCCTTCGAAATCTAGCCGCCGAAAACAACGTCTCCCTCCAATACGAGGCCAGTGTCGGCGGTGGCATCCCCATCATCAACCCGCTGCTTAACGATCTCGCGGCCAACCAGATCCTAGGATTGCGGGCGATCATAAACGGCACGACCAACTACATCTTGACGCAGATGGCATCCGGGGGAGCGTCTTTCGACGACGCCCTCGCAGATGCACAGCGTCTTGGTTTCGCGGAAGCGGACCCCACTGCTGACGTTGATGCGTTCGACGCCGTGTACAAGATTTCGATCCTCGCGAGGCTGGCATTCGGCGTCGACGTACCTATCGAGAAGATCTTCCGCGAGGGCATCAGGCGAACTGCGTCTCAGGACTTCCGTTACGCGGAAGAACTGGGATACACCATCAAACTGCTCGCAGCGGCGCGCCGTGAAGACGGCGGATTGCTGGTCCGAGTTCACCCGGCGCTAGTGCCTTCAGATGTTCCAATGGCCAAGGTAGAGGGCGTGCTGAACGTCGTCGAGGCCGAGGGTGACCTCGTGGGGCCGCTCTGGCTCCAGGGGCGCGGCGCCGGAGCAGAACCAACGGCGAGCGCAGTGATGGGTGACGTGCTGCGCACCGTTTCAGTCTTCCGGGGCGGCGGACATGTTCCGCAGGCGCGGCCGATCAATCCCGATCTACCCCTCCTCGAGATGGCGAGCCACGAGTGCAAATACTACATACGGCTCACGGTTCGTGACCGCCCCGGGGTACTTGCACAGATCGCGGGCGCTCTTGGGGATATGGACATCAGCATCGCATCTGTGTTGCAGATGGACTCCGATCCGGACCGTGGGAATGCCGATCTCGTGATAATGACGCACCCGGCGCGAGAAGCTAATATGCAAAGAGCAGTCGAGCGTATCGATGCTCTTGGGGATGTAGGCACCGTCGCAAACTTGATTCGTGTGGAGTCTTATCCCTCGGCCAGGTAATCACCTGCCGATAACCTCAACCATTCTGGAATTCTGGACCCACTCATGCCGGCCATCGCGCGGAAGCGAACAGCAGGCAGATGGGGACTGCACGGAGCCTCTGCTTGGGAATGCTTGGCGGCGTAATGGAACGGTACGGCAGTTATCTGCCGATGACGTCCAGTACGCCAATTGTGACCCTGAAAGAAGGAAGCACACCCCTCGTTCGTTCACGGGTTATCGGCCCGGAGCTTGGGTGCGAAGCCCTGTACTTCAAACTTGAAGGTTCCAACCCCACCGGCTCCTTCAAGGACCGTGGGATGTGCTTCGCCGTCGCCAAGGCTATTGAAGACGGGGCGCAGCACATCATTTGCGCCTCAACCGGCAACACCAGCGCCTCCGCCGCCGCATACGGTGCACGCTACGGTCTAAGCACCGTCGTGGTCGTGCCGGCGGGCGAGATTTCGATAGGTAAACTTGCGCAGGCGATGGCATACGGTGCCAGGATCCTGGCGGTAAACGGTAACTTTGACGATGCGCTGAGACTAGTCCGGGAGGCCTCTGAGCAGCTTGAACTTGCGCTCGTAAATTCGGTCAACCCGTTCCGAATCGAGGGCCAGAAGACAGGCGCTTTCGAGATCGTCGATGAAATAGGTGACGCGCCAGATTTCCTTTGCATCCCCGTCGGTAACGCCGGGAACATCACTGCCTACTGGCGCGGGTTCAACGAGTACAAAGACAAGACCGACGGCCGCGTACCGCGCATGATGGGCTTCCAGGCGGCCGGCGCTGCGCCAATCGTGGACGGCGCCCCCGTACTCAAACCTTGGACCATCGCCTCAGCGATCAAGATAGGTAACCCGGCCAGCTGGCGTTACGCAGAAGAAGCAAGGGACGAATCTGACGGTATGATCGAGGCGGTGACCGACGACCAAATCATCGATGCCTACTTGAGACTGGCCCGTCAGGAGGGGATTTTCTGCGAACCCGCCTCGGCTGCCTCGGTCGCGGGCGTACTCCGTCTGCCTGAATTAGGAGTATCTTTAGCCGGTCGCACCGTTGTCTGCATTTTAACTGGCAACGGATTGAAGGATCCGTCCACGGCGGAACAGCGGGCTTCAGTCGAGCTCGAGTACGTCGAACCGGATTTCCCACAGTTCGAGGCTGTCCTCAGGAGCGACCCAAAATCATCCATTTGAATCACGGATACAGACCTACGGACACGTCAGAGTCGAATCGATCGAACCAGTCGGACCAGCCCTGTCGGTGCATCATCGCCGAGTCTGGTCCCTATGTTGTGACAAGCGTTCCCGAATCGACGCAAAGGACACGCACCTGTGAGTGATCTAGAGGTCCGTATAGAGACTTTCGATAGTATTGGGAAGGACTGGGAACGACTTCTCGGTGAATCTTCGGATCTGTCACCATTCGCAACCCCCGCCTGGCAACAGACGTGGTGGCAGATGTTTGGTGGCGACGCTGATCTAAAGCTTCTGACCGTGATACAGGACGGAGATGTGAAGGGGCTTGCGCCATTCATGCGTCGCGGCAATGAAGTGTCCTTTCTCGGAGAGTCTGACCTCGTCGACTACCACCACTTCCTTCATTCCGGCATCGAAGATGCGGCTTTCTACGACACAGTGTTTGGACACCTGTCGGCGGTCGAATCTTTGAACTCTGTCAGGCTGACCTCCGTGCCCGAGTGGTCTGTCGCTTACAAGGCCGTGCCGGCCGCCGCCCTCGCAGCAGGCTGGCAAGTGGAAGAGACGTTTGAGGATGTTTCTCCGGGTCTCGAGCTAACGGACACTTGGGATGATTACGTCTCCGGGCTGAACAAGAAGGACCGACACGAATTGCGCAGGAAACTGCGACGACTAGAACGGTCTGCCGAGATCAACCATGTCGAGTACTGCACGCCTGAAGACATCACCGCCAACCTGGATGACTTCGTCCGCCTGCACCGCATGAGCACCCCGGACAAGGCCGAGTTCATGACGGACTACAGGGAAGAGTTTTTCCGGGCCGTTGTGACAAATCTGGCCAAGGTTGGAATCTCTCGTCTCTACTTCCTTGAGATCGATGGCGTACGCGCCGCCACCTCGATCTGCTTTGTCCACGGCGATAGCCAGCTCGTCTACAACAGTGGCTATGACCCGGAGTATCGAGCGCTAAGCGTCGGGCTGCTTAATCACGCCATGACGATCAAACTCGCCATCGAAAACGGAGTCAGATACTTCGATTTCCTTCGGGGCGATGAGTCCTACAAGTACCACCTTGGAGCCCATGACCGTTCCCTCTACAACCTTGTCGTCACACGTGCCTAACAGCTCCAGATCCTCGACGGGCCCCGGATTCTCAGAATTTCAGGCCCGCCCGGAACTCCGTGTTGCCGTCCTGACGGTGCACGGTTGCCCCGTCGTACGCGCCGGCGAGAAAGACGCCGGCGGCATGAACGTTTATGTGCTTGCAACCGTCACGGAACTGGCGTCACGCGGGGTCAGAGTGGATGTGTTCACGCGCTCCCATGACCCGTCAGATCCACAGATCATCGATCTTGCACCAGGAGCGCGAGTGATACATCTGAAAGCCGGTGCGGTGAGACCGGAGAAAAACGCTGTTTACGATCTCCTTCCAGAGTTCACAGATCGCGTCGCCGATTTCGTTCGTGAAGAAGGCGGCGAATACGACGTGATCGTCAGCCACTATTGGCTGTCTGGACTTGTCGGAGAAAAACTGGCGACCAAATGGGCGCTCCCACATGTCACAAGTTTCCACACGCTGGCCGAAGTGAAGCGCCGTGCGCGACCGGGCGAGATGGAGATTCCTGAACGATCCGCCGGGGAACGGCAGATCGCCCGAAACTCGGATCGGGTTATTGCATGGAGCGCACACGAACGCGATCTTCTTGCCGAACTGTACGGTGCGGATAAAGACCGGGTCCTGATAATTCCGCCCGGTGTCGACACGAAGATGTTCCGCCCCCATGACAGACTGAAGTCTCGTCGAGTACTTGGCCTTCCCGAGGACGGCAAGATCCTGATGTATGTTGGACGCGTTGAGCGTCTTAAAGGCGTCGAGATTCTGATCCAGGCCGTCGCCGGCTTGGAGGAGGAAGACGATGTCACGCTTCTCGTGATCGGAGGAGATGAAATCGACCCGGAACGACAGCGCCTCGGACAGGTGGTCGACCGACTGGGCATCACCGATCGTGTGAAGTTCTTGCCGTCCGTAAAACAGGAACAGTTGCCCGAGTATTACTCGGCGGCAGATGTCTGCGTGTTCCCGTCTTATTACGAAAGTTTCGGACTGGCGGCGCTTGAGGCCATGGCCTGCGGGACGCCTGTTGTGGCGTCCCGTGTGGGCGGCCTCCCGTCGATTGTGCGTGAGGGTGAAACCGGTTACCTGATCCCGTCACGGTGTCCGGCGGCGTTTATTCAGCGGATAGAAATACTAACGATCAATGATCACCTTAGGACTTTGATGGGACGCGCCGCCCGAGAGCGTGCCTTGGAGCTGACCTGGGGCGTTGCGGTAGACAAGTTGCTAAGCGTGTTCTGCGGGCTTGCAGAAGAACGGGTCCTGGACTCGCTGGAAGCCGTCGGAGTACCGGCAGCGGACTAAGCGGTCTTGCCAAGACGCTTTAGGGGCGTTTGCAATACGCCCGCCCGAGGGCATTCCAGATCTTTCCATCCGTCAATCCGACGCAGGTGAGAAAGACCGTAGGTGATAAATAGCACCACGCCCGCCAATACCGTCGTCCTTAACCCGGTTCAGAATCGGCCACCTCTTACGCGTCGCCCGAATCACCGAGCATCATCCGACCCCAGATTCTTGTCATTGGCATAGCAACGTAAAGTTGACCAACCGGATCCCGAATCAAGTTCAGGATGACATACCGCTCCATAGGCGATCAGACGGCCATCAGTCTTTAGGATCACGGAAGATCCAGCGAAAGAACCGTCAATCCAACGTAGGCAGGAATACGGCGTGGGCTCTGGCCCTACCCACCCATATCTTTCTCGTACCAGTCCTGCTCGCCGATCTTCTTGAAGCCCAGATCTTTGTAGATCCGGCGGGCTGACAGGTTCTCGCCGTCGACCTCCAGGTCGATCACGCTTGCACCGCGTTCTCTAAGATGCCGTAACCCTGCGGCAATCACCGCCGAGCCGACTCCCCTCCCCCGCTGACTCGGCAGAACACCGGTCATCTCAATCATCCCTGCGGTCTCGCCTGAGTCGTCGTTGCTCTCGGTGACGCTGGTCCAGACATATCCAATCACGCCGCCGGAAGAATCTTCGGCGATCAGGATGTCGCCCGGCGAGCCACGCATCTCGACGTACCCGGCTATCTGCTCGGGCGTGTTCGGGGCGAAGCCGAACGATCCCTTAAAGGCCGCGTTTTGTACGGTTGCCAGAGCAGCCTCGTCAGCTCCCGTCACGAACGGACGTAATAAAACCCCATCCGGCAGTGGCCGGTAGTCGCCCTCAAGGTAGGCCGGTGCTGGCCGGTACTTCAACTCATTAAATATCCGGATCTGACGGTAGCCCGCAGAGTCGATGAATGAGCGCAGCCGTGTATTGGTGTGGTGGACGTTCACCTGGTGGACCGCCACGCCGGCGTCGTACGCACGTTGCTCAAGTCGGGCCAGCAGCAATCGGCCGATTCCCTGACCAATGGCGCTTTGAATCACGCCGAACTCGCCAACGACGCGATCGATGGCCGGCTCTACCGCGGCGATGGCTCCCCCGACAATCTCACCCGATTTCTCGGCGATGAACACGTTATCGAGTGGATCAGCCCCGGGTAGCTCAAGCCGGGCCCGGAAATGCGAGCGCTCTTCTTCGGCGTCCGCATCGGATATGCCGGTCAGCGCAGCCCGCGTTGCAAAAACGGCGTCAAAGTCGCCCCAATTGAAATTTCGGATGTCGGCTGCGTCGCTCAAAAAGGCTCCTGTCAGGTTGGCCGTATGTGGGCAAAATGCGTTGTCCACGGTTATTACGAGGAGTCGGCAGGATACCACCGGCCGAGTGCGATAAGGCGACAACACCCAGGTCGGAATCGCGGGGGGTGCTGTATTCCACCCTTCGAGAGTCTGGGCCGCTGTCGTTCGCCACAGGATGTTGTGGCGTGCTTCGGGATGCTGTAGTTCGTTTCAAGGCGCTAACCTTGATATCGCCGAGAGGACGTTGCGTTCAGCTTGCCCGGCAGGTTCGGATTACGAAATTCGTTGACGTCACTTATGGCGTGCCGATAGACTTACCAAATACAGGCTGTGACGAGGAGTAGTACCGATCAAGCGGGCTGAGCCGGTGGTTGTGTGAACCGGCGCCCGACAATTGGGAACTCGCCCCTGAGCCTCTGACCTGAACGTCTCGATCATCGATGAGACCAACAGGGTTGGACGGAAGCCCCCGTTAACGGCATTGAGTGGTCTTGACTGGTGTTTACACCAGCGGGGCAATAAAGGTGGTACCGCGGGTGTAAGTCTCGTCCTTTGAGGGGCGGGGCTTTTTTTGTGTGACTTCTGATTCCGGGATGTTCATAACTGATCCCCCATGTTTTGAGTGGTTTGGGGCCCTCTCCCACCAGGGGAGAGGGGATAAATAGTCGGCGGACATTGCCAACGAATATTGACAGGGTCTCAACGGCCCAAAAGATCGGATGAGGTTCTCCCTCAGCCCTTGAAACCTTGAAATAAATTGGATCCTCTCCCAGATGGAGGGGGGATTAAGACCGGGTCCGGAAGACCCGGAAGACAGGTAATGATGATTAAGACAGGTGGCCAGATAGTCTGTGAGGCTCTCGTTCGCGAGGGCGTCGACGTGATATTCGGGCTCCCGGGCGGAGCGATTTTGCCGCTCTATTCAACGCTCGGAAGTTATCCGGAGCTGCGCCACGTACTCGTACGCCACGAAGAAGGCGCCAGTCTGGCTGCCGACGGTTACGCACGCGCCTCGGGTAAGGTCGGCGTCTGCATGGCGACATCCGGTCCCGGCGCGACCAACCTCATTACGGGGCTGGCCACGGCGATGATGGACTCCGCCCCGATCGTTGCGATCACCGGGCAGGTTAACCGTGGGGCGATCGGCAGCGATGCCTTCCAGGAGACGGACATCACCGGCGCTACCCTGCCGGTCACAAAACATAACTACCTTGTGATGGACACGCGCGATCTCGCGGCCACCATCAAGGAAGCGTTCCATATCGCCCGTACCGGTCGTCCCGGTCCGGTCCTTATCGACATCCCGCGCGATGTCCAGGCAGCGGAGATCGAGTTCGATGAGGCGGAGTACGACAAGCCGGTCTCACTGCGCGGCTACAACCCTCCGACTACGGCAGACGAAGGCGAAGTGGCGGCCGCCGCAAAACTGATCAACGAAGCGGAACGCCCGGTGATCCTGGCCGGACACGGCGTCATCATCTCGCGCGCATTTGACGAACTCCGTGAGCTGGCGGAGAACGCCCAGATACCCGTCATCACAACACTGCTGGGGATCAGCTCGTTCCCGGACGACCATGTGCTCAGCACTGGCTTCCCGGGCATGCACGGCATGGCTTACTCAAGCCTCGCGCTGGACCAGGCGGATCTCATCGTTAACATCGGAGCCCGCTTCGACGACCGAATCACGGGCGACACCAAACGATTCGCCGTTAACTCGAAAAAAATTCACATCGACATCGACCCTGCGGAAATCGGCAAGAACATTAAGGTCGAAGCGCCAGTACTGGGCGACGTGCGTGCCGTTCTCAACCAGTTGAACCCGATGGTCAACCAGACGACACACACCGAGTGGGTCCAGCACATCGAGCACCTGAAAGCGGAACATCCATCGCTCAGGATTCGCGAGTCCGATGATTTACTCGGCCAGCAGGTGGTCAAGGCGATCTCGGACGCCACGAAAGGCGAGGCCCTCGTGGTCACCGGCGTTGGCCAACATCAGATGTGGGCGGCGCAACACTACCAGTTCAAGAACGCCAACTCCTGGTTCACATCCGGTGGTCTCGGCACAATGGGTTACGAGGTCCCGGCGGCCATGGGCGCTCAGTTCGCGCACCCGGATAAAGAGGTTTGGACGTTTGCCGGAGACGGCGGCATTCAGATGACGCTATCCGAATTCGCGACCATCGCCGAAAACAAGCTGCCTGTGAAGATCGCCATCCTGAACAACAATATGCTCGGGATGATCACCCAGTGGCAGGATATGGTGTTCAACAAGAACTTCTACGCAAACAGCTACACCGGAAACCCGGACTTCGTGAAACTGGCCGAGGCGTACGGCATAAAGGGAATCAGAGTCACGAGCGAAGACGAGCTTGAGGGAGCCATTCAGGAAGCACGCGACCACCCGGGACCGGTCGTGCTCGACTTCGTGATACGGGCAGAGGAAAACGTTTTCCCGATGATCCCGTCCGGCCAGTCCGTGGAGCAGTTGATCGAGGAGAGCCTCTAATGGCGGAGATCATGACCAACGGACTGGAGCGCCGCACGTTGGTGGCGCTGGTCGAGAACAAGCCCGGGGTCTTGGCGCGCATTGCGAGCCTGTTCCGTCGGCGCGGCATAAACATCGCCAGTCTGGCGGTCGGCGCATCCGAGCACAGCGACCTGTCTCGGATGACGTTCGTCGCCGAGGGTGATCCGTCCACGGTGGGACACATCGCAAAGCACCTGGACAAGTTGATCGAGGTCGTCGAGGTCTCGGACATAACCGATAACAACGTCGTATGGCGTGAGCTTGCGATGGTCCGCGTTCGTGCGACGCAGGAAAGCCGGGCGCGCGTCATCCAATTGGCTAATATCTTCCGCGTAAGCATCGTCGATGTCGGTGCAGAGGCCGTGACGATGGAGATCACCGGAGACACATCTAAGATCGACTCCATGATTACGCTGATGCAAGAGTTCGGCGTAGAGCAGGTCATGCGCACCGGCCGTGTCGCCATGCTTCGGTCAGCGCTGTCACAGGGCGGCGAGGACGGCGAGTATGGTGATCAGATATCGAGCAACATCAACACCCTAGAGGGCTTTGACTCCGGCAGCGTTTAGCGCAGCCAAAACGACCCGAACATCACGTAATCAAACACAGCGGCGTGACAACGCTAAAAGGAATCTGGATGGCGACTCTCTATTACGACAAGGACATCGACACCACCCCTCTGAAAGAGTCGAAGATCGCAATCCTCGGCTACGGCAGCCAGGGTCACGCACACGCGCAAAACCTCAAGGACAGCGGGTTTGACGTGATCGTCGGGTTGTACGAAGGCTCAAAATCCAAGGCCAAGGCCGAGGAAGACGGGCTGGAAGTCATGAACGTTGCGGACGCTGCAAAGGCGGCGGACGTGGTGATGTTCTGCCTGCCGGACACGACCGTGGCGGAGGTGTACAAGAACGAAGTTGCAGACAATCTGGAAGAGGGCAACATGCTGATGTTCGCCCACGGCTTCGTCATCCACTACGAACAGGTCAAGCCACCGGAGGGCGTGGACATCACAATGATCGCCCCCAAGGCCCCCGGCCACCGCGTTCGTGCGGTTTACGAGCGTGGCCTCGGCGTTCCGTCCCTGATCGCCGTCCACCAGGACGCAACGGGCAACGCACACGCCCGTGCGCTGGCTTACGGCGCCGGAATCGGCAGCGGCCGCGCCGGAATCCTTGAGACGACCTTCAAAGAAGAAACCGAGACCGACCTCTTCGGTGAGCAGGCCGTCCTATGCGGCGGAGTCACGTCCCTTATCAAGGCTGGTTTCGAGGTACTCACGGAAGCGGGGTACCAGCCGGAGTCGGCCTACTTTGAAGTTCTCCACGAGCTGAAGTTGATCGTGGACCTCATCTACACCGGCGGCCTTGAAGGAATGCGCGACTCCATCAGCACGACTGCGGAGTACGGCGACTACACACGAGGACCGGAAATCATCGGCCCAGAGGTCAAGGAAAGCATGCAAGAGGTTCTCAGACAGATCCAGTCCGGCGAGTTCGCCCGGGAATGGATTGCGGAGAACGACGAAGGCCTGCACCGCTACAAGGCGCTGCAGGAAGCAGACGTATCTCACCCGGTTGAAGAGATCGGCCGTGAGCTGCGCAGCATGATGCCCTGGCTGGAGTCGACAACCTAACCCCACAAGTTACGCCGCACCCCTTCGAGAACCTAAGGGTTCTAAGAAAAATGATCCTCAAGGCAGCCCGCTGAGGCTCTCGAAGAGGCGGCGATAAGCAACAAGGCGGGCGGGAGTTCAAAAATGGCAGAATCCGACGTAGCGACCACCGATAAAGTCATAATTTTTGACACTACCCTCAGGGATGGTGAGCAGTCCGCAGGCGCGGGCCTGACGCCGGACGAGAAGTTCCGGATTGCGCGGCAACTCCAGAAACTTGGCGTCGACGTGATCGAGGCCGGGTTTGCCGCAAGCTCGCCCGGAGATTTCGAGGCCGTTCAGCGGATCGCACGCGAGATCGACGGCCCGGTCATATGCTCACTCGCACGTGCAGTGCCGGGCGACATCGACGCTGCATGGGAAGCTATCAAGGACGCGAAACGACCGCGAATCCACATCTTCCTCTCCAGCTCCGAGATCCACATGGCGCACCAGATGCGCAAGGGAGCCGAGGACATCCTTGGTATGGCCGTTGACGCTG
>Ga0310125_10001805_pt1 | contig 10977 bp, 9 predicted proteins | sample CB11b_Tmax_Bot8__FD_203508 | JGI IMG/M metagenome (GOLD analysis project Ga0310125, IMG submission 203508) | Marine microbial communities from Western Arctic Ocean, Canada - CB11b_Tmax_Bot8 | ecosystem: Environmental > Aquatic > Marine > Oceanic | place: Canada: Western Arctic Ocean | collected... | reverse complement strand
TATGGAACCCTGTTACAAATTAATATTGCCTTTTACCTTGATCCTTTGACCCGCGAGACAGGCGCGTTGCGGGTAGTGCCCGGTTCACATCGACCTGACGAGCCGGATCCATGGGCCATCCTGCGGGATAGCAATGATGATCCTGGCTTTCGGCCTTTTGGCGTCCGCCCGTGCGAAATCCCCTCGGTCGCGCTCGAAACGCAACCGGGCGACGTGGTGGTCTTCACCGAGGAACTGCTGCACGCTGCGTTCGGCGACAAGGCAGGTCGCCATCTGCACACGGTCAGCTTTTTTAAGAACCCCCAGACTGATGAACAGCTCTCATACCTGCGCAACTTCTACGAGCAGTGCCGCTTCAGCTTTCACCCGACCGAATCCTACATCAACAGCGATCGGCCTCGCGTTCAACGCATGGTCAGTCGGCTCGTCGAGCTGGGCTTCGAAACATTACCGGTATAAGCTCTGCCAGATATCGGGGTCAGGACGGCCCCCTGGACAACGCCGCCGCCCCGAAGAGGCTTTGCCTGGATATCGAGAGGGGCATTATGATATTGTTTTGATTTGTTGACATCTTTGTAGAATAAATGCCACGGTACACCCACGCGGGGCGGTACGGATATTCCAGTAGCAGGAGAATGGCATGCTTACGGCTGACCAGATTGATCACTTTCACACCTTCGGTTTTCTGCATCTGCGTCAACTGTTCACCGCCGACGAGGTGGCCACCATGAAACGCGAGGCAGAAGAGATCATGTCCGAGGCCCGTGAAGGCCAGCCGTTCGATCCCACACGGACCCAGGCCGTCCAGCCCTTCTTTGAGCGTCGGCCGTTTCTGGCTCAAATCGTCGACGACGATCGGATATATAGCCTTGGCGAAGATTTCTTGGGGCCGGATTTTGTCCTGGACGGGACAGAAGGAAACTGTCATGTCGGAGATACGGGGTGGCACGGCGCTCGCGGGCAGTATGGGTTCCTGTTAGAAATTAAGATTGCCTTTTACCTTGACCCTTTGACCCGCGAGACAGGCGCGTTGCGGGTAGTGCCCGGTTCGCATCGACCTGACGAGCCGGATCCATGGGCCATCCTGCGGAGTAGAAATGATGATCCTGGCTTTCGGCCTTTCGGCGTTCGCCCGTGCGAAATTCCCTCGGTGACGCTTGAAACGCAACCGGGCGACGTGGTGGTCTTCACCGAGGACTTGCTGCACGCTGCGTTCGGCGGCGTGCCCGGTCGGCATCAGCACGCGGTCAGTTTTTTTAAGAACCCTCAGACTGACGAAGAGGTTGCATACGTGCGCAACCACTACGAGCGGTGTCTCTTCAGCTTTCACCCGACCGAATCCTACATCAACAGCGATCGGCCTCGCGTTCAACGCATGGTCAGTCGACTCGTCGAACTGGGCTTCGAAACATTACCGGTATAAGCCCTGCCAAATTTCGGGCCGGATGGTTTAACTAATAGCTCATTAAATGGGTAATCGTTTTTTGCAGGATTCCGTTCCTCGCTTGGGATGATTGGATTTCATCTGGCAGGAACTTCAGGATAAAAAAATGCACGATCCAAGGCATCTCGAACAGCTACGAAACATACGCACACCCATTCTTTATGACGCCATGGAAAAATTCAATGTGAGGTCCCGTACCGAAGGGCTCATGGACACAACGATGCGGCCGCAACTGCCGTCGCTCGGTATCATGGTCGGTTACGCAACCACCGGAAAGATCGTCGGTACGCAGCCGCCGGCAGAGGGCGAGCGGATCATCCCGCCACGTGAACTCTGGCAATACGTTCAGCGATCCTCGGGCCCCAACGTGATGGTCGTCCAGGATCTCGACCAACCGCCATCGCGAAGTTGCGCTTGGGGTGATGTGGCTGCAAGTATATTTTTGCAACTCGATTGTGTTGGAACGGTCACCAATGGTGGTGTAAGAGATCTTCGTGAGGTCGAAGCTCTTGGTTTTCACCTCTTTGCCCCAGCCCCAGTCGTCGGCCATGCGTATGCCCGGTATATCGAGATTGACACGCCGGTGACTGTCGGTTCGCTGGTCGTGCATCCCGGCGATTTGATCCATGGCGACGAGCACGGAGTCATGGTCGTGCCAAAAGAAATCCCGCTGGAGAAACTCATCCCGTTCGTGACCGAGTTTCTTGCCTCAGAAAAAACGATCGTTGACTACTGCCAACAACCGGACTTCAACATCGACACCCTTTGTGAAGTTGTCGGCCAGCACGACGAACGTACAGCTCTTCATTTGTAATCCGGCGCTTCCCATTTGAACTCTGCCTCAGCTACACCACGACATCAGATCAGTGGATCACCACCTGCGAGCAAGCACGCTAATCAGGTCGGCCAGATCGGGTCCATCGACCAAAGATCGAGGTGGCGCAGCTGCGCACTGCCGCCGTACGCGACAGTGGCGAGCCCGACGCTGTCGTGGCGTGTCGGATAGATGCGCTTGGTCACCGACTGTCGCCCGTTGGCGAACACCTCAACCACGCTGCGATCGACGTACACGCGCAATCGCAAAGGCTCACCTTCTCGCAGCACCAGCGGGGCGGATTCGATCTCACTGCAGCTCACGTCCTCGCTGAGGCTGGACCGGCTGGGATCGATCAGGACGCGGTGCTGCAAAGGGTCGTACAGGATCGTCGTCTCTTCTTGCCTGTCCGGGGAAGTACACACCGCTAGGCCGTACGAATCGGCTGCGTTGTTGGCATCGAAGGTCGCGTCAATTTCGATGCACGACCCGGCGAGGTCAGATAGCCACATCGATCCGCCAATGTCGTCCCATGTGCGGTGGTTGGTCCGCAGCATCTCAAGCTCCGGCACCGGTTCGATGCGTAGCGTTCCGTCATCGCCTATCGACAGCACACGCGGCAGCGACAAGATGCCCGCCAAACCGCTGGACAGCTGCGCCTCTTCGCTGACACCTTCGTTGATCCAGGCGAACAGAATACGCCGTCCCTGATCGTCTTCGAGCGTGATGGCCGCACCGAGGTTGCCGCGCATTATCGCCACGTCGGCCATGCGGCCGTGCGTGTAGTTCACCAGCCGGTGGTTCACATAGTCGCCCAGGTAATACTGCGGCCCGCGCTTGTGGCTGGCGAACAGGAGCATGTGCCGATCGCCCAGCGGAAAGAAGTCCGGCACAGCACAGTCGCTTTCCATGCCGTTGTCGTAAAACTCGTGCATGAACTCCCAGTGTTCCAGGTCCTTGGAGCGAAATAGAAACGCAGCGTCACCCTCGCCACGCATGCTGATCCTGCCCGACAGGGCGTAGATCATGTCACCTTCGGCCCAGGCGCACGGATCGAACACGCGATAAGTGCGATCCGGTCCCTCGGGAAAAATCACGGGATTGGCTGGATGTTTCTGCCAACGGATCAGATCGTCATCCAGCGGCAGGGCGATGCAATTGCCGGCAAGTTCACGTTGGCGATTGAACCCGTGGTAGATCAGCGCCGGCTTGCCTTGCCACATGAAGGCACCGCCGCTGTAGCAGCCGTGCGGGTCCGGGCCATTCGCTTGTGGGACCAACGCCAACGGCAGGTCGGACCAGTGCACCAGGTCATCACTGACTGTATGCCCCCAGTGCGGGGCGCCCCACTTCGGCTCGAGAGGGTTGTGCTGGTAGAACAGGTGGTAGCGACCCTTCCAATAGATCGCGCCGTTCGGATCGTTCATCCAATTGATCGGCGGCAGGAAGTGGTAGTGCGGCCGATAGGGATTGTTGGTGCAGTGGTATCGGCGTGGGTCGATGTCGGTGGTCACTGCCATATTTTTACCTCAGCATGCTTAGGCCAAGCGCTCGTCGGGGATACGCGTGCCTTTGGAAGGTGCGACGGTGCCTGTATAGGTCGTCAAGAGAGGAGCGAGCAACGTCCAGCTTTGGTCGCTCCAGCCGGGAGGCTTCTGCCTCTGCTGGCGGCTGTAATAGGCCTGGATCGTCTCGGGCATCTCGTCGAACGTGGGGCAGAACCAGAGTGTGATGACCGTGCGGCGTCTGGTCGATCGATTGGGATGCGCGGCGTGCAGGAGGCGGGCATCGCCGATGACAAGATCTCCGGCGCGGACAGGGACATCGACTTCGTCGGGGTCTGCCTGAAAGGCCGGATGATGATGCTCGTCAGCGTCCTGAATCTCATCCGTATGGGGCAGGTCGTGAAGCCGATGGCGCTTGAGATGGGATCCGGGGATCACACGCAGGCAGCCGTTGTCGCGGTTCGTGTCGACCAGGTAGTACATCAAGAAGACCTGATGCGGGGTGTCGGTGTAGCTGACCGGCTCGTCCCACAGAACGCCATCCTGATGCCAGGACAGGGGTGGGGCCACTTCCGGTGGCTTGCTGATGATGTAGCCGGCGTAGAACCGTGGATTAGGAAAACCGAGATGCCGAAGGACGTCGAGCGCCGTGGGAAGCGTGATCAACGGCACGAGCGGCTCGTGGTCAAGGACGTTGATCAATGAGCCCTGATAGCGCCAACGCTGCTTTTCCTCTTCGGGCAAGACGTTGGCCAGGGTATCGGAGAGCGACCGTATGTCTTCGATCAGGTCGAGGGGGGCGACGTTCTTGACGTGGCAGTAGCCATCCCGGATCAGCTGGCGTCGAAGCTGGGCACACGCGTCCGGGGTCACGATCCCTCCTTGACCGTTCGGATACTGGTTAGAATGTACGGTATTCTACTGGGTGAACGTTGCGGGTGCTGAGAAGAGACTCATCGCCATATGGGAAACCCGGGTTAAAATGCTAGAGAGGTTCTGGATTTGAAAATTCGCCACGCACAACGCATCGATGTCAATATCCCGTTCTACTGTCAACGTATTGAGCGGGCCATGTACAGCTGCGCCCAGAGTCACAGTGAGCGGCTATATCTGTGCCGTATCGAAACAGACAACGGCCTGGTCGGCTACGGAGATGGCCTGTACCCCCCTGAAACGGAAAATCTGATCGGCCGCAATCCGTTCGACGTACTCTTCGACGACACCGTTGGCACTCCGGCACAGATTGCGTTGCTGGATGTGTGCGGCAAGGCAGCGGGTGTGCCGGCTCACAAGCTGTTAGGTGCGCAGGTACGCGGCCGGTGTCCGATCTCGTGGTGGTCTATGGACATGGCCCCGGATGATTGGGCGGCCGAGGCGGTTGAGTCTGTCAAACGTGGCTATACCAGCTTCAAGATGAAGGCCAGGCCGTGGTTCGACCTGATCGAGCAGGTCAAGACGGTCAGCAAAGTGGTCCCGGATGATTACCAGTTCGACCTGGACTTCAATGGTTGGCTGTTAACGCCAGCCCGCGCAGAGCAGTTGCTTTGGCAACTGGACGATCTGCCGAACACGGGGATCTATGAAAGCCCACTCTATGCATGGGAGGATCTGGCCGGTGCACGCGATTTGAGGCAGCGAGTCCGCAATCCTATTGCAGAGCATTTTACTCCTGCCGTTCTTGACGGCGACGCGTCTGATGGTTTTGTAATCGCGGGAGCGATCAACGGAATTCGCCAGCAGGCGACGTTGGCGGCCAATGCTAACAAACCGTTCTTTCTGCAGATGGTAGGCAGTGGCCTGACCGCCGCGTACGTCGTGCAGATGGGATCTGTGCTGAGCCACGCACGGTGGCCGTACATCTCAAGCCATGAGATCTACGAGCACGATCTGCTCAAGGACCGTCTCGAGGTGGTGGACGGATACATCGCGGTGCCCGACACCCCGGGGCTCGGCGTTGAGGTCGATGAAAAAGCGTTAGAGCGATATCGTGTCGATCCGGACGAGCCGATCCCGACCGAGGTGCTCCGCAGCAAGCGGCGGATCACACGCATCACCTGGCCGGGCGGGGCGCGACGGCGGGTGCACGAGTTTGCCGGCCACAGCTATTGCGATGCCTTTACTCGCGGTAATCTTCCCTCGTTCGAGCCGGGCGTGAGCAAGGAACTTATCGATGACGACGGCAGCGACGCGTTTGACAAACAATATCAACAGCTGTCTGAGCGGGGCCCGTGACCCGCGGATGGCTGGACAGCAAGTTTTCAGGTATCTGAAAACCACTGGAAGATAATCACATGTTGTTGACCGAAAACATGGGCGGGGTAACTGTTACGGCCCAACAACTGGCGGAAATGCACGCCGGTGATTACATCTTGCACGCGCGGGGCGGGAAGCTGACCAAGGTGCCTGTCGAGAAGATCCAGCTGCCCGTTGACCCGGAAGTCGAGAGTCACCAGGTGCTGTCCATGGTCGCGGCGCCGGACGGTACGCTTTACGCTGCGCAGCAGACGGTCCTTTCCAAATCGACCGATGGGGGCAGGACATGGACGCACAAACGCTGCGGCTCATTCAACGACGGCGGCTTCAACGGCATGAACGGGTTTGGCCAGGTGGTGAACAAGGCCGGTGAATACCTTTACATCAGAGGCGTACCATTCCAGGGGGCGATCATCCAGCGAACGGATGACGATGGTGAAAATTGGCGAATAGGCGGAAAGATTGACACAGGCTTCGAGCGGCAGTGCACCGCTGGCAATGCGGTGCGGTTGTTTGACGGCACACTGCTGATGCCAATACAAGAGAGCGAAGATTTCGAAACCCCTGGAGAAGATGACGCCGATGGCCACTGGGGCCGTGTCATTCGCGGGTGCCTGACCACGTTTATGTATCGCTCGAAAGATGATGGGCGCACGTTTCCCTACCGCAGCTTTTTCGGTGACTGGTGCCACGAGATCGGCGCCGCCCAGTTGCCGTCGGGGCGGATACTGGCGGCGGTCCGTTACCAGCGTCCCCGGCTGCCGGAGGATTTGCCGGACCTGTGCAAGCAAACAGGGTCGCCCGGTCCGTTTCCTTATAAGCACGTGTTCTTGGCAGACTCCGACGACGGCGGGCTGACGTGGAACAACCTACGTCAACTGACAACGGTGTTCGGCCAAAGTGACGGTTGGGTTACACCGCTCAATGACAACAGGGTGGTGGTGTGTCACGATCATCGTTATCCGCGGGAGATGGGTAGCGGGCGGGCCATGGTCAGTTACGACGGGGCAGCGACGTTTGAAGATGAAGTGTATTACCTTTGTCATGGGGCGGTGGCCGGTCACATGCGAAGCGTGACACTGGACGGACAGGAGATGCTGGCCATGGGCGGGGCCGCGTCGGAGGTCTGGGCGGAGAAGGGGACAACGCGGTTTTCCATCATTCGCTGGAAACTTCAAACATAGTGCCATATATTCTCGGGTGTCCGGGTGGGTAACACATGTTCGTCATGAACTACAAAATAAAGGGTTAATCATGGCTACTTATATCTACGTGGCGGTGGCGGGCGATCAGAAACTTTTGCTGTTCGATATGGAGCCTGACACGGGGAGGCTGGCGGCCAGGGAAGAGTATCCTCTCGATGGCAGGTCGGCTGCGATCTGCATAGATCCAAGCCAGAAAACGCTGTACCTGTCGGTTAACACCGATCCGACGGTTATTGTCAGTTACCGGATTGACCAGTTAACAGGCAGCCTGACGCAACTAGGTGACGTGGAAGTCGGAGGTGACGCGTGCTTTATTTCCACGGATAACACAGGCCGGTTCCTCATGGCAGCGTCTTACGGCGCGGGCATGGTCAGCGTGATGCCCATTGGTGATGATGGTGTCGCACATGGTTCGGTCGTCGACTATCCGACCGCGGGCCTAGCCCACTTTATCCAGACCGATGCCTCGAACCGTTACGCGTTTGTTCCGCACGTTGACAAATCAAACGTGATCTTTCAGTTCCTTTTCGATGAAAAGACGGGTCTGCTGACGCCCAACGCGGTTCCGAGGGTCGAGGGGCATCCTGGCCAGGGACCACGCCATCTGGTTTTTCATCCAACCAAGGACATCGTGTATTCCGACAATGAGCAGGAGTCGAGTGTTACCGTCTACCATTTCGATACCGGCAGGGGTACGCTAGCCGAAGGCCAGACCTTGTCCACGTTGCCCGAAGAGGGCTTCGACGGCGAGAACTCGAACGCGCAGATTCGTATCCACCCGACAGGCAAGGCGATCTACGTTTCCAACCGTGGGCACGACAGCATTGCGGTCTTTGCCGTTGATTCGGAAACGGGCGAACTCTCGTCGCTAGGACAGCAGCCGACCGAAAGCGTGCCTCGCCCGTTTAATATTGACCCGGACGGTCGCTACCTGTTTGCCGGCGGTGCGGCTACCGGTCGCGTTGCTGCGTATCGAATTGAGGACAGCGGTACGCTCGACCCGCTAGAGGTGTATGAAGTAGGGGATACACCATCGTGGATCGAGCCGATCAGGTTCGACTGAGTTCCAGTTACTGTTTGCAGTTCTCGGGTGGCAAGGTGTATTTTGAGCTGACCGGTATGCTGGTTGGTATGGTAAATTTGATCACCACCGCCGCGGTAAGGGGTTGCAATGACCAATGAAGAAAAATTTCAGTTCGACTTGCAAGGGTATCTCGTCATCAAGAACGTGTTGTCAGATGATGAACTGGCCCAATTGAATGCAATTGCTGATGTTGAATACCATTACGATGATTTAGAGCAAGCTGAACGGGAATACTCTGTGCTGCCGTGGGGGGAAGCCTATAAAAAACTGATCGACCACCCGACGGTATTGCCCTACATGCTGGATTTAGTTGGTGAGACCGTTCGGCTTGATCATGATTATTGCATCTTCATGTCGCAAGGTCAGTGCCGGGGTGAGTTGCACGGCGGCCATGGTCGCGATCACTGGTATGAGTATCGCAATGGGATCATGAGAAATGGTCTGACGGTTGTGACCTATTTTCTTAATGATTCGCCAGAAGATGCAGGTGGATTTGCGTGTGTGCCAGGTAGCCATAAGAGTAATTTTAATGTGGGTGCCATACCTGACCAGGTGCGATCGTTCAGTCAACCGGCCCATTACGTTGTCCAGCCGGTTGCCGAGGCCGGAGATGTGTTGATATTTACCGAGTCACTGATGCATGGCACGATGCCTTGGCAGGCCAAGACGGAACGTCGTTGCGTGCTTTATAAATACAGTCCGGGATATTCTAGCTGGGCAAATAATTGGTACGGTAACTTTTGCCTAGGTGAGCTCACGCCGCAACAGCAACGTCTTTTGGCCCCTCCGTCGGTTGCAAATCATCTGCCCGTCCTTGACAAAAGCGATCTGTGACCGACGGTCTGGCGTTTTGGGATTCCAACGGTTGCACGATCGAGCCAGCGGGTGGGCATTCCTCAAACGCCTGGGCTACCGCGACGAACTGGCAGGCTGGGATGGTGTCGGCAACGACTACTATCGTGTTATGCCTTTGCCCCGACTGGATGGCCACGTGACGGAACGCGAGTTTTCAGTGCCCTGCGTGGTAAGTGATCGCTAATCGCCGATGGACTGCTCGAGCCAGCTCAAACCGGTCGTTTAGTGACGCTTTGGCCAAACCCGATGCTTTCCATGATTAGTGGAATATTCATGAACAAGTATTACGCCCGCATCAACCACTAAAAGGGCCGTGTGGCCATTGAACCGCTTCTGACTCTAAGCACGGGACAGCAGAAAGTACTTGGGACAGGTACCGATGGGCTGTCGGTTGTCCCTCTGGCTGGCCGGAACCTGTGCGGACTCATGACGACCAATGCCGAGAGATGACGGAAAACCGCTTTAAATGAATGGGGGCGGTTGGATTCGAACCAACGTAGGCATAAGCCAGCAGATTTACAGTCTGCCCCGTTTGACCGCTTCGGTACACCCCCGCGCACGAACCAATATATAATCGGCCCTGACAGTGTCTGATCACGATTTTAGTCCACCATCGCCAGTGGTACAACTTCTGGCTTGATGGTACTGGCTGCCTCAGTGGGCGGCTACAAGTCACTGAAAAGTGAGGTTATGTCATGCCCAAGAGACGCCCCCGCAGCGGTTTTACACTAATCGAGATGTTGGTGGTGATTGCGATTATCGCAGTGTTGATTTCATTGTTGATGCCGGCCCTGAAAAGAGCCAAACGCAGCGTCAAGGTGATCGTGTGCTCTGCGAACCTCAAAAGTTATGCCTTGGGTCTAAACGTGTATACCACGGAAGACCGCCAGGGCCACTACCCCGTTCAAGACGGGGGATCATGGGGCAGCTTTATGAAGGTGTGGCAGGGGCCCAGCTGGTCTTATGTGTACGGAGCGATCAATCCAGACGCGAACTCTTACCTGAACATGTTTGCCGATATCGTCTGCGGCGGCGACGGTCGGATTCTCTGGTGCCCTTTCGACAGGTGGTATAACCCTCTGGTTCCGGGCAGTAATGTCGAGACCGATCCCAACCACCCGGACCTCTATTACCGCGGACAGTTTCAGGCCTACCTGTCCAGCTACCTGCGATACACCAACGACCAGGGTGCTGGCACGGACTGGACCAACAGCGGCAACAGTAATAACGGTCCGCCGGTGAGTCCGAACACCGCCCAGGACGCGATCGTGGCCGACCTTTGCACGTCTCATCCCAGCGGTTACCAGGAAGTGCACATGGATAACCTGTACTTCTCATCTCCGGTGACGGCACTGACCCAGCGACGCGAAAACAATGTCGCCTACAGCGATGGCCATGTTGAAACCCACGGCCAGAGGCCATTCATGGACGCAGAGGGATTCCTCACCTGGCCCGGGGCCCAATATGTGATCCGATGGGGAGAACGCCATCAGTATTGACCTGCCGGAGTTCAGTTCGTGCTTGGCAAGCGTGGTCTGGCGTGGTTGCACTAATTGCAAAGTAAAAGATACCTTCCACCAACTGCGATCACGGTCTGTTTCTATAATTTGTGGAAAGAAGATTCTGCCATGCCCCAGGGACGCCGCCGAACCCTACATGGTTTCACGCTGATCGAACTGCTGGTGGTCATCGCCATCATCGCAGTGCTGATTTCGATACTGTTGCCCACTCTCAAGGGTGCCAAGCGACAGGTGAAGCTAATCAACTGTTCATCGAACCAACGCCAGTACGCCATGGGTCTGATCGGTTGGGCGGCT
>Ga0310125_10001804_pt1 | contig 10978 bp, 10 predicted proteins | sample CB11b_Tmax_Bot8__FD_203508 | JGI IMG/M metagenome (GOLD analysis project Ga0310125, IMG submission 203508) | Marine microbial communities from Western Arctic Ocean, Canada - CB11b_Tmax_Bot8 | ecosystem: Environmental > Aquatic > Marine > Oceanic | place: Canada: Western Arctic Ocean | collected... | reverse complement strand
GGATCCATGGACCGGCTGTGAGGATGACCGCGCCTGCGTTGATGCGTCCCTGATCCGTCTCGACTCCCACCGCACGGCCTCTGTTCAAGACAATCCCGGTGACGTTGACACCGAGGCGGACTTCGGCCCCGGCCTCACGGGCGCTCAACGCGAAGCCGTTGGTAACGGCAGAGCTATCTGCATACCCCGAATCAGGTTCGAATGCGACCGCTGCAACGCCTTCAAAGTTGATCTCAGGCCACTGCGCCGCAGCTTCTTCCGACGTCATAGCGCGTGAGTCAATGCCGTGTTCATTTTGAAGCGCAACGTTGGCGCGAAGCGCCTCTTCCTGCCCGGGTATAACGAGGAACACATAACCCGTGTTGACGAACCCGCCGGGATGCCCAGTCTCGGACTCGAAATCGGCGATCACATTCCGGCTTTCCTCTGCCATCCGGGTAGTGATCGCGTTCGAGTAGTGGTTCCGCAGGATCGTCATGGACCGGCCAGTAGACCCGGCTGCGAGCGTGTCCCTCTCAAGCAGGAGAGAGTTCGTAACGCCCATCTTTGCCAAGTAGTGAAGCGTGGCGCACCCCATCACACCCCCACCAATTACTACTACGTCGTACGAGTCAGTCACAGACAACTCCCCGAGTGACGATCATCAGTTCATCACCGCTCCGCCGTTGACGTTCAGTGCCTGGCCCGTGATCTCCGATGCGTCGTCTGAGGCCAGGAACGCAACCGCCTTTCCGATGTCCCGGGGCGTCTGCTCTCGACCCATCGGCATTCGTTCCTTGATGCTCAGATCGAAAATCTCCCGAGACGTGAGCTCGGCGAGTTCGGGGTTGTTGGCTTTCTGATTTTCGGCGATCGTCTCCCACATTGGCGTCCAGAGCACTCCCGGGCAAACAGCGTTTACGGTGATGTTGTGAGGAGCGAGTTCGATTGCCAGCAAATGCGTCCACTGGATCACCGCCGCCTTGGACACCGTATAAGGTGATTGCACGCTCCCGAGCGCGATCCTGGCGCCGCGGGGCTTGCGGCCCCCGTGGGATGCGATGTTGACGACTCGTCCGGTGTTCCGGTCACGCATGTGTGGCGTCACCGAGTTCGTCGTGTGGACGAAGCCCTTGACGTTCACGCCAAAAGTGGCGTCCCAGTCGGCTTCTGTGTGCTCCGCACGATCCTGGTATCCCGGCGCGCCAATCACCCCGGCGTTACAGACGAGGATATCAATACGCCCGAACTCCTGGAGCACGGCCGCCGCAAGAGCGTCCATCGAGTCCTGCGATGTCGTGTCACCCCGGAAAGCAGCCGCCTGGCCGCCACTTGTGTTGATGGCATCCGAGGCTGTGCCGGCGGCGCCTGCGTCAAGGTCCGATATAGCGATTACCGAGCCGCGTTCGGAAAGCACTTCGGCGATGCCGAACCCTATCCCGCGGCCGGCGCCCGTAATCAGTGTTACCGCACCGTCAAGATTGGTAGCGTTGCTCATTCATAACTCCGTCTAGTCGTAGTCAACAGTCAGAAATTTGATTGTCTCCCTCCATCAGTTCATTCGTGCTCCGCCATTGACGTTCAAGGCCTGTCCGGTGATTTCTGCGGCGTCATCGGACGCGAGGAAGGCCACAGCGTTGCCGATATCCCTCGGGGTTTGACCGCGGCCCAGAGGGACCGTGGTTTGCATAGATTCATCATATTCATTACGTACCGATCCTCCAGATCCACCTCCCGTGAGGTTCTGGCGATTTGCGTATATGCCTTCGATCATGTTGGTCCACAATTCACCGGGGCACACGGCGTTTACGTTGATATTGAATGGGGCCAGTTCTACAGCTAACAGGTGTGTCCATTGAATCACCCCGGCCTTGGAGACGCTGTACGGCATTCCCAGCGTACGACCCGTTGCTGTACCTCGTGGTTTCCTGCCTCCATGGGACGCGATATTGACGATCTTCCCGCGTCTATGTCCTTTCATATATGGGATAACAGCTTCGGTGGCGTTAACTACTCCACGGACATTCACGGAATGCGTGATGTCCCAGTCAGCGTCGTTATATTCGGGACGGTTTTCGTAACCCTCAGAGGCCCAGACCCCGGCGTTCGCCACGAGAATATCGATACCCCCTAGGGTCATAATCACATTCGCTACGGCACTCTCCATCGAATCCCGGCTCGTGACATCCGCTACCGTGCCCAGGACTGAGTGTCCAGCTGCCCCCAGGTCAGATACCGCCTTGTCGCAGGCGGTTTGTGCCAGATCACATATCGCTACAGTGGCACCACGTTCTACCAGCACCGTCGCTATGCCCAGGCCGATTCCGCGGGCTCCCCCTGTTACAAGGGCAACCTTGCCGGCTAGTTGGCCCAAAGAACTCTCGGTCATGATTCACTCCACTTCAAGTTTGAAGACGTCGGGAATGTAGGGAGCCACCAACTTGGTGTCAACGCCATTCGGGCATTCACCATCGAATTAGGTACTCGCCAAGTCCGATCTATCGTTAAACTAATCCTTCGGCCTGGCAGCCAGCGGGGCCGTCACCCTTTATTCGCGTCCTGGCCCCTTTACCTTTCTTTGCGTTAATCATGTTTCATAGGGACGCGCCCGGGAAAAAGATGTCACCGATCACTCGAACTATCGAAAACACTGATCTAGAAACAATCGTTGGCCTCGCCAAGCGGCGCGGCTTTGTCTTCCAGGCCTCGGAAATCTACGGCGGACTTGGCAGCACCTGGGACTTTGGACCGCTGGGCGTGGAGCTGAAGCGTAACGTCAAGGACATGTGGTGGAAGTCGATGGTCCGGAACAGGGATGACATCGTCGGGTTGGACTCGGCGATCCTCCAGAGTCCCGAGGTATGGATGGCGAGCGGCCACGTGGAGAATTTCTCTGACCCGCTTGTGGAGTGCGGCGGTTGCCATCGTCGGTTCCGTGCGGACCATGTCGGCGACAAATGCCCGCACTGCGGCGAGTCCAAATTCTCTGAACCGCGTCAGTTCAATTTGCTTTTTAAGACCTTTATGGGCCCGGTGGAGGATGATGCTGCGGTCGTGTATCTGCGCCCGGAGACAGCACAGGGTATCTTCATCAATTTTGATAATGTCCAGACCACCACCCGCAAGCGAATCCCGTTCGGCATAGCGCAGATCGGGAAGTCGTTCCGGAACGAGGTCACCCCCGGCAACTTCATCTTTCGTACGCGTGAGTTTGAACAGATGGAGATGGAGTTCTTCTGCAAGCCCGGATCGGATGAGGAGTGGCATCGTTACTGGATCGAATTCTCGGACGACTGGTTCAAGAATTTTGGTATCCGGGGCGAAAAACTTCGGGTCCGGGAGCATGAGGCCGACGAGCTACCTCACTATTCGAAGGGTTCTGCCGATATCGAGTACGAGTTTCCCTGGGGATGGGGTGAGCTCGAGACGATCTCAAACCGGACCGACTTCGACCTCAAGGCGCACATTGAGCGCAGCGGTCGTGATCTCTCGTTCTTTGACGACGCCGCAAAGGAACGCTTCGTCCCTTACGTGGTTGAACCGGCGATGGGTGCAGACCGCTCCGCACTGGCATTCATGGCGGATGCATACGACGAAGAGGGTGAGGGCAAGGAGAAGCGCACGGTGTTGCACTTCCACCCTGACATCGCGCCGGTGGCCGTGGCGGTGCTCCCGTTATCCCGTAACGAGAAACTGGTTCCGAAGGCGCGTGAGGTGTACGACCTCGTGCGTGCCAACTTCAATGCCCAGTTCGACGATACCCAGAGTATCGGACGTCGCTACCGGAGGCAGGACGAGATCGGCACGCCGCTGTGCGTGACGGTGGACTTTAAGACGATCGAAGAGGACAACGCTGTGACAATCCGTGACCGTGACACCATGGTTCAAGATCGGGTGCCGATCGATGGCTTGAAGGGTGCGTTGGAAGACCAACTCGAAAAACTTCGAGAGTTGTGTCGCGGCTAATACTCCCTGTTCAAGGGAAATAAGCGAAATCGCGTGGCTCCGAACAGGCGTATCAGTCATCAAAGAGAGATCACTCCTGCGTAGATGTCGCTATTTGAATCGGGTGTCATCCCGCCATTTGATCTGAGAACGATCACGGAGACCATCGGAATATGATCCAATCGGCACATTCTTCAACGGATAAATCTGCCATGGCTCGGTGGGATGCGATCGCAACGTACCGAGGGGGCAACGTGTGCCGCCTGCTACTGGTAGCGTTTGCCGCTATGACGCTAGTGGCCGTCGCTTGTGGAACCTCAGACGGCGCTGGATCTGAAGTAAATTCGCCACCAGTTCAGGATCCCATAGCGACCGGGGCGGCGGCTCTCATGCCTGTTGGTCACGCTTCGGACTTCGAAGTGTCCACTCCCAGCCACGGCGTATTTAATCTGGATCGACTTGAGGGCAGGCCCTTAGTGTTGAACTTCTGGTTCCCGTCATGTCCGCCCTGCCGTGCGGAGTTACCAGACCTGCAGGCCGCATACGAAGGCCATGCCGATGAAATCCAGTTTCTGGGGGTCCAACTCCTGGGTTTAGATTCCGCCGAAGAGGGCCAAGAGTTCCTCGACGAGCTTGGAATCGAGTACCCGTCAGGCGCCGATGCCGAGAACCAGATGGTTCGTGACTTCAAGATCGTCGGATTCCCGACGACGATTTTCATCGACAGTGACCACAATATCGTCAAGAAGCATGCTGGCATCCTGAGTGCCGGGTCGTTGGAAGCGCTCATCAACTCGACCGTCGTGTCTGCATCCACTCCGGTAGATGTCTCTGGCTCCTAGGACTGCCCGAATCTCTCCAATCTCCCCAAACCGCAAAATATCTAATACGACGCACCGTTTCTGTGGCCTGAGATAATCCCAGTATGGATACCATGAAATGATGACCGGGATGTTCTCAGTGCTTCCTCTTGCCGCCGCGCTAGGTGAGGTGGGGGAATATAAGGATGGGCTAATCGTGCTCGTGCGATGGTTGCACGCGCTCGGCGCCGTTGCATGGATCGGCGGTAGCGTTTTCTTTGCGCTGATCGTTCGGCCGGCGCAACGCGTAGACCCAGATGGTGTCGGAGCGGTAATCGGACGCTTTGTCGGCCCGTACCGTGAACTTGTCGACGTGTCGATTATCACGATCGTCGTCACCGGCCTGATCTTGATGTTTGAGCGACTCACCGGCGATGACGCTACGGTGGCTTATTTCATCGTGCTCAGTGCCAAGATCGTGATCGCCGGCTGGATGTTCTACATGGTGTGGAGCCTGCGCAAAACCGGGTTCGTGCCGGAGGATCGGTCCGGGATTACCCAAAGACTGTCGTGGTTATTCGGATACAACGCCCTGCTACTTGGCGGCGTGGTCGTGTTCCTGATGGCCGGCGCGCTCAGGGCGATCTTCGAAACCGCCGTTGCGGGTTAGAGGCCAGTAGGTTCTTAACAGCCGATTCCCATTAGCCTCACGCCTGCGCTCTCAACCCGATCAAGAAGCTCTTCTATGATCACGCCGGAGCCGGGATGCACTAGGTCCGGGGCGATCTCAGCCAGTGGGACGAGGACGAACGCTCGCTCATGCAGTCTTGGGTGCGGAATCTGAACCCCGGGCTCATCGATTACGACATCACCCAACAGTAATACGTCCAGGTCGATGATCCTTGCGCCGTATCGTTCGGTCCGTATCCGTCCGATATTTGCCTCGATCTTCAACATCGCCACGACAAGTGCTCTGGGTCCGAGTTCCGTCTTAAGCGCCGCAACCTGGTTCAGGTAGTCGGGCTGCTTGCCCGGAACGCCCCACGCGTTTGTTTCGTATATCGACGACAGCTGGCTCACAATTCCGACCGACCCCAACGCTTCGAGAGCCAACTCGAGGTGGCGGGCGCGGTCCCCGTGGTGCGACTCAAGATTGGAGCCGAGTCCGATGTACGCCGTGATGAGTTCACCGGTCACGCCTTCGGACTCCAGCCACGGACGATGGCGTCACTCATCCGGGCCACGCGCACCATCTCTTTGACGTCATGCACGCGCACAATGTCCGCACCTCGTTCGATCGCCAGCGCCACGGTCGCTGCGGTCCCTTCGATTCGTTGGTCCGCGGGGAGTCCGAGGACCTTTCCTATTGAGGATTTGCGGGATGTGCCAATCAATACCGGGTATCCAAGATCGACCAGTTTCGACAGGCCGCGCTGCATGTCGATGCTCTGCTGCACGGTTTTGCCGAACCCGATTCCCGGATCAAGGATCACCTTTGAGGGCGGGAGCCCGGCGTCTTCAACCAATTTAGCCGCTCGACGCAGGTCTTCGACCACTTCAGGCACCACGCCGGATGGATACACCGCTCGCGTCCGGGTGTGATTGATGATCAACGGCACATCGAGCCCGGCTATGACGTCGGCCATGCCAGAGTCAGCCCCCAACATAGACACGTCGTTCACCATCGATGCCCCGGAGACAACGGCCAGACTGGCGACGGTCGACTTCTGTGTATCGATACTGATAGGGATGCCCAGCCGGCCACACAGAGCCTCGATCACCGGGATGACTCTCCGTGCCTCTTCCTCCGATGGCACCGGGCGGGCGTCCTTGTATACCGATTTTGGGCGACTTGATTCGCCTCCAATGTCGATGACGTCTGCGCCATTGTCCTCGAACCTGAGTGCCAGATCCACGGCCCGTTGAAGGTCGTCACTCGTCCCATCGCCGGAGAACGAGTCAGGGGTGACGTTTAAGACCCCCATAACGTAAGTCCGAGCTCCCCAGACGAATTTGCTGTCGCCGATCAATAGTTCCCGGGCATCGGCGTTATCGACATCACTGTTGGTCACTCTGGCTGCAATCCTCTGTGAATTTCCCGACGCATCGGGCGTATGTGGGCCTTGCAGGAACGATTCAGGCGGTTGACCGGTATAAGAACAGACCAGGAATAGGCTATCACCGGGCAACAAGTCACATCCCTTGGAACCGTGGTGATTTCGATTGCGACGACTCTGACCGTGCGCTACGATTGCCGCTTGAAAGCGGTCAACGATACGGCCCCGGTAAAAGGGTCGGTGTTTTATGCTTTCAAGTGAAGTGGCGACACGCGGATTCACCGGGGATCAAAGCAATCTCTACCGATACAACCAATACCGAATCGTCCAAGTCAGAGCAGCCTCCCGATGCGCGTACCGTGCTGGCTGATCGCCGCGAGAAAGCCCTTCTTGGCGGTGGCCAGGAACGAATCGATGCTCAGCGAAAGCGCGGAAAGTTAACGGCCCGCGATCGTATGGAACTGTTGTTTGATCCGGGAACCTTTAACGAGATAGACACCTTCGTTACCCACCGTGCATCTGACCTCGGTTTGGACAAACAGAGATTCGATAGTGACTCGGTCGTTACCGGGTATGGTGAAGTTGAAGGTCGCACCGTCTGCGCCTACGCACAGGACTTCACGGTCCTCGGCGGTTCGTTGTCGGAAGTCGCCGGAATGAAGATCTCAAAAATCATGGATCACGCCACGCGGATCGGCGCGCCGATTGTTGGCGTCAACGATTCTGGAGGTGCACGCATTCAGGAGGGTGTGACATCGCTCGCCGGGTACGGAGAGATATTCACGCGGAATGTACTCTCTTCCGGGGTGATACCCCAGATCAGCGTCATCGCCGGCCCAACGGCCGGAGGCGCGGTCTACTCCCCTGCAATTACAGACTTCATCTTCATGATCGATGGCATTGGCCAGATGTATATCACGGGACCCGGGGTTGTGAAGGCTGTAACCGGAGAGGACGTGTCCCTGGAGGACCTTGGTGGCGCACAGACACATGCGGGCATCAGCGGGGTTGCCCACTTTGTCGCCCCGGACGAACAGAACTGCTTCCTGTCGGTCCGTAAACTCCTTTCCTTCCTGCCCTCCAACAATGTCGAGAGCGCGCCGTCCTCCGAAACCTCGGACGACCCCCGCCGCAGAGATGAATCGTTGGCTACGGTTGTGCCTGACAATCCCAACCAGCCGTACAGCATGCTGGATGTGATCGGGCCGATCGTTGATGACGGCGAGTTCTTTGAGGTCCAGGCGATGTACGCGCCGAACATCCTGATCGGGTTCGCCCGTATGAATGGCGAATCTATTGGCATCGTCGCCCAGCAACCGGCGGCTAATGCCGGAGTTCTGGACATCAACGCTTCTGAAAAGGCTGCGAGATTCATCCGATTTTGTGACGCATTTAACATCCCGATCGTGACGCTTGTGGACACGCCCGGCTTTATGCCCGGTACGGCACAGGAACACGGCGGAATAATCCGGCGTGGGGCCAAACTGCTTTACGCATACGTCGAGGCGACGGTGCCCAAGGTGACCGTCGTAACCCGGAAGGCGTACGGCGGAGCCTACATAGTGATGAGCAGCAAGCATCTGCGAGGTGATATCAACTACGCATGGCCCTCTGCGGAGATCGCAGTGATGGGCGCGGAAGGCGCGGTGGCCGTAATTGGACGCAGAGATATCTCGGGAGCCGACGATCCGGAGGCCAAACGAAAAGAACTGATCGCAGATTACGAAGAGCGGTTCTCCAACCCTTATGTCGCTGCAAATCGTGGCTATCTGGACGACGTAATCGACCCGGTCGATACCCGACCGAAGATCATTGCTGCGCTCAAAATGCTGCGTAACAAGACGGATTCAATGCCTGCGAAAAAGCACGGCAACATCCCTCTCTAAATAGCCCCCAACGGCGTAAGTACGGCCCTCGGGGATAGATAACCACTACGTAATCTAATAACGAAATATCGAGAGGAATAACGAAAGTTGCGGAGTAAAGTAACGGTCGTAGGCGCAGGAAATGTCGGCGCCACGACGGCACAAAGGATCGTAGACAAGGCGCTTGCGGACGTGGTGCTTGTTGATGTCGTTGAGGGCTTGCCGCAGGGCAAGGCGCTTGACATGGCCGAGAGCACACCCGTATCCGGCGCAGACGTAAGCGTGACCGGCTCGAACGACTACGAGACGTCTGCGGGTTCCGACGTAGTTGTGATCACGGCGGGCATCGCAAGGCGCCCCGGCATGAGCCGCGACGACCTGCTGCTCACCAACATGAAGATCATGACATCGGTCGTCACGGAAGTGGTTAAACACTCCCCGGACGCCATCCTCGTTATCGTTTCGAACCCGCTTGACGCAATGGTCCAGAAGGCCTACGAGGTCAGCGGGTTCCCGAAAGAACGCGTAGTCGGCATGGCCGGGATCCTGGACACGTCAAGGTTCCGGACCTTTCTGGCGCAAGAACTAAACGTCTCTGTGACCAACGTCTCGGCATACGTGCTTGGCGGCCACGGTGACTCCATGGTTCCGTTGCTTGGCACAACGACGGTCGGCGGTAAGCCCGTCACCGAGATGATCGAAGCAGGGCGGCTTGAAGAGATCGTGCAGCGGACCCGTGACGGCGGCGCAGAGATCGTCAACTACCTGAAGACCGGCTCCGCCTACTACGCTCCTTCTGCCGCCGCTGCGCAGATGGTTGAGGCTATTCTGGGAGACCGGAAAGAGATACTTCCGTGCGCCGCATACCTCGAAGGCGAGTACGGGATCTCAGGGCTTTATGCCGGTGTTCCGGTGAAGCTGGGCGCAGGTGGCGTTGAGGAGATAATCGAGATCGACCTTACCGACGCAGAAGCCACAGCTCTGAAGGCATCTGCGGATTCGGTCCAGGAACTCATCGACGTGATGGCCGCTAACTCGTAGCTTTTAATTATCGTCGAAACAAGTGAACGGGGCGGGGTTTCTTCCGCCCCGTTTTCGCGTCTGATGCACTGGACTTGATTCAGGGTTCCCGCGCAGACCCTGAATGGAGCAGACTGTCGACACTTTGCCCGCGCTGATTTACAAATACGCCGGGCGTGAATAACAACCTGTACAAGGAGCCAACATGCCCCGTATTCATGTCCTGGGAGCGGGTACGCCAACACCTACTCCTACCCGTTTTGGAACCGCGTACGTAGTGGAAGTTGATGGCGAGTTCATCATGTTCGATTGTGGGCCGGCGGCGACGCACAAACTGGTCCAGGCGGGCATGTTTCCGACGCAGATCGACAACCTCTTTTTTACGCATCACCACTTCGACCATGATGTGGACTATCCGTGTTTCTTGCTCACTCGATGGGACCAGAGCATCGGTAAAGAGAACGACCTGAAGGTGTTCGGCCCGACGTTGACGGAATCTATAACGGATAAACTGATCGGCCCGGATGGAGCGTTCACGCATGACTGGAAGGCTCGTGTAAATCACCCGCTGAGCCAGAACGTATACGTGAATCGTGGCGGTAAGCTGCCGAGAAAGCCCCCGAGTGTCGATGCCCGTGACGTGGGCGTTGGGACCGTGTTGACGACCAAAAAATGGGAGGTCACTTCGGCCCCCGCGGAACATGTGCAGCCTTACCTGGATTCGCTCGCCTACCGCATGGATACCACCAGTGGGTCGGTGGTGTTCACAGGCGACACACAGCCGTGTCAGTCGGTCATCGACCTGGCGAAGGGCGCTGATGCGCTCGTGTGTATGTGCTGGGATGACCAGGACGCAATGAACGCGGTGGGTGAAGGCGGCGGCCAATGTGGAACAGTTGGCGCGGCCGAGATGGCGGCCGCTGCGGGCGTCAAGAAGTTACTTCTCGCGCATATCGGTCCGCACCTGTCTCAACATGGAGTCATGGAGAAAGGCATCGGGGATATCAGCCGTATTTTCAGTGGAGAAATCATATTCACTGAAGAGATAATGCCCGTAGATGTGGAACCGGACGGCGGACTCTACGAAGAGACACATTCTGGCGGCGATGGCCATGACCACGGGGACGGCCATACCCACAGGCATTAATAGCAAAGAGGGCGATTCACCTCATCGTGATCGCCCTCTTTTTTTGTCTTAATCTGGCGCCGCGACTTAACTAAAGGCATGGGCCGTGGAACACTCTGGCTAGCTCACCGCCGCCGGGGCTGCTGCCGCCTTACCGATCACCTCTTTGGTGGAGATGATGTGGCG
>Ga0310125_10001803_pt1 | contig 10983 bp, 8 predicted proteins | sample CB11b_Tmax_Bot8__FD_203508 | JGI IMG/M metagenome (GOLD analysis project Ga0310125, IMG submission 203508) | Marine microbial communities from Western Arctic Ocean, Canada - CB11b_Tmax_Bot8 | ecosystem: Environmental > Aquatic > Marine > Oceanic | place: Canada: Western Arctic Ocean | collected... | reverse complement strand
ATTCTCGCCGCGTTACCGAATCGGTTGCGTGAAATCTCGAGAAAATCTCAAACCGAGTTCTCATCAGTTCCAGAGGCAGACGACTAGTCGTCTGAGAGGTCGTACTGGAAGCTCCCGTCCTTGTCGACGTTGACCTCGACACTGCTGATGGCGTTGCCTTCGGCCATGTGCGCGAGGAACTCGGCGGCGAGTTCCGGGAGCAGGGTCCGCGTGAGGATGTGATCGACGTTGCGGGCCCCGGTGTCGACCTCGGTGCATCGCTCCGCCACGTTCTCGACCAACTCGGGCGTGTAGCTCAGCGAAGCGTTGTAGTTGTCCTTGACCCGTCGGACGATCTTGCCGAGCTTCAGTTCGATGATCGTTTTCATCACGTCATCGCTGAGCGGGTAGTAGGGCAGGACGGTCAGGCGGCCGAGGAAGGCCGGTTTGAAGGTCTTGAGCAGTTCGTCGTGGAGCGCCTTGGCGAGTCCTTCGGGATCGGGCTTGGTTTCCGGGTCATTACAGAGGCTCATGACGAGGTCGGTGCCGGCGTTGGAGGTCATGATGATCAGCGTGTTCTTGAAGTCGATGTCGCGGCCCTCGCCATCGGTGAGGATGCCCTTGTCGAAGACCTGGTAGAACACGTCCTGCACGCCCGGATGGGCCTTCTCCATTTCATCGAGCAGCACAACGCTGTAGGGCTTGCGGCGGACCGCCTCGGTCAACACGCCGCCTTCGCCATAACCGACGTATCCCGGAGGCGATCCCATCAACAGTGAGACCTTGTGCTCTTCCTTGAACTCCGACATGTTGATCGTGGTCATGTTCTGCTCGCCGCCGTAGAGCAGGTTGGCGAGCGTGATGGCGGTTTCGGTCTTGCCCACGCCGCTGGGACCGGCCAGCAGGAAGACCCCGATCGGGGTTCGCGGGTCGCTGAGCTTGGCACGGGAGGTCTGAATCCGCTGAGCAATCGCCTCCAGGGCATGCGACTGTCCGATGATCGAGGCTTCCATCTGGCTCTCCATCGAGAGCACCGTGTGGATTTCGTCGGAGACCATCCGCCCGACGGGGATCCCGGTCCACCCCGAGACGACGTCGGCAATGGCCTGAGAATCGACACAGACCTGGATCAATGGCTCCTCACCCTGCAACTCCTCCAGTTTCTCGGAAAGGCCGCTGAGTTGCTCGCGAAGTTGATCCGGGTCGGCCTCGCCAGCCGTTGACTCAGCACCCACTCCGCTTTCCTCTCCGCTTTCCTCTCCGCTTTCCTCTCCGCTTTCCTCTCCGCTTTCCTCTCCGCTTTCCTCTCCGCTTTCCTCTCCGCTTTCCTCTCCGCTTTCCTCTCCGCTTTCCTCTCCGTCCGAACCGGCTTCGCCGGTCTCATCAACGGGTCGGATTCCGGAGACCGTTTCGAGTTTCGAGCGGACCTGGTGGATCTCGTCGACGAGTTCCTTTTCTTCGACGAAGCGTTTTTCGAGTTCTTCGAGTTCCTGCTGGGTGTCGCTGCGTTGCTGGGTGAGCTGTTCGACTCGCTCTTTGTGGTCGGTGCCGGTGACCTGTTCTCGAGCGAGGATTTTGAGTGAGACTCCGAGTTGTTCGATCTGGCGTCTGAGGTCTTCGATCCGCGGTGGTGTGGCTGAGTATCCGATGGCGACGCGTGCGCAGGCGGTATCGAGCAGGCTGACCGACTTGTCGGGCAACTGTCGGCCGGTGATGTAGCGGTGAGAGAGTCGGACCGAGTCGGTGACCGCTTCGTCGAGCACCCGGACGTTGTGGTGTGTTTCGAGTGTTGCGACGAGGCCCTGCATCATTTGCACGGCGGCCTCTTCCGACGGTTCCTCGACCTTGACCACCTGGAATCTGCGGGCCAGTGCGGCATCGCGTTCGAAGTACTTCTTGTATTCGGCCCAGGTCGTCGCGGCGATCGTCCTGAGTTCTCCTCGAGCCAACGCCGGTTTCAGCAGGTTGGCGGCGTCACCCTGTCCGGCCGGTCCGCCGGCACCGATCATGGTGTGGGCTTCGTCGATGAAGAGGATGATGGGTTGAGGCGAGCTCTTGACCTCGGCGATCACCGACTTGAGCCGGTTCTCGAATTCGCCCTTGATCCCTGCTCCGGCCTGCAGCAGCGACAGGTCGAGCGACTTGATGGCGACATTCTGCAGTGCCGGCGGGACATCGCCGGCGGCGATTCGCAGCGCAAATCCCTCGACGACCGCCGTCTTGCCCACTCCGGCTTCGCCGGTGAGGATGGGGTTGTTCTGCCGCCGCCGCGTGAGGATGTCGACGATTTGTCGGATTTCGGGATCCCGACCCAGCACCGGGTCGATCTCCCCATTGCGTGCTCGATCGGTGAGATCGATGGTGAACTGTCCGAGTCCCGGTGCCCCGGCGGCGACTCCGGGGCCAGCCTCGCCTGAGGGTGCGGCGGCATCGTCAGCGGCTTCGGATTCGGCGCTGTTGGCGATGATGTTGGGCAGCTCGTGCCGTAGTGAATCGACCGAGATCTTGGAGAGTTCCGACGAGATCGTCTCGGCGATCCGCGAGAGGCTCTCGTCGGCCAAGAGTGCACACAGCAGGTGTGCCGAGCGTGCGCGGCCGGAGGAGAATTCGACCGAGGCGATCAGCCACGACTCGCGGACCAGCTGCACGATGTTGGGGGACAGCGCGGGAGCATCGGCGTTGCCTGTCTTCTTTCGATCGATCGCTTTGGTCAGGTCGCTGGCCAGTCCCGAGGCGTCGATCTCGAAGTGACGCAGAATCACCGCAACATCGTTGTTGGGGATTTCCAGCAGCTTGGCCAGCCAGTGCTCGACCTCGACGTTGTAGTTGGTCCGCGACAGGCACAGCCCGGCCGCAGCTTCCAGCGTCGTGCGGCACGTATCATTCAGTTTTCCCACCAGGGACTTCAGGTTCACCTGCATCACGGCATCCTCTTGATAGCGGCTCGAGGCCTACTCAATGACATGTCATTACGCATTGGTCGCAAAACGATGTGAGGGCGCTCCGTCGTGTCGAAACACGGCGTCGTCGGCATCTTGTTCGGGTGCATCGGAGATCAGCCAGGAATTCCAGCCCAGCCGGGAATCACCTCCCAGCTGGATCTGTGGAACGTCCTGGCGGCGGAGGATCAACTGCACGTCAAAATCGAATTCGGGGCCGGCGTAGGTCCTGACAAGTTGCCCCAGCCGGACCAGGTCATCTCCGCCGGGCATGAAGCGGTCGAAGGCCTGGCGATCCAGGGGGCCCAGCTGGACACGGAACATGTTCTCGACGCTCCACACCCGGTCTCCCACGATGAGGTCGTGTCCCAGGGCGCAGTTGAGGCCGTCGGGACAGGTGGCCTGGGGCATCCGGGACTGTGCCGAGGCGTCGAGGTAGAGCCACTGGCCGTGGAACTGTTCGACCTGGATCGGGATCTCGAAGTAGTCCTCGAGCAGGGCCTCGAGCGAGACGACGTTGCGTGGTGAGTGAGCGAAGTGTCCGCCGTAGTACAGGAACGCTTCATCGGCGACGTCCATGCGACCCCGCATCCTCGCGGTGCCCAGGCCCAGCAGGCTGTAGAGTGCTCCGGTGAAGCTGTCGGGTTCGCCTGGAGTTCTGCCCGAGTGTGCTCGTTCGTAAACCAGCGGGAAGCGGTATTTCTCCCAGGCTCGGTAGAACAGCGAGATCATGCGGTGGTTGAAGAGATCGAGATAGTCTTTCAGCGAGTGATCTCGCTCGCGGACGCGTTCGATGATCAGCGAGGTGAGGTGATGGGGCAGCACGCCTGCGGGACCGGTCAGCCCCATGAAGGCGACGGTCATTTCGGCCAGGGGTGTCGAGTCGAGGTCGTCGTGCTGCAGCGTCAGTTGCTGGAGTGAGCCGGGGGGGAACGAATGCGACTGGTAGACGCGGAAGCGGGCGATTTCGTTGCTGGCCGGCCCGTCTTCTCCGATCGTGGGACGCGGCTCACGGCCCTGTGCCTGGGCCTCCTGCTCGGCAAACCGGTCCAGCAGCCTCACGGCCTGGAAGAAATCGAAGCGATAGGGCTCCTCGGCCAATCGGCTGATCAGAGGAGTACTTTGTCGCCGGCTCGTGGTGGCCATGCTTTCAGGACTCCTTCCCGCTTGTTCGTTGTCGCGACCAACTTCGAGAACGAGTTGATCGAGCAGTACAGCCCCAGAAACCTCTCGAGCACGGCGGCGAACAGAAACACCCCGCTGCCGACAAACCGGTCCTCATCAAATTCGATATTCACCTCGAGCCCACGGCACAGGCCTCCCGAGACACCGCTGGTGCTGCGTCCGACGATCCGTCGCGTGGAGACGCTGGTGATGCCGTCGATCATCGAGCGTGTCTCTTCGGAATTGGCTGCATCATAGACCGCCAGGATTTCTCGCAGCACATCGCCTCCCTGCTCGTAGTCGTACAGCGAGAGGTGATTGAGCGTGAGTTGTGAAACCATTCGCCACATGGCCCCGTGTCTGAGGGCCGGTCGATAGGTCGGTGTGGGGGGCGTGAGGTATTCGATGGCTGCGATCGGTTCGCCACCGAGCGTCTGCAATCGAGACTGGCCGCCTCCGAAGGGAATCCTGTGTGGCAGATCGCGGTTCAGGCAGGTTGTCTCGACGTCGAGTGTCCAGTCGGAGGCGACTGCCGGCGAGAGCTCGAGATCGACCAGCTTGAGCATCACCTCGGTACCGTGGTCGGGCTCGGTGCCGGATGATTCGGACTGTTGACGCGAGGCCTGCCAGAAGGTGGATTGTTGTTGTGCCGAGGAGACGTGTTTGAAGGAGAAGAACGGTTGGTATTCGACCACGTCGTTCTGCGGCGAGGTGGCGGTGACGCGATCGATCGAGTAGACCTCCTTGGCCAGGGGCCTGCGGGCATCGGGCACCACGCGGTACTCGGGTTGGGTATGCGTGAGCCGAATCGGCTCGGCACGCTGTTGAAAGAGGTTGATGATCGGCGTGCAGCCCAGCTGAAACGTCTCCTTGGAAACGTGCTGTTCCAACTCGGCCTGCCCACGATCCAGGAACAGGATGATGTCGAGGGTCTGGCCCAGGCCTGCCCGTTCCTCGTCCGAGAGGCTGCTCAGGGAGAGGTCCCAGAACAGCAATTTTTCGGGAAACACGAAGTACTCGCTCAGCAGCCGGTACCCGACGAACGAGCGATTCGAGTAGGGGAGCAGTCCATCGTCACGTTCGAAGCCGACCGGGCTGATGCAATCGCGGGCGAGCAGAATCGGATCTGCGGTCTGTTCGGAATCGACCAGGGCGACTCCGAGCGTGTTATTGAAGATCAGTTCATAGAGTGGAAACACGTGCTGGGGTTGTGCTTTGAGGAAGAATCTCAGCGAGTCGAGTTCGAGTTGTCCGATCCGGACATCGGGGGACCAGCACGAGAGTCGCAGCCTGATGATGGAATCGGTGTTTGAGGAAAACGGAGTTTGGGGTGCCTGGAATGGAGGTCCATTGAGTGCCGCGGCGGTGACGTCCAGGGGCCAGAGCGTGACGGGGTAGCAGGATTGAAAGCGGCACGGCTCGCCGTCGATCGGGTCCGTCTCGATCGGCGTCCCCTTTGGCTGGTGGTACCCCGACGTCAATTCTGCCTGCGAGCGATCGAGGGTCATGCGGGCGATGGCCATCGACGGAATCGGTGCCAGCAGGTGGGGGTAGAGGACATCGAGCAGCGCATGGGTCAGTTCGGGGAAGTCGTCATCGAGCTTGAAACGGGTGCGGGCATTGAGGTACGCAAAGGCCTCGATCATCCGTTCGACGTGCGGATCCTGCGAGCCTTCGTCACCGAGTCGCAGTCGACCGGCGATCTTGGGGTGTTTCTGAGCAAACTCGGCCCCGAGCGTCCGAATGAACGCCAGTTCGCGCTGGTAATAGGGCAGCAGTTCCTCGCTCATCGATTTCCGCCCGTCACTTCGAAGTCGCCGGTTGACGTTTTCAGGGTGGTGTCGAAGACGACCGGCTCGACGACCGGGTCGGCGTGCAGCATGGCATCGATGCGGAATCGCAGGGTTCGATCGAGCGAGTCCGCATTGGTGATCAGTTCGACTCGGACCTGGGCGAATCTCGGCTCGAATCGCTTGATGACCGCCTCGAGGATCACCCTGAGTTCTTCCTGGGCATTGGCGCCGGCAAAGCGGATGCCTGTGAAATCGGGGATGCCATAATTGACGAGCGACATTTCGAGCTGGTCGAGTTCGGGCGGCCAGGAGACACACCGCCATCGCGTATTGAGCAGGTTCTCCAGGTCACGCCGCACGCTCAGCTTCATCTCGCGCAGCACCTGGTGCCGCTGCTTGGTGGCTTCTCGCTGGTTTCCCGGCTCGTCATCGAGCAGACGGTCCAGCAGCGAGGGCGTGAGCTGTTTGTCTCGGTCAATCGGTGGCATCTTGGGTGGTGAATGTCAGGTTGTGAATCTGGAGCACGGGGAGGTCGTTTTCGCCGACGAGCAGCACGCGTTGTCCGATGCCGCGGACCGGACCACCATCGGTCTCGAGCCACTCGGTCGCCAGTCCCAGCCGCAGCCGGTCGTTGTCGTGTGCATGGCTTCCGGAGTACATCACCGGCAGGTAGACGTCTCCATCGGGACCACCCTGGACCACCATGTGGGCTGGCTGCCACAGCAGGTCGAGTGATCTCTCGGGCTTCTTGAACTCGATGACCTCGATGCGGTCCATCGGCACCCAGTAGTACTTTCCGTCGCTGGTCAGAGTTTCCAGGAATCCGGCGGTGAGGTCATCGAGGTCTCTGAGGTCTTCGAAGTCTTCGCCGTTGCAGGTCCCGCTGAGGCGGGGTCGCAGTTCCTCGGCCTGTCCGAGCAGATCAGCTGCTTCGGCGTGCTTTTCTTCACGCAGGCAGATGAGTGCTTCGAGGTGGAGTTTCATGTGCGGCGAGGGATCCTGCAGCAGTTCGGGGACCCGTCCTTCGTGGAAGCACTGCTGCCTGGCCTGTTCGCCGCGAATGAGATGTCGAACCAGGGCGGCTCCCACGGTGGCCATCGGATCCTGTTGTCCGATGGCGTCGAGGTGGCTGTCGGCTCGCTCGAGTTCTCCGGTGAAGCACAGCAGTTGAGCCATCAGGCTGCGGGCCGACGTGTCGGTCGGATCCGCCTTGACGGCCTCGGTCGCACCGTTGATCGCCTCGGTCAGGTCGCCGGCCTGAAAATGTTCTGCCGGTGTCATATCAGTTTCTTTCTGCGAGACGTGTGGAATGGGGTGGCTCGTCGGGCAAGCTCGCGGCCCGGCGGGCTGGGTGAATCTAGGAATGTGCTGCTGTTGCCAATTCGGTTTTCAGTCGGACTGCCGCGGTGAGGTCGTCGAGTTCATAATGGGGCCACAGGTGGGCGACGCATTCGAATTTCCCGGGCTGTCCGGGCAGTTCACGGACCGAGACGTTGGCCTCTCGAAGCGGGAACCGCGATTTGACTTCAGCCGTGGCCTCCTGATCGACCGTGACGTACTTTACCAGCCACTGCTCAAGGAGTCGCTCAACGTCGTCCGCCTCGATGGCCATTCCCAGTTTTTCTCGAACGAGCACTTTCAGGTAGTGAGCGAACCGCGAGACGCACAGTGTGTACTGCAGCATGCCGGCCATGCGGGCGTTGACGGTGGCGGCTTCCCGGTCGTAGGTCTTGGGCTTTTGGACCGAACCATTGCTGTAGTACGCCGAGTACTCGGTGTCCTTGCAATGGCACAGGGGAATGAACCCCAGTTCGTTGAGTGACTTTTCGAGTTCGTCGGTGACGACCACGTCAGTTGAGGACTTGACGATCAGGTCTCTCTTGTCGGTCGAAAACGAATGGGCCGGAAGATCGCTGACCAAGCCGCCTCCCGCCGTGCCCCTCTGCACCCCGCGGATATCGGCCAGCCAGCCGGAATCGGCGAACGAGCGGATCAGCACGCCGGCGAACGCGTAGGCCGCATTGCCCCACAGGTAGCGGCTGCGATCCTCACCACCGACGTCTTCCTGGAAGCGGAAGCCATCGACACGAGGTCGTCCGTTGTCGGCCAACTGGAGATCCTCGTACGGCACTCTCCAGAGCACCCGGGGCATGGTCAGGCCGACGAAGCGAGAATCTTCATCCTGTTCGCGGAAGCGTTTCCAGTGAATGAACTCCTTCTGCTCGAAGATTCGCGGGAGATTGATCGGTCGTTCGAGTCCTTCGAATTCGTCCAGGCCGAACATGTTCGGATGCGCCGCGGCGATGAAGGGAGCAAAGGCGGCAGCTGCCGATTGAGCAATGCCTCCCAGCGTTGCCATGTCCTCCACCGACGGCCCGACTTCGTAGTCGCCGATCAGCACCCCGAACGGTTCACCTCCCGCAATGCCGAACTCTCCGCTGTAGACCTTGCGAAACAACTCGCTGCGATCGAATTCGGTCGCCTTCCGCTGGTCGTTGGCCAGGTCCTTCCACGACGCGCTGAGCATGCGGACCTTGACGTTGCGATCGTCCTCGAGTTGGCTCACCACGTACCGCACTCCCCGCCAGGACGCCTCCAGCTTTTGAAACCGGGGGTGGTGCAGGATGGCGTTGACCTGGTCGGTCACGGTGGAGTCGATCAGCGCGATGGCGCGACCCAGCAGCCGCAGCAGGTCGGATTTCTGTCGAGGGATGTCCGGCCCGAGCCAGGTCGAGAGCGCATCGGCCCACGACCCGCCCTGCAGGAACCGGCCGAGTCGCTGGCCGGGTTCCGGTTGGGTGTCGGCGGAAGCTTCCCGGGGGGGGGACTGCGGCTCCCTGGCCGAGGCGGCGGTTGCGGCGATGACCAGGTCGATCAACCGGGCGGCCGCGTCGACCGACCCTGCTGACTGACCGGGCGGAGCGACCCCGCTAGACGCATCTCCTGGAGGTACCGATCCGGAATCTCCGGATGGGTCAGACGCAAATCCCGCACTCATCGGGGATTACCCACCCATTTTCGGAATCCGGGCGACCATCCGCATCGATGCCGTCAGCTCTTCCATCTGCAGCCAGGGCCGCAGGTGTAGCACGGCGTTGTAGGATCCCGGAGCCCCAGGGATCTCCTTGACCTCCACCTTCGCCTCACGCAACGGATAGCGTGCCCGCTGCTCGGGAGCCGGATTCGTGTCGGCCGAGACAAAGTTGTGGATCCACCGATCGAGGAACGCCTGGCAGTCCTCGGCCTCCATGAACGACCCGATCTTGTCGCGGCCGATCACCTTCACGAAGTGGGTGAAGCGTGAGGTGGCCATGATGTAGGGTAGTCGAGCCGAGATCGCTGCATTCGCTGTCGCCTCCGGGCGATCGTATTTCTTCGGCTTCTGAACCGACTGTGCACCGAAGAACACAGCGTAATCGGTGTTCTTGTAGTGGCACAGCGGCAGGAAACCGAGGTCACTGAGTTCCTTCTCGCGGCGATCGGTGATCGCCAGTTCGGTGGGACACTTCAGATCGGTGTCGCCGTCGTCAGACTGGAAGATGTGAGCCGGCAGACCCTCGACCTTGCCTCCCCCTTCGGCTCCGCGGATCGCCGTGCAGAAACCGGTCTGAGCAAATGAATCGGTCAGCCGTGTTCCGAGCACGTAGGAGGCGTTCATCCAGCAGTACTCTTCGTGGTTGACGCTCTTGGCCGAACCGTCGGGATTGAGCGACACTTCTTCGTAGTCAAATTCCTCGACCGGCTTGGTGTTGGCTCCGTAGGGCAGCCGTGCCAGGACCCGGGGCATGGCCAGGGTCACGAAGCGAGCATCTTCGGACTCGCGGAATGACTTCCACGTGGCGTACTCGGGGGTGTCGAAGATCTTGGCCAGGTCGCGAGGCTGTGCGAGTTCGGTGTAGGTGTCCAGACCGAAGAGTTTCGGCGAGGCTGCCGAAAGAAACGGGCAGAACGCAGCCGCCGCCACGTTGGACATTTTGCTCAGAAGCTCGATGTCCTCGGGGTGATTCTCGAACTCGTAGTCACCAATCAGTGCCCCGTAGGGTTCACCACCGGGGGTGCCGAATTCGTTTTCGTACAGTTTTTTGAAGACCTGGCTCTGGTCGAATTCCACCGCCTTGTCGACGTCCTTGAACAGCTCCTTCTTCGAGACATTCAGCAGTCGAATCTTGAGACCGGTGCCGGTCTCGCTCTCCATCACGAGGTGATTCAGTCCGCGCCAGGTGCCCTCGAGCTTCTGGAACGCCTCGGAGTGCATGATCGCTGCCAGTTGTTGTGAAACGGTGGCATCGATCCTGGTGATGGCCTGGTTGATGGTCCGGGTGACGTCCTTGTCGAACGTGACGGTTCCGGCCAACGCTTCGCGAGTGACCACTTCCAGCAGTTCCTTGGCGTGGTCGGGAGTGGCGGACTTGGTTTTGGCGATCGCCTGGTCGAGCAGGCTGGCCTCTTGTGATTCGGTTTCGCCTGCCCCTTGCTGGGCTTGTTGTTCGTCACCGGTACTCATCAGTCATCTCCCTCGCCGCTGTCGGCATCATCATCGGTAGCCGCGTCAGCCTCGACGCCCAGGTCTCCGGCGACCTGTTCGAGGTTTTCGGTGTTCTCGAGGATCTGTTGCAGGACCTCTTCGTAGTCGGGTGAGAGGTCGACCTTGGTGAGCAGTTCCTTGAGCTTGTCTCGGGTCTCGAGCAGCTTGCTCAACGGCTCGACCTGGCCGGCCACCTTGGCCGGTTCGAAGTCTTCCATCGACTTGAATTCCAAGGCGACAGGTATCTCGCTGCCGTCATCCTTCAGGGTGTTTTCGACTCGGAGGTTGAGTCCGGGGGTCATTCGCTGCATGACTTCGTCGAAGTTGTCACGGTCGACTTGAACGAAGTTCCGATCCCGCATCGGCTTGAGTTCCTGGGTGGGATCTCCGGAGAAATCGCCCAGCACTCCCACCACGAACGGAAGTTCCTTAGTTTCAACGGCACCTTCGGTTTCCACGTCGTAGGTGATGTGGACCCGTGGTTTTCGCACCCGCTTCAGTTTTTCGTGGACACTTTCGGCCATTTCTGCCGTTTCCTGTAGAGATCGTGTATTGAAGTGTTTGCTGAAAGGCCCTGCGGATC
>Ga0310125_10001802_pt1 | contig 10984 bp, 8 predicted proteins | sample CB11b_Tmax_Bot8__FD_203508 | JGI IMG/M metagenome (GOLD analysis project Ga0310125, IMG submission 203508) | Marine microbial communities from Western Arctic Ocean, Canada - CB11b_Tmax_Bot8 | ecosystem: Environmental > Aquatic > Marine > Oceanic | place: Canada: Western Arctic Ocean | collected... | reverse complement strand
GTCCATCTGCGGCTGCCCCTCCATGGCACCCACGACATTGAAAAAGCCGATCATGCTCATCGTAATCCGCCGCAGTTCCGCCGTCGTTACCTCGGGGTCTCGCATCTGCCCAACCACGGCAAAGGAGGGCAGCTTGATCCTGGGTATCGGCCGCTGTGAGTCAAATTCCTGGCGAGTGACAATCAACTGAAGTTGCGGCTCAAGAGAACCCAGGATGTCTTCACCAAAATCCCGGCCAGCGAAGAGCGTGGTAAGAGTACTGTCCGCCTCTGCCAGGCTATCGTTCACCTCGTCGGAAAAAAGATCCGGGGCCCGCAGCCAGGCCTGGGAAATATCCCGGTAAGTGCTGAGCGAGAGAATCGTGTCCTCGACCTTGATAATCGCAGGAGCCACACCCTGGCCGCCAGGACCAAAGAAAAACTCCCGCCTCTCGGTCAAGGAAGAATCATCCGATGGCATTGCCAGGGTGACCCGTGCCAGCTCATCATCCAGCTCGATCCTGGCCGTCACAAAATCTGCACTTTTGGATGCCTCCACCAGGCCCCCGGCCAACAATTCCACGAGCATGTTCTCGCGGGCGGCGGTGGAGAGCGGGATAAGACCGCCAAGGAGTCGAATCGGCTTCAGGCCCAGGTAGGCCCAACCGGTACTTTCCCCCTGCATGGTTCGACGAGCTGCCTGGAAGTCAGTGGTCCCGGCAAGCGTCTCGTGAAGGTCCTGGTCGCTGTCGAGGTAGCGGTCCAGGATCTCCGAGCCCAGCTTCGATTCCGTGACCACAACCAGCCAGTTGTCGATGGTGAAAAATTTCAGTTGTTCGTTGAGTTGGTAGGCGGTGACTCCCCGGTAGCTGCCGCGCTTGACCGGATCCTCCTGACCATTTTTTCCAGCCTCGGCAGCCATCAGCTGGAGGAATGTGTCACGCAGGTGGGACAACGAATCCACATTCTTGGCCTCCACCAGGATCGCCAATCCCTGCGTGCCTGTATCAAAAGCCACGTGAATCCCGCCTGCCGCCAGGTCGGAGAGGACCTCCTGCCAGGTCGCCCCTAGCTGCTCCTCTGTGGCCGCCAGAATCACTTTGAACTGCTCAAATTCCGGGCTACCAAGGACCTGCTGGTAGGCATCCAGTTCCAGCAGTTTTTCCACCAGCGGATGTTCACTTATTGTCTCCACGAGATTCGCTGGATCGCCAATCTCGGCATAGAAGATCGTATCGGCCGGGAGTAGTTCTTCGGCGGTCTTTTCTGCCCTTAAGAGACCGGGCACGACGAGCAGCAGGCACGCCGGAAAGACAAACAAGAATAGTCGGGACAGATTCATGCCCATACCTGGAAAAATAGCAGCGAGTCAATGGTCAATTATACATACTGATCTGCCGGGGTGTATCCATCGCCGTGGAAGCGGATAATTAAGTTGTATTTGACCCATCCAGATCATCTCCCCTAGAATCCACCTGGAGGGGATACTCCTGGAAAACAGCTTCCACCTGTGTTCACGTGGAGATGGGATGATGATCAACACCACTCGGTCAGACCGGTCTCATGACTGGTTGAAGGGCCTTTTCTTTTTCGGGCTTGTGCTGGTTGCCAGCACCCATGGCCCGGCCACCAGCCATGCTCAACAGGTCGTGATTTCCTCACCGTTCCATAATATCCAGGATGGATTCTATGAGCACATTGGTTTCGGCATGGGATACAGCAATATCGGTCCCCGCGGCGGGTGGTTCTTTGATTTCAACAGCATGAACGGTGCAGTTCCGCCTTTTGGTGGCTGGGCCGGTGGCGGTGCACGGTTTGGTTTCGGCTCGAGAAACGGAAACTCCCGCTTCAACTTCAACATGGTAATGGCCCAGGGAAACACACGCAGCATGACCATGGTGGCCCCCAGCATCACGGTTCCCAACGGCTACGGCGGATCTATTTTCAGCGGATCCATGCGACCATTTGTCACTGGATGGGTTCCGGTCGTGGGACAGGGCTGGTCCGTTCAACCGGTGATACCCTATCGCCATGGGGCGGCGGCCCTGCGTGAAAAACTCCGGCGCGTTAATGACTCCAGGGAAGAATCGACATCGCCCAAGGCCCCTGAACCGGACCTGGTTCTCGGCGAGCAGGCGACATCACCCGTGGCGCCGCGGTTTTCCAGTTCTGCCGAGCGTGGGGACGACAGCCTGCAGTCCATACGAAAACAACTAGCCGAGCAGGATCGACAACAACTGGCCGAGGCCTACGAGTTAATTATTGAGGGGCAGCAGGCCGAGCTGGCAGGAAAGAAGGGGGTCGCCCGGATCTACTATCGCCAGGCCGCCAATCGATGCCAGGGTAAGTTGCGCGAGGAATTACTTCGCCACTGCGAGCATTTGAAACAGCAGGACAACAAGCAGTAGGTGCCGTTTCTATTAAATGCGTGCCCGCGAGTGATACGCCGGCAGCCAGGCACCATCCTGTTCACTACTGGCCACGCATTGCTGGATAAAGTACATCCCGTCCACGCCATCATGGACATTCGGATAGACCGTATCGATCGTGGGAAATTCCTGCCCACCAGCACGTAATACCATGCTATCAAAAGCAGACCGGTAGACATTGGCGAAGCACTCGAAGAATCCTTCCGGGTGGCCACTTGGCAAACGGCAGGCAGCCGCCGCGACTTCATTGAAAAAGGGGGCATTCGGATCTCGCGTGTAGAGCTGGTGGGGCTGGCCGTTCTTGCGGAGGATCATCTTGTTGGGATCTTCCTGTTGCCAGGAAAGTGATCCGTCCGTCCCATCCACCTCGATCGACAGATCGTTCTCTCGACCATGACTGATCTGCGAGGCGGTGACCGTTCCCAGTCCTCCATTCTCAAAGCGGATGACGGCGGTACCATAATCATCCAGCTGTCGACCTTGCTCAAATCGCTTCAGTGTGCAGCTGATCGATTCGGGCAACAATCCGGTCATGTAACGGCTCAGGTTGTAGGCGTGCGTTGCGATATCTCCAAAACACCCCGCAGCCCCGCTGCGAGCCGGATCCGTCCGCCAGGCCGCTTGCTTCTGGTCATCATCCTCCAGGCGTGTTCGCAACCAGCCCTGGATGTACTGGGCCCTGATCGCCTGGATCTCACCCAGTTCACCCGCCAGGATCATCGACCGCGCCTGCCGGACCAGCGGGTACCCGGTGTAGTTATGCGTGAGGGCGAAAACCACTCCCGACTCGTCGACCGCCGCCGCCAGTTGCTCGGCCTGTTCCAGGTCAAAGGTCATCGGCTTGTCACACATCACATTGAAGCCGGCTGTTACCGCAGCATGGGCGATTTCAAAGTGCGTGTGATTGGGCGTGGTCACCGAAATAAAATCGACACGCTTGTCTTCCGGGAGCGCCAGTTCCGATTCGATCAGCTCGGTATAGGATCCGTAAGCTCGATCGTCAGGAATATCGTAATCAGGTGCCGAGGACCTGGCCTTTTCCGGATCAGAGGAAAGGGCACCGGCGACCAGCACGGCACGATTATCAAGCACGGCGGCGGTACAGTGCACACGACCGATGAAAGACCCCTGGCCACCTCCAACCAATGCCATTCGTAGTTTTCGATTGAGGTCTCCGTTTGTCGCCATAGCTGCAAACTCCCCTGGTTCAAGATAATCTTCCCCGGCACCCAAGTGTCCATCTCGTAAAGAAGGTCTGCCACGGGCTTGTCCTTTTTAGCAGATCCCGGCAGGGGTGCCAGTAAGGAGTCTGCCGGGAACGGCCAATGTTGAATCCTGCTAGCGAGTAACCGCTTAAATCGGTAGCATGGGGTTGAAACGACCCCCTTGCACAGGCACGACAGGATGGACCCTCAAGGCGAGGAGGGTCGCGAGGATTACCCAGGAGAACAAGATAATGAGTAGCTGGCATAAGCTCAGGACACCCGGGATCTGGCTTAGCGGTCTGGCCACGGGGCTGTTGATTGGCATCGGCATGATGATTGGTGCGGTGGTGGCAACTCGCCAATCCCCCCCAGGTATCGAGTTGCCCCTGCAGCTGCCGGCCCAGTTGCAAGCCACGGCAACCAGCAGTGCCTCGACCTTTGCCATCGCGACGGGACAGATTTCCGAATCGGAGGGCATCTTCTTTCTCGACTTCCTGACCGGTGACCTGCAGTGCGCCGTGCTTTACAAGAATGGAGCATGGGGTGCAAAATTCGTCGCCAACGTGTTCCAGGACCTGGATGTCCAGGCAACCAAGAAGCCTCATTTCCTGATGGTCACCGGGGAGAACGAATTTGCCCGTAATGCGGGGGGTGGACAACCGGGCCGAAGCGTGGTCTACGTGGTCGACTCCACCACTGGCAGCTTCGCGGTCTACGCGGTTCCCTGGAACCGCCAGCTAGAAGCGACACTGACACCCCAGGGTGGCAACCTGGTCGTGCTGCAGAAAGGGCGGGCTCGAAACCTGCAGATTCGTGACCAGTAAGCCAGCAGGTGACTACCAGACAGGTTCCTTTCACGTTAAAAAAAGTGGCGTGAATATCGTCGTTAACGGAAACTCGATCGATGTACCCCGGGCCTGCACCGTGGTCCAGTTACTCTGCCAACTGGAAATCGATAACCGTCATGTGGCGATCGAACTGAACAGGGAGATCCTCCCACACGAGGACCATCCCTCCCGCTGCCTGGCAGAAAATGATAATCTCGAAATTGTCACCTTCGTCGGGGGTGGCTAAGCAAGGAATGCGATGACGACTCCGGTTGACACATCGAGCCAGGTGGCAGGCGACGACCTGTTACAGATCGGCACCTTTGTCCTGACGAGCCGCTTGATTGTCGGTTCAGGACGTTATCACGACGTGCAGGTGATGAGTGAGTCCCTGGATCTTTCCGGAAGCGACTGTGTCACTATCGCAGTTCGCCGGGAACGGCTTCACGATCGGGACGGGGAGAATCTCCTGGACCACATCGACCCGGAACGGTTCATCCTGCTTCCAAACACCGCTGGCTGTTACAGTTCCGAGGATGCTGTCCGGGTGGCACGGCTGGGCCGCGAGATCCTCCGTTCACTTGGAAATCCTGGAGCGGACTGGGTCAAGCTGGAGGTCCTGGGGGACACGCGGACGCTGCTTCCCGACCCGCTGGCCACGCTGGAAGCCACCCGTCTGCTGGTGGAGGACGGGTTCCAGGTGCTCTGTTATACCAGTGACGATCCGATTATCGCCCGGCAGCTCAAGCAGGCGGGTGCGGTAGCGGTGATGCCAGCCGGCAGCCCCATCGGATCCGGCCAGGGGATCCTGAATCCCAACAATATCCGCATCTGCCTTGAATACCTCAAGCAGGACGATCCCGATTACCCCGTGATTGTGGATGCGGGCGTGGGGACGGCAAGCGATGTCGCCTTTGCCATGGAACTGGGAGTCGACGGCGTGTTACTGAACACGGCTATTGCCCATGCCCGCGATCCGCTTGCCATGGCAGAGGCCATGCGCAAGGCGGTCCAGGCCGGGCGGCTGGCCTACCGTGCCGGTCGCATTCCACGCCGGCTCTATGCCACCGCGAGCAGTCCGGAGGAGGGTGTGATTGCCACACACCCGTTCCCCCGCAAGAGCAAATAGTCAAAGATCGTAGCGATCCTCAACCAGCTCGCATCCCGGGAGCGAGTCCAGAAAAGCCCGGCCATAAGGCTTTGTACGAATCCTGGGATCCAGGATGACAACCATCCCATAATCGTTCTGGGAACGGATCAGCCGCCCAAATCCCTGGCGAAACTTGAGGACCGCTTCAGGAAGCTGGTAATCCATAAACGGGTTACCACCGTTCTCACGGATGCGTGCCAATCGTGCTTCCAGCAGCGGTTGGTCCGGTACGCCAAAAGGAAGCTTCGGGATGATCACGTTCTGCAAAGCATCTCCGGGGATATCAACGCCATACCAGAAACTATCCGTCCCCAAAAGCACGCTGCGGGGATTCTGCTTGAACTGCTCGATCATCCGCTGCCGCGGCGTGCCATCTGACTGGCTGATAAGCTGAAGATCCTGGGCCACCAGCCAGGGTTCCAGGGAACTGGCCATCGTGCGGATTGCGTCATAGCTGGTCATCAGGACAAAAGCGTGGCCATCACTTTGGCCGACGTATCTCTTGACCATCTCGATCGAGGCCTTGAGGTGGTTGTCCCTGTCCTGGCCGGGATCCGGCATTCCCTGGACAAGGACAAGCTGGACCTGGTCCCGGTAGCGGAAGGGGCTTCCAAGCCGCATCGTTTCCGTGGCCGTCAGGCCGATCCGGGACCGAAAAAAATCAAACGAGGGCTCCGGGCCGGTCGACAGCGTGGCACTTGTCATCACGACCGTACGGACCTTGTCATAAAGCTCCGAACGCATCACCGGTCCAATATCGACCGGGGCAGCCGAGAGCGTGATTCGTCGGCGACGGCGGCCCGTGGTTGTCTCGACCCAGTAGACCATTCCGGGCAGGTCATGACGGTTCCACTGGTCGATGGAGTCGGCCATGGCACTCAGCCGCTGGTACATGGAGGCCAGGTCCTGCCGGCCTACCGGATCGTCACTCTCCTCCCCGTAGCGCCGAATCGTGGTCGCCAGCTTGGAAAGGGCGGGGCTCAGCCGGTTGGTAAACTGCCGGGGTGTATCGACCCTGCCGTTATCCCCCGCGTGCTCCTCGCGCCAACTGAACAGGTCGGCAAAAAACTCGTCGGCTGCCATCTGGCACATGAAAACTTCCTGCTGGGCATCCCGCAGGCCCAGGTGGACAAGCAGTCCCTTGTTGGAGCGGTCGTTATAGAGCCGGTTCAGGTTATAGCGAACCTGGCCCGCCGTGATATTCAATCCCAGGTGGTCCGCAGCCACGTTCTCGACCGTATGGGCTTCGTCGATGATCACCGCGTCATAATCCGGCAGGATACTGACTCCCTGCCGTCTCAGTGCCAGGTCGCTGAAAAAAAGGGCATGGTTGACGATCAGTAGCTGGGCATTCTCCATTCTCCGTCGGGCGGCAAAGTAAAAGCAGTCTCGAAACCGAGGGCAATGCCGCCCCATGCAGTTGCTACTGTCACTCACGACCTCGTCCCAGACCACCGGTTGTGGGCCAAAATCCAGGTCACTCCGGGAACCATCGGTGGTCTCCTTTGACCAGGCCTGGATACGGTCAAGCTCGTCCAGGTCGGCCTGGCGATCAAACAGGTTCGTCTGGCGGTGAACCGCCGCCTCCATCCGCCGCAGGCTGATGTAATTGCCGCGACCCTTTACCAAAATCGCAGAAAATTCGCGTGGAATCACGCTGTTCAGAAGTGGGATATCCTTATTGAGTAACTGTTCCTGCAGCGTGATCGTGTGGGTGGAGATGACGATCCGGCGGATCCTGGTCTCTTCCTCCGGCTCCACTTCGGTGGCAGCCAGGATAGCGGGAACCAGGTACGAGAAACTCTTGCCAACACCCGTTCCGGCTTCCACAACCAGGTGATGCCCATCGGCCAGGGCTTCTCCCACGGCTTGTGACATTTCCAGTTGCTGCGGACGGTGCTCGTAGTTGTCCAGTCGGGCGGCGATGCGACCTTCTGGGCCCAGGATATTGAGAGAAGACAACATGGCTGACGGTAATGTACCCCAGTCAGAGGATCGGGCAAACCAACAGCACGTTTGATTCATGACTCCAGGACTCCGGCGGATACTGAAATAGGTCGCTGCCATGGTTTATACTCCAGCCAGGACCCATCACTTCTTTCCCATCCCGTTTTCCAGCCAGTGTCATGACGATCGACTTCCTCTGCAAGAAATGCCGCAGTCCCATGCAGACGCCCGATGCGGCGGCGGGCAAGAAGGGGCGTTGCCAGGAATGTGAAACCGTGATGATCATTCCGCTGCCAGCACCCGACTCCGGTGCCTGGCATGACTTTGACGAATCCGGGATCTTCCTGGTCGAACGGACCACCCTAGCGACCATGAAAGACGGAAAAGAAGCTTTTCGCTTCAGCTGCCTGCGCTGCGCCAAGGGGCTCTGGCTGCCCAGTAACAAGACCCACAAGAAAGTGGAATGCAGTGGATGCGGTATCGTGATGAGACTTTCCAACCTCGCCGCAGCAGGGACATCCAGCACTGTGGCTGAAGGGATTGACGAAGACATCCGTTTCAAGTGTCCCCAATGCCAGCACACGGTGACGGTTGGCGGCCAGCTTGCTAACCAGCAGGGAAAGTGCCCCGAGTGCGAGGCCGTGGTGGAGATCCCCGAGTATTCCAAGCTGGTGAGGGCCAGTGACCCGGTCCCCATGTCTATCGATCCGCTCGGGCTCGATAACCTGGGTTCCATGGACATGGAATATGAAGACCCGTTAATGGCGGGAAGCTGGGATGCAAGCCAGGGGACGATGGGGAGCGGGATTCCGGTCAACTGGAATGGAACCGCATCCGGGACGGCCGGTGGCTGGGAGAGCACGGGTGTTGGGACATCCGCTGGCAGTTCTTTTGGCCAGCAGCATGGACGCACCGGGATGCCATGGGAGAACGATTCTCAAACCAGTTCTGGATTCTGGGCCACGGCCCGGGGCGTGCTCTTCTCCCCCAGTAGATTGTTTCAGCAGATGAAACTTGAGGGGGGCGTGGGAAAACCGCTTCAATTCTCCGTGGCAGGCATGATGCTTGGAGGGGCTGCCCTGATCCTCTATGGAGCCGTGTTCCTGTTCGCCATGGCGATCTACACAGCACAGTCTGGAAACCTGGAAACGGGAAAGCAGGTGAGTTACGGGGGCGTGATGGCGATGATCGGCATTGGAAGCGGGTTGGTCCTGCTGGCGACCAGCCTGGGAACAGTGCTGCTGGTCTACCTGCTGGCGGCACTCCACCACCTGGCGTTGACCCTGACCCAGTCGACCAATGACCATTCACTGGAGACAACCGTCCGCGTCATCTCCTATGCGATCGGCAGCATCGGCGTGACGCTGATCGCCCTGCCGGTTTTCCCACTGGCACTGCTTGTCAGCCTGCCGATCTCGTTGAAAAAAGGAAGCGAGTCCGCCCATGGGGCGTCCAATGGCCAGGCGACAATCGCCCTCCTGATCACCGGCAGCGTGACTGTCGTCTTCGTGACAGTTGTACTGGTGCTGGCCAACATGGCATCAGGGTGATCCAGCTTCTACCCTAGAGCACACCATACTTGCGGTAGGCATCGGTCGCTTTCATGCCGTCACGAATGGCATCACGTGTCACGTTTTCCGCGTGCACCTTTTTCCAGGCTGCCTGCACCGCTTGCTCCTGAACCTCCGCCGGCACAACCACGACCCCGTCGCGATCGGCAATCACCAGGTCACCGGAAGAAAAACGGACTCCGTCGATCTCCACCGGCACATCGATCGCACTCACTCGCTGGCGATCCTGGCTGTCGTAGACCGATGTTCCGCGGGCAAAGACAGTAAACCCCATGGCGGCCATTTTCTCCACGTCCCGCACCGCCCCATCCACGATGACGCCGATACATCCTCGGTTCCCGGCGGCGGTGGAGAGCAGTTCTCCCCAGATCCCGGATCGCATCGACCCTGCCGCGGCGGCAATCAGCACATCATCCGGCTGGCACTCGTCAACCGCTTGCAATTCCAGTTCATAGGGACTGGGATCCTTACCCTGCATCTCCTCCCAGAGCGTTGTCTTGCAGTACCCGACAAGCACGCCCCCGGTGGTTAACGGGGCCAGGGAAACCCGCGGCGACTGCCGGGGATACCCGAGAGCGTCCAGTGCATCGGAAACAACAGCCGAGTAAAAAGACGACCGCATCATTTCCAGTGTTATCTTGTCCGGCGTCTCGTTGGACATCTTTTGAAAATACTCGCTCGACAGGAAGCAGGAACAGGCGATCCATGCACGATACCACGATCGGGCCCTGATCGGGAGATTGCTGATTTGAAATCGCCGCCGCGGGGGTGTACGATTTCCCCCTCATGGCGGGATCACAGGTTTTTTTCCACGGAATGGCAATCACCATGCGCGTCGGCATCATTGCATTATTGCACGAGTCGAACACGTTCATCTCTGAACCAACGACGATCGAGCATTTCCAGGAAAACACGCTGCTTGTCGGCGACGATGTATGCCAGATGGCAAACAGCCATCACGAGGTGGCCGGGTTCTTCCAGGCACTTGCAAAAGAAGACTCTATCGAGACGGTTCCGATCTTTGCAGGGCGGGCAACCCCTTACGGAACGATCACGGCCGAGACCCATGCACTGTTGATCGAGATGATGAATGCCGCGCTGGACAAGGCGGGGCCACTCGACGGACTGCTGGTGGCACCCCACGGGGCAACGGTAAGCGAACCCCATCCTGATATGGATGGCCACTGGCTTGCTATGCTGCGGGATCGACTGGGTCTGGATATACCGATCATTGGCACGCTGGACGCCCATGCCAACCTGTCGCAGCAGATGGTCCAGGCCAGCGATGCACTGGTTGCCTACCGCACCAATCCCCACCTGGACCAGCTCGCGGTGGGCCAGGATGCGGCCCGCCTGATGATCGACACACTCGCAGGCTCTCTCCGGCCGACGATGGCCGCCGCCATGCCACCGATGGCCATCAATATCGAGAAGCAACAGACGTCGCTTCCTCCCTGCCTTCCGCTTTACCAGCTGGCTGACCAGCAACTGGAGCACGAGGGAGTTCTCTCCAACAGCATCCTGCTGGGATTTCCGTATGCGGATGTGGAAGAAATGGGATCGGCAGCAATCGTGGTCACGGATAACGATCCCCAGCAGGCACAGCAACTAGTTGATCAGCTCGGCGAGTACCTCTGGGAACATCGCCAGCAATTTGTGGGGACTTTTCTCACGATCGACCAGGCCCTGGCCCAGGCCGGCAAGCTGGAAGGACGGATCTGCCTTTTGGACATGGGGGATAACGTGGGCGGAGGATCTCCGGCGGACAGTACCCTGCTGCTGCATGCCCTCGTGGCCGCCGGCCAGGACGAGAGCTTCATCTGCCTTTATGACCCGCCCTCGGTGGAACATGCCAGGCAAGTCGGTGCTGGAAACAC
>Ga0310125_10001799_pt1 | contig 10991 bp, 9 predicted proteins | sample CB11b_Tmax_Bot8__FD_203508 | JGI IMG/M metagenome (GOLD analysis project Ga0310125, IMG submission 203508) | Marine microbial communities from Western Arctic Ocean, Canada - CB11b_Tmax_Bot8 | ecosystem: Environmental > Aquatic > Marine > Oceanic | place: Canada: Western Arctic Ocean | collected... | reverse complement strand
TGGAAACGTAGTTATAGTTTCCCATCTCCAAGTGTTTCTTAATCTCAACGGCGAAGCAGCTACCCATCGAAGCCACCGGGGTGGATGTGTCGATAAATCTGGGGAAACGCGCCTTCGGCTGGGTGATAAAGTCGATGCTGAGGTTCCCTCCCTCCGGATACAGTTGATGAGGCAGCAAGCCGTACCGCGCAGCCCCATTATGGGGACCGACTCGATTGCGGAAAAGTCTGCCCTTGATATCCTCAAGAGTGACTTTCAACTTCCTCAACTTATTCAACATCATAAGCAACCGCCGTAATGTGTTGGATCACACGTAATTTACGTGCTGGGGGCTGTCGGCCAACAGATACTCGATGAACTGATTCTTGTCTCTGAGCCAGCAGGCTTTACAATCGTGCACGTCGAAGTCGCTGATGAATTTTTGGCGCTCTTCGGAGTTCACAATCTCCTTAAGTGAATTGTTGCGCAGGTCTCCCAAGGCAAAGCCTTTGTGGTATTTCATGATGCAGCAAGGATAGACGGCGCCGTCGTATCCGATGGCCCAAGTGAAATACTGGTACCCGCAGAAGTCGAAATCCGTGTTGGGCTGGGAATAGTATTCCAACCGCCGCATCGTGCCAAAAACTTTAAAGGTTTCGTCTTGATAACTACGTGCCCGGTTCATCGCTTGCCCGGCTTCACTTATCTGCTGCGAGTCCATGGTTCCCATGCCTTCCGGATCATAGGTGAACGTGTAGCGGACGCTGTCCACACCCAGGTCCTTATACATGGCCGCAGCCTGTTCAATCTCATGGTAGTTGTGTTTGGTGATTACAAAGCTGATGCCAACTTTGCAGTCTTCGTACTTCCGGTCAACCACCTCTTTGATATGCTTCATCACCGTGCCGAACACGGGTTTGGGGACCCGGTGTACTAGGGCGTGGGCTTCCGGCGTCACGGCATCCACACTGAATCGGATCCACTTTAGGTTCTTCATCAACTCTTGGATCTGAGGCGTGAGGGATGCACCGTTGGTGACCAATGCCAACTCTATGGGGTATTTGCCCAGTTCCTCAAGAAATTCCCTGATGTAAGGGTAGACGATGGGTTCGCCGCCGCCGGTCAACTCGATAGACGGAATCCCGGCTTCGTGCATCTCCCGGGGTAGCCGGAGGGCGATCTCCTTGGGCAGCCCGGTGCTCTTAGACCGCTTACTGGGCTCCTCGAACTCCATTCCGTGGTCCTGCCAGTTCACGTTGCGATAGCTGCAGAACTCGCAGGAGTGAGGGCAATAGGCTTCCAGGTCGATCTGTATGTCTTTCGGGGCGAACATCTCTCCCTTTTTTAGGCGTTCGATGTCCTCCCGCTGGTGTAAAGCCTTCCAGGGGCTGTAGTAGCTACCGTCTTTTCTTATATCCGAAAGTTTCATGGGTCTTCAGGCCCTTTATATCAAATTTTGCTAGGTTTTTGCTGGAGATAGAACTCGGGATACTACTTCCTTCAGTCGGTTCCGGTGGCGTTCTGGAATCGAATATCCAATGAAAACGCTGAAGGAGTGCCAGGGAAAGGTTTTGGGAGATATGCGCAACGCTCGTGAGAGGATGCTCAGCGACTCAACCAAGTGCCCTTTGCCACCCACCTGACGAGCTAGGACGATAAGCTGGCGGGAAAGGGTGATTTGGATGATTCGCCGTTCCTCTGGGGTGTAGCGGTCCGTCTTAAGCCTGCGTGACTGTATGGCAATGATTTCGTCCAATGAGGTCCTAGTTCTCTGGCCCTGGCCCGGATGGTGCCGGATACCCAGCAGCTTTTCAGGGATGTTTTTGGCCCGATATTTGGGTAGCAGGCGGTCGTAGAGTTCCATGTCGGCTGCGTACCGGTACCGCTCGTCGTAACCTCCGATGTCCAAGAAGGACTCCGTCCTGGCCACCAGAGTGCCGTGAATCATGGGGACGCTTCTTAACAGCCTCCGTAACATCTCCGAGTAATCTTCTGGTAGGACAATCTCTCCATAGGGGTCGTCAGGTTGCTCAAGAAAGGTCCAAGCCCAGGTGCCAACACAGTCTAAGGAGGGGTCATCTGCCAGGGTTCGCATCTCGGTCTCCAGACGCGTGGGGGGCGAATAGTCGTCGGCGTCCATACGGGCGAACCATGGAGTCTTTACCAGTTTGAGCCCCACGTTCAACGCAGCCGTTTGGCCCACGTTCTTCTCCAGGCAGACCAAGCCTATGCGGGGGTCGTCATATGACCGGATGATTTCCCTAGTGTCGTCGGTGGAGGCGTCGTCCACAATCAGGAAGTGAAAGTCATTGTAAGTCTGGGCCAACATACTGTCCACGCTGGTCCTTACCCAACGGCTTTCGTTGTAGACCGTCATTAATATCGTGACCTGAGGGTCGGCGTTCAACTGATTTAGACCCGCTGAAAATCCGCGTTCAATTCGGCGCTCTCATGTATGGGAAGTTCCGGTCCGCTGGCGGCCAAGGCTTTACCACTGACAGGCTGGAGTCTGCTGAGCCTGAGACTGGTGGCGATGGACCAATCTTGGCCCCTATAATTCCTGCCTTTGAATAGATCCTGGGCTACAGTGCTGAGTTGTTCGCCATTGGCAGAAGCCACCGCTTTAAGCAGCGACGACTTGGCCATGTAGTGGAGCCTGGTTGTGATGGAGCCGATGTTGTCTCCTTCCTGAACTGGCACCCTTCCTTGGGTTATGATTTGCCCCCCGTCAACGTCGCTGGAAAGCTCGTGCAGAGTGAACCCAACGTTTCGTAGATCCCCGTTCAGCACAGCCCAATCGGTGCAAAGGACGCCACGGTAGTGCGGCGACAACCCCCAATGTACATTTATCGTCTGAAACGCGTCTTTGTAAACCCATCGAGGGGCGAGACGGGTCCCATATATCACGACTATGGCGTCTTCAGTGTTCACCCGGGATCGTAATTCCCTGAACATGATGAAGGGAGTGGCCCCCACTTTGGTGAGAATCGCTTCATCGGCGTCAACGGACATCCTTCTGGAAGGCCGGTTTATCCTGTCGGCCAGCCCCACCATCCTCCGTTTGATTCCTCGCAGCCGCGGCAAGTCTTTCAGGTAGCGTTTCAGGCGAAATTGCACTGGCGACAGTTGGATGTAAACCTCATCTAGCGTCCTCTGGGCGTGGAGATCGCTAATCACGTCGTATCCAAAGGATATCGAGTCGGTGAATAGTATTACTCTCCTAGCCAAGGTGGGTCACCAATGCATCCGGTTGAAGGTCCTGACGGCCCGCCGCAATCGCCGCAGAGGCGTTAGTTGTCTGTCGATTTGTTGCACCAACGGACTTGTTATATTTGGATTGGACAGCGTGATCCGGTGGATGATTCTGTCACTCGGCCGGGACGGACGTCCTTCTATGCTGAGGACCCGTTCAAATGATTGCAACAACTCCCGCATCACACCCTTGGTGTACATACCGTTGGACAGGCTGTAGTACCTGGGCGTGATGCCCAGATTCTCCTCCAGGCATCTCATGCCTAGATCTCGTTCCTGCTTGACGTATCTTTCGAATGCTCGGGACAGCGGCTGGTGATAGTATCCGTGGCAACCAATCTCCACCAGATCCGACTCAGACATCGTGCCCAATTCAGCGAATGTCATTGGGCGGACCATGTCGCTGGGAATTTCCCCGTCGTGATTACCGCGTAGTTCCTGGTAGCGCTCGTAGTAGTCGAAAATGCGGTAATCCTCATAACTTTGACCATTCGCGGATAACCATGGGAACGGGTCACCGGTCTGGATGTAGTATGACGTGAGTAATACTAAGTAGGGAATAGAGTAGGCTTGGGCAATGTCTTCGAATAGGAGATTGTTGTAATAACCATCGTCAAAAGTGATGGATACAGTGTCCCGCCCCGGGTCTTCTAGCGATGCGAACCGGTACCCGCGATCCGTTAGCTCCTCAATCATGGACCGAAGGTCCGGAAGGGATACAAAGAGATCCTGCCCATAGGCCGGGATGTCCTCGTAAGATTCGCAGAGGCAATGAAACAATAAACAGATTTTCATTCCTGCGGTTTACCTCTGTATCTCATACTTGGCTATCGCTCATGACCAAGGAACTGAATGCGCCTAGGCTCTCATCCGTCACTGGGTGGAAATAACGTTTGCTGAAATCAGCAGCGCGTTTCTGTGAGGATTCGTATTCGGAGTCGCTAGTATTCTCGATCGCTTGGAAGGCCGGAACGAGTTGGCCCGGTTGGCTCACAGACCATTTAAGCGGACAATCGTCAGGAGCTGGATCAACGTCGATAAACTTCCCCAAGTCCACGTTCACCGCAGGTACCCCCACGGAAATGGCGTCCAATCCTACCGTAGAGGAAACGTATACCACCACGTCGGCCCAATCGAAGTTACTATCAAGAGTGCCGCCCATACGATCAAAGTTTAATCCCAGGTCCGGCAATCGGTCGAGGGCCCGGTCCAAAGAAAACTCGGGATGCGGTCTGATGCCGACTTGGTAACCTCCGATGTTCAGTAACGCTGCATCAAGAAAAAGTAGAAAATTCACATATTCGTCTATGCTGGTAGCAAGCGCCACCAAGACGTTGGCGACTGTTCCTTCCGCGTTCCGCGGTCGTGGCCGGTCAGACTTTCTGCCTTGCCTCAAGGCACATCCAACCTTCAGCATCTTTTCTGGATAGTTGCCCGAAGTCTCCAAGATTTCCTTGGTTACTTCTCCGATCATGAGGATGTTATCTGGCAGCGGGATTACCTGGGCTTCTTGTTCTCCCATCATCAGCTGGGTGTGGGCCGGAGTGATTGATGCATGATGGTAACCAACGGTCCTGATCGAATCTCCGTTGGAGGCTAGCCCAGACACCAGCATCTTTTCCCAGGATCTATTTTCGAAAGGAATCACGCAGGCGGTAATCGTCAGATGCTTGGAGAGTGACCGCGCCGAGTAATAAACCCACATGCTCTCGAAAAAATGTCCGGAACGAAGGTCCCGTTTCATGGCCTCTTTCAAGATGCGGTCTACGCTTACGCCGTTGATCGCCAGGTTGCCTTTTAGTTCAATTAGAAACAGATAATGACGTAAGGACTGCCATGCCGCGTTCATCATTCCGGGAATGGTGCCGTAGAAATGCCAAGGAATGACCGGCAGATCCAGTTTCTTACGGCGCATCAGTTTCAATGTTTTCCATGCGTCTTTTAGCAAGCCCCCATAAACCAAGACCGAGATGCCTTCGCGAGTCATAAACTCGGGTAGCTCTCCGAAATAAGTGTCCTTGTAGCCGACTTCTACAGAAAAACATCCAGGGTCGATTAACGACCCTATCAGGGTGTAGCTATTTTCCTGGTTGACTGAGATCCGGCAGAGGGCCTTCACCATGAGCCAATAATGAAATGCTCTGAGCAGCGTGAAAGCCATCCTGGCAATCGTGAAAGACTTGATCCGGTCCTTCAATCTCCAGCGTTGCTGTAGAGCTTCGATATTGTCGATCCCTTGGCTGACGGCCCAGTCGGACAACTGCCTTGCCAGCAAGCGGTCGCTGGTGATGACCACCATGTCGCAGGAGGGCGATTGCCTGATCAAGATTCCGATCAAATAACAGTGGAAGATTCTCTGCGCTAGGTCGGTGTAAAGGCATTCTTTCCGGGTGAAATAAAATGCCCACCAGAAGAAGGAGCTGTTAGCCTGATTCACGCCAGCCATCAGCTCAACATACTTGGCATTGAAGTCGTTCCTCAGACTTCGAGTTTCATCGGCTAGCGGTACTTCTTCGGATCCGTTCAGTCCGGCGAGATACTCTCTGATGTCCTCGTATCCGTCGCTGCCGTGCGGGAACAAGAAGCGGATTTTCCCAGGGCTAAGGGCCAAGAGTTTCTCCAACTTCTTCTTGCTGTCGGAGAAGATTATTCGTTCAACCAAGTGTTCAGAGCGGGCTGCTACCACGCCTTTGTCAGAGCCCCTGAGCTATCAGGTCGTGGAGGTGCACCATGGCCACGACTTTGTTGGTCTCCCGGTCAAGAACCGGCAGCACCATGAAGGGCTTATCCCGGTTCTCCATGATGTTTAGGGCGTTGACTGCCATATCGTCGGAAAAGATGAAGGTGGGCTTGGACATCATGATGTCCGGTATTCCCATGGAGAAGATGTCTTTGGCTCCGTCCAAGGCTTGCCGGATATCGAAGTCGGTAACCAAGCCTACCAGTTCGCCGTTGTCGTCGGTCACGGAAACCGCGCCGCACCTCTTGCTGGTAATCTCCGATAGCATCTGGCGCACACTGTCTTTGGCGTTGACCGTGGGATTGCTCTCGCCGCTGCGCATTATGCCGTCGACGGTCATGAGCAACCGCTTGCCCAGTTGTCCACCGGGATGATACAGAGCGAATTCCTCCGGCTTGAGTCCCCGGGTTTTCATCAAGGCCATCGCCAATGCGTCTCCGACGACCAATGCAGCGGTGGTGCTGGACGTGGGCGCTAGGTTCAGAGGACAGGCCTCTTCGTCCACGGGCGTCCACAAGACCTGATCGGAATTGTTAGCCAGGCTGGACTCCCGGACGGCGGTGATGGATATGACCGGAACGGATAGCTTCTTGACGTAGAGGAGCATGCTCATCAGTTCCTCGGTCTCGCCGGACTTGCTGATGGCTATGAGGAGGTCCCCTCGCTGCAGGATGCCGACGTCGCCATGCATACCGCTGCCCGGATCTAGGAATATGGCGGGCGTTCCGGTGGAAGTCAGAGTGGAGGCTATCTTATGGGCGATGATGCCCGACTTTCCCGTGCCGCTGACCACAACTTTGCCGGTGCATAGCAGCAGCAATTCCAGCGCCTTGGCGTAGGACTCGTCCAGGTTTTCGCGCACCCTGGTCAGGGTTTCTATCTCCATCCGGAAAACCCGGTCGATCTCTTGTAGCATATTCATGGCAGTGTAAAGAAACTCACTTCAGCAATGCATGGCCGACATGGCCCCGTTGGGAAACTCTTTGAACACCACTGGCCTGCCGAACTCGGAAGCCATCCCCTTCATCCGCATGCGTAGTTCCAACCGGTCCAGCCCTTGGGTGTTCTCATTGGTCAACTCGAACCGGCGAACGCCTTTCGACGGCACCACTTGGCTCCAATCTAGGGAGTTGTCTTGGGCATCCGATAGGGACAGGGTCATGTTGGATGACTGGGTGGTGCGATTAATCATGACCACCGTGAAGCGCTCGTAGTCTTCAATGTCGACCGGAATCTCCGGTGCCCACTCTTCTCCTCTGGGTTTCTTGTACCATTCGATGGGCTTGGACCCATCTTCAGGATAGATATGAGTTTTGTCGACGCCGTGGGCGAAAAACGTCTGGCCACGGCTGGTGGTATATCCCATGTAGAAGCGGTCCCAGAAATATAGGGACTGCTGGTCTTGGATATGGTCCAGAACTGCCGGGGGAATGGCCATATGGACTTCCAGAGTCCCGAAGCCATCGCTGCTTGAGACTTGCAGCTCTTCCAGCATCGACGAGACTTTTATCTTGGTAGAGCCGTGTTGAACGACGGTAAATTTCTTTACCCCAAGAAGTTGTCCGTCTTTGTCGAACAGTGAAACTGATCCATGCGTCCCCGTTTCCAATTCCGGAAAGAAGGCACTGAAGTAGTTCTGTAGCAGGAGCATGGAGTCCAGCTTATCGTCGGCCACCCAGTAGTAAAGGTCTTGCACCGTGCCGAATCCTTTCAGTGAAGGATGGGCCCAGTGGTTGCCCCTGAAATATACGGATTTGGCCAGGCGTTTCAGCCGGTCCGGCAGGTGGGAAGCCACCATCATCACGGTTTTTTGTTGCAACAAGCTCAGCGACTCCTGCCCGCCGACAATATCGATTTCCAAGCTTGCCGAGCGTCTTCTTTGGCAGTCCTTTTATAACCGGCGCTATATGGGAATATATAGGCTTGGGGCGGATGGGTGTGCTCTACGGCCACGGCGCCCAATGACGGAGCGGCATTAACCAGCAACACGGTCACCGACGCCTCTTCGCTGTACCCGATGAGGTTGAAGGCGGTTATACCGTCATCCGGATCCCTTTCTTGCGACACGATCTGGGCCGGGACCAGGCTGGCCAGATCCAATATCTTTACGCCAAAAGGGCCGACCGAAACGTTATCCGTCCACACCAATTCTCCCGACGATGAGTGCAACCCGTAGACGAAGTTAACAATCGTGGAGTAGGCGGGGTCCACCGAAGAATTGATAAGGATGACGTGAGTGTTGACCGATTCCGATAGGACTGTTTGGCAGGTAAATGTAAAGGTGTTAGACGACCTTTGCCCATCGTTCAGACGCGGTGTTGTCTCGTAAACAACACTACCGTTCCCGCCCCCAGGATAAGAGTATTCGACAGCGGAGCGGAACAAGGAATAGTTGGGCGTCTTGTCAATCTCGAAGTCCGCACTTGGGTCCGACATCTGGGAGGCCAGACTGGAGGGAATCCGGTGCACCACTGTCAGGTGGTCTAATCCTGGTACCAGTTCCTGCGTGACCTGGGAAACGTCGAAGTACTTGCGCCGGTTGACCGGGATGTGGCCTACGTGGGGCCTTCGCAGTAGGGACCCCTCCGGCGAATAGATGCTCAGATAAACCTCATAGGGTTCCGACTGACTCCGGCCGACCATTGGGTCCTCGGAGCTCAAACCTACCCTGAGGTTCAACCCAAGAGAGTTGAGCACCGCCATGGGAGTCGATAGCAAATTCAGTGGGGAAATCAGCATCGCTTAGTTCCCGCAACCACTAGGTTGCGGCTCCTTTGGGAGTTCCAAGCCTAGTCGGCAGGATCCACCAATCCATCGGCATACTTTTCGTTGAATGCGTCCGTGTCGAAGGACTTATCGTCCACCAAGTTATACAGGTCTGTATTGGATAGTTTGACCGCTACTTCAGGTGGCAGATTGTGCCGGTTGGTATAGACCAAGGCGTCGGCATGGGCGAGCAGTTGGTCGCACTGGTTGCAGTAGGGGAACAGCGAGAACTTCTTCTCCCGATGGGAGATACGCAGCAGTTGGTATTTCTCGCCGTTAAGAATGTCCAGAACGGGCTCCTCAAAGGCGTTACCCAGGACGATGACGTTGTTGTAATCGTAGCAGCACGGTATGACTTCACCGTTCCACTGGATCTGAAGCGGGCCGTTCTCCGGGCGTCCGCAGGTATTCTTCATCGCGGTATCTTCATAACGTTGGCGGTAGCTGCGGCCGTCGCCGAAGTTATGAGGCTTCCATATCTCGATGGCGTCGGCCCTGGGCTCCCAGTATTCCTTGAACAGTTCGGTGTCCTCCTCGTTCTCCGGAAGCACCAGCCAACTCAACTCTAGGCGGGGCCTCTTTGAGCCCATCTCTTCCCGCAACGCCAGGAAGCCAGCCAGGTTCTTCATCGTCACGTCGAAGTTGAGGCCAACCATCACCTTCTCGTAGCTCTCTTTGTGCATGCCGTAGAAGCTGATGCGCAATTCGTCTAACCCAGCCTCTATGAGGCCCTTGGCGCGGCTCTTGGTTAGGAGGGAGGCGTTGCTGATGATGTAGGTTCTTAGCCCCTTGCTTTTGGCGTAGGCAATCTTTTGCTCTAGCCGCTTGTCGATCAAGGGTTCTCCGAAGGAGGTTAATACCACCTGCTTACAACCCAGGGCGACGACCTCATCGATGCTCTTTTCGTACTTCTTGCCATCCATGATGCCGTGGGGCCGACCAAGTTTGTGGGCGTCCCTAGGGCACATGATGCATTCGGCGTTACAGTTGTCGGTTACTTCGTAACGCACCTCCGGGTGTCTGAGCCAGGTGATAGTTTCCTTCTCGCGCTCCTTGCGAACGGCGGCCATCAGTTCTTCCTTGTCATATCCCTTCCAGTTCACGCTGTGGTCGTTGAGCAGCGTTTCCTGGTCGTAAGCCCGTTGAACCGTTAGGTTAATCTTCGCCATGTTTATATCTCCCTTGCCGGGGCGGCCACTGCTGGAGCCGGTTCCATCGGTGTTGGAATCGGCTCGGCAGTTAAAATCGGTTGATCGCTTGTCCGAAGTTTCGTGACACGTAGGTAGAATCTTAGGAAAAGTCTGATGCGTCTAAGGTAATTTAATCCGTTCATAGGAATCGATCGCCGGTTTTTCTTTTGGATATGCTCCCGAATATACGACGGTGACATGAACCGGAGTTCGTATGACAGGGGCAGCGGTATCAGGAAAGCCACTATAAGAGCGCTTACTGGGCTGATTTGCTTGTAACTATAGCCGTACTGTTTAAGTCTGGGGTTCAGGATGTAATTTAACACGTACTTGTCGATAAAGCTCAGCCGTTTTTCCCACTGATTATCCAGCATCGCCTTGGAGAAGCCCGGCTCCCGGTTCATTGGGGACATCCTGTCGCTGTGCCAGCTCATTCCGGCCCAAGTAGACCTGGTCATGCACTCGTCATAGGAGATGTTCAGCCAATGGCACAGCGCTTGCAGGATCTCCGTGCTGCCTAAGTCCTCGATACGAATCAACCGGTAATCTTTTCCGTAGGGTTGTAAGATCAAGCCATCGTTGAGGATCCGGGTGATTTGGAATATCAAGTGGATACTGTTGTCAGTGTCCACTAACTCGTTGAAGTCGCGATGGTGCTCGATGCTGGAAACGAAGTTTGCCCTGGGGTCCCGGGTCATGCCGATAATCTTGCTGTCCGGAAAATCTTTCAAGTAGGCGGGTAATTCGGTGAAATCGTGGGGATGATGGAAGAATATCTTCTTCTGTGAAAGGTCTTGACCGAGACAAAGAGCATACGCCCCATAGACCGCCAGTAAGAAGTTCCGGGAGGTAGCTTCTCTGCCTTCCAGCAGAGCGCCCATCTCCGACCTGAACTTCGGAACGTCGATGTCGATGGACTGATCGTAATTATCGCCCAACTGGTTCTTACGCTCCATGAGATTGTATTTGGACTTCAGAGTCTTGATGTGATAGCCGATGAATTCGTCTATCAGGTCCATCGTGTCGAAGGACCCAGCCATGACGCACATCGAGGTCTTCAAGAA
>Ga0310125_10001798_pt1 | contig 10992 bp, 10 predicted proteins | sample CB11b_Tmax_Bot8__FD_203508 | JGI IMG/M metagenome (GOLD analysis project Ga0310125, IMG submission 203508) | Marine microbial communities from Western Arctic Ocean, Canada - CB11b_Tmax_Bot8 | ecosystem: Environmental > Aquatic > Marine > Oceanic | place: Canada: Western Arctic Ocean | collected... | reverse complement strand
ATGGTGGACAGGAGGCCCGAGGCTGAGGCGACGGCGCGCTGTTCTGTTTGCATGAGCAGGAACGAACCGGTGCCGTAGGTGTTCTTAACCATTCCCGATCGGAAGCAGGCCTGCCCGAACAAAGCAGCGTGTTGGTCTCCCGCCATACAGGTGATGGGGATCCGAGACCCAAAAATGGAAGGCTCGGTTTCTCCGAAGTAGCTGCTGGACGGCTGAACTTGGGGCAGCATCGCTTTGGGTATTCGTAGGTACTCCAGAAGGCCGTTATCCCAAGCCCCGGTGTGGATGTTGAAGAGCATGGTGCGGGAAGCGTTGGTGATGTCGGTGGCGTGGACCCTTCCTCCGGTGAGGCGATGTAGAAGCCACGAGTCAACCGTCCCGGCGCAAAGCTCGCCGGCTTCCGAGCGATTCTGGCCCTCTGCCACATGGTCCAATATCCATCTGATTTTGGTGCCAGAGAAATAGGGATCTATGACCAGCCCGGTCCTCTCACTAACCAGCGAACCCAGTCCGTCCTGGCGCATCTGCTGGCACAGTGGAGCGGTGCGGCGGCATTGCCAGACGATAGCCTGATCCACGGGCTGATCGGTAGTCCGGTCCCACACCACCGTGGTTTCCCGCTGGTTGGTGATTCCCATCGCCGCTATCTGGCTCGACTGGATACCGGCCAGGGACATGGCCTCCCGGCTGACGGCCAGCGTAGATTGGAAGATTTCCTCCGGGTCGTGGCTCACCCAGCCGGGTTCGGGGTAATGCTGAGTAATTTCCCGGTCCGCCGACGATACCACCCGTCCGTCATGGTCAAAGATAAACGCCGCCGACCCGGTGGTGCCCTGGTCGACTGCGATTATGAAAGTCTGAGCGTCTTGATGCTGTGCCATGGAGCTACGTGGATCGACCTCTGATTAGCGGTCATTTCAAAGCTGATTGCCAATAAAGCTGGGTCCTTCGACAAGCTCAGGACGAACGGTAGCGCGGTCCCCGTCCGTTCGTGGTGAACCTGTCGAACCACATGCGGGAACAATGTGAAGGGATGTAGGCCCGGAGACTATCGGTACATCGGCTTGAAGAAGCTGTGGAGATAGTTTCGAGAGTGTGCCCAGGAATGGGCCCGCTTTACCACCAAGTCAGGTATCACTAGAGTTTTCCCATGCGTAACACGCATGGTTTCGTACTTGCTCAACTCCGGAGGAGCGTCGGCAGTGAAAACAATCTCGCAACCTTGCGCTTCCAGGTACGCCTTCAGTCCTTCAAAGCCCTTACGCCGGACGTTTGGCGTCTGGTAGATGAAAAGCTCGACGCAACCGAACAATTCGTCCACATGATCGTTGCCGGTGCCGCGGCCACCGCCTTGCCGAAGATTTTGCCGGGTGATGCCGAATTTGCCCAGATGCATGTCGTTTCCTCGCTGGTCCGGTGCCGGACCCATGGGCGGGGCGCTCTACGGATAGATGGCCCAGCCTACTCGATCAGTTTCCGCCTTAAAAAAGTGTCCGTCGGTGGAAGTCACGTATAGGGTGGACCGGTCTGGACCACCGAAACAGCAATTGGTGGGGTTGGAAGCCGGGACGGGATGGGTTTCCAGAACCCGGCCCGACGGCGAGAAAACGTATATCAACGGCCCGGGACCAGCATCTGGCCATCCAGCGGTAGCTACGATGTTGCCGTCGACATCGAAACACATGCCGTCGATGCCCCGATGCACTGCGTTCTTGTCCTTCCCGAAAGTATGCAGGACCGTGTAGGGTCCCAGGCTTCCATCGTCGTTGATGGGATAGGCCCGCAGCTCTCTATCCAGGTCCAGCCGGGCGCTGTTGCTTTCCGCAACGTACAGGGTCTTCTGGTCCTGCGACACCAAGACGCCGTTTGGCATGGTGGTATCGAAGGTCACTCTGGTGGTCGTGTAGGTGCCGTCGGCTTGCGGGTCGGCCCGCAACACCGAGCGGTTATCCAGTTCCTCGATCTCGCTGGGGTCGATGTTGACGGCGTTCCAGGGGTTGGTGAACCAGATACGCCCTTTCAGGTCCAACGCCAAGTCGTTGGGGGTGTTCAGCTTCTGGCCGTCGACACTGTCGGTGATGGTAGTCGTCGTTCCGTCGGGGTTGAAACGGACTATCGCACGGCCACCGGAGCAGCAACCGTAGAGACGCCCCTGCGCGTCGTGGCACAACCCGTTGGTGTGGTTGGTGCCAGTTATCGCCTCAGTAATCTCGCCGGAGACGGGGTCGTACCGCATGATTCGATGGTTGGAGATGTGGGTGAAGTAAACGGCCTCGCCGTCCCACACCGGACCCTCGGTGATTCCACCGTAGGGTTTATTAAGCAACTCAAAACGCCACGACATGAAACGGCTCCTTAGTTAACAACCTACCGGGAAATTCCCAGCTTAACTGCCGCCGATTGTAGCAGACGGAGCGTTGGGGGGACAAACGGCGGGATCCATATTTCGGTAGACTCGGCGAGGTCGCGATGCATTTGCGGGTGCTGAGTTTGGTTGCCTCGTTTGTGTCGGACCGCACCGATCGATCTGCCTATCTCCAATTAATCCTGGAGACCGCCACGAACATATCGAAGACTTCGCTGGCAATCTCTGCTGCCCTGTCTTCGGGCAAGGTATTGACTGTAGCCTCAATGCTACCTTCGTTCCCGACCGCTGGTTCACCCGTCACTTCCCCCATCAGTTGAGAAAACTTCTGCCAAACGTCGGGAGGAAGTTCATCTTCTAGCATGCCGAGCAAACCGAAGGAAAACGCTCGAATGAGGAGTTCTTTGATAGGACCCTTGCCGGACGCTAGGGTTCCCGTGCCGTTATACAGTAATTCCCAACCATGTCCGTAATTGTTTTGCATAGAGTTCCCTCTTTGGAATTGGTCTTTAATCTGGTCGTAAGCAATCCATAGTTGCACCTTAGCTACTTGGCATGGGCATCCACCCGGGTTGGCAACTATCTATGGATGACTATGGGAATTATGAAGATCCATTTGAGGTGACAAGATGGGCTAGAGAGGTTATCCCGAAGATGGCGAAGAGAAGCGACCTGTATATACTTGGGAGGCAGGGGTTCCCAGTCGCTCTACGATTAACACCGCGATTTCCATCAGAGGACTTAGGTAAACACGATATGGGCCTAAGTTGATTAGTTCCAAAGTGATGGTATTTGAATATCCGGGGTCTATCTTAGGAGCAGTCAGATGTACGGCTACACCGAACCTAGCCAATGAACTCTTCCCTTCGACCCGGGCAGCTAACGCATTTGACAGGGTAACCTTCTCAGCTGTTGTGCCCAAAACAAAGTTACCTGGTCCTAACACGTAAGGCTGATCCCCGCGTATTTCGAGGGGCTCAGTAGAAGATTCTATTTTGCCCCGGATATCGGACAATTTTGTGGGATCAACAAGTTCCCCTTGATCAACTAAATCTTTACGCGTCACCCTAATAATTGACGACAGTCTTGGGTCTATTGATGACGGCTTCAGTAAAAAGTTAAGACCTGGCGGTGGAGTAATCTCTAAGTCCCCGTCATCAATAGCTGCCAAGATGTCATTATCTGAAAGAACCATTGTATCTATCCGTTATTTAACACGACTATATTATCCATAGCATCTTCAGGAATTTCCCAAATCGTCGTTCCCATAGAGGAAGGTGCTAAGCTAATCAATACATTTTTTTCGGTCTTGCCAACCATCTTACCCATGATGAATGGAACTTTATCGTCCACTGTGGAGCTAGGCACAAAGGCCTCGAACTGGTTGCCCATGATTATCACCGAAACATAGCATTCGTCTCCAGGAGGGAACTGGTCAACCTTGTCCACCTTGATACGGTATTCTTTTGTTCCAGTTATAAACGTCGGTCTCATATGTGCCACAGCTCCCTCTCTTTCGTGTCTTTCCCGCCTTGACAGAACGAGAAAAACCCGGCTACGATGCTTTCCGATATAGGAGCCTTAACATAAATAAGGAAAGTGCGGCCAGGCACGATTTGCCGAAGTAGCTTACACTTTGGCAAGAATCAAACAGATAATAACTCTAATGTTGAGGTAGTTGCAATCACCGGAGGTCCGGGGTTTGTTGCTTTTTAGGTCACCGACACTTTCATTACCGCGTTCCTCGACCCAGTCACCAAAGGTTGCGCCTGGTATGTGATGACGGACATCATGGCATAAATCCTCACCTTGAACCCTTCCCGCACTGTGCCGACATCCAACCTCCGGAATACCTTCATTTGCCCGTTCAGCCTTTCGATCACGAGCCGCCTGTTGTAGACCCCTTTCCGTTTGCGGGTGCACGATACACCTCCGACCAAACCATAACCCCCAGGCTTAACATTGCCGAGGTATTTGTCCTGGGAGGCGGAACACCCACCGAGTTCCGGTTCGGCAGCGCCCACGCCTTGCGGGTCGGCGACGAGGTATTGATGTTTGACTGCGGGCCGGCGGCCACCCACAAGCTGGTCAAGGCCGGTCTCTATCCCACCCAGGTGGACAACCTATTCTTCACCCACCACCACTTCGACCACAACATAGACTACCCCTGCTTCCTGCTCTGCCGGTGGGACCAAGCCGCTGGCCACGGTTCAGAGTTGAACGTCTACGGTCCGAAGCTAACCGAGGTTTAGGGAGATTCTCCACCCATGCTAAACTACCCAGCAACCCCTTCCCCCAAACTATCTCCGGAGCAACACTATGCAAGCAGAGATAAAACACCCGTCGGCAGCCGACTTGGAAGCCGGGCTTGATGAGATACGCAAGTCGCCGAAAGACCGGAGCGTTCTTGACCTGATTGTCAGCCGTCCTGAAGAGGACGCGCGTGAGGTTATGGAACTGGCCGACCTGAACGTTGAGATTGGTCTGGTGGGCGACACCTGGCAGGACCGGCCCAGCATCCGTAGCGGCGACGGCAAGGCCCACCCCGATATGCAAATCACCCTGATGAACTCTCGCGTGGCGAACCTGGTGGCCCAGTCCAAGGATCGCTGGCCGCTGGCCGGGGACCAGTTGTTTGCGGACTTGGACCTGAGCAAAGCCAACGTGCCCCCCGGCACGCGCATATCCGTGGGTGAAGCCATCCTGGAGACCACGAACCAGCCCCACACCGGCTGCAAGAAGTTCGCCGAAAGATTCGGCGCCGATGCCCTGAAGTTTATAAGTGAGCCAACCAGTAGAGAACTCCAACTACGGGGCATCAACCTGAAGGTGGTCCAGGGCGGTGAGATAAGACCGGGCGACACTATAAAGAAACTCTGATTCCAGCATTCAGCTAACCACACCGGAGGAGATATCATGGCCACACTGACCGCGCCCGATGCTGTAGCGATGGACAGCCAGAAGTTGGAACAGGTCAAGCAACTATTTCAACGGCAGATCGACGATGGCCTCCATCCCGGCGCAGGCCTGGCGGTGTACCGCTACGGTAACCTGGTGTTGGATATTCACGGAGGCATCGCCAACAAAGAACCCGTGACTGGCGACACCATGTTCGTACTGATGTCCTCAACCAAACCTCTGACCGCGTCCTGTCTATACATGCTCAAGGAGCGGGGGAAGATTGCCTGGGACGACTTGGTGTCCAAGCACTGGCCCGAGTTCGCCCAGAACGGAAAAGAGACAGTGACTATCCGGCACATCTTGACCCACCGTGGGGGATTCCCCCAGACCCCCGAATCATTGCCTTGGACCGACTGGCCGGACTGGAACAAGGTGACCCGTGCCATGGAACAGGCACCCACCGTCTACACGCCCGGCGAAACCCTGGCCTACCACCCCATCAACTACGGATGGGTCATCGCCGAGATTGTACGGCGAGTCGACGGCCGCACCTTCGACAGGTTCATCGCCGAAGAACTCGCCTCGCCTCTGGGCATGGATAACACCTATGTAGGGCTGCCTGCAGGATTGGAGGGACGGGTGTCTCCCATGCACCTGATGGAAGACAATGCGGACACCAGCGGCTACAGTGGGATATTCAGCGAACCGTCAGTGCTCCGGTGCATCGTACCCGGCGCCAACGGTGTTGCCACCGCCGGGGACCTAGCCCGGTTCTACGCCATGATGGAACGCAAGGGTTCGTTAGATGGCACCACGGTGATTCAGTCCGCCACGGCGGAAGAAGCGGTCGAGTTCCAGGTTGAGGGCGTCGACAGGTCCACGGGCTCCTTCGCCCAACGATCTCTGGGCCTAGCACTGGGGGACGAACGCATGGGGAAGTCCACCGGAGATCCATTGAAGACCTTTGGCCACGGCGGAGCCGGCACGTCCATCGGATGGGCCGACTTTGATTCGGGGCTGGCCGTAGGCTTCATCACCAACGGGTTTCGGGGCACCGTAACCAACAACGCCAGACTGGCTGCCATCTCCCAAGCCGTCCGCGACGCCTGTATCTAAGTTGGGCCGGTCGGTGTCTCTAGCCGGTCCCGCTGTCTTGGGAATCACACCACGCTAAGCCAGCATTTCTTGCAATCCAGTGATTACGTCGAAGGCCCGAAGCCCAAGCCGCTGACTGGTTTGCGTACAGTCCAACCCTAAGATATCTGGCCTGACGTCCCGCTCCGACTCTCCTAACGAACCGGTTTTGGCCGGTGTACTGTCCGGAACTGGAACCGGAGTCACCAAGCTGCTATCCATATCCAGGAACTTCGCGACCGCACAGGCGAACTCGTACATGTTCATCCAATCGTCCCCGGCGATGTGACATATCCCAGGGTGATTGTTGTTCACCAGTTCCACGATGCCTTCTGTCAGATGCTCAACGTAAATCGGAGTGCGATAAGAACCAGTATTGCCGGCATACGTCTCATTATTTTTCAAGCGGTCAATTATGCTGGTAGCCAGATTCCGTCGGCCGGTTAACGGCCATCCATACACCACGCTGGTCCGGACGATACTCCACTGGGAGGCCTCACGAGAAACTGCCAGCTCTGCTTGCCACTTCGTCCGGCCGTAGTGAGTGTTAGGGTTGGGGGCGTCATCTTCCCGATAGTTTCCACGATCACCGCTGAACACATACTCACTGGATAGAAAAATCAGCCGCGCATGGTGTTGGGTGCAGAGCCTTGCCACTTGTGCGGATCCATCAACATTTACTTCGGTAGCCCTCGCCGGCGCCCTCTCGACGGTCCCGACGTCTGCTATTGCAGCCAATAGCACCACCACTTCGGGCCGAGCCTGCAGAAAAACCTGTTCCAGCCGTTGGTGATCGGTGATTTCCAGCCGGTGCCAAGACTGGTCGATGTCCTCAGGCACCCGCGCATTATAGGTGCCAGTGACTTCATAATCAGCATTCTGCCGGAGGCGACGCAGTAGGTAATGCCCGATAAATCCGCTGGCTCCGATAACTAAGATTCTCATTAAGCCTACCCTCGCCTGGTCGATATTACGTTCGGTTGATGTCTATGACCGCTACAACTTCCAACGGTGCCTCGGGTCTGGTTGTTGTAGAGACGATTTAACCATATTATGGACCCGCGATATTCTACTTACCTATGAGCCATGGCCCTTAAAAGGAGGCACACCGTGCCCAAGCGCATCAGAATCAACGCCAAGATTATCGTCGCCTTTCAAGGTAATGAGCATCGCGTTCTCAGAGACGGGTGCGTAGTCATCGATGGCAGTGAGATCCAGCACGTCGGGAAAGACTATGACGGGTCGGTTGACGCTGTCGTCGATGCGGGCGACCGAGTAGTCACGCCGGGGTTCATAAACACCCATTGTCACATGGCGGGCTCTCCCTTGGACAAGTCCTTCATCGAAGATGTTGGGAGCCGCCAGTTCTACCTTTCGGGGCTACCCACCATGCTCAGAGCTAGGGCCGGCGCCATGACCGATGCAGACCGTATGGCCTGCGTCGACTACTCGGTGGCGGAGCTTATCCGGACTGGCACGACGACGGTGATGGAGTTGGGCGGCATGGGAGACTATGTTGCCGATGCTGTTGAACAGGCTGGGTTGAGAGCCTACATAGGCAATATGTACGCCTCGGCCAGCTGGGTTTCCGACGGTAAACAGGTCGGCTATGAATGGGACGAGGCAAAGGGGCTATCAGGCTTCAAGAATGCTGTCGAGCTAATCAAGCGTATCGACGGACGAGCCAACGACCGCATCAGAGGATTCATCAGCCCGGCCCAGCTAGACAACTGCACCGAGGAACTGCTGCGCATGAGCAGTCAGGCTTCGGAGGAGATGCAGGTTCCTCTAGCTCTCCACACCAGTCAGGCGGTATTTGAGTTTCAAGAGATTGTCAGACGGCACGGTTTGACGCCGGTTGAATGGTTGGAGTCAATCGACTTTCTGAGCAATCGGTGCATCCTTGGTCACGTCATGTACCCAGCGGGCCACAGTTGGGTCAACTTCGCTGGCGACGACCTTGGGATACTTGCGAAACACAAAGCTTCCGTCGCCCATGCGGCTTGGGTGTTTGCCCGTCGTGGCGTTGCTATGGAGTCCTTCCCTGCCTACCTGGGCGCTGGCGTGAACGTGTGCCTTGCGACAGACACCAGTCCCCAATCCATGATTGAGGCCATGCGCTGGTCTGCGGTCGTCGGCAAAATCATGATTCGTCAAACGGAACTGTCCACTGCGGCCGACGCATTCAACGCCGCCACACTCAATGCGGCGAAGATGTTGCATAGAGATGACTTGGGACGAATCTCTACGGGGGCGAAGGCTGACCTTCTGTTCTGGGATGCATCCTCGATGTTCATGGTTCCCCTAAGAGACCCCATCAAGAACATCGTATTCAACGCAACAGCCCAGGACTTAAGGGACGTGATGGTTGATGGCGAGTGGGTTATGCAAGAGGGACAAGTTCTCAATGTCGATGAACGCGCGGTCAGCGAGGCGCTACAGCAGGCCGGCGAAAGAGTGTGGTCTTCGGTGAACCCAGAGGTAGCTGAAAGCACGGATGATTTGTCACCGCAGACCTTTCCGGACTTTGAGCAGGGATAGATAAAAGCTTAAGCTGACAATCTTATTACCCCTATCCCTTCTCCCACAGGGCTTCCAGTACGGCTCCCGGAGACATGGGCAGAGTGTTCATGCGTACGCCGATGGCGTTGTGGATCGCGTTGGCGACGGCGGGCACTGGCGGGATTATCGAGACCTCCCCCACACCTCTGACGCCGGTGGGATGCTCCGGATTTGGCACCTCCACCAGTTGGGTGTCAATCATGGGCAGGTCGGTGCTGATTGGCATTCGGTAGTCCAGATAGCTGGTGTTCTGCATCTGGCCATCGTCATTGAAAAAGTACTCTTCGTTGAGCGCCCATCCCAGGCCCTGAACCGCTCCTCCCTGCAGCTGGCTTTCCACGTAGCTTGGGTGCACCGCTGTGCCGGGGTCTTGCAGGGCGGTGTAGCGCAGGATCTGAGTCTTGCCGGTTTCAGGGTCCACTTCCACGTCGACGATGTGCACCGCAAAGCCGGGGCTTTCACCACCCCAGTTTCCAGCCGCACGACCCACCACCGGACCGCCCGTGGTGTTTGTCCTCGCAGCCAACTCTTTTATGGTGAGCCGAAGCTCCGGGTCTGATTTATGGAAGAACTGGCTTTCGGACCAGTCCACATCTTCTTCGGAAACGTTCCAGATAAGAGCAGCCCGCTGCTTGAGTTGTCTCAACATGTCTTGGGCCGCTTCGTAGCAAGCCCAACCAGTCTTATAAGTCGCACTGCTTCCCGCGGTGAAAGCCGTGAATCCGATCGAATCGGTGTCGCCGATGGAGGGGTATATATCCGTGACCGGGATGCCCAGTACTTCTGCCACATGCATAGACACGGCGGTCCTACTTCCGGCCAGGTCCGGAGAACCTTCAACCAGGCTGACCGTCCCGTCTTGATGCAAATTCAACACAGCGGCCGACGGTCCGGATATGTTGGCGCAAACCGCAGCGGCGATTCCTCTACCCCTATTTGGGCCGTCGAGTGGCGATTGATAATGAGGGTGGGCCTTGGCCGCCTCCAGAGTCTCCATGAATCCTACCTTGCGGAAATCCTGGCCGGTGATTCGTCGAGTGCCCTCTTTGGCCCCGTTCAGCAATCTGAACTCCACCGCATCCATCGACAATTTCTCACACAGTTCATCGACCAAGGTCTCTCCGGCGAATCCGGCAGGCGGACCGCCCGGCGCCCGATAGGGAGAGCACTTGGGTTTGTTGACCACCACGTCGTAGGCTTCCACTCTTATGTTCTTGATATCGTAGGGGCCGAACACTGTCGAGATTGCCAGGTTTATCGGAGCTCCAGGGAAAGCGCCAGCCTCGTACACCATCGTCGCTTCGGCGGCGGTGATATGACCGTCCTTGGTTGCCCCGATCTTAGCGTGGATGTGGGCAGCCGACGTGGGACCCGTCCCTTCAAATTCCTCGGCACGGGTCAAGGTTATCTTGACTGGACGGCCCGCTTTTCTGGAAAGTAGGGCCGCCACGGGTTCGATGAAGACGTGCAACTTGCCACCGAAGCCGCCGCCAACCTCCATGGGCACAACTTTGATTTGGGATACAGGCAGATCCAAGACCAAGGCGGTGAGGTCTCGCATGGAAAAATGGCCCTGTGAACTGTCCCAGATGGTGATTCTGCCATCCGGGTCCCAGCGGGCCGTGGCGGTGTGAGGTTCGAGGTAGCCTTGATGTACTGTCTTGGTATGAAAGTCCCTCTCAACCACCACATCAGCCCCGGCAAACCCTTTTTCCAGGTCGCCAAGTTCAAGGTCGAAGTGGCTGGCCACGTTGGAGGGGGTTGAATCCTCGGCTTCGTCCAAGAGGCCTCCGGGCCGGAAAAACACACCCTCCGATAAGTACAGCCTTGGGTGAAGGATGGGAGCGCCGGGTTCCATGGCCTCTTTGCCGTCCAAGACAGCGGGCAAGGGTTCGTAGTCCACCTTGATTAAGGACAGAGCTTTCTCAGCAACGTGGGGACTATCAGCGGCGACGGCGGCGATAGCATGTCCCTTGTACAGAGCTTTGTCGTCGGCCAGCACATTGTTGCTGAGAAACCTGGGATTCAGC
>Ga0310125_10001797_pt1 | contig 10994 bp, 9 predicted proteins | sample CB11b_Tmax_Bot8__FD_203508 | JGI IMG/M metagenome (GOLD analysis project Ga0310125, IMG submission 203508) | Marine microbial communities from Western Arctic Ocean, Canada - CB11b_Tmax_Bot8 | ecosystem: Environmental > Aquatic > Marine > Oceanic | place: Canada: Western Arctic Ocean | collected... | reverse complement strand
ACATTATGGCAGGCTTATAGACATAACATCATCATGTTATATTCAACAAATGGTCTAAAACAGTTTTCCTATTGAGGATGATCGTTTTGCCGAAACATAAATAGATCGATATATTTCAAATTATGGTCTCTATCAATAGTGAATATTTTCTCTGCTGAGCAGTTCAATTTTATCACGAAGTGAGTAATACTACTGCCATAATATTCCAATCATTTGAAGATCGCCGGGCCATCGCATCAAGTTTAGTGGCCGTGCCTGAGATAATCTTCAGAACATACCCGAGGATCACATGTCAATTCCAAGCCGTTCCGTGCCGTTCCTTGCCCTTGGTGGAATTTTCGATCACGCAGATGTCCAAGCGGCACAGAAAATCAATCTCTCCGCGGCAGAGCCTAACGGCAATTTTTTCCCCCTACCCGAAGAACCGGAATTCCAGAAGGCTTTTGCTGCTCATGAAGGTGCACAACATGCGATTGCGGTGAACTCCTGCGGCACTGCTTTGGACGCCTGCATGATGGCGTTGGGCATCAAGGAAGGTGATGAGGTCATCACCACGCCACTTACTTTTGTGTGTTCGGCCACATGCGCGATAGCCCAAGGCGCAAAAGTGGTCTTTGCAGACATCGATCCACACACGCTCTGCCTCGATCCTGAAAGAGTCAGAGCCAAGATCACCGACAAGACCAAAGCCATTATCCCTGTTCACTTTGCCGGCCTGGCCTGTGATATTGATGGATTCGATGCCATCACACACGACACCGGCATACCCGTGATCTATGATGCTGCCCATGCCGTGGGCACGACTTTCAAGGGCCAGCCGGTAGGCGGAGCGGGCAAGGCAAGTTGCTACAGTTTCCAATCTAACAAAAACATCACCACGCTGGGTGAGGGTGGCGCAATCACAACCAACGATGCTAATTTCTCTGAAGTTGTACGGCAAAAGAAGACATTTGGATATGTGTATGGGGGCCCAAAACTACGCGTGGCCAGTGTAGGGTTCAACTACCGCATGACCAAACCTCAACTGGCGGTGGGGATCACACAAATCGCCAAGGCGCCGCGGATCATCCGCGAAAAGCTGGCGCGATTCAAAACACTCCATGATCAACTTTTAGATATTGATGGCCTTGCCCTACCTGCCGGCATTGAAGATGGGCACGGGGCTCACCTGTATATCGTACGGGTCACACAGGCAGACCGGGATGAGGTTGTTGCAACACTAAGAGACAAGTACCAGATTGGCTCCGCCTATCACTATCCAATTGTTTGGGCCTGGGAAGCATTCAATGAATTGGAACATGACTGCAATGACTGCAATCTCGCGGAAAAAGCGTCTAGCCAGGTGATTAGCTTACCTGTATTTGCCCAGTCCAGTGATGATGACCTGCAATACATTGCATATGCGCTGCGGAAAATACTTGCATCCATTTAGACGGAGTTGGTTCTCAAGCAATTCCACTGGATCACAATCATCGGAAAGGGACTGGGATCATGAAATGGTTATGTGTTGGAACCGGTGATATCGTGACCAAGCGTGCAGCAAATGCACTGGCCAGCGCTGATGGCTGCCAGCTTGTCGGTGTTTGTGGCGGCCGTGACCGCGCACAGATGATTGCCAATGAACACAACGCACCACAGGTGTTTTCTGATCTTGATGAGGCACTGACCAAGACTACGGCAGATGCCGTTTACATCGGCACACCGGTTGACCGCCATTGCACAGAAGCGATAGCTGCAATCAGGGCCGGCAAACATGTGCTGGTTGAAAAACCACTCGGATTGTCCGGTGACGATGCACAAATAATTTCTGACCAAGCAATGCAGGCGGAAGTTACCGCGGGTTGCGCCTACTACCGCAGAACATTTCCGCGGTACGAACACCTGAGAAAACTCATTATTGACGGCACGCTGGGACGTATTGTTTTCATACGGACAGCATACTGGGGTTGGTTTTCCCCATCACCTGACGACCCAAAGTGGTGGCGCGTTCAAAAGGCTCGAAGTGGTGGCGGACCGCTCATGGATATGGGCAGCCACATGTTTGATTTACTAATTGGCCTGTTCGGCCTGCCCACAAGCGTTTTCGCTCAATGTGAGACCTTGGCAAATGATTACGAAGTAGAGGATTCGGCCACCATTGCCATGATAATGGCCGATGGCATACAGGCCAGTGCGCAGTTCGGGTGGAACAGCAAAACATGGCGCCACGAACTCGAGGTCGTTGGTACCGAAGGTAAAGTGTTGTGGCTACCGGCCGATATGGGCAATGTGGTGGTCACCATTGGGCGAGATGTACAGGAGGTTGACCTGCCCAACTCCGACAATGTACACCAGCCACTCGTTGCCGATTTCACGGCTGCAGTCGCTGAAGGTCGCAGCCCGGTCTGTCCCGTTCACGAGGCGGTGAAAACCAACCGGCTGATCGACGCCATTTACCTCAGTGCGCAATCCGGGCGAGCCCAAGTCCCAAAAGGCATATGAAATTCACACCCAAGCCACCCAATGACTTTCGTGATTTCTTCAGCTTGTACTTTGAACGCTGCCACATGCAGTGTCCAAAGATCCTGGCCGTAGCCGGAAAATGGGTCTTCGAGGATCTTATCCCGGGTCTGAGTGACTTCGATACAAGGTTTATCCTTGCTGATACCGTTACAATTGATGAATGGCACCAATATTCAATACTTGTTGGCCAAGTGCATACAGAACTTGCAATTGAGTTTCCACATTGGGCACGTAACCTTGAACATCTTCCAGGACTGAATCTGGCCATGGGGGAGATCACCAGTCCCTTGCAATATTACCCGGAATTCAAGCAGTGGACGTTTTATGCCGGAGACTGCAAGGCCATACGGCACATTGAATCAACCCTCGAGGCCCGTAGTTGGTCACCACGTGATGAAATCTATCACCTGAAAAAAGTTGCTACATTCTTTGGCCCCTATATTCGCGGCATTGATCCACCGATCAATATGGGTCCATGGGAAAACAAGTACGCGCTCCACAGCCGCTACATGCACTACTTCACCCCTGCGATCCAGGCAATGGTGTCACTAAAGTCAAAACATACCGTACGTGGAAAATATGATGCACTACGACAAGCGCGTCGTCTATTTCCGAATCCCGAGACCATCGACCTAATCTTCAATACCCTCGATCAACATTACGAAGTGGAAGCGGACTATGGCGAGCCGCGTTTGACGGAGATTGAGCAGGATCTTGAAAGGTATCTCAGTGACGCATGGATGACGCTGGCCGATGACGTGACGCTGCTCCATGCAGAATCCGGCGACAGTCGCCAAGATATCGGCGCCAAGGTAAGCAGTGTACCTGTCGATCCGGCCGAAGCCTTCTTTGAAGGCGTCAAGTTCTCGCGTTTCATGAAGGGTCGATTGCTCTTTTATGCTAGCCAGATTGCGTGGTTTGATTCCATCTGGCTGATTCAAAATGAACTTGGGCGCATCGTGACCAACTTTCATGACAAGCCTCTTGAAACTTTCGGACAGCTGCGTTATGGCAAGGATCTCGAACCGCATCAGGTTCTCGATCGGATTCGTGGCAATATACTCACCAATGAAGACTGTGATGGCCTAGCTGAGTTTTCTCGACTGGCCAGTCTGCCCATTCCAAAAGGCCGAGAAAAGCAGCATGCCCAGGCCATTGCGGAAGTGTATGATCCCGTGTTGTCGAGCCTTGAGAAACTGAGTGCTGAAATGATCACAATTGATAGCAATAGGACAGACCAAACTTGATCATTGATGGTTACACCACCCCCGGCACGCAGCGCGAGACCATTCTAAGTGCCGCTGATCTGCTGCAACAGATGGACGACGTGGGGGTCGAACGCGCGGTCATTGCCCCCGAGGACCGCGAGATCGCAGTCGACCATGAGTCGGGAAACAACCGAATGATCAAGATGGCCCGGAACTCAGCCAACCGACTGATTGCGGCGTGCAGTGTCAGTCCGTGGCATACTGATGCACCAAAGAAGCTGGCGGCGGCAGCAGACCGTGGGGCGAAAATGCTGGTGCTCGCCCCCATGCTCCAGGGATTTATTCCTGCTGATGATCTGGTCCGACCGCTACTTGAGCAGGTGGGCGAGCTTGGTCTACCGGTGTATTTCCATACAGGCCCACATACCGGCGGCAGCCCGGCCCAGGTGGCCATCGTGGCCGAGCAACATCCAAAGGCACGATTCATCCTGGCCCACGGTGGTAGCACGGATCATGCGTGGGACATGCTGGCCGTACTCCGCCACCATGCATTGCCCAACTTGTGGTACGAACTGAGCCTAGTTCGGCCTTGGTCGGTACCCGGTTACCTGGAATTGGTCGGACCGAACCGACTGATCTTCGCCAGCAGTGCGCCACGAAATGATTTGGGGTTTGAACTTAAGCAGTTCGATCAGTACGTACCTGTCAAAGACTATCCACAAATCTATGGTGGCAACATTGCGGGCTTGCTTGAAGGATCGGCGACATGATTGTTGATTGCCACACCCACTGGGGAACCGAATGGCAGGAGCGCGATGGCCTTGAGCCGACGCGTTGGCTCAGGGAGTTTGACCGCCATGGTGTCACCCATGCGATCGTGCTTCCTCATCTTGGGCTGATTGATGCTGGAAATATCCCCTCCGATAATGATGCCGTAGCAACCGTATGTGCCAAGTCAAAGGGGCGCATGCTCCCGTTCTGTACGGTGAACATCTGGCAGCCTGAAACCGCCTTGAGCGAGCTGTCACGATGCCTGGAGCAGATGAACTTCCGGGGCATCAAGTTCCACCCTTGGTTGCAAGGCTGCTCGGTAAGTGATCCGGTGATGGATGAAGTGGCCGACGCTGCGGGGACGGCTGGGGTCCCTGTGTTTTTCCATGACGGCACGCCACCGTTTTCCCTTCCTTCACAGATGGCGCTGCTCGCCAAGCGACACCCCAAAACCCAGATTGTCTTGGGCCACACCGGTTTGTTCGAACACTGGCGTGAGTCGATCACGGCGATCCGGAGCACGCCGAATGTCTGGGGCTGCATGTGTAGCCCCCACCTCGCGGCACTTAAGGCTATTCTCCAAGGTGGCGATCTATCACGGCTGATCTGGGGTTCCGACCAAGGCTGGACCCTCAATGACTTGATCGACTATCGACTGCCACTGATGGACTGCTTGGACCTGACAGACCAGCAGCACCAAGCAATCTTTTCCGAGAACCCGAGGCGACTGCTGGGCATCTAAGGTTTTCCCGATGGTCGGAAAGATTCCACCCACTGTTCTCGGGTATTCTAGATACACTGGCGAATGGGACTCACGGATATTAGACCTAAAGCTGCGATGCGGAGTCTTCGACCATGTCAATAAATGCATGTCTAAATCTGACGAGAAAACTTATTAGATGCCATACACTGACATCCCTGCTGTTTGCGACGTGGCACTCTGACTGACTAGCAGGCGCAGGTTCATGATTTATCCGGGCAGGTGAATGCCCCACAGACAAATGACCATGGGAATTAATAGAAATTTCATTGACCAACTTCGTGCGATGGCGCTGCAACCAGGTGACAGCGTGCTAATCCACACTTCGTTTCGCGCGTTCAAGCCGGTGCTGAATCATCCTGAAGAAGTGATTGAATCCATTCTGGCCTGCATCGGTTCGCGCGGCAATCTAATGTTGCCCACGTTCAACTACTCTCAACCGCGACCTGAACCATATTACGACCGCAACATGACACCTTGCCAGACCGGTGCCGTACCGGAATGTGGCCGCCAGCGTGATGATGCTATTCGCAGCTTACATCCAACCCATTCGGTCGCTGTCATCGGACCGGACGCCGACGAGTTGACACGCGACCATCTGGACGGTCGAGCCTTCGGAGTGTCCAGCCCGGTCGATCGCTTAGCCCAACGCGGCGGACAAGTTCTTCTGCTTGGCGTAACTCACATCGCCAACTCTACAATTCACGTAGGCGAGGAGCACGCAAGGTTGCCGAAGAAACTTTCGGGCCCACCAAAACCCTGTGTCAAAACACGGATGCCTGACGGCAGGATAATCAATCACCAACTCGACACTTCCCCATCTTGCAGTTTAGGTTTCGATGCAATTGAAAAGCCACTTCGTCACCACGGATATGTTACAGACGGCGTATTTGAAAACTGCTCCATGCAATTGATGAAAGGCAAATCGGTCATCGACCAGGTCGTGCAATTACTCGCAGACGATATCGATGCACTTCGCTGTAACAGTCCAACATGCAAATGGTGCGCGTCGACCAAAAACCAAGATCATGCCGAGTACTGATCCGGCGCCCACGTGACCAAAGGTGATTTTTCAGGTAACTGGTAATCCCGATCACGCCGAAGTTGTTCGCCCTGTTGCCTTGGCTTGATAACCTCGGAGGCTTTGTAACCATCAATGATCCAATCATCCGGATCATCGGCAGACGGCTCAATCAGGCCCCACTGATCCTGAAACGCAATGGTGCGGCGTAAACCATCTTCAAGTGACGTGAACTGTTGAAACTGAAGAACACGTTGCAGTTTGGAAACATCGTAGGCATGATTGAACACCAGATTCTGCGATGCCCGCACACAAAGCATGGGGTCGAATCCTTCCAGGTACAAGGAAGGAATTTCAACGCACTGAACCGGGCACCCCAGGGCCGTACCATGGGCGGAAAAATACTGCCATAGCGGCACGGCGACCGGGCCTGCGCAATTGAAAGCCTGGCCAACTGCCTCGTCTGTGACCAGTGCACGTTCGACAATTGCAGCCTCGTCATCGATAAAGACCGGCTGAATGAGCCCCTCGCCCGTATCAGGCACGATTACCTGCTTGCCAGCGCGGATCCGACTGACATGGCGGTTCGAATAACCCCAGATACTGAACAAGCGACCATAGCCATAACTTACTGATGGCCGGATGATAATGACAGGAAAATCCTTACGCTGACACGCCGCGAGCATCACCTGCTCAACGTCTCGCTTGCCAACCGAGTATTCATTACTCGGCATTGGGAAAGCGCGTGTATCATCGACATAAGGATGGTTCTCCTCGGCCGGCACATGTAACAAGCGGCCGTAACAGGCAACGGAACTAATCACCAAGTACTTATCAGTGCGACCATTAAAAACGTCAACGGCCCGCTCGGCACCGGCAGCATCAAACGCCAGGGTGTCGACCACTGCATCGAAACGCTCCTGTGCAACAAGTTCTTCAAGCACACCCTGCTGATTGCGGTCACCGATGACTTCCCGGATGGGACCCTCAACCGGCAAGGGCGCATTGGTACGTCCACGGTGAAACAAGATGGGTTCATGACCGCAATCAACAAGCCGCTTGACCAACCTAGGACCCAAATAGCGTCGACCACCGAGGATGAGAATTTTCATGATCGTCCTGCGCACCTTGGCCGATTGTCAGGTGAAGACCTCAACAGGTTGGTTCATCCGGGCTGATTTTGCGGCGGCTAGGGATATTTCCAAGGCTGCAATGCCATCGCTTGAAGTTGCAATGTTTGGACCACCATCCAACACGTGATGAACAAATGCATCAATTTCTTCACGGAACCATAGGTCCTTCTGATTACCTTGACTGCGAACAATACCATTACCATCACTGACCGTTAACCACGGCGTGTTCAGATCTTGCTCGATCATCCCCTTGGTACCCATGACCGTCATTGAACTTTGACCGGCAGTCGGATGTCCGGCAGGAACATGCGAGTTGACCTCGATAGAACCCACAGCCCCACTTGCAAACCTCATTAAACAAAAGACCGCATCCTCTGATTGATAACCACCCTGACGAAGCTGTCCATCAAGCGATTCGGCGTAGACACGCACCACTTCGCTGCCGGTATACCACCGCATCAAGTCGATACCATGACAGCCTCGAAACACAAAAATTGACAACTCTGAATTCTTAATTCGATCCTGCTGGTGTGGCGTGCCATGAAAGCGGCAATCCACACTGACAACTTCCCCAATCTTACCCGATGCAATTACCTGTTTGGTCTCAGCACACCTCTGATCAAAACGAAAAAGATGCGCCACCATGAATTTAATGCCTCCATCCTCCACTGCCTGTTTCATTTCCAAAGCCTCATCCATGTTCATGGCCATCGGCTTCTCAAGCAGGATGTGCTTCCCTGCGGCCGCAGTCTTGAGTACCGCGTCAAGGTGGGCTGGCTCAATCGTGCAGATGCTAATTGCCTCAATATCATCGCGTGCCAACATTGCATCAAATGTGGCTTCTGCTGTACAACCAAACTCATCAGCAAGAGACTGGGCAGCACAAGAAACAATATCGCAACAGGCAACCAACTCCGCACGCGCATGATAACCGTAAGCGCGTGCATGCCGCCTACCCATGTTACCACTGCCGACAATGCCCACACGTAGGGTCTTCATTATTCTTTTAATCCGCCATATCTGGAAAGTCAGTCCGTTTATCAAGGTACGGGAAGATCGCCGGCGAACTGTGTTCATACATGTAATGGCGGACATGTATATCAGGCTCCGGTTCCCTTAGCCTGCAACCTTCGATTTGTCCCGTAAGTTTCCTGACATTCCGCGTATGAATCTGATAAACCCATTTCTCGGTACTTATGCCACGCAGGTGCTTTTCCAACTGGAACTCATCCTCAAAATAAACTTGCCCCTCTCCCAGGATCTGGGCCGGGGCATCAACTGTATTGAAGGGGATTGACACCAGGCCGGCTAAAGGTTTTCGTTCTTTGCCATCTATATCATAACGCATCGCATTTTCATCTGTCACAACAAGAAGCCCGCCCTGGCATACATATTCGGCCACGCGACCCACAAGCGTATCAGATGCAAAGGGGCATGAAGGAACAATCAATACTTTACAGTTGTCTAATACTCCCCCATTTCGCTCGAGATCACGCCCACCAATCAACCGCGACCAAATTGATTTATTCTCAAGCTCAACAAATTGAGCCATGACCTGCCGCCAACCTTCCAGATCCAGGTAGTCGTATGGCACAAGAACACCTATGTTTGCTGGCGGAGGCTGAAAGCAGCGTGCACCAGCAACATCAGAAAACACCTCCAGCATGGCATCCCATCGCTGCCGACCGTGGCAGCTCGGATCAGAATTACCGGCCATCGCTCCGAAATATTGACCGTCACAGCTCGGGTAATCCACCGGCCAGAAGTAATAACCCGCAACGCCGTGGCGTAGAGCCGCGTCACACCAGTTGCGAATGGAACCGGGTCCGGGAATGACACGGGTTCCAGATGCGGTGGTATTGATCCTCACACTCACGATGGGGGATTTACCTGTGAGGTCTGAAAACAAGCGTACCGAATAGGCCACATTGGGCTGGCGAAGGTCAGGATCCTGCAGGTATCCGGAACGCACGGCCACCCCGGGGTGGTCGTAAATTTCCCCCAGTCGACCGTAGTCAACAATGGGCAGCGTATGGGTGTTATCCATAAGAATGGCATCAGGCGCAATATGTTCCCGCAACATCTCTGCCATCATCGCCCGAACTTTCATGTGCCGACGGCGGATGAAAGCCCATGCCCTGAGTTGTGCTGCACGCTGCGAAGGTGTATGCGGGTTGGGAATAAGGCGTTCCTCACCACAGGCAGACTTGAGTTCCAATGCGGTCTGCTCTGGTTTGCGGGATGCAGAAACCATGAACAACGCCAATGGGGAATAATGACTCCATAGAATCCAAGGCTGGCCGGGCCGCTTTAGAATGGGATGGCCATAAATCGATTCAACACCTTGGATCCAACGCACATACTCGGCAAGCTGCTGTTGATAGATTCGGCGAAATGCACCAAACTCCTGTTCACAGAATGGCATGGGAAATCCCATTGCCGGCGCTTCAAAGATCGGCATCACCCCGTATTGGCGGCACAAGATTAAGTGTTCGAACAATCCATGGCCGAGTGAATCAGAATATGCAATACCTGCGTCCGCAAGCATCTTGCCCGACTCATCGGGACCGAAGATGCCATCACGGCGAAATCCATTGATACGCAGATGGTATGAGGTGTCGCCAATACACCCCGGCGGCAAAGGTCCACCAAAGTGGCCTGCATCCGTCAATTTCGGGTCGTGGTAAGGATAGGCACCAGTCGCCACCCCGCAGCGATCAATTCGTTCGTAGGCCTCGACATCATAAGCACACACCTTGCCCGGTTCAGCAACAACCGTTTCACAGGCTGCCAATGCCAAAGCATCGATTTCTTTAGGTGTGTACGATGGAATGTCACTTGTCAACGATCATCACCTGAAAACAATCGACGTGCATTATTACAGAATGCGTCCCGCAGTTGATCATCGTTCCAGCCCAGACCGCTGAAAATCCGCGAGTAATCGTCCAACGCCTCCCCCATCTCATCTGCATGCACATCGCTGCCAAATAGAACCTTCTGATGTGCGGTCGGCCAATAAAGTATTTGTCGATACCATTCAATTGATTTACTCGATCGCCAGCCGTCAACGCGTCCAGACAAATCCGCGTAGATGTTGGTGCAGATACGACAGATGGCGGCTGCCTCTTCATTCCAACATACGCCCAGATGTGCGCAGATCATCTTCAGGCCAGGAAACTCCTGGGCAATTGTCTCCAAGTAGACAGGCCGACAGTTCTCCGAGCGAAATCCTTGGCCAGGCATGGGTTTGGGTGGCGAAAAAATTCCCGTATGAAACAAGCAGGGCAGACCAAGCTGCTGCGCACGATCATAAATGGGGAAAAAATCCGGGTCATCATAGGGTTTTAGCGGTGCGTGGAATTTCAAACCTGCCATACCCGCACCCGCCAAACGATCGACAATATGATCCTCATGCTGCCCCAGGCGAATGAATCCCCAGCCCCAAATACGATCAGGGTGCTCCTTGATGACATGCCCAAGTTCATCGTTACCAGCGCACCCTTCGCGTGGCGGATGGAGCAGGAACAGATCCTCTGCAATATCCCCCATTGCAATTAAACCGACACGCTCAATCTGCAGCCGATCCATTGTTTGCAGTA
>Ga0310125_10001795_pt1 | contig 10996 bp, 6 predicted proteins | sample CB11b_Tmax_Bot8__FD_203508 | JGI IMG/M metagenome (GOLD analysis project Ga0310125, IMG submission 203508) | Marine microbial communities from Western Arctic Ocean, Canada - CB11b_Tmax_Bot8 | ecosystem: Environmental > Aquatic > Marine > Oceanic | place: Canada: Western Arctic Ocean | collected... | reverse complement strand
CCAGCGGGCTGTTCATGTGGAAGAGGGCGAAACGTGCCAGGTCATGGGCGCTGGAGTAAATCGCCGAGGCCCCGTCGTGATCAAAAAGATAATAGGGAATGGGCTGGCCCGAGGGGTCATAGCGAACTGCCAGCTCGGATTTGGTACCGTTGTCCGGGGCATGGACCGAGGTGTTCTTCATGCCGAGTGGCGAAAAGACATGCTGATGCATGAACTCGGCATAGGACATATCGGATTTTCGGTGAATGATGTGATCCAGGATGCCGTATCCCAGGTTGGCGTACTGGTAAACCTCGCCGGGAGGAGTTACTAGGACGCCGTAGCGGCGGATCGACTCATCCCGGTCCGGGACCGGGTGCGACTGGTCCTCGTAAAAGAACTGGTAATGGAGTGGCAGGCCGGACGAGTGGTTTGCGACCTGACGAATTGTTGCCTCCCCGCCCTGGTCGGCCGGACCGGTGAGCTTGGCATCTCCCAGGTGATCGTTGGTGCGGTCATCCAGATTCAGCTTCTGCTGGCTCACCAGCAGCATCAGTCCGGTCGCCGTGATCGGCTTGGAGATGGATGCCAGCGAGTACATCGTGTCGGGAGTTGCCTCGAGCTTTTTTTCCCGGTCGGCAAGCCCAAATCCCTCCTGCCAGCAGATCTTTCCATCCTGGACGACGGCCACCGTCAATGACGGCAGGTTCTCGTTCTTGATTGCTTCGCGAATCATGCTGCGAACATCATCGAAAGGATCGTCCGCACGGGACGTGCTGTTCATATTCAATCCGCCATTGAGAGGCACGCTGAAAAATGCCAGCAGGAAGCAAAAACGCAATGCCATGACCTGTTCCCGTTGTTGGGAGAAGTGGAATGCCCTGTTGACGCATTGTAACAACGATCCCGTCACTTCGTGGGTGTGCCAGGAGCTTGTCAGCGGTGACAGTCAACCTGGATGTCACACCGTTGAAGTGGGATCAAATGATCTCTAACGTGCCCGCTGGTATTGGCGTCACCTCGTTCACACCATTTCAAGAGGAGGGAATCAACCTCATGATCCAAGAACTGAGCAACTTGTGCCTGGCAGGAGAAATCGACAACACGACCAATAACCGGATTGATGGCTGGCTGCGACTGGGCGGCATGGCAGCGCCCGTGATCCTTGAGATTACAGGGAATTGTGGAGATGGCTTGCAGGGCAAGCGGATCCTCTTTGAGCGGCCCCTTTCCCCGAGTTGTCTTTCAACGGAAGAGCAGCTATCCGGCCTGGCATTTCACCAGGTGGGAGCGGCTGGGAATATCTCCTGGACCTCGAATGCAGGATCTGGACAGGGCATGCTGCTGATTGAATGGTATAGCCAGAATGGCCACATGCGGATCGACTGGCCCGAGATAGCGGTCCAGTTCCGAGAACCCCATGTGGCTTCCGCGCCAGTTTCTGTTGTTAACCCGCTCGATTTTTCCTCGATCCCACCGGCTCGCTGGACCTGGTCGCCATCGTTGATGACGCAGGTCAATGAGACAGCATCGAGCCACGAATCGACTATTCATGCCGGGGATCCATGGAATACGGATATCGACAACCTCTACCAGTTTTTAGATGAGCTTGGCGACGGGAGTTGTGACATGCCGATTATCTCGCAGCTCGAGTCGCCGCCTTCACCTGACCTGACTGGTCAGATGCGACCGGCGGAGATCCAGGAAGCCCTTCGTGACCTGGTGGCCCAGCTTGCCCGGCTGGGTATCAGTGTGAATATCTGCCCTCATTTTTCTGCCGAGCGAGCCCTCCGCTGGCTGGTCGAGGAGGTGATCTATGAGGAACAGGTGCATCCCCGCATGGTCTGCCACGGCTACGTCTCGTTTTATATGACGTCCGATCGCTGCCCGGACTGTAGTCTGGAGTTTGGGCGGGACGCTGATATGTCCAGCGACGAGTAAAGCCAGCAGACAGGTCAGGCAACCCGTGTCCGCAGCGGCTCACCACCGAGGCCCAGCAGCAGGTTCTCCACAGAAATCTCTGCCATCTGCTGACGTGTCTGCTCCGTGGCACTTCCCAGGTGGGGCGCGATGGTGACATTCTCCAGCAGCAGCATCGGGTGGTCCCGCGGCAGTGGCTCCGGATCGGTCACGTCCAGGGCCGCATGGTAGATCGACCCCTCTGCAAGCGCCGCGGTCAGCGCGTCGGTATCGACAACCCCTCCACGGGCCACATTGACCAGCGTGGCTGTCGGTTTCATCAAATCGAGCTCCCGCTTTCCAATCAATTTCTCGGTTTCTGCTGTCAGCGGGCAGCTGAGGATAACATAGTCGGACTGCCCAAGAAGCTCGTCCATCGACACGTAACGGGCACCCATCTCCTCTGGCAGATCAGTCCGCTCATTGCGATTGTGATAGAGAATTGTCATATCAAAACCCCCGGCCCGACGTGCGATCTGCAGGCCGATTCTCCCCAGCCCGATGATCCCGATGGTAGAGCTATGCGCCTCGCGCCCCAGCATGTAACCCGGGTCGTAATAGGTGAACTCCGGGCTGCGGGCAAACGTGTCCCCCTCGATCAGCCGCCGCGAGGCAGCCAGCAGCAGGGCCATGGCCATGTCGGCAGTCGCCCCGTTGAGAACGTCCGGCGTGTTCCCGACCGGGATATCTCGACTGCGGGCCGCGTCCAGGTCGATGTGGTCCACGCCGACCCCGTAATTGCTGATCACCTTGAGACCCGGCAGGCGATCCATCAGGGGGCCATCCACATGGACGTGGCCATACGTGTAGATTCCCTCGATCGAGGCATCCTGGTCACCCGCCGGTGTATCCCAGGGGAGAATCTCGACCTTCCCCTCGAGCAGCTCTTCGATATTCTCAGCCAGCGGGGTATCTGCGATCACGCGGGGTAAATTCATAACTTCTCACAACGGATCACGTGGAGAGGATGGAGGTTAGACGTGGTCAATTTCTCTCAAATGCTGTGCGGCTTCAAGAACAGGGAGACTTAATTCTTGTGTCTCGTCAAGCGATTTGACCATCGTGTGGTTCATTCCGGCGCGTGATTCAAACTGGATTGCCTGGGTGCCTGTCGACCAGCGTGGCATCCAGCCCCCCAGGAGCGGACAGCCTTTCCGCTCTGCCTGGACGGCCACGGCAAGCGTGATCGCCGTAAGGTTTTCATCGGACTGGTTGGCCAGCCCCCAGTCCTGGATGGTCCATTCGGATTCACGACAACGGACACGGATGTAACCCGCCGGTTCTCCACGGTCATCCTCTGCCAGGAAGGTGATATCCTCCGGCTGCTTGTGAAAGATATAGTCCCAGTAGTCCGCGTCACGAACCAGGGCCAGGGTATCGGTGTCGGTTGAAGTCTCGTAGAAGCGCCGCAACTGCTCTGCATTCTCCCCTGCATCCACCTGTTGCAGTTGCCAGCAGGCCTGCACCCTGGCAGTCTCCATCCGGACTTCCCAGCTCGGGCACTCACGATATCCGAAGCGTGCGTAGTACTCTGTGCCGATATCGGTAAAGAGCATACTGAGCGTGGCCTGCCTTGATTTTTCCAGCTCTTCCACCCAGCCAAGCAGCGAGGGGGCAAAGCCGTTTCCCCGCTCTCTGGGGATCGTGTGGACGGCGCCGATCATGATGCCACCAAGCAGCTCGTTTTCAACCCGCAGCTGTACCGGGTAGCTCCCCAGTGAGACGACGACCTCCCCGTCCAGGCAGCCCACGTACCAGTGGGCCCGGTTGTGCTGGGGGGAGATGGATCTCCATGCCAGGTGGTCCTCGAGTGTCCTGCCGCCATCCCAGAACTCGTGCACGTTACGGTAGGCGGCCAGGCGCTGATCGTCGTCGGCCAGGTAAAAGGTGAGGGGGCAGGACACTCGAGGACCCTCGCTCGTTAACGCGGCTGCCAGGATTCGTCAAACAGGCCGGTGGCCACGATTTTGCCAGGAACCAGGTTCGTCGGCGGCTCGGCCAGGTTGATAATGGCCCAGTCGGGCAGCTTGGGATTTTGCAGCGAGTTCGTCCGGTCATGGCCCTCGCGATGCGTGGGGCCGCTATTGAAGACCACGTAGCGGTCGGGATTGAGCGGGTTCGGGTAGACCATGATCGGAACATGCTCGTCGGAGGCGAACTTTTGCGTACCGATCGTGACACCCTTCGCCGACCACTCGAGCGGCAATCGATGGCTACCAGGTTTGCTGTTGGTTCCCGCCAGCTGAAGAATCAGGCTGTTCGATTCCGGCGTACCCCAGAGCACGAGATTGTGGCTGGCCAGGTCATCCTGGGTGACCTCCCGGTCCGGCTTGACCCGTGGGCTCCCCCGGTAAAGGGATTCCCAGCGGTGAAGAAAGTGGGCAAGCTCGAACTGGACCCATCGTTCCACCAGTGGATTGGAGGATTTCCCGGAAGGGGTGACCACGAGAAATGAGGAGAGGAAGGCGTCATCGATCGGTCCCTGCAGGCCGGGTTTCTTTGACAGTTCCCCAGCCGGCGTTTTCGCCAACCAGCGAAAGTTACCATCGGCCCCCTTCTGCAGGATCGCGGTGCCCGGGTCCTGGAGCGTGCTGGCTGTGGGTGCTTTCATCTCCGTTCCGTCGACAGAAATGGTGACCGAGGACATCTCGGTAAAGGGGGAGAGCTGGAAGGAGCGGATGTTACGGGTGGTGACCTCGATCCTGTCCCTGCTGATCATGCGGGCATCGATCCTGGAGTCCTGCCAGTGCTTGTCCAGGCCGGTTACCTCGACCCAGTGCACCCTGTTGTATCGCAGGGTTCGGGTTTGCAGGCGGACTTCCGCCGGAACCTGGTCCAGGCCCTTCTTCACGGCATCATCCATCTGCTTCATGATCTGCTTGAGAGAATCCGGGTGGTACTGGTGGCCCATGCCGGGCCCGATCACGTGTGGCAGCACGCGGCCTTCCTTCTGGTAGGCCTGCTCCATCACCCGCGCCGCCTGGATCTGCTTGTCCAGCTCGCCGCTGTAAACCACCACCGGTGCGTTGAAGAGATTCCTGACGTAATTCGGCACGTCGTAGAGGGTCCAGAGCTGCTGTACGTAACTGGCAGGATAGGTCTCCGGGGTGAGCTTGTTGTACCTGGCCGTCTCGGCAAACCCGGCTCCCGGGCTGATGGCGACCCAGCGGTCCACATAGTGGGCACCGATGTGCCATGTGCCGGCACCCCCCATGGAGAAACCCATTAGCACGATACGGTTTTCGTCGATTGCGTACCTTTTCTTGACATCTTCGATGGATTCCAGCACATCGATCTCGCCGGCCGACTTGAAGCCCATACAGTGCCGCCCAAAGGGATGCAGGACAATTGCCCCGGCCGGCGCAATCCGGCCCTTGCGGGTCTGTCGCTGGTCGATGAAGTGCATCTCGGTAGTCTTGTCGCCCCTGCCGTGCAGCCAGACATAGAGTGGAACCTTTTTACCGGCGGAGAGATCCTCGGGAATTTCCAGGCCATAGGGCTGCACCGACCCGTCGATACTGGAACGATAGCCTCGTACCACCAGGCCAGTGGTGCTTACCCAGTCGGTTTTCCCGACAGATATCAGCTCCAGCCGGCGACCGGCTTCGTCGAGCAGGCGGTTGGCCTTGGCGGTGTCCTTGCTGTTATAGAACTCCCCGAACTTCAGCGACCAGGCAACCGCCCTGGTATAGACCGCCACGTCCGCCTGCAGGTCATGATCCTGGTATTTGGCAAGCTGCTGCTGGAGTTCGCCCAGACGCTCCTGGAGCATTGCCAACTCGGCTGCTGGTACCTCGATCCCGGCAGGGGGGATCCGCCGCTCGATCGGCGGGATGCTCTCGAGTGGCTCGGCGGCCACAGCGGGCATCGCCAGCAAAAGCAGTGGAACAAGCAGGTATCGTGCCAGCACGGTCTTCTCCTCAGCCAGGGGGGCATTGCTAGTCCGACGGTTCAGTATAGGGAAGTCCAGGGGGCGATTGCACCGGCCACATCCAGGGAATTGTTGATTGCCGGGATAGATCCGCCATACTGGTGGCTTGTTTGCCGCGGAGCCTTTCCGCGGCAGGACCAGATGCCTGATCCCGGGGGGAGTTGTTCTGATGCGCCAGTTCCGATTAAGCCTTGTTCTTTGTGCCCTGCTGTTTATCGCCCGTCCGGCCTGGGCCGACCCGCATCCGGGTACCAGGCCGCTGAAACTCGAGGGGGATATCACCTCCCAGCTCGTGGATGGCGTGGACAGGTTTCTGCTTCGGCAGCTGGCGGACTCGATCGACAAGCGAGCAGCTCACTGGAAGCGTGATCTCTCCTCCCCGCAGGCGTATGTCAAATCGGTAGCAGCCAACCGTGCCCGCCTGGCGGAGATCACCGGCGTGGTCGATGAGCGGGCCACGGTGGAGGACATCGATGCGATCCAGGTTATCGTCAAGGGTGGGAATCCCTTCGTGGCCGCGGGAGGCAGGTTCACAGTTACCAACATCCGCTGGAGATCCATCCGCAACCTGCATGGCGAAGGGCTGATGCTGAAGCCCGTAACTCCCGCACCCTCCACGAGCCTGGTGATTGTCATCCCGGATGCGGACCAGACGCCGGAGATGCTCTGTGGCCTCAGCGGGGGGCTGCCCCCCGAGCAGCAATATGCCCGCCGGCTGGTCGAGAGTGGCTGCCGGGTCTTTGTCCCCTCGATCATCAGTCGTCATTACGAGGCTATCAATGGTCGTGCCAAGATGACCAGCCGGGAATTTGCCTACCGCAGCGCCTACGAGCTGGGGCGGCACCTGATCGGCTACGAGGTCCAGAAGGTCCTCTCGCTGCTGGACGCGGTGGACCAGGAATTCCCTGAGAATGAAAGCCACTATGGCGTGATGGGCTGGGGCGAGGGGGGCCTGCTGGCCCTCTATGCAGCGGCCCTCGACGAGCGGATCGAAGTGGCCTGTGTGAGCGGTTATTTTGATTCGCGTCAGGATATCTGGCAGGAACCGATCTCGCGAAACGTGTTTGGCCTGCTGGAGCAGTTCGGCGATGCCGAGATTGCCACGCTGGTGGCTCCCCGGAAACTGATTGTCGAGGCAGCGGCAGGTCCCCAGGTAAATCTGCCCAGCGAGGGAGGAGCCCCGGCCGTGCTTGATACCCCCAGGCCCGGGGTGGTCAAGAATGAACTGGCCCGGGCTGCCGCCCTGCTAGGTGACAAGCCGGAACTGGCGAACTTCCAGCTGGTTCAAAGTGGTGACGGTACCGGCCCTTTTGCCAGTGACGAGGCTCTCGGGGCCCTGCTTGCATCGCTGGATCCGGAACTGAAACTGGCCGAGGTCAGCGATCCACCCCTTGAGAAACCGGCCGGCGTGGTGGTGGATGACCGGGCCCGCCAGGTTCGACAGCTGGCAGAAATTGACGAGCATAACCAGTGGTTGCTACGAGAGAGCCCGTTTGTTCGCAAGCAGTACATGAGCAAGCTCGACACCAGCAGCGTGGAGGCCTACGAGAAATCGGTGGAACCCTACCGCGACTATTTCCGCCACGAGGTGATTGGCCACTTTGACCTGGACTTGCTTCCCATCAATCCCCGCACCCGGATGACCGAGGAGACGGAGAAGTGGACACGTTACGAGGTGGTACTGGATGTCTTTGAGGACGTGATTGCCTACGGCCTGATCACGATTCCCAAGGGGATCAAGCAGGGTGAGCGGCGCCCCGTGGTGGTCTGCCAGCATGGCCTGGAAGGCCGCCCGCAGGACACGATTGGTAAACAGAGCGAACAGTACTATGCCCGCTTTGCCACGGTGCTGGCCGAGCGAGGCTTTGTCACCTTTGCCCCGCAGAACCTTTACATTTTCAAGGACCGTTTTCGCACGCTGCAGCGAAAGAGCTACGTGCTCAAGAAAACGCTCTTTTCCACGATCGTTCCCCAGCACCAGCAGATCCTGAACTGGCTCAAGGGACTTTCCTATGTGGATGAAAAGCGGATCGCCTTTTACGGGCTTTCCTATGGTGGCAAGAGTGCCATGCGGATTCCACCGCTTGTGACTGACTACTGCCTCTCGATCTGCTCGGCCGACTTCAACGAGTGGGTACTCAAGAATGCATCGACCCGGCATAACTTCAGCTACATGTGGCATGGTGAATACGAGATCTTTGAATGGAACCTGGGCAGCACCTTTAACTATGCCGAGATGGCCTACTTGATCTGCCCCCGTCCCTTCATGGTCGAGCGAGGCCACTTTGATGGGGTGGGAGAGGACGAGTGGGTCGGTTACGAGTTCGGCAAGGTGAGACACATGTACCAGGGGATGCTCAAGATCGGTGAGCGGACGGAGATCGAATGGTTTGACGGCCCGCACACGATTAACGCGGTGGGGACCTACAAGTTCCTGCACAAGCACCTTAACTGGCCCGAGCCGTGAGAAAAGAGGGAATTTCTCGGATCTGGTAGATCGTCCGGGAAGGTGTTACCATTTTCCTTTATCGAGAGCTGCCAGCTTGCACGCCTACCACCAGACCGCCCCGGCCCGTCGGCGGGGGCCGAGATCAAGGATCCAGACCATGAGTACCAGGCATCGATTTTTTTTCACTATCATCTCCCTGCTGGGGATGGCCCTGCTGGGGCTGCCGGGCTGTGGTGGCGGATCGGGTAACGGTGGCGGGGGATCGGGTGGTGGTGAATCTGGCACGCCTGAATTTGTGAGCCTCGGGACAGCCCAGATTGGTGGAGCGTTTTACAGTGTCGGGGCGGCGATCAGTGACGCCCTCAACGAGGGGAAAGAAGCTGGAGGCTGGAGGAAGGCCACGGCCGAGGCGACCGGAGGCTCGCTGGAAAACTACCGCCTGCTGGAGTCGGGTGATATCCAGATCGGCATGGCGAATTCCTCGATCAGTTACTTTGCTGTCCGTGGCAAAGGGGGATTTGACAAGAAATACGAGGTCCAGTCGATCATGACGATGTTTCCGCTGATTGGAATGTTCGTGACCAAAGAGGGAAAGGGCATCGAGTCACTCGCGGACATGAAAGGAAAGAGGGTCGTGGTCGGCCCGGAGGGTGCCGGCTTCGAGTATTTCCTGCGTCCAGTGTTGGAGGCACACGGGGTCACGTACGACGACTTTGAACCGGTCTATGCCGGCTTTTCCACGTCGGTCGGTTACCTGCAGGATGATTCGGTGGCGGCAACTTTCCTGGGTGGTGGGAGGGTCTCCCCGGCAATTACCAGCGCGGCATCGACCATGGATATTCTGCTGATTCCCTACGACGAGACCCAGCGGCAGAAGCTGGTGGCGGACTATCCTTCCTTCAGTGATGTCACCGTGGCGGGAGGGACTTACAAGGGACAGGACGCCGATTTTCCCAGCCTGAATGTCGGCTCGGCCCACCTGCTAGTCCGTAGCGACGCGGACGAGGACTTTGTCTACAACGCGACCAAGGCGATCTTTGAGAATCGCACGAAAATTGCCGAGACTCATGCAGCCGGCAAGGCGATCACCGAAAAGAACGTGGTCCGTAACATCGGGACGGACTTTCATGCCGGTGCCATCCGTTACTACAAGGAAATCGGTATCTGGCCGGACGACCAGGCGGATGGATCCTGATCGCCCCACTTAACCTTTTCGAGCGAAAGATCTCCAGAGCATGATCGACCGAGTCCGGATCGCGCTGGTTTCAATGCTCAGCGTCGCTATCTCGATATTCACCATCTACGAGGTGAATTACGCGTCGCTCACGCCGCTCACGCAACTGGCTGTGTTTTCCCTGCTCGGAAGCGCGATCTGCTTCCTGATGTTCCCTGTCCACAAGCGATGGAAAGATGTCCGCTGGCTGCGCGTGTTTGATATGGGCCTGGCGGTTCTGTTTGCGATCTGCTGTGGTTACCTGATATCCGAGGGGCAGGCCCTGACCAACGACCGGGCTGGTGATTACACCACCCTGGACCACTGGGTTGCCATCCTGGCGACCCTGCTGGTACTGGAGTCCATGCGGCGGTCGATCGCCAGCCTCGGTGTCGACCGAGTCCGGATCGCGCTGGTTTCAATGCTCAGCGTCGCTATCTCGATATTCACCATCTACGAGGTGAATTACGCGTCGCTCCCGCCGCTGACGCAACTGGCTGTTTTTTCCCTGCTCGGTAGCGCGATCTGTTTCCTGATGTTCCCAGTCCACAAGCGTTGGAAAGATGTCGGCTGGCTGCGCGTGTTTGATATGGGCCTGGCGGTTCTGTTTGCGCTCTGCTGTGGTTACCTGATATCCGAGGGGCAGGCCCTGACCAACGACCGGGCTGGTGATTACACCACCCTGGACCACTGGGTTGCCATCCTGGCGACACTGCTGGTGCTGGAGGCTACGCGGCGGTCGATCGGTCTGGCGCTGCCGATTCTGGCAGGTGTTTTCCTGCTCTACGCCTACTACGGTCGGGCCATGCCGGACTGGTTTTTTCCTCACCGGGGCTATGATATCGACAGGATTGCCTCGCAGGCCTTCCTGGGCTCGAAGGGCGTTTTTGGCGTGGCGATGGGCGTGATGTTCAGGTACGTCTTCCTGTTCGTGGTCTTTGGCGCCTTCCTGGAGATGTCGGGCGCGACGCAGTTCATTATTGATTTTGCCCAGCGGATGTTCGGCAGTTTTTCCGGTGGGCCGGCGATGGTCTCGGTCGCAGGCGCGGGGCTGATGGGATCGCTCTCGGGCAGCGCGGTGGCCAACGCCGTGACGACCGGTACCTTTACGATCCCGATGATGCGTAGTGCGGGTTTCAAACCGACGATCGCGGGAGGAATCACGGCGGCTGCTGCCTCCGGTGGCGCGCTGATGCCACCGGTGATGGGGGCCGGTGCCTACATGATGCTGGAGATCATCGATAATAGTAGTGCCGGTTTGCCGCCGATCACTTTCCTGCAGATTGCCAAGGCGGCACTTGTGCCGGCCCTGCTCTATTACCTCTCTTTGCTGTTGATCGTCTACTTCTATTCCCGTCGTATCGGCCGGGCGCCTGAGGCGACTGCTGCCGAACGCCCATCGCTGCTGAATTACGAGGGATTGGTGTTTTCCAGCGCCCTCGGTTCCCTGGTCGCATTTCTGCTT
>Ga0310125_10001791_pt1 | contig 11001 bp, 12 predicted proteins | sample CB11b_Tmax_Bot8__FD_203508 | JGI IMG/M metagenome (GOLD analysis project Ga0310125, IMG submission 203508) | Marine microbial communities from Western Arctic Ocean, Canada - CB11b_Tmax_Bot8 | ecosystem: Environmental > Aquatic > Marine > Oceanic | place: Canada: Western Arctic Ocean | collected... | reverse complement strand
CGTAAGTATGTAGATCTCATCGGTTGGATTTCGATAGCCTTGGTGGTGTTCTTAATCGTTTTACTGCGTCTGACACGCTGAAAGTGCGGTGCGAGTCCAGAGAACACATGCCCTGATCCTTCTAAGCCTATCGGTGGTGGGCTGTACCCCAACGATTGTCGAGTACTACTCGCCGCGATCGCCGCTAATACACGTCGTCCAAGCGGGAGAAACGCTGCATTCTATCGCTTGGCAGCATGGTTTAGACACCCGAGACTTGGTGCGGTGGAACGGCCTGCAGAATCCAGATTTAATCCTTGTTGGCCAGCGGCTGAATCTGAGGCTTGGCGGGCCGTCGGGGGCCTCGACCCCGCCTAGTGCGCCGCGACAGCCACCGCCTCTGCCACCGCAACTGCCCGCACCCAGCTGGGGCTGGCCAGTGCAGGGACCGCTCGTAACCACGTACGGTTCCTGGAGTGGAACTGGCCAGGGTATCGGCATCGGTGGTGAGATCGGTCAGGACATCCGAGCCGCGGCCCCCGGTCGGGTCGTGTACGCGGGAGACGGTTTGGTCGGCTACGGACAGCTCTTGATCATCGAGCACAACGATACCTATCTCAGTGCCTACGGGCACAACGACCAGCTGATTGTTGCGGAGGGCGACGCGGTGAAACGGGGCCAGGTCATCGCCGCTATGGGTCTGGGACCCGGCCGGCAGCCGCAGCTCCATTTCGAGATCCGTCGCAATGGTGCCCCGGTTGATCCGCTTGGCTACCTATCCAGATAGGAGGCTGCGAGTTGCGGTCTCATCCGGTAAGAAACAGCGCAGCGACCACGGCTCTTCGCTCGTGGACTAGAACGTTGTACGTTCGGCACGCAGCTGGTGTGTCCATGATCTCGAGGCCGATCCCGTGGGCTGCGACTTCGCTCATTAGATCGGTCTGCGGGAGGATGAGCGATGCCCCAGTGCCAACGATGATGACGTCCGGTTCTAGCGCTATGGCTGTTGCCAGGTCGGCGAGCTTGAGGCTCGCGGGATCCGACACAGCCCAGTCGTGCAATACGTCCTTGGCTGAGAGGATTAGATTACTGCGAACCCATTCCTCTCCGATACGTACTGCGCCGGACTCCCAGGCTGCGACGAGGTTGGCCTCCGATACTTCTCGAGTGAATTTAATCTGTGGCTCCCATTCACGGTTTCGTTGGATTATAAGTGGGACTTCCGGGTCTGGGGGGAGTTGAGACTTACATGCCGCGTATCGAGCAACGTCCCCAGACGCCTGGATCAGAGCACTGGTTGTGGCCGGACGGGACCCACCCCGTCCTGCGCCAGGTCTTCTCCCGGCGGGAGATCGAGTCCCCGGGCGAGCTCGATCTTGCGCTCGGGCGGTTGCGTCCCGTGGGGGAGTTCGCATCGCTTGACCGGGGTGTAGACTTGCTTTGCCACCATCGGGATGGACGGGTGGTCATCGTCGGTGACTTCGACGCTGACGGGGCCACGAGCACTGCGCTGATGGTCCTATGCCTGGAGGCGTTCGGTTTCGCGGACGTAAGCTTCTTCATCCCCGATCGTTTCGAGCTCGGCTACGGGCTGACGCCGGGTGTCATCGAACGCTTGCGAGGCAAAAACCCTAACCTCATCGTGACGGTAGACAACGGCATTTCGAGCACGTTGGGCGTGGCCGCGGCACGCGAGTCAAACGTAGACGTGCTGATTACCGACCACCACCTGCCGGGTGCGGAGTTGCCTGACGCCAACGCGATTATTAACCCAAACCTCATCGGCGATAACTTCGCCGGCAAGAGTCTCGCCGGCGTCGGTGTGGCGTTCTACCTCCTGGCCGCGCTCGGCCGTCGCCTCGGCACTCCTGAGTTTGCGGCGCGTTTCCTCGATCTCGTCGCCTTAGGAACTATAGCGGACGTGGTGAGGCTCGATCACAGCAACCGGATATTGATCAGCCAGGGTCTGGCGAGAGTCAGGGCAGGGCACTGTCGCCCAGGCCTTCTGGCGTTGTGCGAAGTAGCGGGCGTGGCGAGTCATGACATCACTGCAAGTACGCTGGCGTTTCAGATTGCCCCTCGATTAAACGCCGCCGGCCGACTCGACGACATGACGATTGGGGTCCGTTGTTTGCTGAGCGAGTCACCGGGTGAGGCTTTGGACTTTGCCAATCGGTTGGATGAACTCAATCGGGAGCGTCGGGCGATCGAGGCGCGCATGCGTTCCGAAGCGTTCGAGCTTGTCGACACCGAAACGCTGGTGGATGCCGAAGAGTTGGCCCCCGTCGTGTGCCTCTTTCGGGAAGATTGGCATGAAGGGTTGGTCGGTCTGGTAGCTTCGCGCATCAAAGACCGTTACCACCGTCCGGTTTTCGCCTTTGCCGCAACGGAAGGGGGGGCGCTGAAGGGCTCCGGGCGCTCCGTCGCCGGGTTTCATCTCCGCGACGCATTGGCGGACGTTGATGCCGTGCACCCTGGACTCATCAGCCGCTTCGGGGGGCACGCGATGGCTGCAGGGCTCACGCTCGACCGCAACGGTTTTGATCAGTTTAGAGATGCCATGGAGTCTTTGGGCAGGGAGCGACTCGGCCCGGAGCACCTTGCGGAACGCATTTTTACGGACGGCGAGCTCGACGCGCGTGACGTCACGCTAGAGGTAGCCTCTTTGTTGCGCAACGCCGGGCCCTGGGGGCAAGGGTTTCCCGAGCCTCTGTTCGAAGGCACGTTCGAGCTGCTTCGCCAGCGTGTCTTACGGGACGCGCATCTCAAGATGACTGTCAGGGCTCCCGATCAAGACAGACCCCTCGATGCCGTGTCGTTTCATATGGCTCCTGGGAGGGACTGGGGGGTTGGCGACTCACTGCGCTTGGTTTACAGGCTGGACGTCAATGACTATTTTTCGACGCCGACCGTTCAGCTCATTGTGGAGCATATTGAAGCACTGAAGCGCTGAGCGCTGTGAGCGGATCGTGATTACGATATCATTCGGCGCCGTCCGAGGTGGGGAAAGTAAATGGAACCCGGCCAGCTGAACTCGAAGATCTCCGATCTCCAGGGGCGTTGCGGTGCCCTGAGGGGGTACCTTTGACTATGACGGCAAGCGCGAGCGTTTGGAGGAAGTCGACCGAGAGCTAGAGGGTCCGACCGTATGGGAGAACCAGGACCGAGCCCAGGCACTCGGTAAGGAACGCGCTTCCCTCGAATCGGTCATCACCATGCTCGAAAGGATTGACCAATCCCTAACCGAAGCGAGTGAGCTTGCCAAACTCGCGGAAGGGGAAGAGGACAAAAGTGCTCTTCGCGACATCGAAGACGAAGTCGTTAAGGCTGAGAAAGAAGTTGAGCGGCTGGAGTTTCGCCGCATGTTCTCCGACGAGATGGATGCAAATAGTGCCTATCTCGATGTCCAAGCTGGATCCGGTGGCACTGAGGCTCAGGACTGGGCAGAGATGCTGCTGCGAATGTATCTGCGCTGGGCGGAGTCAAGGGGCTTTAAGGCAGAGATACTCCAGGCTTCCGCAGGGGATGTCGCGGGACTGAAGAGCGCGACGGTTTCGTTCAGTGGCGAATATGCCTACGGTTGGCTGAGAACTGAGACGGGCGTTCATCGTTTGGTCAGAAAATCGCCCTTCGATGCCGGTCACCGGCGCCACACTTCCTTTGCGGCTGTTTTCGTCTCGCCCGAGATCGAAGAGGAGATAGATATCGAGATCAATCCAAGCGATCTGCGCGTTGATGTTTATCGCGCTAGCGGCGCGGGGGGGCAGCACGTCAATAAGACCGAGTCGGCGGTGCGGATCACGCATATACCTTCCGGAACTGTCGTCCAGTGCCAGAACGACCGGTCTCAACACAAGAACCGCGCAACAGCGATGGGTCAGCTAAAGGCAAAGCTGTACGAGCAGGAACAACAGAAGCGCCGCGAGCAGGCGGATCTGCTTGAGGAGGGTAAGGCGGACATCGGTTGGGGGAGTCAAATCCGTTCGTACGTGCTCGACCAGTCACGGATAAAGGATCTGAGAACGGGGTTTGAAAGTGGTAACCCTGGCGCCATACTGGACGGCGATCTGGATGCCTTTCTCGAAGAGAGTCTTAAGCAGGGCTTGTAAAGACAATGGATGAGTCGACAAAAAAAGGACTAGAAACCGAGAATCGACTCATCGCGGAAAGGCGTGCGAAGCTTGATCAGCTGCGTGCTGATGGAGCATTTCCGAACGACTTTCGTCGCGATTCGGTAGCAGACGAGCTGCTCTCCGCATACGGAGAGCGCACTTCTGAGTCGCTCGAGGCAGACGCACTGCCTGTGCGAGTGGCAGGCCGCATGATGGCAAAACGCGTGATGGGGAAGGCGAGTTTTGCGAAGATTCAGGATCGGTCTGGTCAGATACAGCTCTTTATCGAGCGTGACCGCGTCTCACCCGCGGTCTACCAGTCGTTCAAGGCATGGGATGTCGGGGATATTCTCGGTGCCTCAGGGACGCTCTTCAAGACGAAGACGGGAGAGCTCTCGGTCCGCACTGAAGAGCTGAGGCTGCTCGTGAAGTCACTCCAGCCGATGCCGGAGAAATGGCACGGAATTGTTGATCAGGAGTTGAAGCTTAGGCGTCGCTACGTGGACTTGATCGTAAGCGAGGATACCCGGCGGGTGTTTGCAGTGCGCACCGAAATCATGCGCTTCATTCGTTCCTTCCTCGATGCCCTCGCGTTCGTGGAGGTCGAAACGCCGATGATGCATCCCGTCCCGGGGGGTGCTTTGGCAAAACCATTTGCGACGCATCACAACGCGCTGGATATGCCGCTCTATCTGCGGGTGGCCCCGGAGCTATATCTTAAGCGGCTCTTGGTCGGTGGAATGGAACGCGTATACGAAATCAATCGCAGCTTCCGCAACGAGGGACTGTCGACGCAGCACAATCCTGAATTCACGATGTTGGAGTTGTACCAGGCGTACGCGGACTACGAAGACCTCATGAGACTAACGCAGACGTTGGTGTGCGAAGCCGCGCGCTTGGTGCTGGGCACAGACCGGGTGGTGTATCAGGGTGAGAGCTACGATCTCGGCTGCGCATTTGAGACGTTGACGATAGAGGCCGGTGTTTTGGAGCACAACCCCGAATTGGGAGAGGGCCTCAGGGATGTTGAGCGTCTGCGTAGTCTCTGCGACGAGAAAGGCATTAAACATAAACCTGAATACGGTGCGGGTAAGCTGCAGGTCGAGTTGTTCGAGGGCACTGCCGAGCGGCACCTCACAGGGCCGGTGTTCGTTACACAGTATCCAACCGAGGTTTCACCTCTGGCGCGACGTAACGATGACGACCCGTTCCTAACGGATCGTTTCGAGCTCTTCGTCGCCGGGAAAGAGATCGCGAACGGTTTTTCCGAGCTGAACGATCCGGAGGAGCAAGCGGAGCGATTTCGTGAGCAGGCCCAGGCCAAGGCGATGGGTGATGAAGAGGCGATGTACTTCGATTCGGACTACATTCGTGCGTTGGAATACGGAATGCCGCCTGCGGCCGGCCTCGGCGTCGGGGTCGACCGACTCGTGATGCTCTTGACCAATTCCGCCTCGATCCGCGATGTCGTGTTTTTCCCCCACCTCAAGCCGGAGGCGTAGGTTCTTCGCCGGGAAGCCTTTCTTTGGCTAAAGGCGTCTGCGGCTCGCTGATGCAGGCGAGCGTTTCCTCAATAGCATTTACGCTGACCACTGCGAGAAACTCGACGCGTTGGGTGTTGGCGCGTGCGACGCGCACGATTTTGCCCACTTCTACGCCGGAGGTATCGATGATTACGCTGTCAACAGGCGGCAGCTCGCGCAGCGGACCCGAGAATCTGAACAACCGGCGTTTGACGTTGCCGAGATTCTGTGTGCGTGCGATTACTTCCTGGCCTGGGAAACAACCCTTGTCAAAGGCTAACGCACCGAGCCGATCTAGATTCAACATCTGTGGAGAGAAACGCCCTGCGAGCTCCGGTAATAGCTCGACCAGGCCTGAGCGAATCTCAGCGAGGTCGCCCTCCTGGCGGTTCGCCGTGGACAACTCGGATTCGATCTTAGAGCTTACCCCGATGGGTCTGACCAGATAGGCCATCTCCGGGGTTGCTCGAATGAGGAACGTGTGGTCCTTCTGCGTGGAGTCTCCCGGCTGGGATCCCCAACTTGCGCCTCGGTGCTTGAACCATGCGTCGACGTCGCCCAGCACGGCGGCACCGCACCACTCCGCCGAGACGTCGCGCAACGCAACGTCGGCGCGCAAGATGAAAACTGTCAGCTTTCGAATTATGGTATTTGGATCGCCCCCATGGACCATGAGAAGCCACTGGTTGCCATTTCGAAGCGCGCGCAACAACGCGAGTACCCGGCCTTTTGAATCATGCCATGCGGATAGCGTGCCGCGATTGGCCCCACTCTCGGTGACATTGCGGCTGAGCTGGGCATTGAGAAACATCTCCGCGTCGGTGCCGCTCATTTCGATGAAACGTATACCGGGAAGCGGGCTGAGCGTTGGTGGGGTCTGGTTCGGCACTACTTGATTCTAGTCGATTATGCGGGTGGCTCTCAGATATGCCACCGGATTGCATGATGCGAAAGTAGAGCGTTTCTGTCAGACTTAAATGATGCGTGAACCACAGGGAATTGAGAAGGAGCAAGGGACCGAGGCTTCACCCGAGGCTGAGTCTGAGGCCGGGACAGGCCTCGACACCTCTGGCCGGGAAGCATCGGACAGGCCGCGCGAGGTTGGTGGCCAAAAGGGACCGGAGCCCACCCGTTTTGGTGATTGGGAGCGGGCGGGCCGCTGCATCGATTTTTAGATTTGGCTGGTAGCGGATGGGTTCACGCCGCTGCTACATCACCCTGGTAAGGAAAACTGAGCACTATGGACAGGGTCGAGCGGCCTTTGTCGCCGCATTTGCAGGTCTATCGCCCACAGATCACGAGCGTGTTGTCCGTTCTGCACCGTGCGACTGGGCTTGCTTTGTCGTTAGGTGTGCTGGTTCTCGCCTACTGGTTGATAGCGATCGCCACTGGAGAAGCCGCGTACACAGAAGCGCGTGCCATGCTCGGCGGCTTATTGTTCAAGCTTTGCTACCTTGGGTGGTGTTTTTGTTTTTTCTATCACCTGGCTAACGGTATTCGGCATCTGGTTTGGGACGTGGGGCTTGGACTCGAGCGTGGGCAATACCAACTCAGTGGCTGGCTGGTCGTTGCATTCTCGTTGGTTGCATCAGTCGGCTACTCGCTGGCTGTGATTTTCTAACGGGAGGTGGGATGAGTCTGGTTAGCCCACTCAATCGGGTTTTGGGGTTAGTTTCAGCGAAAGAGGGCGCCGAACACTGGTGGGCGCAGAGACTGACTGCCATTGCGTTGGTGCCGCTCGGTCTTTGGTTTGCATTCGCCCTCGGTGGTCTCGGTGACTTGACCTACGATTCGGTGGTCGCGTTCATCGGCCAACCCTTAAACAGCATCCTTCTCATTCTCACAGTATTGACTTTGAGCTATCACTCCCAGCTCGGCGTGCAGGTGGTTGCTGATGATTACCTCCACGGCCCGAGCATGAAGGCCATCGTGATCGTGGTGGTCTCATTTGCTCACGTCACCATGGCCGTTGTCGGTGTTTTTGCCGTGCTCAAGGTAGCATTCGGAACCCCAGGATGAGCAAAGACTACGAGTTCATCGACCACAGCTACGACGTCGTCGTCGTCGGTGCCGGCGGCTCGGGTCTGCGTGCGACGCTAGGTCTTGCGGAGCAGGGCCTAACGACGGCGTGTATCTCCAAGGTTTTCCCGACGCGGAGCCACACAGTCGCCGCCCAGGGCGGCATCAGTGCAGCGTTGGGTAACATGGGCGAAGACGATTGGCGCTGGCACATGTACGACACGGTGAAAGGCTCCGACTGGTTGGGAGATCAGGATGCCATCGAGTACATGTGTAAGGAATCGGCGGCTTCGGTTATCGAGCTCGAGCACTATGGGGTGCCGTTCTCGAGGACGGAGGATGGACGAATATACCAGCGCCCGTTCGGTGGTATGACCACACACTATGGAGAAGGGATCGCTCAGCGGACATGTGCGGCGGCGGACAGAACCGGCCACGCGATGTTGCACGCCCTCTATCAGCAATCGTTGAAACACGATGCGGAGTTCTTCGTTGAGTACTTCGTGATCGATCTGATCATGGAGGACGGGGTGTGCAGGGGCCTGGTCGCGCTCGATCTCGCGGAAGGCCGTCTGCACCGGTTTCGCTCACACATGGTGATACTCGCAACGGGTGGTTACGGCCGAGCGTACTTCTCCTGCACATCGGCCCACATCTGCACGGGTGACGGTAATGCGATGGTGCAGCGCGCCGGGTTGCCGTTACAGGACATGGAGTTCGTGCAGTTCCATCCGACTGGGATTTACGGGACCGGCATGCTGATCACGGAGGGTTCTCGGGGTGAGGGCGGCTATCTCACCAACTCTGAGGGGGAGCGTTTCATGGAACGTTACGCTCCCAATGCGAAGGACTTGGCGTCTCGCGATGTCGTCAGTCGTTCGATTACCATCGAGATTCGGGAAGGGCGCGGTGTCGGCGCGGAGAAAGATCATGTGTATCTGCATCTCGAGCACCTGGGTACGGATGTCATCGAGGAACGCCTGCCGGGCATCGCGGGGACGGCGAAAATCTTCGCCGGTGTCGACATTACGACGGACCCGATTCCCGTGATCCCCACCGTGCACTACAACATGGGTGGTATCCCCACGAACTATCATGGGGAACTCGTCAGCTCCAACAACGCCGGAGAAGAAATCATTGTGCCGGGGCTCATGTCGGTCGGCGAGGCGGCCTGTGTCTCGGTGCACGGCGCCAATCGCCTCGGGTCCAACTCGCTGATCGATCTGGTCGTCTTCGGTCGCGCGGCCGCGATGCGTTGCGGTGAGCTTATCAAATCGGACGATCGGTTCGCGCCGTTCGAAAAAAATGCCGGGCAGATGGCCGTCGAGCGCGTCGATCGGCTACGACATGCTAACGGTGGTACGCGGACCGCGGAGCTCCGCCTCCAGATGCAAAGAGTCATGCAGAACCATGCGGCCGTGTTTCGCACTGGAGAGTCGCTACAGGAAGGCATCGACCTGTTGGAGCCGATTTTCGCCGCTTTTTCGGATGTGTCCGTCGCGGACCGCTCGCTGATCTGGAACACGGATCTCGTGGAGACATTCGAGCTTGAGAATCTGTTGATTCAAGCAATGGGTACGATCAAGTCTGCCGCCCACCGGACTGAAAGTCGCGGTGCTCAGGCGCGGGAAGATTATCCAGAGCGTGATGATGAGAATTGGTTAAAGCACACGCTGGTGTGGGTGAACGAAGAGGGTGAGGCGCGGTTCGGAGATCGCGCGGTACAGATGGAAACGCTGACGGACGACGTCGAGGCGATTCCCCCCAAGTCAAGAACCTATTGAACGCGGAGCGATTGAGGATTAGTCAATGGCGCAGTTCCGGCTTCCAGTTAATTCTCGGGTAAAGCCTGGCAGGACCTATCAGGTCGACACCGGGGCGAAGAATGTCCGGACGTTCTCCATTTACCGGTACGACCCGGATTCTGGTACGAATCCAACCCTTGACACTTATGATGTGGACATGGACGACTGCGGGCCCATGGTTCTCGACGTCCTCATTAAGATTAAGAACGAGATCGACTCTACTCTAACGTTTCGCCGTTCGTGTCGAGAGGGTATCTGTGGCTCGTGCGCAATGAACATCGACGGGGTGAATACGCTCGCGTGTCTAAAGCCGGTAGAGGGGATTGGTACCGTCAAGGTCTATCCGCTTCCGCACATGCCGGTAGTTAAGGATCTCGTCCCCGATCTCACGAACTTCTACATGCAGTACGCCTCTATCAAGCCGTGGCTCGAAGCGCGAACGCCACCGCCGCCGGACCGAGAGCGTCTGCAGTCAAAGGAGGATCAGGAGAAGATCAACGATCCCTCCGCTTGTATTCTGTGTGCATGTTGTTCGACGGCGTGCCCGAGCTACTGGTGGAATTCAGACCGATTCCTCGGTCCCGCGGCGTTGCTTCAGGCGTACCGCTGGATCGTAGACAGTCGCGACGAGTCGACGGGTGAGCGTCTCGATTCGCTGGAGGACCCCTTTAGGCTCTATCGGTGTCACACGATTCTAAACTGCACTCAGGCGTGCCCGAAGGACCTCAATCCCGCCAAGGCGATCGCTGAAATAAAGAAGCTGATCGCGACCCGGCGCCACTAGCCATTGGACACAGAGGCTGCGAGGCTCCGATGGCGCTGTAGACGCGGTATGCGGGAGCTCGATGCGCTGCTGATCCGCTTCGTCGAAGACGTCTACGAGAGCCTTTCCAAGGACGATAAACGGCGTTTCGGTACCCTTCTGGAGCTTCCGGATCCAGAGCTTCATGCCTACCTTGTGGGACGGCATGAACCCACCGACTCCGACGTCGAAAAGCTCCTCGACCGTATTCGTGCGTCTCGCTCGAGTTAGGCCGCGCCCCTCTCGGCGCTCTGTGGCCTTGTGGTGCACGCGCAGTGGCGGTTTCTCAGGCCGATACCAGATCTGCTGCATGGTGCGGCCGGGGATTAGGCTGTCCCCGCGCTGCAGTGGTCCGAGTTCCGATTCGAAGAGGAGAGTCGCGATGGGGGCTAGTGACCTGAGATCGTGCTGAGGTATGTTCAAGGGGAGCTGCGCTAGGTGTGTTTTTGAGGATCAGTTCGAGGCTAGTGCCTAGCTTGCACTTCGGGCTGAGCTGGCCGGTCGGTACCCGGTTACGTGAAGTTGAGGGGCGAATAGCTGTTAGACTGAACAGGACGGTGTGAGCGGGGTTGGTATCCATACGTTCTACTAGCTCTAGTCAGGGCAGAACTTTCGGTGCGTTATGGGGTCTATGGAGAAGCGTGAAACGGCACCCGCCGGGAACCGTCCGACCAACGAGAAGGCGGCGGACCTGGCTCTAGTAAAGAGAGTTCAGCAGGGGGACCGTTCAGCATTCGATCTTCTGGTGATCAAGTATCAGC
>Ga0310125_10001790_pt1 | contig 11005 bp, 3 predicted proteins | sample CB11b_Tmax_Bot8__FD_203508 | JGI IMG/M metagenome (GOLD analysis project Ga0310125, IMG submission 203508) | Marine microbial communities from Western Arctic Ocean, Canada - CB11b_Tmax_Bot8 | ecosystem: Environmental > Aquatic > Marine > Oceanic | place: Canada: Western Arctic Ocean | collected... | reverse complement strand
GGGGAGTCTTTGCCTGCGTGTATGCCACGGTGCGACTTGTGAGAAACTCCAGGCAAATGGCCGCCTCGGCCGTCGTCACGTCTCGCGAGAGCACCTGCCGAAACGCTCGCTCGACGAAGACACTCGCCGCAACCGGTGTCCCCGGCTTCTTGGCCGCCTCATCGACGGTCAGCTTCCGAGCCAGCCGGCGAGAGTGGACCAGTGAGATCTCGCTGTTGAACAAGGCCAGGGCCTGGTGCGGCACGATGCTGACATGCCGCTGGTAACACTCGGCCGGATCCGCCGCGTCGAACAGCTTCAGGAAGTCCATCTGGTCTTCGGGCGACTGGTGGAAGTAAATGCTGCGTCGTGGCACCTTGAGTCCGTCGCCCGAGGCGATGTCGGGTCCGCCGAGTGTCGGATCGAGTCCGCCGGAAACGCTCAGGATGCTGTCCCTCACCGTCTCGGCGTCCATTCGCCGTGCCGGCATTCTCCAGACCAGGATGTTGTCGGGATCGGTCGCGAGAGGTTTTTCGAGGCGTGAGGACGCGCTGCGGTAGGCTCGGGAGGTGACAATCAGGCGGTGCAGGTGCTTCATCGACCACGGTCGTGACGCCGGAGTCCCCCGGGTCCAGCCCAGCACCGTGTCATCCCTGGCCGGGACCATCGATGGCTCGACCAGTTCCGAGGCCAGCCAGTCGAGCAATTCCGGGTGACTCGGCGTCTCGCCACTGAGCCCGAATTCGAACACGCTGGTCACCAGCGCCCGGCCGAAGTGCCGCAACCAGATGTGATTGACCGCCACGCGGGCCGTCAGCGGATTCCGCGAATCGGCGACCCAGCGGGCCAGAGCCAGCCGCCGACCCGACGACGAGCCGTATTGCCCCTGCAGGCCGCTGTAGGCCGGAGTCGAGGGCTTTTCGAGCGTTTCCAGCGAGGTGGTCAGCAACTTGGATTTCGCCTTCACCGAGTTCTCGGCGTCGGTTACCGCCTTGGCCAGCTGTTGCAGCATCGTCGCTTTCGCATCGGCTGCGACACCCGAGGGCAGCCCCCGTTTCCGGCGACCCTCTGCGACCACCAGCGACTGTTCGGCCAGGAACTTCGCCTCGCGGGCCTTCGCCACCGCCAGGTCACGCTGGGCCAACTGGGCCACGATCGCCAGGGGTGCGACCTTCTTCTTGTGTGCGGCCACTCCCTCGACATCCTCTCGCAACGGCACGTCATGCAACCGGGCCCGGTCAGCCGCCAGGGTGCCCTGGAACGACGCCAGCTCCCCTCGCTGAGTCGTCCGCCGCAGCCGCGCCTGTTCGTGGATGACATCGAAGAAGGCCGGGTGCGACGGGTGTGCCGCATTCAACTCGGCGGTGGGCGAGAACAGCTTGATCGAATCAGCCGGGGCCATCGCCAGGTTGCCCGGCAGCAGGTCCAGCTGCAGCAGCCGGAATTCGGCCGATGCGTCATTGGTCCACAACCGGACACCGCCGGGTTCACGAACCGGCAGCTTGTGTGCCGCCAACAGGACGTCATCGACGTAGACGTTGATCAACTGGCCCCGCACATGGATTCGCAGGGCAAACTCGCGACCCAGCGGTACGTCGAAGGCGCGGAACAGCGGGTCCGAATAATGCCGCTCGCCATCGAATTCGCTGAAGAAGCCCAACCCCGAATGGTCCTGCGAGGCCTTCAGATACACGCCCTCGTTGCGTCCACCCTTTTTGTGACGGTCAAATGTGATGCCCGCTTCCCTGGTGGACTCGCCGCCGGTGATCTTGAGTACCGCGTGCAGAGTGAACTCCAGCGGCGACCCGCCCGGTGGGGTGAATTCGACCCAGCCCTCGACATCCTCACCAACCTGTCGCTGTACCAGGCCGCCAGCGGGCAACTCGGACCAGTCGCCGGCACCGGTCCGCCACGCCGGATTCCGCTTCGGAGCAAACGTGTCACGCAGCCTGGTGCCCCGGACGGGTTTCTCGGGAGGCACACCCGGTGCCTTGAGACGCTTCTGGAAATCGGCCTTCAGTGCCAAGGCCGTCGCCATCGCCTTCTCGGCAGCGGCGATGTTGTGGTTGAGCCGCGACAGGGTCTGCTGGGCAACGGCCGGACGCAGGTGAGGCACCCGGGCCTCAGGGGGCAGGCCGACTGAACTCGGTTCGACCCAGCCGCCGATCACCTGGGGAATCCCCGGGACGATCTTGCGAGTGGTGTCGGGTGTCTTGTCGTTGCCGCGGATGTAGAACTTGGTCGCCGCGTTCTGATTGCGATCGAAGATCCTCGCCACACCGGCCAGGTCGACCCCGTCGGGACCCCCGCCGCCACTGTCGATCGCCACCTGCACCGGCTCGAAGATGTTGCGGTATCGGTAGTACTCGTCGTGCCAGATCGGATCGTAGGGATGATCGTGACATTGAACACAGGCAATTGTCATTGCCAGGAAGGCCTTGGCGGTGTGTTCGACCGTGTCGCGGATCCACTGCTCGCGGCTGTCGGTGTTGCGGTTGCGGACCAGGAACCCGGTGGCCCGCAACGCACCGATCTCAAACGGCGTCATCTCGTCCCCGGCCAGCATCTCCATCGCCATCCGGTCATAGCCCTTGTCGGCGTTGAGCGACTCCACCACCCAGTCTCTGTAGTGCCACATGTTCTTCTGGCTGAACCGCACCTCGCTCTGAAACCCGTACCAGTCGCTGTACCGCCACACGTCCAGCCAGTGCCGCCCCCAGCGTTCTCCGTAATGAGGACTCTCGAGCAGGCTATCCACCGCCCGGGCGTAGGCGGCCGCAGAAGGATCCGCCAGCAGGCTCTTCAGTTGTTCCACCGACGGCGGCAGCCCGATCAGGTCCAGGCTCGCCCGCCGCAACAGCACCTCCGGTGACGCCTGCTTCGCGGCAACCACGCCCCCGCGCGAGTGGCCTCGGGCAATGAACGCATCGATCGGGTTGTGACTCCACTTCCCCTGGGCCGCGGGCACCGCTGGGCGTCGCACCTGTTGATACGACCAGTGATTGCGAGGATCCTCGGGCTGTTCGTCCTTGGGTGCGACCGCACCCGCGGCGATCCAGGCGGTCAACGTGGCGATGTTCGCCTCCGAGAGCCCCATGCCCTCAGGCGGCATCCGCGTCTCCTTCTCGGCCGTCACCCGCTTCAGCAGCATGCTGGCCGCGGCCTGGCCCGGGACCAGTGCGGCACCGTTCTCACCACCGGTTGCCGCCAGGGCTCGAGTATCCAGCCGCAACTCCGCCTCGCTCTTCAGCGGACCGTGGCAACGGACGCAGTGCGTCTTGAAAATCGGCTTGACGTCGCGGAGGTAATCGACATCGTCGGCCGCAGAGATCGACGTCGTGGACGCCAGCACCAGGAGCCTCAGCACAGCACGGCTGATCGCATCCCAGCTCACTCGCATCAAAACGCCTCTTGATGATCCCGCGGCAAACTCACCCAGCCTCGCTCGCCCATGCCTTCGGGCACGACCGGGTCACCACAGTCTACCTCCCGCGATCCGCCGGCCGAAACGCCACTAGACCTCGGGCAGTGGCACGTGCTGATCGACGATGTACTGCGGGCGTCCCGAGAGATCCGGCAGTGTCATCGTCGAGGGATCCAAGCCGAGGTTGCGGTACAGCGTGGCAAACACCTCGCCGAAATGCACCGGCCGGTCCTTGGGCACAGCCCCATTGCGATCGGTGGAACCGATGACCTGGCCAGTCTGCATCCCTCCACCGGCAATCAAGCCCCCACCGACCTGGGGCCAGTGGTCTCGACCGGCCGTCTTGTTGATCGTCGGTGTTCGGCCAAACTCGCCCCAGGCCACCACCGAGACGTCGTCACCCAGCCCGCGTTCGTACAGGTCGGCGATCAGGGTCGCCAACGAGCGATCAAAGATCGGCAGGTGCGTGTCGCGGGCCGTGTTGTGGTTGTTGCTGTGGAAGTCCCATCGCCCAAAGTTCAGCGTCACCACCCGGGCACCGGCTTCGACCAGGCGGCGGGCCATCAGGAAGTGATCGGGGTTCCGCGGAGCCCCGTCACCGTAGTTCTTCGGACTCCCCTTCCCGTAACGCTCGCGGACCTTGGGGTCTTCTTTCGAGAGGTCCAGGGCGTCGGCCAGGCGGCTGGAGGTCAGGATGTCCAGTGCCTGGCGATTCAGGTCGTCGAGACTCGAAAGCGACCTGTCGGAGGAGTGACTGCGACGGAAGGCATCCAGCGCGCCGAGCAACTGTTTGCGGTTGCCGAGACGTCCCAGCGTGATGCCGGCGTTGAGTTTCATGTTGGCCCGCGATGGGCCCGAGGGGCGGAAGGCACCGTGGCTGATGCCCAGGAAGCCCGGGTGGCCGGGTGACCCATAGGGAGGATGACCGGTGTTGGGAGAGAGACCGATGAAGGGGGGCATCGAGACGTTGGTCGACCCCTGCAGCCTCGACGCCACCGCACCCATCGACGGCCAGTTGCCCGTCGGCTGGTTGACGAAGCTGTGACCGGTGTAGCAGATGAACGAATCGTGTGATCCGTTGGGCGAACCGTAGACACTGCGCAACGGAATGCACTTGTCCATCACGCCGGCCAGCATCGGCATGTGCTCGCAGATCTGGATCCCCGGCACCTTGGTGTCGATCGGCCGGAACGGACCGCGAATGTTGCTGGGGGCCTTCATCTTCAGGTCGTACATGTCCTGGTGCGGAGGTGCACCACACATGTAGATCATGATCACGGCCTTGTGAGACCCACTGATCCCGGCCGCTTTTTCGGCCGCCAGAAGCTGAGGCAAGGACAGCCCGCCCAGGCCCAGGGCGCCTATTTTCAACGCATCGCGACGGGTCACTCCGTCACACAGGCGGCTACCGGTTCCGTTGATCGTCAGCATCAGCGTGCTCCGATTGTCACTCAACTCACTCCCCACGCGACCCCTTTGTACTTCATCGGCAGACCACCAACCACCCCGGCCTTTTTTTCGTACACCGTTGGGAATCGATCACGGCAATCGCGACACCTGGCGCACCGCGACGTTGTCCATCTCCAGCACGTTGTTCTCAGCCGACTTGTGCTTGTAGGTCCCCATCCGCAGGAACCAGGTGGTACCCCGGGCCCTGGCGTCGAAATAGGGCAACGGCCGACGGTTCAGCGGCACCCAGTCGCCACCGTCCCGGCGGACAGAGGCCTCGATCGTCCGCGCGACGGTGTTGATCACCAGGCGAAGACCAAACCACCGCCCGGTACCCACCACATCGCCCAGCCCGTGCTGCGCGTCGCCATAGTTCTGCCGGTCATCGGGCACCGCAACCGCCACCAGGTCCTTGCGACCCGACCACGCATGCACGACCGCGATCGAGCGACCCTGGTCATCATCGATCGCCAGCGTGGGCTGATTGATCAGTGACCCACGGCGAAAGTCGACCTCGACGGAGACCACGCCCCGGACCACGCTGACCGAGTGCATCGGCAACACGTCGCTGGGACACGTCGAGTTGACGTCGCAGACGACTCGTCGACCCGCACCGCTGCCGGCAACCCTCAGCGATCGGTCCCAGCCCCGCTTGGCGTAGCGAGTATTCTCGTACCAGCCGTCTCGACCCACGAGCACTGCCGGTTCGCCCGGCTTCCCAAAGGCCGACCCACTGAAGTCGCAATTCCAGACCAGGCCACCCAGGTCATTCTTGCCGTTGAATGTGATCAGCCCGAATCTCGCCGGGTCACCGAACCCCGCAGGGCTGGGGGACCAGGCCGAAAACGGAGGCCGGTCCGCCTCGGTGAACCGGTTGCGGCACAGATTGAAGCGCCAGGTCGATCCCGGCCGAGGTGGCTGGCCACCCAGCCGCGACAGCGGCACCGCCGCCCGCAACTCCCACGACGTCTTCCCCACAGACGTCCGCACCTCGATGCCCGAATCCCAACCGATGTTGGCCGTCGCTCCGATCGCACCAGGAGTCTCACGCGCGTCGTACACCACGCCGCGACTGGTGATGCAGAACCGGTAGTACGTCGTCCCCAGCCCAACCGGATCGAAGTACAACTCGATCGAATCGTCGCTGAATCCTCCCACGTCCCGGTCGCGGGTCACCGCCTTGATCGACGACACCAGTGGCTCGTCGCAGCGGGCTCGGATGTAGAGCCGCGAGTCGTCCCAGGCCAGTTGGAACGCTGTCTTCTGTGGCACCGGTGCGCTGGAAAGCGTCCGGGTGATCTGTTGCCAGGGTGCCCTCGCCCAGGTGGCATCGGCGTGCCAGGTCTGCTGCGAGACTTTGCCCGCAACGCGTGCTACGGCCGAGGTGGCCATCGGAGCCGCTTCGGCAATCGATGAGGCCTCGTAACGAGCCCGGCTCTTGAGCATGTGCTGCAGGATGCCCTCCTCAACCAGGTCGACGCGACGCCGAAAGAGGCTCCCCTCATCGGTCCCCCGGCTCGCCTCGGCCATCACCTCGGTCAACCCGCCCAGGAATTCCCGGGTGCCCATCCGATTCCACCACGTCCTCGAATCCTGGCCGGTCCCGAATTTCATCCAGCGGCTCTCGATCGCCGAGTAGAACTGCTTCATCGGCGCAGCGGCCGGGCCAAAAAACGTCCGGTAGTACTCGTCGAGCGCCGAGTCGATATCGAGCCGCGTGTCGTCGTAGAGCTTCATCCTCCAGTAGAGATTCATGAAATCGAGCACCGGGCTGACCTGCGCCACCCCACCATTGGCCTTTGTCCCGTTGTGGGTCTGCAGGTAGAGGAACTGCAATCGCCCGCCCTGGAAGCCGGCGATCTTCCGCATCCCCTGAACATCAGCGGCGTGGACATGCGGCACCAGGCACGGAAACGCCCACTCATTGATGTGGGGCTTCAGCAGGTATTCCCAGGTCGTGAAGAATCGGACCTGGTTCTTGCCGACAAACTCCGCGATCCGGCGATGGTCGCGGAGTCGTGCGGCGGGTCGACCGTAGTAGGTATAGAACTTGCAGAACTCGACGGCGACGTTCGGCTCGAGAACCAGGCCCGCCGGCGGCGCCGTGTAATTGAAATACGCACAGCACGCGATCCTCGCATCGGGATGCGTCTTTTTCACTTCGCGAGCCACCTCGTTGACGAACCCCCACACGTAATGGCTGGCGTTCCCCGCGGGTCCCACACCCTCTCGATACAGGCGCCGACAATCGACACAGCCGCACATGTTGGTGTTGTCGTTGGGCATCACCGAAAAGAACCGCCCCGCCGCGGCTCGGTACGCTCCGGGAAACGGCTCGGGACGACCCGAGAAATAGTCCCGCGCGATCGAGACCACCTGCTCGCGAAACCCTGGCGACGAGAGGCATGGCTGCACCTGGCTTTGATAATTCAGCTGCTTCATCCTCGCCAGGCTCTTGCTGCTGAACCACTCGGGATGCGACTCCCCCAGGGCATCCCCGTAGTACGAAAACGAGTGGTTGGCGTTGTGCACCAGGCCGCCCCAGAACCGGTTGCGGACCCAGTACAGCAGGCTGGTCCGTGCATTGACCCACGACGACTGGAACGCCTGCGGCTTGTCCCACTCGGTAAACACCAACCGCTCGGTGTTGACGAACAGAGGGTAGACGGCCCGAACCGGCAGGTCGGGATGCCTGCGGATCGCCAGCTTGCCGACCACGATGTCGCGGGCCCCAGGCACCACCTCGCCCAGCTTGGCATTGGGCAGATACCATTTCACGCCCAGCTGGTTTTCCAGAAACGAGTGGACGGCGTAGCAGGTGCCGATCGGCTGCGAGACGGCCTGGTAGATGCTGCTGTAGGAGTCGTAGCTGAGCGTGTCGGATCCTGGTCCATCGTGGCCGCACAGAAGCAGCCCGTCGGGATGTGTCCGCACAACGTATTCCTGGGGAGCCAACTCCTTCTGGGTGACCCCCAGTCTCTTGGCCCGACGGCTGTGTCCCACCAGCACCACCGTGCCCGAGACCAGTTTCGTTTCCGATTCCGATTCACGCACGATCGGCAACCGGGCTCCCGAGATCCTGGCCAGGTAGTGCTGCAGTTCGAACGCTGCCAGTTGTGCCGAGGAGGCAGGACGGTGGCCCAGCACGATGGTGGCGCGAGGCTGGCCGTCCTTCACCAGCACCACCTCGCCGATCGCCAACTCGCCTCCTGAACTGAGGCTCGTCAACAGCAGGACCCCGATCAGCCAGCCACTTCGTCGCCCAACACCATCCACGCTCATCACTGGCTCCTCGCTCACGAAGATCTCCTGAGCCATCCTCGGTTTTGGACCGCTCGACAACAACCTCAGCGTGCTACACTGGCCAGCGACCGATGCCCCGGCTCGCCGAGCGTCCCGATGTTCTCGTTATTCGATTCTCCCGTCCGCCGGTCGCGACAATTGTGTGACGGGATCGCGCGTCGCGAGTTGTTGACCGTCGGAGGCCTGTCGCTGGTGGGGCTGGGCCTCTCAGATCTCCTGCGACAGCCCTCACACGCCGCAGCGGCACAGCGACGCGGTCAAAGCGGATTCGGAGCCGCCGACTCGGTCGTGCTGATCTACCTGCAGGGGTCACCCAGCCACATCGACCTGTGGGACCCCAAGCCCGGGGCACCCGCGGAGATCCGCGGTGAATTCCAGCCGATCGCCACTCGATCTCGTGGCCTGTTCCTGGGCGAAGTCCTGCCCCGGCTGGCCTCGGTGAGCCAGCACTACTCGGTGGTCCGCTCGATCGGTGTCGACCCCAAGGGTCTAAGGAATCATGGGGCGGCGATCTACATGCTGATGACCGGCCACAGCCCGACCAATTTCTCATCCACGGGACTCGCCATCCCGCCCTCGCGCGAGGACCTGCCGTCGGTCGGAGCCAACGTCGGCCGCTACCGCCGTGCCGACCGAGGCCGCTTCGGCTACGTCGCCGTCGGGGCTCCGGTCATGGAAGGCAAGGTGACCGGGGTCGGCCAGGCGGCCGGACTGCTCGGAGCCGCCTATGACCCCTACACGATGTATGACGATGCCACCCAGCCGATCCAGCCCCTGGGATTCACTCTGCCCAATGACATCACGCTGGATCGGATCAGCCGACGCATCGATCTGAGAGCCCTCATCGACCAACACCGCAGCCAACACCGCAGCCAACACCGCAGCACCCCCGACCAGTTTCCCTCCATCGCGCACACCAGTTTCGACCAGTACTACGACCAGGCCCTGTCGTTGATCCAGACCCGCCGGGCGGCCGAGGCGTTTCGGATGGACCTCGAGTCGACCGCGACTCGCCAGCGGTACGGCATGACGCGATTCGGGCAGTCGCTGTTGCTGGCCCGGCGATTGATCGAAGCCGAGACGCGATTTGTCCAGGTCACCTGGCCGGCCGGCTCCGACACCGAACCGGCCGCAGGCCCCGATGGGTCCTGGGACACTCACCGCAACAACTTCCCGATGCTGCGTGACCACCGCTGCCCGGTATTCGACCAGTCACTCTCGGCCTTCATCACCGACATGGCCCGCCGCGGACTGCTCGAGCGGACGCTGGTCATCGCCGTCGGAGAATTCGGCCGCTCGCCGCAGATCGGTTCACCCACGACCAACAACGTGGGACCCGGCGGACGAGACCACTGGCCGGAATGCTACAGTTTCCTGGTCGCCGGAGGCGGCACCCAACCCGGGCAGGTCTTCGGACAGTCCGACCGCCACGGAGCCTGGCCCAAGACCGACCCGGTCCACCCCTACGACCTGGTCAGCACCATCTACCACGCCATGGGCATCGATCCGGGCACCGAGTACCACGACTCGCTGAATCGGCCCCGGCGGCTGACCGAATCCGGACAGCCCATCCTCGGGCTGTTCTAGCAAACCGCCCAAGGCCCCAAAACGTAGCGTCCACGCGGCCAGCCGTTCTCTCTATGACGGTCCCGCACTTCGCGACACGTTCGACTCACCAACGGGACCGGAATCGAACCGGCATCAAACCGGAGCGAGAGTCTCGAGGGCGAGAAAATTGTCATCGCTGGCAATGTGTCAATCGCGAAGCCCGGGGAAGAGGACTCCCCCTTGCCGTTATCCGACGTCGAGGATCACTCGTACGTCTTTCAGCAACAGCATCAGGTGAAATTCGTCCAGTGGTGACGACTCAAAGCCGTACCCGCCGATAGAAGGCCCGAGCCGCTTCATCCTTCGCGTGCACGATGATCGCTCTCAGCCCGGCAATCTCAGCAGCTTGCAGGGTCCGCAAAACGGCATCCTTGAGCAGACCGCGTCCCAGCCCTCGACCCCGTTCGCGCTCGTCAACTCCCAGACGTGCCAACAGCATGACCGGAATCGAATGACGGGCCGCACAATGGCACTCTCACAAGACTCACGAGTATCTGGCCGGTCACCCAAACGCGGGCACCGTGCCGTCCTGGTCCGATCCCAGCCCCGATCCCAGCCCCGATCCCAGCCCCGATCCCAGCCCCGATCCCAGCCCCGATCCCAGCCCCGATCCCAGCCCCGATCCGAGCCCCGATCCGAGCATGGCTTTGCCGACGCCCCATCCCGTGTTCTACTCTGGAGTCGTCGCCGATCCGCCTGCAGACAGGGACCATCCCAATGAACCCCATGACCAACCTCTGCCAGGCCCAACGATTTACCCGCCTCGCCTTCTGCGTTTTCCTGGGAATCACACTTCTGGCGGGCACGTCGATTGCCTCCGCTGCCGACGCACCATTTCCGGGCAAGAAGACCAACTGGAACGGCTTCGATCGTTACGATTTCCCCTTGAAGGACATCCAGCATGGCGACATCGCCTGCCGGGTCGTCATCCCTGCCCAGGTCGCCCAGGGACGCCCCTGGATCTGGCGAGCACGGTTTTGGGCTCATGAACCTCAAACCGACATCGCGCTGCTGAAGAAGGGTTTTCACCTGGTCTACTGCGACGTGGCCAATCTCTGGGGCAATGCCCGGGCCATCGCCCGCTGGGATATCTGCTACCGGTTCCTGACCACCAAGCACGGCTTCTCGAAACGACCGGCGCTGGAAGGAATGAGTCGCGGTGGATTGATGATCTACCACTGGGCCATAAAACACCCCAGGCAGGTCTCGTGCATCTACGGCGACGCCCCGGCGATGGGCATC
>Ga0310125_10001786_pt1 | contig 11011 bp, 8 predicted proteins | sample CB11b_Tmax_Bot8__FD_203508 | JGI IMG/M metagenome (GOLD analysis project Ga0310125, IMG submission 203508) | Marine microbial communities from Western Arctic Ocean, Canada - CB11b_Tmax_Bot8 | ecosystem: Environmental > Aquatic > Marine > Oceanic | place: Canada: Western Arctic Ocean | collected... | reverse complement strand
TTAAAAATGCTCCGCCCGCTCGGGGACTGGACCGTGTAATAGACCTCGCCCTGCTCATCCTGGCCGAACGAGAGTACCGGGATGCCACCATCCTGTATTCCCAGGTTGCTGATCACCGCGCCTTTTTTCTGATCATACTTCAGCGCCCAGATCTTGCCGGTCACGTAGTCGGCATAGAGGTAGGATCCCTCCAGTTCCGGAAGGGCGGTTCCTCGGTAGACATGGCCGCCGGTAATCGACTTGCCGATGCGGTGGTCATATTCCCAGATCGCTTCGGTCAGCTCCCGCGTGCTGTCGGCGGCCTGGTTGTTAAAGTTATAGCTGGCTTCACGCACGCTCCAGCCATAGTTGGCCCCTCGCTTGAGCACGTTGATTTCTTCCCACAGGTCCTGCCCGACATCGCCGATCCAGATACTGCCTGTGGTCCGGTCGACAGAGATCCGCCAGGGGTTGCGGATACCGTAAGCGTAGATTTCCGGCAGCGCGCCGTTCTGGCCGATGAACGGGTTGTCACTTGGGATCGAGTAGTTCTTGCCAGCAGACTTCTTGTCCACATCGATACGGATCACTGTCCCCATCAGGGTCCCCAGGTTCTGCCCGTGGCCGATCGGATCGTTGCGTCCGCCACCATCGCCCAGGCCCATGTAAAGGTAGCCGTCATTGCCGAAGACCATCGGGCCGCCGTTGTGGTTGGAGAAGGGCTGGGGGATCCGCATGATCACGGTCTCGCTATCGGGATCTGCCTTGTTGGGGTTCTTTTTGGAACGTTGAAAGCGGGAAAGGTACGAGACACGAGGCTCACGGGACGTGTAGTAGACATAGAGGGACCCGTTCTCCTTGAACTTCGGGTGCAGGGCAAAGCCCAGCAGTCCCTCTTCATCATCCACCGGGAATGGTTGCACACGTTCACTGAAATCCAGGAACACGCTGGCCAGCGTGGCATCGGGATCGTTGGGAAACACGTAGATCTTGCCGATCTGGGCGGCCACGAAAATCCGGTTGCTGCCGTCCGCGGCATGAGTCATCTCCAGCGGACGGATATTCTGTACACGTCCCTTCTCGTCGACTCCCTCGAACCCTTCCCATTTGAGCTTGGGAAAAGCTTCCACCGGCTTGAGTTTCAACGTGCCGTCGATCGGGTTGGGAGCATTTCCCTGGGCGTCCAGCTTGCGAATCTTGATATTCCGGAAAGCAATCTCGTTTCCATGATCCTGCAGGCAGATGTGGCCGCTGGTCGGTTTGCCGAACTGTGCGTACTTGGCAAACTTGCTCTTGGCGACCCTTGCATTCCAGTCCTCGCTTCCCTTGTCGAAGTAGAAATAGCTGACGCCATTGAGCGCCACCTCGGACTGCTTGGGGACGATCCGCAGGTAAATATGGTTCCACTGGCCAGCCGGTCGAGTGGCATCGTCGACTTCCGGACTCTTGAATCCGACCTGGTTTTCAAAGCGGCGAGCCCAGGCCGGCTTGACCGGCTTGTAGAGCTGGTAGAGCCAGCCTGCTTTCTGGGGATCATGGCCGTCGACGTTGTCCTGCAACTGGATTTCCGGGCCGGTCTGCCAGGGTCGGGACAGCTCCTCGGTGACGTGGAACATGATCCCGCTATTTCCCCCCTTGGAGATCCGGTACTCGAGCGCCAGCTCAAAATGCTCGTACTTCTCTCGCGTGACAATGTCCCCGGCGCCCCCGGCCGCTCGGTGCAGGATCCCATCCTTGACAACCCAGCCCTCGGAAATGGTCTCCTTCCTGTAGTTACGCCAGTTCTTGATGGAACTGCCATCAAACAGGAGCTTCCAGCCACTTCTTTTTTCCGCTTCGGTGAGCTTGTTAAGTGGGGGATCACCGCGGAGTTGACCGCAGAGAAGAAATAAAAGAGCCAGGGTCAGCAGCAGGCCAGGACGGAGCAGGCGGATCATCGGTTTTCTCTCGTGGGGATGAGCAGGGGTAAGAACTGTCGTCCCGATTGTACACCGCCCCGAATTGCCTTTCACCAAGGGGAGGGGGGGAATCGGGGGAGCCAGCCGACGGGCGGGGGAGGGTGCCTGGATAAGGATCAGATGAAAAAGTGGGCGTTCTGTTGATTGCCGAACTGGCAACGATCAAGATGTCATCTAGATGCGATGTTGTTCGGGATTTGTGATTGACTTTCTGTAAGGAACGGCTCATGCCGGGCAAAAACCGGCAAAGCGTGACCGGGGCCGATTTGAAAGGACTACACAGAGATGGCGTGGGAGCAGGCGACATCGCTCGACCAGTTACGAGAGGGCCCGGTTGTCTTTCGCTCTGGCCCCCGGCAGCTTGCTCTTTTCCTGAACGGTGACGAGACCTATGCCATCGATAACCGCTGTCCGCACGAAGGATATCCGCTTGCCCAGGGAACGATTGACGAGGGGTGCGTGTTGACGTGTAACTGGCACAACTGGAAGTTCAACCTGGATGACGGCCGTTGCCTGCTTGGAGGAGACCATGTTCGCCACTATGAAACCCGGGTCGAGGATGGCCAGGTCTGGGTTAATGTGGCAGATCCACCTGCGGACGAGATCCAGCAGTTCATCACCGAGGGACTGGAAAAGGCATTTAAGGACCGTGATTTTGGACGTATATGCCGTGAACTGAGCCGGCTTCATTTTCACCAGCTTGATCCACTGCTGGGTGTGAAACTGGCAATTCTCTGGTGCCATGACCGTTTCCAGTATGGATTCAAGCACTGCCTTGCTGCCACCGCGGACTGGTTGCAGGTTGCCGATCGCCGGGATGACTGGGAGGAGAAGTTAATTTGCCTGGCCGAGGCGATTGATCACATGTCCTTTGATGCCCTGCGGCATCCCCCTTATCCATTTTCCGAGCCGGCACCGTATGATCGCGACCGGCTACTGGCGGCAATCGAGGGGGAACAGAGCGAGAGTGCGGAGGCGATGGTCGCAGGAGCCCTCGAGCAGGGCGTGACATGGGAGGAACTGGAGGGGGTCTTCGCAACTGCCGCCCTGGCACATTACAACAGCTTCGGCCACTCGATGATCTATGTCTACAAGGCAGGGCAACTGGTCGATCGGTTCGGCGACGAGGTTTGTCGTCCCCTGGCGTTGTCCCTGGTCCGGCAGCTCTGCTTTGCTACGCGGGAAGACCTGATCCCTGAATTCCAGGATTATGGCCCGGCACTGGCCAGTTACCCATCCAGGTTGGGTGATCAGCCGTCCTGCCAGGACGCCCCCTTTCCCGCCACAATCGCCGACGCCCTGGCGTGGGTTGCCGAGCGAGCCGTGGAGTCATTGCCCAAAACGATCCACACTTCCCTGCTCGAGGCGCTGGCCCGAAACATGTTGCACTTCGACATCACTTTCCAGCTTGCTGTCGATCGTCATGTGCAGGACAACGTCAGCTGGCTGCAATTCACCCACTCCCTGACATTTTCCAATGCCGTCCGGTATGCCTGCTCCCGGTACCCGGAACTCTGGCCGCAGGGCTTGATGCAGATGGCCCTGTTTCTTGGAAGAAGTCACCGCTACGTGGACCTGGCGGCAGTGGCCGAGGATGACTGGCAGGTCGACGACATGCAGGCTTTCCTGGAAGGAGCTTTCCAGGTGATCCTGGATCACGGGCTACGTGACCCAATTTTCTCGGCGCACGTGCTCAAGACAACGGTTGCTGTGGAGGAGGAAGTCCTTGCGGCGGGGGAATCCAGGGTCCCGTCCCTGCTTCCCTCGCTCAACCGCTTCCTGAATTCCCCCCTCAAGCAGAAACACGTGCGGCGGCTGGCACGCCAGGCGAATGAACTGGTCAGCCGCGATTTCACGGGAGACTAGGTTTCTGGTTGATCTTTGCCCAGCTTTTTCCGGGCCTTCTGGATCTCTTCCAGTGCCTTCTTGAGATGCTCGAGTGATTCCTTCACCGGACCAGCGTCTTCGCCGGCAGCTTCCACCTGTTTTTGAATGGACTGGATCATCCGCTCCATCTGTTGCAGCCGGATGTCGGTGATCCGCTGCAAACCGTTGCCTGGAGCCTGCCGGGGATTTGCCGGGATTGCGGGTATCTTGAAGGGGGCAATCTGGATACGTGGGATACCGTTGCCTGGGATCTGGAAGTTACGGATCTGGATTTTCCCGGCGGCACCCTGCGAGTACTGCTGGTAGAGCTTGTGTGCCTCGGGATGTTTTTTCTTGAGCTCGTCGGCATTCTTCGCCTCGAACTTGCGAGTGACCGGCTTGCCGTCCTTTGTCTCGGTGATCTCGACCTTGATTCCCTGGTTGGGATCATCATGGATCTTGATACTCCGTTCCTTCTCGGTGACCTCAATATCCTTGACGCCATTGACGTTGCGGATCTTGATTGCCTGCGCACCGCCCTGGATCTGTAACTGGATCTGGGGGAACCCACGAATCACCCTCCCGGGTGCTGGTTGGGGGCGGGGTTTTGGCGGGGCCAGAGCCTCGCGAGCAAGTCGCGGTCCCACACCATTTTCGATAGCCGATATTTTCTCCAGGGCTGCCTTGGCCGCCGACTGCAGTTTCTCGTTGACCGATTTCAAGTGGCCCTTGAGAATATCGATTGAGCGAGTGACGGCTTCCCGGTTGTCCCCCAGTGCCGCGGCCGTCAAACGGGGAATAGCCTGTTCGCCGAGTTGTGTCAGCTGCTGGGATGCCGCCTGGCGTTCGGCGAAGTTCGATGAAGCGAGCTGCTTGATGAGCGCGACAACAGGTGCCTCGTTTGCATCCACCTGTTTTTCCTGGGCACCCAGCCGGGAGGCTGGCAGGAGCAGGAAAAGGGACAGTGCGATTGCAAGCTGGGATTTCATTCTCATCGTACCGCGTCCTCTTGTTTCTTACTTTGGAAAGCTAATATTCTGCTGGTCTTCTTCACCCGCTTCTATATATCTGTCCTGGACACTCGTTGTCCAGAGCCATTGAGGGAGTGGTCATTGCCGTCGCAGGGCCATTCCCGGGCGTTTTCCCGTGTGTTTTCCATCTTCCAGGACAAGCGTCCCGTTAACGATCACATGTATTATACCCTCGCAATACTGGAAAGGTTCGGTGTAGGTCGCCTTGTCGATGACCGTCTGCGGATCAAAGATCGTGATATCCGCATTGAAGTTGCGGGCGATGCGTCCTCGATCCTGGAGCCCCACCTTGTCGGCGTTCAGTGATGTCATCTTGCGAATCGCATCTTCCAGTGACAGCAGGTTCTGTTCTCGGACGTAATAACCCAGCACGCGGGGGAAGGTACCAAAGTTGCGTGGATGGGGATTGCCCCGCCGCAGTGGACCCTCGATTGCATAGGCTGCTCCGTCCGAGCCGACCGAGCACCAGGGTTGCTGCAAGGCCAGGTTCATATCCTTCTCGGTGTGGTGCGCGTAAACCGTGCTGACCGAACCCCCTTCCTCAACGAGGAAGTCCATCAGCTCGTCGAGCAGATCCGGATTTTTCTTGTCGACGGTGCGGAGCGCCATCACCCGGTCCATGGTGAGTCCCTTGAAACGGTTATTGCCGGCGACCAGCATGCGGCTCCAGTCTCCACCAACTGCCGTGTAGTGGTTGTACCAGCCAGGAACCCCGTTGATCACATCATGCTTGATCTTCGTGCGCATCTTTGGATTGCCCAGTCGCTTGAGCAATTCCTGGCGCCCTCCCTCGTGGACCCATGGAGGCATGATACTGACCAGGTTGTTATTGCCTCGCGTGTACGGGTAGACATTGGCTTGCACGTTCACGTGACGGATACGGGCAGCTTCCACCAGGTCCACGATCTCCTGCATTCGACCCCAGTATTGTTCATCAGCGATTTTCAGGTGGATAATGTCGACCGGGATCCCGGCCTCTTCCGCGACACGAATCGCATCCTCGATCGACTGGAAGACCCCGGTTCCCTCGTTGCGAATATGGGTTGAAAAGATTCCACCAAATGGCTTGACGATTTTTGCCAGCCGGATCACGTCATCGGTGGTCGCCAGGGAACCGGGAGGCATCATGACCTGGCAGGAGAGTCCCAGAGCACCATCCTCCATGGCTTCCTTGAGAACCTGTTCCATGAGCAGGAACTGTTCTTCGCTGGGGCGATTAAAGGACTTGCCCATGGCCGCTTCCCAGGCGTTATTCAGTCCCACGTAGGAGGCAACATTCGTGGATATTCCAGCTTTCTCCAGGACCTGGAAATACTCCCCCAGTGTTTTCCAGCGGACAGTCTTCCCGTTGACCGTGGCTGACCGGGCTGTCCTCATGCCCCGGTTGGGGCCGGCTGAATTGCCTTCACCAAGAATCTCGGTGGTGACCCCCTGGTGGATCTTGCTCAGTGCATCGCCGTCTTCCAGCAGCAGGTAGTCGGAGTGCGAGTGCATGTCGATAAAGCCGGGGGCTACCACCATGCCCTGGGCATCAATCTCGCGGCGCCCGGATTCCTCCAGGACCCGCTTGAGGGCGACAATCGTTCCGTCCTTGATCGCCACATCCGCGTGGAACCAGGGATTTCCCGTGCCGTCAATAACGCGGCCGTTACGGATGATCAGGTCATAGGCCGGTTCTTCCGCGGACATCGTGCTGCCCAGAAGCAGGGTGATTACTAGCAGAAGGTATTTCATGATGAGCGCTTTCAAGGCAATCATTCGTCAAGTAGCTCGGGGGCAATAAACCCCCCCGGGCCACTGCGAGCATCGAGGCGGGACCAGGCACTGGAGGCCTCGCTGCGGATCAGTTCATAGAAAAGGGACTTGTAGCTGATCATTGTGGCTCCGGCCTGTTGCATCCGGTGGCTGGCGGCAGTGATATCGCTGGCAGAGCTGTAAATTGCGTCGGCAACAACGAAAACGGAGAACCGCTTGTCAATCAGGTCCAGTACCGACTGCAGCACACAGACGTCGCTCTCTCCTCCGGCGAGGATCAGCTGACGTCGGTCCAGCTGGCCAAGTGTCGACATGACATCGAATTCACCGACGATACTGTACGTTGATTTTTCAAAGATCTTGCCATCTTCCGGAAACTGGTTATGGAGCCGGTCAGGCAGTTTCCCTTTCTTTTCCACCGGGGTTTCCAGTGTGGCAATCACTGGCACCTCCACAACCGGTGCCACGATAAGAAGCTGCTCGAGCCGGGAAAGTAACGGGTTCATGTCGCCATGTGCCCGTTCCAGGAAATACGGCTGGACATCGATTAATACGATAGCAGCCGACCGTGGAGTGATAAGAATTTCTGGCAAGGGGCTTTCTCCTGCTGTGTGCAACGAGTCGTCGGGTTAGCGACTCTTGCTACCGGGACTCCGAGAGGAACCCGATCCCTTGCTTCCTGGCCTCTGGTAATAGCCATACCGTCGTGCTGTTTGCTCAGCCGCATGTTTCTGAGCAACCAGGACTTGCTTTGTTTGTAGCAGGCTTTTGAGTTCTCGCTGCGCCTTGTTGGCGGCAATCCGGAACTTGTTGTAGACCGATACCTTTTGATCCAGGACCCGCTGCGTCCCTGTTGCCTCGGTATTTCGACTGGTCAGCCGCTCCCGGGCACCACTCCAGGATGGAGACTCCTTGAAGATCACTCGCTTCTGAGAATTTGCAATATCAGCGGCCCGCTTCAGTTGCTGTTGAGCCTGCTGAACCACCGGGATGGCTGTAATCTGTTTTTCCCTTTCCACACCCTTGGCAAAGGGACTGACCTGTTTTTCTGCCTTGTTCCGTACCTCCGCGTAAATGGCCTGGGCCTTTGCCACGACGGTCTTCTGGGCCAGGAAGGGAGAGCTAAGTGGGATGGTATCCAGAACGTCGTCTTCGACCTCATTCAATTCCCGCTTGGCATTCGTCACGTACAGCTTGGCAGCTTCGTTCTGTGAGCGTGCGGAATGGACCGGTGGTTCTGCCTGTTGCATGTACTGCTGGTTGACGGTCATTTCATGGCGGGAAACGTTAATCCGGGTATCCACGACCTTGATCTGCTGGCCCAGCATGCGGGCCTGCGATGCTGCCGCCTGTGCCATCTGGCGACGAATCGCTTCGGCTTTTGCCCGGCTGTTATTGTTGTTCCGACTCGGTTTCTTGGCGGCATCTCCCGTGGAGACAAGGGCCAGGCTTATCAGGACAACAAGCACAAGCTGGATGGGAAAAGTGTCCCGGCAACGGGTAGAGGATTTCATGATCCACGTCCTTGGCACATGGTTTGGAGCACCGCTCCCTTGATACTACCACAAAAAAAACGCGCGGCGCCAGTAAAAGACTCATAGCAAACACGGGATATTGACATTGGCCAATATCCCGTGTTTCTATCGTTTCATTCAGCCCCGGCGATCGAATGCCGGGGTCATGTTACAGGTGGAATGACAACCAGCGGATTACTCGTTCACACTCACCGCTTGTTGTTCCACGAGCAGTCGCCGTGCAATCATCAGGGCTGCTCGCTCCGCCTGCTCTTCCTCGTTCAGATCCTCCGCATTGGCAAGCCTGTCCAGCTTGGCATTAAGGGCCTTCAGGGTTCCCAGGACCAGGCCGGCCTGTTCCTGGATATCCGTCCCCAGTTCCGCTTCCAAAAGACCAATCAGCTCCGTCATGGTTGCCTCCGAGAGCTTCTCGTTTTCAGCAAGGTCATTCATCGCGCTTTCGATCGTGACGCGATTTTCGTCGACCATTTGACCGAACTTGTCTGCGGTGAAGGCCGTTCCCTGGTCCACCAGCAACCTCATTTGCTCGACCGCGTAATCTTCCACGACGAGACGTACCGAGGGTGCCATTTCCACCGCCTGATCACTGAACTGCTTGGCAATCACCGGCGCATTTTCCGCGATCTGCTCATCAAGCCATTCCTGGAGACTGGCCACGTTGGTTGGCAGACCCTCCCTTCTGAGCATTCCAAGTGCATCGTCCAGATCCGTCGGCAGGTTATTCGCTTGCAATTGTGTCTGGACAAGTGGAAGCAAGAATGCTGGATCAGAAAGCGTTTCAATCTCGCTCAATCCATAACTAAAGTACCCGACCATCAATGCAATAAGCAGAATGCCGATGCCAACGGTAATATTTGTTGACCTCCGCATGCCCTGGCCACGTTTTGATAGTTCGGCCTGGGCCGCTACGAGTTGCCCGGTAAGGGACTCGATGGTTACATCACCGGCATCGGCCCGGACCCACAACGCACCACTCTTCTCCGAACTTTCCGGAACTTGTTGTTCGTCTTCAGGTGTTGGGTTGGTTGTATCTGACATGCTGATAATCCTCGGAATGAATGTTCAATATGAATGAATTAACAGGTGGCCTTGAAGTGCTCCCTAGGGATCCGTCTTGTCAGCAGCTTCTCCGCTCTCCGCTGCTCCGGCGTCCTCCTCGGGTTTGGCCTCTTCCTCGGGCTTGGGAGCCGGGGGTGGGATCGTCGCAGGCTCCGGCGTACTGGAGAGCTTGAGACTGACCATCTCGGCCATTTTTTTGCAGCAGCTGTTTTTCAAGCGGCTGATCGCCAGGCTTGGCAGCTTCGGCCACCGGGAAACTCTCGTACTGGTCATAGAGCAGGTTCAGTTGCGTTTCGAGCTCCTGGACATAGTACTTTTTCAGAAGATCTTTTAACGCTTGATCCATGTTGTAGATCATCCGACCGAGTTGCTCCTCGGAGAACTAGCTGCGATCCTTGAATTTCTCCTTCAGGATGGACTCGTGCTGGTCGAGCAACTCCGCGTAATGCTCGTCCACCATGTCGTTGAGCCGCTGCTCAAGATTTTGCGCCAGGATCTCCCGCTCCGCGTGCAAGGCAGCCGTGTACTTGCCCATATCGGCTTCCACCTGGGCGCGAAAAATCTCCTGCACCTGTTGCCCGGATGATTCGGCCATCTGGTTCAGGGTGTCCTGGAGTGCTGCGTCAGGTTCCTTGCCGTCGAAGAGCCTGGTCATGACTGCGTGTTCAATATCCTCTTCACCAAAGAACGTTGTCTGGGCAGCTGTCATGAATTCTTCCTGCTTCGCTTCCGTGGTGAACTGTTCAAAAAACGCCTTGTATTTGAAGACAAAGACGATAACAACGGCAAACAAGAGGACAAAGATCCCCAGCCGAAACTGTCGTCCGCGCGTCATTGCAGCGCCAATTGCCATCGAATCCCTTTCGATAGCAGTTACTTTTTGGGACAGCTGATCAAGGTCGGCTGTCGAGGGATTCTCGGAGGACATAGCAGGTTACCTCATCAAAAAATGAAATGATAAAACAGGCTGCTGTAGGCCGGCGCGCTTCCGTCAGGGAGATTTTCAACGTCAGCTTGTTGTCATGGTCATGACTGGCCAGTACTGAATCAAACGGGTGTGGAGCCCAGTTGACTGGCCAAGAGATGTGCGAATAAGTTCATAACCAAACCATCACCCTAAGACGTCCAGGATGGCGTGTCAAAACACTGAAGATATTTTCGCCTATTTATTCTGGACCTCTTTTTCCATCTTGCCTGATCTTCAATAGCTATATGGGGTTAGCTGAATTCGATAAGATAGAAAACATGTCGGATCAATACATGTTTCCGGGACAATCGCCTCACTAGCATGCCCGGCTGAACCGCCGCCAGATACTGGTATCGGGGACGCCAATCATGCAGCTCTTTGTCTGACTCATTACGGCACGCTGGGAGACCAGATGAAATCCATTGCCATCGGATCCTTCCTGATCGAATGCAACCATTTGGGAGGTGCACCTGCGGACATGGAGACCTTCCGCCGCGGGCAGTTCCTGGATGGGGAGCAGGTGCTCAAGATCCGCGAGGGCACCGTCGGGGGTATGCTCGATGTCCTGGGACGGAAAGAAATACAATGCCGCCCGCTGGTTGTCGCTTCTGCCTGCTCCAGTGGGCCGGTGAAGGCTGCGGTGTATGACCAGCTGAAGGCATCCATGCTGGAAAAACTTGCGGACTCCCTTCCGGTCGATGGGGTGATCCTTGCCCTGCACGGCGCGGCAGCGGCTGAAAATGAACTGGATCCGGAAGGGGATCTGCTGGAGTCCGTCCGCCAGTTGGTGGGCGGGGATGTGCCCATTGTCGCCACGCTTGACCTGCATGCCCACGTGACAGCACGGATGGTCGAGTCGGC
>Ga0310125_10001781_pt1 | contig 11017 bp, 7 predicted proteins | sample CB11b_Tmax_Bot8__FD_203508 | JGI IMG/M metagenome (GOLD analysis project Ga0310125, IMG submission 203508) | Marine microbial communities from Western Arctic Ocean, Canada - CB11b_Tmax_Bot8 | ecosystem: Environmental > Aquatic > Marine > Oceanic | place: Canada: Western Arctic Ocean | collected... | reverse complement strand
CTAGCCGCTGGGGCAACCTGGTGGAACTGGTGATTAGAGTCGCCCTCGGCTGCAGTGCTGCAACTGACGGCACTGTCCAGTAGCCAAAAGCTGTTGCGGGAACAACAATTACGCTTTTGCCGAGCAATTGGCCCGGGCCTCCGGTGTCTTGCTGAGTCCGTGGCGGCGCTGACGAAATTTTTTTTTGCGGGGGCCGATTTGGCTATCGCCAATTCGACGCATCAGCCAGGCAGCGAATTCAGGCACATGCCAACCGCCTGGCGTAGCGGCAAAAATCAACCGGGCCAGGCAACGCGTAGCCTAGGGGTCCAGCGGGCACTACACTATCCACCGCGTTGAGGGTGCACATTTAACTTGCGATTCAAAGGTGCCCAGTCGTGGCGACATCCGGTACGTCTGACTACCAACCCTCTCCACAGCCGGATATGCCTTCAGCCGGCCAAGGTATGGCCGGACACAAACGGTCGGGGGCAGGCCAGTCAACTGGCGACCTGGGCGTATCGAGTCCCCCGCCCAAGCGGACACGGTTACTGGTGTGGATAGCGCTGCTGGGCTGCCTGGTCGCTGCCTGTCCGCCGCTGCTGGTTGATATCCATCGGTCCGACGCGGTGATCCCCGACGAGTCGGGGACCCTGGCAACCTCGATCGAGACCTGGCGGCGCAGTCGATCCGACGTGCGCTTCACCGGCCAAAGCAACGGCGATGGCCTGGCCGATCTGAGCCTGGTGGCCTACCTGAACGCCCGGCGTCAACTGGCTGATCCGCCCGGCGTTACATGGTTACACCTGTTGGCTTTTTCATGGCAGGAACCGGCCGGCGACTTGCCTGTAACAGAACAGTTGATTCTCAGGGCACGGCTGACCAGCGTCGTCTTTGCCTTACTGACCGTTGCGGCGGTGTTCTGGGCTGGCCACAGTATCGGCCACTTGACGACGGCGGTCATGGCAGCGTTGGTGTGCGCAGCCAACCCGATTTTTATTTTTTACGGGCGGCTGGCGACGGCGGCTGTGCCGCACGCGGGGCTGACCATACTTTCCATCGCCGCTGCGCTGTGGGCCATTCGCCCGTTGCGGCCGGCGCCATCGGTGGCTAGACAATTCATTGGATGGGTGGTCTGCGGCCTGGCCCTGGGCGCAGCTATGCTCACCGGGGGCGCCTGGACGGTGATCCATGTCACGGCACCGGTGTTAATCATGCTGGTGCTTTGCCCTGATCGGCTCAGTCACCTGTTGGGACTGCTGGCAGCGATCCTGATCGGTGTATTGCTGACGGTGCCATGGCTGGTCTATGCCAACGATCGTGATCCACAGGCCTACCAGCATTGGTTGGCCAGCTTGCGTCCGGAGAACTGGACGGATTTTCAACTGCTGGGCAAACAAGGCGGCGAACGCGTTGGGCTGCTGCTGTTGGCCATGCTGCCTTGGACACTGTGGGTCATCGGCGCGGTTGTGCAGCCATTTAGTACTTCGTCCTCGGGGTCGCGACGGCGCATGATGCTGGGTTGGGTATGGCTGGCGACCAGTCTGCTGGTGGTGATCTTCGAACCTAGGCATGTGCGGCTGTCAGACGAACTGTTGATATTGCCGGCCGTGGCCAACGTGATTGGCCAGTTGATTCATCAGTACGCGGACCTGGCCGGCCAAGGGCGGTACGCACGTTTCTGGCGGATGCTGCGTTGGCCTCACCTGGCGATGCTGGTCGTCGCCTCGGCCGGCGTGGGCGTGGCGTGGTATATTCAGCCCATGCTCGTCAAGCGGCAGTTGCTTGACGTACCGTTGGCCTGGGCGCCGCCGTGGTATTTCGCCGTTACTGCGATGCTGCTGGTGCTCGTGCTGGTGTTCGTGAGCATGCGTTGGACGCTGCGCCAGTACCCAGCTGCGGTCGTCGGGTGCTGGGCCTTGTGGACGTTGGCGCTGATGACGGTGCTGGCGATGTCCCTGTCGCGTGGTCCTGCCCTGGAAAGTGCTACGCGGCGCGACGCGCTCAAATTAGTGCAGGCGACGCGTAGCCAGCCAGTTTACTTTTACCCTCGGCACGACCGGCCCCAGCAGCAGGCTGATCCGGCGCTTCTTCTATATGCCAACCGCACGATTCCGACCATCTCCGCCGAGCAGATCGACCAGCTGAAGGAAAAGCATCTGTCGTTCGTGATTCTTTCGGCCGCGTCCGGCGTTGCGCCCAGTGAAGGGGTATCGCTGATCGAGGCACTGGACGCGCTGGACATGACGCTGTGGCAATACCCGGGTGCTGACCGGTTGGTTCAACCCAATTAGCATGACCTGATGTCCCAAGTGCTGCGTATTCTAGATGCCAACGCCAATCGCGCCCGAGAAGCGCTGCGGGTGATGGAGGAAGCGGCGCGGTTCGTGCTCGACAATGCGCAGCTGTGCGAACAACTCAAGTCGCTGCGCCACGACCTTGCCGCGGCGCTGGCTGACGTGCCGAACCTGTCGGCCAATCGGAATACGGTTGGCGACGTCGGCACGGCTATCAGTACGGAACGTGAAGGGCAGCGTCACGACGTGGCCGACGTCGCCGCCGCAGCCGGCAAACGTCTCAGCGAAGCGTTCCGGGTCATGGAGGAATACGGCAAGTTGCTCGATAAATCGGCGGCCGGATTTGCCCCGGCGATCGAGGCGCTACGTTACCGCGGCTACAGCATTGAACAACGGCTCAACGAAACGCTATCGCCGCCACGCAGTGGCCAATGGCGCCTATGCGTGCTGCTGACCGAATCGCTTTGCACTCGCCATACCTGGCAGGACGTGTTGGACGCCGCGCTCAACGGCGGGGCAGACTGCGTTCAACTTCGCGAGAAACAACTGGATGGCGGGTTGCTGCTTCAGCGGGCCGAGCACGTCGTGTCACGTTGCCGCGACAAACAGGCAAGCGTCATCATCAACGATCGGCCGGACGTGGCCGTGGCCAGCGGCGCCGACGGCGTGCACCTGGGCCAGGGCGATTTGCCGTGTGCCGCGGTTGGTCAACTGGCGGACCGGCCGCGGGTTATCGGCGTGAGCACCAGCGAAATCGACCAGGCCAAGCGGGCATTGGCCGATGGCGCCGACTATTGCGGTGTTGGGCCCATGTTCGCCACCACGACCAAGCACAAGCCGGTCCTGGCTGGGCCCGATTATCTGCGCAAATACCTGGCCTGGGACAGGTTGCCTCACCTGGCGATCGGTGGAATCAGTCCCGACAATATCGGTCTGCTGGCCGAGGCCGGGGTACGTGGCGTGGCAGTTGCCAGTGCCGTCTGCTCGGCGCAGGACCCGGCGGCCGTGGTCGCAAAGTTGCTTGATGCAATGGCGCAGGGATGATTCTGGCGCTCTTGCCTATAATGGGTTCCGTATGAATACCACAACGCAGGACTACGACGTCGAGAACGCAGTTCTTTCTCGTTACAAGCGCGGGGCGCGGCAGGTCGAGCCGGCGCTGTGCTGTGCCAGCGACGGCTACGACAGCCGGTTCCTGGAAGTACTGCCACAGGAAATCCTCGAGAAGGACTACGGTTGCGGTGATCCGTCGAAACACGTCGGCACCGGGCAGACGGTCGTCGACCTAGGCTGCGGAGCGGGCAAAATCTGCTACATCCTGGCACAGAAGGTCGGCTCGGCCGGCCGGGTCATCGGCGTCGATTTCAATGACGATATGCTGGCCCTGGCGCGGCAGTATCACCGGTCCATCACGACGCAAATTGGTTATGACAACGTGCAGTTCATCAAAGGGAAGATCCAGGACTTGGCCCTGCCCCTGGGTAAGTTGCAAGCCTGGCTCGACAGGCACCCGGTCAAAACGATCGACGACGTGTCTGCATTCGAAGCCGAATGCGATCGCCTGCGCCGCAACGAACCGATGATCGCCGACGACAGTGTTGATGCCGTCGTGTCCAACTGCGTACTGAACCTGGTCAAGCCGCAACAGAAACAGCAACTGTTCACCGAGATTTTTCGCGTACTCAAACGCGGCGGCTGTGCGGTGATCAGCGACATTGTTTGTGACGAGGATCCGACGCCTGCGATAGTCAACGACCCCGACCTGTGGTCCGGCTGCATCGCCGGCGCGTTTCGCGAGGATGAGTTTCCAGGTAAGTTCGAGCAGGCGGATTTCTACGGCGTGGAAATCCTCAGCCGCCAGCAAGAACCGTGGCAGGTGATTGACGGCATCGAGTTTCGCTCGATGACGGTGCGGGCATTCAAAGGCAAGGACGGCCTCTGCCTGGAGGGCCACCAGGCGGTGGTCTACAAGGGCCCGTGGAAAAAGGTGACCGACGACGACGGGCACACGCTGTTGCGCGGCCAGCGCATGGCGGTGTGCGACAAGACGTACAACATCTACACCGACCCCAACGGGCCCTACACCGCCAAAGTTGATCCCGTGCCGCCGCGCCTTGCCGTTGCCCTAGACGGTGCCGAGGCCTTTAACTGTCAAGGCCCAACCGTTCGCGACCCGCGGCAGACCAAGGGCCAGGATTACCGGGCCACGCATGTCAACGATACTGCCGGGTGCGACTCGGACCAGTGTTGCTAGGTCTTGCCCGGCAGTCCAACCACTGAACCTGTTTGTTGCAGCGTCATGGTACCGCTGTTGAGGGGGATGGGGTGAACACATCTTCGGCGCCGACCCGGCAGCAATACGTTGAAAACGGCTATTCCCACTCAATCGTGGCCGGCGGTTTGCTGGAAATATCGTAGACGACGCGGTTGACACCCGGTACTTCGTTGATGATGCGGTTGCTGATTGTTGCCAGCACCTCGTAGGGAATACGCGCCCAGTCGGCCGTCATGAAATCCTGGGTTTCCACTGCCCGGATGGCGATGACCTTTTCATGCGTGCGCCCGTCACCCATCACCCCCACGCTCTTGACCGGCAGGAGCACGGCAAAGACCTGCCCCGTCTTGCGGTACAGGTTGTTGGCGACGATTTCCTCGAGCAGTATTTCGTCGGCGTCGCGTAACAGGTCAAGCGACTGTGGTGTAACCGGGCCAAGCACCCGCACCGCCAGGCCCGGTCCGGGAAACGGATGTCGCCAGACCATCTGCTGGGGCAAGCCCAGCACTTCGCCGAGCTTGCGCACTTCGTCCTTGAACAAACTTCGCAGCGGTTCAATCAGATCAAATCCCAGTTGCTCGGGCAGGCCGCCGACGTTGTGATGGGTCTTGATGTTGGCCGCCGCGCCGCTGTGGCCGTGGCCGGACTCGATGACGTCGGGATAGAGCGTGCCCTGGGCCAGGTATCTGACGCCGGCGATGTCCTTGGAGGCTTGTTTAAACACATCGATGAACCGGTGGCCGATACGCACCCGTTTTTCCTGGGGATCTTCAATGTCCTTCAGGTCGGACAGGAATTGTTCGCTGGCATCTGCAACGCGCAGGTCGATCTGGAAATGATCACGAAAGGTGGATTCCACAAATTGCCGCTCGTTCTTACGCAGCAGGCCGTTGTCGACGAAAACACACGTTAGCTGGTCCCCGATGGCCCGGTGCAGCAACGCGGCCACCACGGCCGAGTCCACGCCACCGGACAGGCCGCAGATCACCTTGTCGGCACCCACGCGCCGGCTCACCTGCTCGACCTCGGCTTCAAGGAAATCGCTCATCTGCCATGACCCGTCACACCCACAGATGCGCAACAGGAAGTTGGACAGGATATCCATGCCATGCGGTGTGTGCGTGACTTCCGGGTGGAACTGAACGCCGAAAAAACGGTGCCGTCGATGGCGCACGGCCGCGTACGGGCACGTTGAGGTCGCGGCAAGCGGGACAAAATCGCCCGGCAATTGATTGACCTGGTCGCCGTGGCTCATCCAGGCAGAGGTTTGTTGGGGCAGGCCGTGGAACAAATCGCTCTGATCATGAAGTTGCAGCGAGACCCGGCCGAATTCGCGTGCCGTAGCACTGCTCACGTCGGCGCCGAGCAGTTGACAGGCCACGTGCATTCCGTAGCAGATGCCCAGCACGGGGATATCCAGTTCGAAAAGGCGTGGGTCACAGCGTGGTGCTTCATGCTCATACACGCTGGATGGTCCGCCGGAAAGAATCAGCCCCTTGGGCTTGATCGACTTGAGTTGTTCGATGGAGATATTGGGCCGTGTCAATACGCTCAAGACGCCAGCCTCGCGGACCCGCCGGGCAATCAATTGGGCATACTGTGATCCGAAGTCGAGGATGGGCACGACTTGGCCTCGCAATTGCGGTGCGAGTTCTTTCAAGTCACCGGGCAAGTTGCTGAGGTGACTTGCGTCGCCTAAAGCTGCTTGTCCTTGTCCGGCAGACGGGGGGGTGCCCATGTCGGTCATCAACGGCTTCCTGCTAAAGGCAAAGATAGTAGCAAATCGGACCGATCAAGACAGCCCGCATAACCGCCAACGGTACAATTGCCGTGGTGCATACACTGACGATTGCCATGCTGCTGACGACCGCCGTGCCCTTGACCGGCCCCCAGACCCGCCAACTGGCTGCAGTGCGTGACGGGTCAGCCTTGCTCGATGAGCCGGGCTTCTATGTCTTGTTGGAAAAAGCCATGTCCTGGCCGGGCACGGCAGGCGATGAGGTCGGGGCAATGATCGCCGATTACCCGGCCCTGCACGCGGGCCCCAGCGCCTACCGGGGTCGGCGATACCTGATAGAGGGCAAGTTGCTACGCAGCGTTCAGCCTGCCCGATTCGCCCGCGCCGGTCCCTGGGAAAACACCTGGCGGCAATGGGTCGTCCAGTGGGGTTCGGCCAGCAGCGACGTGGCGGTTGTGTACATGGTCAATCCACCGAGGGCGCGTGTCGGCGCATCGGTGCGTCTGCCGGCCCGGTTCTACAAGATCTGGCGCGATACCGATCAGCAGGGCGTTGCCAGCGACTACCCTGTCTTTGTCGGCAGGTATGCCGCCGTAAGTGTTCGTGCCGCCTGGGCACAACCGGCCGTCTTGGCGGCGGCCCTGGCCGTTGCGGCCTTGGCATACTTTTTATTGCGCCGCCGGGTGGTGGCAACGCGCCGGCACGACTTTCCGCTACGCGGCTCACGGGGTAACCGGGGTTCGGCCAGTAGACGCACAATGCAACCGGTGTTGCCACAGGACCAATGTCTTTCCGATGATCCCGCCGAAGCGCTCGAACAGTTGCAGTGTTACAGCAGGATAGACGAAGATTAGATCATGGCCATTGTAAAGGTAGAACTACCAGGTCATTGCTATGAAGTCCGCATAGAGCCCGGCGCCCTGGCGCAGTTGGGTCTATGGCTCAAGGGGGTTGCGCCTCATGATCGGGCGGCATTGTTTGCCGACCAGGCTGTAGACGATACTCATGGGCAGGTCGCCAGACGATCGATTCAATCAGCGGGGTACGAGTTGCTCAGCGTAGCCGTACCCGCCAGCGAACCGGCCAAGGACCTCGAGACCGTGCGGTCGCTGTACGAACCGCTGCTCAATGCCCGCATGGAACGTAAGAGTCCCATCGTGGCCTTGGGCGGGGGCGTGACCGGTGATACTGTTGGCTTCATCGCCTCCACCTATCTCCGCGGGGTACCCTTGGTGCAGTGTCCGACGACGTTGCTGGCCATGGTGGACGCCTCGGTCGGCGGCAAGGTTGGAGTCAACGTGCCACAGGGCAAAAACCTGGTCGGTAGTTTCTATCAGCCACGGCTCGTAGTGATCGATACCGAGAGCCTCGCCACCCTGCCGCCGGGCCAGTTGCGATGCGGTCTTGCCGAATGCGTTAAGCACGCGATGATCCGCGACGCCGAACTTTTCGATTGGATCGAGGCCAACCTCGACGCCATTACCAGCCTCGACAGTGACACCCTGGTCGCACTGATCGAGCGCAACGTGGCGATCAAGGCCGCCGTGGTCATGGCCGACGAAAAGGAAACCGGCCAGCGGGCCCACCTGAACTTCGGCCATACGTTCGCTCATGCCATCGAGTCGACCGAGGCGTACGTCGGCCATCAGCACGGCGAAGCGGTGTCCATCGGTATGCTCGCCGCTGCCCACCTTGCCGTATCGACGGGCAGATGCCCCGCCCACGTTGCCGATCGCCTTACCCGGTTGCTCCAGAGCATCGGCCTGCCAACTCGTGCCGACGACCTGCCGTCGACGGTCGACCTGATCGAAGCCATGGCCGCGGACAAAAAAGTTGCTGACGGGCGTATTCGCTTCGTCCTGCCCGATCGTATCGGCCACGTGGACATGGTGGCAGACGTGCCCCGTGGCTCAGTCGCCGCGGCGTGGGATGCGATTCGAAAATAAAGACGAACAGCCGGCTTTGAGTCGCCAAGCCAAAGCGTGTTACCATTGGATTGTAACGAGGTAAAGGATTTCAGCCCATGAACGACGAACAACTTATTGCAGAACGGTTCCCACACCATCACGATCCGGAGCAGATGGTTATCACTCGCGGCGTACGCGGTGGCGAGGTGGTTAAGCGGTTGGCGTGCCAGCGGATTCGTGTCGATGGCAAAGGCCGGTGGGTTTCTCAACACATCGGCGGCGGAATCGACCAGGCCAGTGACGGCCAACTTTACGCCACGCTTATTGCCCCAAGAGTGATACTTACCTCGGTAAACGACGGGCAAACCTGGACGGAAATCCAGGTACAGGACGACAACGGCAAACTTCAAAACGTACCATTTTCGATCTTAAACGACGATACGTTCGTTGCCTTATGGGGCGACGGCAGTGGTCTCGGGTGCTGGACATCTACCGATCGCGGCCTGCATTGGAAACAGATCGGCTGTGTTACCAAGGGTGTATTCGACGCGGTGTACGGGGACAGCAACCTGTTGCAGCTGGCCGACGGCAGTCTGCTTGGTGCCGGCAGTTATCAACTCGAGATGCCGACTGACGAGTCACCGTACGAAGCACGCAATGATTGCCAGTACATGTTGCGTTCGACCGACGGTGGGGCGACGTGGAGCCAGACGCCGGACATGAAATTCTGGGGCGCGATCAAAGATTGTCGATTCATGGTGCGCGGCCAGTCGCAAGCGTCGACCAACCCCGGCCCGGGCGGCAGCTTCCCCGGTTGCTATGAAACCAACCTGATCCAACTGCCCGACGGTACCGTGATGGCTGCATTACGCTACTCGGGTTTCCCCCAGCCGTGGCACGACAGTGTTAGCGTGCCCTGGGGCGCAGCTGCCGAGCCAGATGACCACGGTCGAACCTACCGACACATCATGCTGGGGCACTCGACGGATAATGGTGCCACCTGGCAGGACCTACGCCCGGTGGCCGATGAAACCGGCCACACCGTGCTCACGTACGGTGACTGTAACGGCGAGTTGGTCCAGATGCCCGACGGCCGGCTCGTGTTGATATTCCAGCGACGCTACCCGCGAGAATACGCCATGCACATGGCCATCGTCAGTGAAAACAACGGCCGAACCTGGCTGCCCCACGAGTATCACGTCATGGCGGGGTTTGGTTACTCTGGCAGTTACGTGTTGCCCGACAGCACCATCATCACCGTCAATGGCAAGGCCGTTCTCAACGAGGCTGGCCGATGTGAGAATTCTCCACACGACGCAGAGATTATTCGGTGGCGTTTGGATTGAACCGGGCGAACTGGAAAGTCGAAGGCGATTCCGGCGACCGGATCCCAGTGGCCAAGGTCGGGGTCATAGGCCCGCGGAACATCGGGCGTTGATGGCGCCGGTTGCGCAGCCACTGGTCAGGGCCAGTGCAACCGCCGCCGTGGGAATGTAATGCTTGGCGTGGGCCAAGCCAAGTTATCTATTTTAACATTCGTTATGGATTGAGTAGACCACTTTCTCGGCGATGTTCTTGTGAAAAATCTTGTTTGGCCGGCCGATTGTGCTACTGTAATATTGTATGGAGGGGGCCCGCCTGTAAATGAATGGGCGAGCAATGGGCCAGAAGAGGTGGAAGGCTTCTCATTTAGCTGATATGGGCCAAGCAAGGCGTTGGTTTTTTTGCGCGCATTGCGCGTTATGCCGTGCTTGGAGTCCGGTTGGAGGAGAATTGGATGAACCTGATGAAGAAGTTCCATCCGAATTTTGTGGCCTGTTTGTTAGCCGTGCCGGTTTTACTGGCGGGCACTTACACCCACGCCGCACTCAGTTTGTTGGCAGGGGGTTGTTTTCGCAGATGGCAAGAAGAAGTTGGTTAAAAGACAGGAGATTGGGGGGTATGAAAATATCCTGGACAAAGGCGTGTTGACCGTCGTGATTCCCGAACCTTCCACCCTTGCCCAAGTGACGCTGACGCTTGCCTTGTGCCGCAGAAGCAGGCGGAGATCAACGCCAATTTCAGCCTGTTTCGTATAAGAAACCGTGGCTTACGGTTATTAGGGAGGCCGAGAGCTTGAAGAGGCAATTAAACCAGTTGTGCCATACCTGTCGCTTTAAGCGGCTTGGAGCTGGCGCTCCGTCGGCCGTGGGGTTGCCTGTCGAGCCGCATGGCAACCACCGGGCAGGGAGCGTGGTTCGGCGTTCTTATACGCGTCACGCGGTGTTTGTCATCAGTCTGCTTGCGATCATGACGTGGGCCGCACAGCCAAGCCCGGCCCAGGACATCACCTTCAACTGGAACACCGACAGCAGTGGGTACTGGCATACTGCTGCCGACTGGGACCTAGGTAGTGCGCCCGACGGGGCTAACCATATAGTTTTTATCGATCGTCTCGCCGCCAACCCGACGATCACCTTCAACTCGACGTCCGGGGTACGGCTGGTCAAGAGCCTGACGAGCAATGAAAAGATCATCCTCTCCGGCGGCACGCTGGAACTGGTGGACACCGGTCAGTTCAACAACAGCTTCACCATCATGGGAGGGACTCTGGAGGGAGGCGTGATCACGGCAGATTCAGGGATTGATTTCAACGGATCGGTAAACAACCGCCTCGATGCCGTTACGCTCAACGGTAATCTCCTTGTCGGCTCTTCCCAGTACGCAAAGATCCTCAACGGCCTGACCCTCAACGGGATTGCGAACCTGACGGGCTACTCTTCGACACTGGACTTCGAGGGGACGCAGAGTCTTTCGGCCGACGTCGGCAACACGGCGATGG
>Ga0310125_10001780_pt1 | contig 11018 bp, 10 predicted proteins | sample CB11b_Tmax_Bot8__FD_203508 | JGI IMG/M metagenome (GOLD analysis project Ga0310125, IMG submission 203508) | Marine microbial communities from Western Arctic Ocean, Canada - CB11b_Tmax_Bot8 | ecosystem: Environmental > Aquatic > Marine > Oceanic | place: Canada: Western Arctic Ocean | collected... | reverse complement strand
CGCGGCAGGCTAACTCGGCGGGGTGGTGGTAGGGCAGCAGGTGGACGCCCGTTCCCAGGCGAATATTCTTGGTCAACATCAGCGCTTGGGCAATCATCAAGTCTGGCGAAGGGACCGGCTCCCAAGGTGATGTATAGTGTTCTCCGATCCAAGCCTCTGAGAAACCCAACTTATCGGCAAGGACAAGGGCGTCCAAATCCCACTGGTGGGCTTGGAAAAGTTCCCGTTCCGGCGGATGGGATGGCATCAGAAAGAGTCCGTAATCCATGGTTACTCCCAGGTTCGTTCGTATCGATATCTTAGTCATAGGACGGCAAGAGCACCCATTCTAGCGTCTAATGGATCATTGTCATAGTGGCGACTGATGTCATTGGCGTCGAGTTTCGGCTGATTGGTCTAGAGCCGGGCTGGTTATAATAAAAAATTGGACATCGCCGGGTTGGAGTTACTTGTTTAGTCTTTTGAACATGGGGAGCCCCTGGCAGGAATCCCCCACTGGTAAATCGAGGGGAGTCTTCTACGGCTGGTGGATGGTTGCCATCGGTGGTTTCATCATGGTCATCACCTCCGTGCCGATATTTCAGGCCTCGGCACTCTGGGCGGTGGCTTTGGAGTCCCAGTTCGGCTGGAGTAGGACTCAGTTGGGTCTGGCCCTGAGTTTTACGCGGGTAGAAGGCAGCCTCACCGGACCCATTGCGGGATACCTGGTCGACCGGATGGGCACGCGGTTTATGGTGTTCACCGGTCTGATGATCCTCACAGTGGGGTTCTTCTTATTCAGCCAGGTACAGAACCTGTGGATGTTCTACCTGGCCTATTTCATCATGTCTGTGGGCCAGGGCCAAGCTGGTTGGCTCACGGTGATGACGCTACTTAACCATTGGTTTGTGCGCCAACGGGGAATGGCCATGGGGCTGGCGATGGTCGGTATGGGCATTGGCGGGTTGGTGTTGATGCCTGTGATTGCCTGGCTGATTAACCCCGAGGCTGACCGGCTGGGCTGGCGGCATACGGCAGAGATCTTTGCGGTTGTTGCCCTGGTCTCGGCCATTGTGTTGCCCAAGATTATCCGGAACAAACCCGAAGACATAGGAGTATTCCCTGATGGTGAAGTACCGGATGCCGTTGCAGGCTTAGATACGGACAGCTCAATCCAGGAATTAGAGCTGAGTATCGGCCAGGCCCTACGCACCCAGGCGTTTTGGTGCATATCATTTGGCCACGGTTTTGGCTCCATGGTCGTGCTGGCCATAATGTCGCACTTGGGATTGCTGCTGAGCGATTTCAACTACGGTGTGCAGACTGCGGCCTGGATAATCATCGTCCAGACCGCTGTTTCCATTGTGTTCCAGTTTTTTGGCGGTTGGCTTGGCGACCAGATGCCCAAGAATGTTGCCCTCTTCATTTTCACCGCAATCCAGGGCATCGGTGTGGTGTTCTTGACCGTCGGCTCGGACCTAATCTATTTCTACGCCTTTGCGGTGCTGTTTGGTATCGGCTTTGGCGGCCGCACCCCATTGACCACGGCGATTAGGGGTGAATACTTCGGAAGGGCGTCGTTCGGAAAAATACTGGGCATATCCACCGTGCCTATGAATATCCTGCTGTTGATTGCCGCGCCCATGGCCGGGTTCATGCGAGACGAGTTGGGGGATTATGACCTGGCCTTCTTAGTGTTGGCCGGACTCAACATGATTGGATCAGTGCTGTTCCTGGTGGCTAGAAAACCCAAACTACCAGGAATCGTTCAAACAACCACAGCAACCTAACCAGCAAAACTTTGCTGATGCGAGTCCTTCGACAAGCTCAGGATGAGCGGGAAACGAAATGCCACACCCCAACCGTCATTCCGGCGAAGGCCGGAATCCGCTGCGCCATCATGTTGTAAGAACACGTGCGCTCATGGTGACGACGTGTACTCAATTACTCCGCTTCGGTTCACGCTAGAGAGGCGGATCGTTCGTACATTCTGATGGATATGGACGGTACGGTGATAGTCGGCCAACTTCCACACCCATGATTCGATTCTAGAAACACTTATGTCAGAAGGTAACAAAAGTAGGCTATCGGGAGACCGACTGGAGTCCAACCGCCCAGCAACGAACTTTCCAGGAATTCTGGTGGATTCAAACCGGTTCAATTGCCTGGTTGAAAAGATCGGTTTAGGTGTTGAGCCTCGACGATTACTAAGCCCTATCAAATAAGTCTGATCCCGGCATATGATTAGGTAGCGCGCGTCGTTCGGGGCACCGAATGCAATCCCACGGTATTAAAATACGATTTACATCGGGGTGTAGCGCAGGGGTAGCTCGCTGCGTTCGGGACGACGAGGTAGAAGGTTCAAATCCTTTCACCCCGACCATTAATTGACCTAAATCGTCAAATTCATGGCCTTCTAGCTTGACAATGTGGCTTAATCCCATAGCATCGCTTCTTATTTCTAGGTCTCAACAAAAAAGGCCCTTCCAATTTGGAAGGGCCTTTTTGTTGCCTAATTTCATGGTGACCAGCCTCCGGGTCGAACCACTGACCTACTGATTAAGAGTTAGAAGGAAATCATACTCAGGCGTGGTCGTCAGTGTTTTCTACTCTTGATTTTGAGGCTATACGGCAAAACGGTGCCTACAGTACAGAAATAAATTGGGTACAAATTGGGTACAAAATACCCAAATCTCCATGCCACCTAGCACCTAACTAAACCGCAGCATCTTAAGTTTGTCCGGGGCCAACCTGAACGATGTTTTCGGAGCGGACTTTACTGGTGCTAAAAACCTTCCGTCCAAGTACCTGAAAGAGTAGCCAACGCTACGAAGATAAGGTCAACAAGCGTATATTACGGTTTGGTTAACCTGTATACCGTGAAGTTCCTCTCTACCTACTCCTAGGTTTGGGTGTGGCACATCCCCGAAGTGGTAAATGAAGCAACCAAATATCCTGGCAACGGTGATTGGAATGGCCTTATTGGTTGCTGCATTTGGTTGTTCCGAAGTAGCCCCTACTCCCAATATTGCTGCCACCGTTGAAGCGATAGTCGCCAAACGAGTCGGGGAGATACCTACGGCTACTCCGGTTCCTACTAGTACACCAATGCCGACTTCGACCCCATCCGTTATACCAAGTCCGGTACCCACGGCAACCGCGATACCCACGCCAACTCCCGCACCTTTAGCAACCGCGGCACCTACATCAACCCCGATGCCGACGCCCACACCAACACCAACACCACGTCCCACTTTCACGCCCATTCCGCTCCCAACGCCAACACCAACCATAAACCAGGTAACCCAATTAGCACGAAAGGCAGTGGTGAGGTTAGTGGACGCTTATGGAGGGTCCGGGTCAGGCACTCTGATTGATGGGAATGGCAACATCCTGACGAACTATCACGTAATTGAAGGGTTTTCGTCCGTCCAGGTTTACTCAGGTGATAGGTATGTAGGTGTCGCGAGTGTGGTGGGGTACCACGACCTGCTTGATTTGGCCATAGTGCAGATCAATGCTGGGAGATCTTCCTTGACACCCATTCCAATCTCTCGATCGGAGCCAATGTCGGGGGATGAGATTATTACCATCGGTTATCCATTGGGTATGTCTGGTGAGAGCACTGTTACTGTAGGAGTGGTATCTGCCTATAGGAACGTCGATGGACAAAGATACCTCCAAACAGATGCCGCGATTAATCCAGGGAACAGTGGAGGCGCAGCTCTAGACCGGTATGGGAATTTGGTAGGTGTTCCAACATGGATGTATATGGTGGAGAACATCGGCTTTCTTATTCCGCTCCGGGAAATGGCGAACACAATTGAGCAACTAAAACGGGGTGGCCGAACTGTGGCACTCCCACCAACACCAACCCCGAGGCCAACACCAACCCCGACGCCAACTCCCGTACCTCGTTCGACACTGACCATAGACGGCGGTTACCTAAAACCGTTTGTTGATAGATATTCAATACCCAATGGCACGTTAACCGTCAGCCCCGCTCCAGGTTATGACGGGATGTTTCCTACGCCCTCTAGGGTACGTCTATTCGTGGTACCCGACCGTCCGGGTTCAAATATATATTGGCAGTATGTGGACTGGTATTCCGCTGAAAACGCATACGTTGATCTTGTAAGCCATCATCATGACATTCAAATAGTGATTGTCCCGCCCTCGCCTACTCCGACTCCAAGGCCTACGGCTACACCTATACCACCCAATGCAGCCGACTATTACCAACTAGGTCTGAATCGCTATAACGCCGGGCTGTATCAAGCAGCGATAGAACAGCTCACAGTAGCGATCCAGATTCAGCCGAATTATCTGAATGCTCTTTGGACCAGAGCCTTGGCCTACCTGCAATTGAATCAACACGTAAATGGCATCCAAGACTTAGACGTTGTGATTGCGCTAGATCCGTACAATTCAACGCACTATTCCAACCGGGGAACAGCGTACAACTCTCTAGGGTACTTTGAATGGGCACTCGAAGATTACAACTATGCCATTTGGTTGAATCCAACTGACGGTCTGGCGTATAACAACCGCGCGGTAAACTATGAGGACATGGGTCAGCCCGAATTGGCCCAGTCCGACTGGAACACAGCCTGTTCTTTAGAAATCAGATTCTGCTCTTGACAAGTAAACTGGAACCGGTCAAGAACTTAGCCGCCCTCATCGAAGTAGCTCCCAAAGCAGCGATGCCCAGGAAAGCCGCCCCGAGTAAACTAACGGCCACGACAACGGGCATCATGCTGCCATGCGCAACGCTTCTTCCTCGGGATCATCGTCATCCTCGTCCGGCAGCTCCGGGAGGACAACCGGCCAGTCGGACCCACGGGCGGCGGGTTGTTAAGTTTGTCTGGGGTCTCCAGTGATGGTCCCAAGCGAAAACCTCAAAGATTAGCCAATATAAAAGGCCACCATGTATCCATGCGGCGGCCATTAAAGAGCGATGATTACGCAATGTAACCATCGCTTTGAATGTATACATAAGTAACCGTGTGAACGGAAATAGGTGAGAATTACTATCTGTAACTAATTGCCTATGTATACATAAGCGGGCGCATTAACTAATTACATAAGTAATTATCTCGAGTTACCCGGATTGATTACCTATGTAATCATCCCTAGACGGTACTGATTATCCTTTTTGTCTATTCAGTAATCCCCGACAAGGCCGCCTGGCGTATGCCTTGTTCGTTATAGCCCCGGTTAACGACTCCCCATTTCCGAGACAGCCGTCGTGACAGGCGTAAACGTCCTTGTATGAACTCTACTTCGGGATCTGACAACTCGCCCGCCCAACCGGGTATAAGTAGCCGCTGATCGCCGACCCTATGGGGTATCAAATATTGCTGCATGGCCATCCACCCTAATGCTCGAATATAGCATCGGGTTTCTCTTGTGGTGATTGCTCTTTTGCAGAAAAACCGGCAATCAGTTCCCATTTAGCGAATCTAGCTCCGCTTGCCTGGCGACTACAGACATGGACTCTTTCGCCCCGTTTTTGCCGAGTATGGACAGAACAGGCAACGTCACTATGAGTAGTCCATGGTCTGAACCGCGCTAGGTCTTTGCAAGCTGGCGTAAGGCACATTGCTTTTCTGGCATAATGACTCCTGCTAGATATTAGATCAGCACTCTAATACCCACGATGAGAGGTGTAGTATGACTCGCTTAGCGGAGAAGATCGCGGTTATTACGGGAGGAGCCGGGGGGATCGGCCAGGCAGCAGCAAGGCAATTTACAGCTGAAGGCGCACGGGTGGTATTGGTTGACCGCGAAGAGGAGGCGCTGCAGTCCGTAGTGCGCTCCCTGGGCGAGGACGTGGCGAGCTACGTCGTAGCCGACGTTACCAAGTCAGAACAAGTCCAAGGCTATGTAAATGAGGCCGTCCAACGTTGGGGCGGTATCGATATATTATTGGCCAATGCCGGGATAGAAGGCATCGTTTCGCCCATCTCAGACTATCCGATGGATATGTTCGAGCAGGTCATGGCGGTCAACGTGCTCGGAGTTTGGCTGGGACTGAAATACATCATTCCGGTGATGCGTGAGCGGGGCGGCGGCAGCATTGTAATTACCTCTTCCACCGCCGGAATCGGCGGGACCGCGGGCATGTCGGCCTACACTACCAGCAAGCATGCCGTAATCGGCTTGATGCGCACAGCTGCCCTGGAATGCGCTCCCATGGGCATCCGCGTAAACACCGTCAATCCAGCCCCCATCGAGACGCGGATGATGCGCTCGCTAGAGGAGATGAGAGTAGCAGCGGCAGACGACTCTGAAGTGACGGTCGAAAGGACCAAGCAGTCCTACTCGGCACGCATCCCACTGCAGCGCTACGGAAACCCTGAAGAAGTGGCCAAGATGATGCTGTTTCTTTCCAGTAACGAGAGCAGCTACTGCACCGGCGGCGTCTACATGGTGGACGGAGGCAGGTCGGCAGGCAGCCTCTAGACCCGAGACTGTCACAAGGTCTCCCTTATGTAATGCCGCGTGACAGAAGAAAGATGCAGTCGGTAATCTCAGCGTCTCCACCGCAGTTCAGTTTCTGCTAACCAATTTGCTAACGCACTCCCTACGATCAGACCTGACAGGATAAGTTTCTAGGCGCAAACCCAATGGTTGTGGCTTGGCCTATCTGTACTACATAGTGCCTAACAGTACAGAACACAACATCAGGTACCGCACTCGAAAACCAATATGGGGGTAACTGCACAGTGGGTTCGAGTTCCACTGTCTCGCAACCAGAACATGACAAACCCCACTAACATATAAGTAGTACTGCTGCGGCCATGCAATGTGTATATGTATACGTAGTTTAGGGGATGTAGTTATGCCTGAGACACCTTTAGCAGACCAGGGCAAGCCGTTTCACTCAGACCGGGTAGACATTATCGGGCCAAACGCCTTTGAACTCGTTCAGATGCAACGAATACCCAAGAAGACGACGGAATGGCTGATCGAAGCGGCCCGTTGCGCTAGACGGTCGGGAAAGAATCGGGGAGTCTCACCGTCAAAACCGCTTACCACGGACGGATGAGCAAGAACCAGGTTGAACAATCAGTTAAGTGCTAATGACCTACGATATTGGTCGGATAGGTGACACCGGCATGATGTCGGCTACTTTGTCCTCCAAGGGTTGGCGCAGCGACTCGAGGGCCGTGTGACTGAACTCAGGCAGGTCGTCTAGAAACAACACCCTCAGTGGATCATGGCGATTTCTCCAAGCCACCGTGTTCGTCCACCAGACACCAAACCAGTGTTTGAAACAATGTGAAAAGTGTTAGCAATCAGATAGCTGCGAATTAGAATGCGCGTTCTTTCCCCAACTGCTCGCCGCGTCTTAGCACAGATACGGAGGGTCGTTTGACCGCATTTTAGGCTATGTTAGCCCATCATTCGTCTCCGCATTTAGCGTATCATTCGTATATTCTTTCAGACGAGGGTATTATGTCGAACGGTTTAGGGTTTATAGATCCTACGGCCCACAAGCCGGATGGTTATGTGGATCTTGCAGTCCGCCCAATTGATCTGACCGGCAAAGTAATTGGCTTACTAGACAACACCAAGGAACAATCAGATATCATTCTCAGAACAATCGGCGAAGCCCTTTGTGAACGATACGGAGCAGAAGGTGTCGTCCTACGTAGAAAAGAACATTATTCGAAGTCGGCAACACCTGAGATGATCAGGGAAATGGCGGATCGAGTCGATGTGGCAATTGCTGGATTAGGTGGTTGAGGATCATGCACGTTGTGCAGTGTGCACGACACAGTCGAATTCGAAAAACTAGGAACGCCTTCTACGACGATTGTTACCAAAGCCTTTATCAAAGCTGCTGAATTCCAATTCCGGGCAAAAGGTATGCTCGGTCACCCTTACATAGAAATACCGCACCCTGTGAGTAATCTTTCTGCTGTCGATATGCGCGAATTGACTCTTAGATATGTAGACGATGTGGTTCTCCATCTCACTAGACTGTAAAACTTAATACTCAGGGGTTAACTGGTTTGAACGAACACTTTGATGAATTTGAATTCTTTCTTGAAAAGCCATGGTCTGATGGATTGCCGGTAGTCACACCAACCGAGGAGCGCATCTCCAATATGCTGTCGGCTACCAGCCGGGATTCCGATGAAATCATAGGCCCGATTCCTCCAGCGATGGAAATTGCCACTGTATCCTCTGTGGCTACCCATGCCGTGATGGCGGGGTGTAAACCGGAATACCTGCCGGTCGTGCTAGGAGCGACGGAGTTGATGCTTCGAGAGGAGTTCAACGTCAATGGAGTGCAAGGTACCATGCATGGCGTAGCTCCTATGATGATAGTTAATGGACCTTATGCCTTGGAGATAGGAATCCACGGGGGAAGTGGCTGCTTAGGCCCAGGATTTCGAGCGAACGCTTCGATAGGCCGGGCTATACGATTGATCCTTATGAATATTGGGGCAGGCCTTCCCGGAATATCGTCTATGACGGTATTTGGGATGCCTTCGCGTTTCACATATTGTTTGACAGAAAACTCTGAATACAATCCTTGGGAAAGCCTGTCGGTTTCTAAGGGATATAGTGCAGATGAAGATGTTTTAACAATGGCTATGGTTGAATCGCCGCGTTTCTGTTGGGACGACGTTAGTGATGAACCTGAGCGGCTAATTAGAGGGATCGCGGATACCATGTCGGCGATGGGGTCATGGAACATGCACGCACGGTCGGATATGGTGGTGGCAATGAGCCCGCAGCATGCTGAGATTTGTTATAAATCTGGGTGGACCCGGGATGAAGTGCATACCCGTCTGATAGAGGTAGCTGGCCGAACAGTGTCTAATCTTAAACTAGGCGGGAATTGGCGTCGGGAGCGTGCCCTAGCATTACCTATTCCGGTCGATCCGGATGATAGCGAATGTTTTGTTCCAGCAATAAAGAACAGTGTAGATTTACAATTAATCGTAGCCGGAGGTTGGGGCCCGTGCACCGCGGTATGTCATGGTTGGAGCGGTGGGAGCCGAGCCGTCCATTCTAGTTACCAAGTCTAAGGAGGTCGCCGATGCTTCAATCATGCCCAACTGTATCCGCGCAAACACCAATTGCACCACCATTATGATTGGCGAGTGGGTGGCCGAGTGGACCAAACAGGGGTACTCCTCTGTCGCTTGGGGAACCGGGCATCGGAAAGACACGCCTGACCATTGAGTTGACCGATCTAGCCACTACACGGGGGCAACTGTGCTGTGAATCTGGCGCCACTAGAGGCGGGGCTCTCCTTTAATCCGAGGAAACCAGTGGCTTTGGCACCCTACTCAACACCGATCAATACCACTGGGACCATACGCTGGCGCAACGGTCCCAGTGGTTGGTGATGAAGCAAATCGATCCCAAGATTTCCGGCTGGCTGGTCGTAAGAACGACAGCAATATCCACACCGACGAGAATTTTGCCAAACAGAACATCTTTGCCGGCGTCACGAACTCTGGCCCATCCACCATGTCCTATGTGGACCAGAACCTGGAGATGTCTTTCCCTATCAGCAGCTTTTACGCCGGTGGCGGCCTGCTCATGCGGGCCATCACACCATTCCGGGGCGGCGACACCGTCACCTTCCAAGGCGAGATAACCGGTAAAACCGAATAGAGCGGCAAGAAGATCCTTACCTGCCGAGTCAAAGGCATCAATCAGAGGGGTGAGCTAGTCAGTCTTTCCAATGCCACCCTTCCATTTGCGTAGTCCCTACCTCATCTTTCCATAGACTCGGTCGGGTTTGACCAGCACTATCACGGCGTCTTGTTTGACCATGGCCTGATCGTATTCTTCCCAGTCGGGGTGGTCTTTGTCGCCACAGGCCCTGAAGACCTCTCGCAGTTCAACACGCATCTTCTCGGAATCGGTGTTGCGGTAGTCAATCAGCGTGGCCTGGCCTTCTACCACTGCGCAGGTGCGCCAATTTTCAGTTACCGACATCACCGTGCATCGGGGGTCCCTCCGCAGGTTTCTGGCCTTAGCCGAGGTGCCATTTACGATCACAAAGGCGGCGTTGCCTTGGTAGGCTCCGCAAACCACGATGCTGGAATGTCCGGCCCCGTTGGCTTGGAAGGTTGTTATCACTCCCCGATGATTGGTCTCGAAATGGGACTGGACGTCTTTGAACTCCATAGCTACACCTCCCTCGCGTATTCTCAAAAAGTTATGGGTACCACTCTACGGCATCTGGTATACCATAGCAGCCACTTATTCAACACGAGGGTATTCACTTGGAATATCGAGAGCTGGGCAGCACTGGCGAGATGGCCCCTGAAATCGGGCTGGGCACCTGGAAGTACCGGGGCGGTTCAGAACCCCTGCAAAAGGGTATCGAGTTGGGAGCGTATCTGATCGACACCGCCGAGATGTACAAGACGGAAGACGCAGTGGGGTCGCTATCAAAGACCATCGCGACGAGGTCTTTCTCGCAACCAAGGGGTTGGGCAGCAACCTCCGCCACGACGAAGTGCTTGGAGCTGCTGAAAAAAGCCTACGTCTGTTAGAAGAAGACGTAATTGACCCCTACTAGATACATTGGTTCAACCGGTCAGTTCCCATAGCCGAGACCATGAGGGCCATGGAGGAATTAGTTGAACGCGGCATGATCCGCTACATTGGGGTCAGCAATTTTTCCATCGCAAAGATGCAAGAAACTCAACAGGTCATGACCAAGAACCAATTGGTCTCCAACCAGGTTCTTTATAACCTCAAACGAAGGGAAATCGAACGTGAGCTAATTCTCTATTGCGTGGACAACAGCGTCACTGTCATTGCCTACACGCCCCTCGCTGACGGCTCACTTTCAGGAAAATCTAGCTATCAGTCAGACAAAGGTGACCCAGTTCTAAAGCAGATAGCTCAGGAAATCGGTAAAACGCCACCTCAAGTAGCCCTCAACTGATGCCTCTCTCAAGTTAATGTCATCGTGATTCCCAAGAGCAACAGCGTTGACCGGACCATAGAAAATTGCGAAGCCCCCGGATGGTCACTTAGCCTACGACAGGTTACAA
>Ga0310125_10001779_pt1 | contig 11020 bp, 10 predicted proteins | sample CB11b_Tmax_Bot8__FD_203508 | JGI IMG/M metagenome (GOLD analysis project Ga0310125, IMG submission 203508) | Marine microbial communities from Western Arctic Ocean, Canada - CB11b_Tmax_Bot8 | ecosystem: Environmental > Aquatic > Marine > Oceanic | place: Canada: Western Arctic Ocean | collected... | reverse complement strand
CGTTTTACGACCTAGACCTCGTATCTATTGTTAAATTACTTAATCATTAGAGTTGACTATTGTGGTTAAAGAGTTGACTATTGTGGTTAAGTTGCGAATTGGTATGAGGAACGGGTCGTCCCATTGAGCGGAAAGCCGTCTAGAGTCCGGGGTGAACCAGGAAAAACGACGGTATCTAGGTGTTTTTACTCCCTTTAGTTTTGGAGGTTTAGTAGGATGAATCATAAGTTGATTCTTGGTATCGCGGTATTTCTCGCGATCGTAGGTCTCGCCGTGATCGGTGGTGACAAACAGGCTCAAGCCGGCCTGGGTAGCCATGGCGCCTCTTGCAGTGGTTGTGATGGTGAATGTGATGGTAGTGGCAAAGATTGCGACGGTAGTCGTGGCGGTCGTCTTAGCGGACTCCTGTCGCGCGGTTGCAATGGTCGCAAAGGCCTGTCACTGAAGTCACTGAATCTGCGTGATTTGCTTGGCGGTGGTTGCGATGGTTGCGATGGTTGCGATGGTGGTAAGTCCGAAGGTGGTGACAGCGACGCTGTTCCCGAAGCTCCTGCGGCAGCCAGCAATGGTTTTCAGCGAACGCCGGTTACTTTCCGTAGCGTAATCTTCCGTCGTTAAATCGGTTCAGTTGTCCGTCAACTGCACCACGTTGGTCGTGTCGTATTGATCGCGGCTCGATTCACGAAAATGTTCAAGCTGGACTCGAATTGAATTCGGGTCCAGCTTTTTTCATGCCCGGTCAATTTGACGTCGAATAAACGATTAGCGGTGGTGTTGGATTACGAAATGTACAGGACACCCTGTCTCGGCGCTAGAATGGCCAAATTTTCTATTTCAACGCATTGTTTAACCATCCACGGCTCTTTCCCTTGTAAAACAAGGTTTTCTACGCCATGCCAAGGCCATCCAATGAAATTTCATCTCGCCACGGTGCGATTCCTGGCAGCTGGCGAACCGTCGTATCTCTGTTGCTTTTTATACACCTTTTTTGTGTTCTGGTCGTCGTTTTGACGTTCCAGGGGGTCCTTTCCCCTTTTTTGGCAAGACTTAAGAGCAGTTTGCGGCCCTACACGCAGACTTTTGCGCTGGATCCGGAACTCATCCCTTTTTATTTGACTGACGCGTCGCGAATGAGCGTCGACCACTTTATCGAAGTGGATGTGGATTCCCAGGATCAATCGCCGCTTAGGATTGAAGGGGCTGCTGGTTGGCTGTCACGCGCAGGTGAGTGCGGTCGGCGCTATGAGCGTTTGGCCGCCGTGCTTTCATTTCTGGGAGAGCAGGGGGATGATAGTGTTAATCTGATTGCTAAAGATATCGCAAACCATGTGATGAAGCAAGAAAAAGTGGACAAGGTCGTAGTACGATCACGACGACATCTTTTGCAGCCTACCAGGGCACTCCAGTCAGGAAACCTTGCTTCGCGAGATCCAAATGATAAGCAATATTTTCGAACGCCTTACCAAACGAGAGCGTTTCGCACTGATGATGACAAGATCAATCTGCTCAAGATGACTGCACCTGGTGAGGCGGCTCCTGTAGGGAAGAGAAACAAGTCGTGATTGAAAAAGTCATCCAATATTTCGAATTGTTGGGTAATCGCTTGGGAGAGGCGTGGAATCGGTTTTGGTTTACTCCCAGCGATGTCTTTCCGTGTTGTTTGTTGAGGATCTTTGTCGGGCTGGCTGGTCTTTATTATCTGATTTCATTCAATTCTGATTTAACACGTTGGTTTGGCCATGATGGATTGGTAACTACCGAGACTGTGCAATCACTGACCGCGCCAGTACCCGGTGAATTGGCCTCAAGTTCGTTTCATTTTTCCTATCTGAATTTGTTTCATTCGCAGACTGAGTTGTGGGTTGTTCATATCGTCGGATTGACCGTTTTAACGATGTTCACGGCGGGCCTGTTCACTCGAATCAGTTCGGTTCTCGCGTTCATTGCCATCCTCTCCTATGTTCAGCGAGCCCCCATGCTGACAGGTCAGTTTGAAGCGGTACTGTTGATGATGATGTTCTACCTTTGCCTGTCTTCGTCGGGTAAATATTTATCATTGGATCAACTGCGTAAGAAAAAGATAAATCATGCAGTCGGGAGGCCATCGCACAGTTGGACAGCGACAGTCTGTTTGCGACTCATTCAGGTTCATTTAGCCCTATTTTATTTGGTGACAGGGTTGAGCATGTGGGGGCTGGACACTTGGTGGTTGGGAGACGCGACCTGGTGGCTGCTTGCCCGTTCCGGAGCCCGCCTGGCAGACCTGACTTTTTTGTATCAGTTTCCACTGTTATTGAATTTCTGGACGCACTCGGTGGTAGCGTTCGTATTGTTGTTTGCTGTTCTGGTTTGGCAGGAACTCGCCCGACCCATGTTGACTGTAGCTTCAGTTGTCGTCTGGTCTTCGCTGGCATTGATTACTGGCCTGGTGCCATATTGTGCCTTGATGATCGTGGGGAACATCGCGTATGCACGAGCTGAAACACTTCGATCTTGGGGTGCTCGCTGGGGATGGCAGACAACCAACTCTGAATCGTTTGAAGCCCCATCGATATCCAATCCGAATATTGCTGGTCCTACGACTTTACGCAGTCGACATCAATCCACGGGTGTTTAACAATTTGTGTTGGGCTGTGTTTCTAGTAACGACTGCGTAGCCAATAACGTTTTCGTGGAGTGGATCAGATCGCCAACTCAATCGACACCAGCGATGAACGAATGTGAATGCCGTGACATTTTTCGATTGCTCATCAGCTTGCTTTTCCCAGGAGTTGCTTGACTTGGTTCCAGCTGCGTGAATTAGCCACATTGTGAGCTGCAAGTCCTCCGCGACGCGCCTGGAGCACCCCGTACCGCATCACGTCCAGTCCCTGAATACTATGAGCGTCGGTCGAGATAACGACAGGGATTCTACGTGAGGCTGCTGCCGCACAATAGATATCGTTCAAATCCAAACGGCGTGGATTGGCATTGAGTTCAAGCATTTTTCCATATTCGATTGCTGCCTGAAAAATGGCTTCCAAATCGATGTCATAGGGTTCTCGTTGATTGATGAGCCTTCCAGTGGGATGCGCGATGACTGATACATGCGGGTTTTGTAAAGCTCCAACGATGCGATCGGTGATCTGCTGCCGTGACTGTTTTTGACCATAGTGAACGCTGGCAATAATCCAATCGCCACGTGCCAGCACATCATCAGGAAGGTCCATTCCCCCTTTTTCCAGAATATCGCATTCAATCCCCTTCAACACAGTAAAGTCTCCTTTGTGTGTCGAATTCCAATGTTCGATTTCGTCCCACTGCTGCAGGAGTCGAGCAGGATTCAATCCCTGCGCCATGGAGACACGCTGGGAGTGATCGGTAATGGCGATGTATTGGAGTCCACGCTTCTGCGCTGCCGCGATCATTTCTGCGAGCGTGGCCTTTCCATCAGTAGCTCGCGTATGCATGTGCAAATCGCCACGGATGTCGGCAAGTTCGATGAGATTGGGAAGGGAGCTTTCGGCGGCCTGTTTCAACTCGCCGCGCCCTTCTCTTAGTTCTGGAGCGAACAACGGCAGATCCAGGGCGGCGTACACGTCCTCTTCGGTAGCACCGGCAACACATTCCCCGGGTTCAGAATCATTCTGCACTTTAAAAACTCCATACTCATTGATTTTTAAACCTTGCTGTTTTGCCCGCCCCCGCAATTCAATATTGTGCTGTTGGGAACCGGTGAAATACTGAAACGCGGCACCAAAAGATTCTGCCGGTACCACTCGGAGGTCCACGGCCAGGTTATTTTGAAGCCGAATGGACATTTTTGTATCTCCACGAGCGATCGTTTCCTTCAATCCAGGATATTCGGAAAAACGGTCCATGACTTCATCGGCTTGTCGGGACACGACCAGTATGTCCAAATCTCCGACGGTTTCCCGGCCGCGGCGGTAGCTGCCCGCCATTTCCATTTGTGCGATGCTTTTGCAGGTCCGTAGGTGAGTCATCAAGTCCTGAGCAATTTCGTCAGCATGTGCCCACAGGAGACGTTGATTGGCCGCCGCCGCAATTTCAATACCAGCTAGGATGGTTTGTTCTGTTTTGGCGGCAAACCCTTTTAGCTCACGTACCCGGCCCTCGTTACACGCAGCCTGTAACTGGTCAAGGGTTACGATGCCAAGCTCTTGATAGAGCGCAGCGGCTTTCTTGGGACCTAAGCCGGGAATTCGCAAAATGTCCAAGACAGTAGCCGGAATTTCGGTGAGGAGTTTCTCCAATTGTTGAAGTGATCCAGTTTGAATTAACTCACAGCACTTTTCGGCTAAATCTTTACCGATGCCTTGGATTTCTGTCAGCGGGGCGTTCTGTTTGTTAACACGGTCGACAATCGGTTCGGCCAGGTCACGAATGGTACGGGCCCCATTACGGTAGGCCCGTACCCGGAATGGATTGGCTCCTTGAAATTCAAGTAAGTCTGCCATTTGTTGAAAGGCGTCAGCGATTTGGCTGTTTGTCATGGTGATTTAGTGAATCATTGAATGGAATGGACCGATAGCAGAGCGTTGGGATCTGATCGAAACAGGGAAGGCATCTGTTAAAAAATGAGTCATCTTAAACGGACCGAGCCACGACGGTTGATTTTCCAAGAACAGCTACTGATGTAACTCAACGATGTCGCGGTCTTGAACGATGTAATCCTCTTTGACTACGGTACCGTTGTGTATCTGACTGCCCCAAACTCGGGCGAACTTAAAGTCGTTGACAAAATCTTTGTGGACGAGTTCGGCGACCTCCAGTAACGTTGCCCCACGACGGACCGTGAATGGACGTTCAAGATCGGGTTCTTTTTGCCCAGGTAATTTTGAGTAAACGCGGACGATGTCTAATTCTTCGAAAACGGCCTTTCGCAGCGCATCGAGGCCGTCTCCCGTTTCGGCAGACACAATGATCTCGCGAAATTCAAGCGAGCAGAGTTCCTGTAGCAGCTGACGACGAGCTTCGGCACCGGGAACATCGCACTTGTTAGCAATCAGAAAGGTTTGAGTATACGACAGGCCGATGTCGTTTTCGTCCAGGTAGGAGGTGGTTGCCAACCTTGTTTTGGTCGAATTCAGCTTGTCCAAAACTGCTTGACATTGTTCGATTCCGTCGTCGTCACCTAAATCAACCACGAACAATACCAAATCGGCTCCACGAATGAGACCGTGCATGTAAGACTCGAAATAGTCTTTCGTCACAGGTGGTGTATCGATCAACTGGATCATGACGTCTTCCCAAGGCATCATGCCGGGCGCCGGGTTGTGAGTCGTAAAGGGGTAAGGTGCGACCTCTGGAGTGGCACGTGTCAGGCGAGCCAAAAGTTGGCTTTTTCCAGAATTGGGGCCGCCGATGAGAATGACTGTGCCGGCGCCTTGCCGAGGAATCCGAACACCGTGCCCTTTTCGAGAAGGTGTTTTGCTTTCCGATTGAATTTCCTTACGGACTTTGCTGATGCGCTGCTTCAGCTCGGCTTGCAGTTTGTCAGTGCCTTTGTGCTTTGGCAGTTCGCGCAACATCGTCTGCAGACAATTCAACTGTTCGTCTGGCGTTGCGGCTCGGCGAAACTCTTCTTCCGCCTTGAGATATTGCTGAGTCAAATTGGCAGGCATTTTGCCGCAGTGTACGAAATAATAGCAAAATCTGCCATCCCCGGATTGGACGGGACAAGCGGTTTCTAATGAGAACTGCGCGAGTGAGCGTGTGAATCCCCATGCGGCTGAAGTGCAATCGCACAGGCGACGGTATGAGCAGCAGCTGGCTATCGCCTCAAAGCGTGGCCACGTAAAGATACCTGCTGTCGTCTGAAGGACTTATTGGCAGGAGTGTCATTGGATAGAAAACGATCTGGTCATCGTCCGACACTTTGCCAACCTGATTCATTCAATTGTTTCTGCTTGATCGGCAGATTTGCAGTCATTGGAGTTGCTTTTGATGAACTCCATTGAATTGGGATTGCCGTTGCCATGCGACGGTTTGGACGTTGCGCCGTGTGATTGCTTTCCGAATTCAATAAGTTAGGAGCCGAGGTATCGCTGTCCTTTTCCTGGTTGTCCAGGTCTTGGATCGGCTGCGGGTTGGATTCGTTGACGTCCTGATGACCGTTGGAAGAGGGTTGGTACGATGGAGGTGAAATGTTTTGACTCGACGTGTTGGGCGAAAGACTGGGTGGTTGAGATGCTTCGGTCGGCTCTTGAGGAACTGGCTGAAGTTGGGAATCGGACGACCCGGAGGGCTGCCATGTTGGTTCATTGGAATTTGCAGGTGGCGACTGAATTCGAGGTACCACAGGTGTGGATAGGGAAGGAACCGACGGTACCACGACCGTTGTTTGGCCGCATGAGGAACAGCTTGCCGAGGGGCTTTGTACGGTCAATCCCGCCACACCGTTGGAGTCAACAGGCTGACAGACGGTTTGGCAGGTATATCGAACCGGCCGATAGGTTGTATACGGGACACGGTAGGCCTGCCACCGAACTGTCTGGCAAGGTCGCATGCAATAGACAGGACATCCGGTTACCGGATCGACGCTGGTTGACGGCCGGTAATAGGTTACCGGAATTTGTTTCCAACAAGTTCGATAGGCTGTCTCTGCAACGTAGCGATAACAGGTTGTAGGTTTACAGCAGGTTTGATCGCCCACCGGTGGTCGGAGTGAAAGCCACGATGGGTAGGTGAACATGCGGGCGCGACATGCTTGGCGTGCTAACCAGTCTGACAACCACCCCGCCTGGCTTTTTTCAGCAAGACTCCCGATGACCAGCAGCCAGCTGCACACGGCTATCAACAGGAATTTCTTAAAAAACGGCATGTTCGTTTACTCCGCTTTCCCTATCGTAGTTTGTGGCAGGTGGATGTACCGAACTGGGCGAGTTGATTCTCGGCGTTTTTTTCTCGCTTCAATCTGGCGAAAAAAAGACGGTGCACAAAAAAAGGTCTACGTGATTCCAAATCAACTAGCCTGCGCGAGTACCCATCCATAGAGAAGTCTACCCTAAAAAGGTTACTTCACAGTTTTGGATTGGTGAAGGGAAAGACTCGAGAACAACCTTGAATTATCCGTATCGTCAGTCAGTCGTAACGAACAGACAAAAGAGACAAATGGTAGAAAATCTCTCAGACAAGTCGAAGGACTCGTTGTGGTAGAAAGTTCTAGCGAGACAGACGGTAGTTGACATTCAATCGCTGCAATGGTTGCATAACCTGTAGATCCGTTTCGACCCGTTCAAGTTATCTTAATCGTTTCAACCACTTCGTTTTATCGGACGTGACCATCACGCTTTCCACTTCCTGACAAACATGCGGAGCATCGCCCTGACTTGTCTGTATCCGGCAAAGATTGGCTTCCAGGAAAGGGGGAGGCAGCTGGCAGACCAACCAACGATACCGGACGTTCCAACGTCTGCCAGGGCGGTCCCAGTCCATTAGCGAGGGAAGTTTTGGGAGTGATTAAAAAGTCAGGTTCCGTTGATGCCTCCGCTTGGCGAACCGATGTAGCGGGTGGCAACATGTTCACAATCTCAACAGATGGTGAGGTTGCAGTGCAGTTGTTTGTTTGGTGTTCTGAAGGTTTCGAGAGGTTGTCAACGGATGCAACCATCAGGTATTCGCATTTTGTTACCAACTCGGTGCGATTAATCCTCGCCGCATCCATTGGCCAAAGCAAAGCTCTCAGGGCCATGTCGCTGACAAGCGGTTTTGCAGTCGGACCAAAGTTGGAGGATTGCTTGTAGAGTTCATCGGCAAGTTGGAATACCATGGGTGACGAGTCTCGCGATCGCAACAACTGCCAGGCGTCCAGAGATTCGTTCAAAACCTGATAGCTTGCCTCTACAACGTGTGAGCGTGGGCTGGCCAGCGCCTTCACTAAAACGGGCGTGGCCGCATCCCCAAGTTGTCCGATTCTTCGCAGAAGGCTTAAGATTTTTTCATCGGGCACAGTAGCCAGTTGCTTTTGCCAATGCCGCACTGCGAAATCACTGGGCCGCCAAGGAGGTTGTGAAAAGATAACCGCGCCCAGAGCCGTGCCTGAAAACATCAACGCAATAAAAAAAGTGGTGCGCCTACGGTTGCGTGTAAAAATCACCAGCACTTATGTCCTTTGCTAGTTACAATGTCGGGGGACAACGCTGAGCAGCTGGCGAATTTTGTCGGAACGACATGAACGGCACAAGGGCGTTTTCCGGTAACCAACTTTTACAAATGCAAGCTTCGATAGCTGTTACAGCGGTTGTTGTTGCAGCCGTTAAAGTCTTTTTAATTTGACTGGCTTTCTTAGTGCTCAATAGCCGAATGATCAGAACGACTGGTGCGTCTTGACGCGCCAGAGGTGTTCAATGACGTGGGGGGAATATGAACTCGGATTCATCGGGACAACGGATTGCTTATCGGGAGCCCGACAAATGGCACCGAATGATACGACTAGTGGGTTCTTCCCTCACCGATAAGGAACTCGTGGTCTGGAGTCGGCATTTGTGCGTTGCTGGTCTGATGATTTCAGGGGTTCTGCTTTGTCCTTCGATTTTGCTAGCCAATACGCCATGGCAATCAACGAGCAGCCGTACAGCGCGCCATGAGGCCATCAAGGCTGTGCCTGCGAAACAGTTAAGCCAGGAAATAATAGCTAAAATTCGACCCGTTGTTGGAAATCCAAGTCTTTATCGTCGCATACCGACCGCACCCATCGAATGCGACCCTGAGATGCACGAATTTCTGACACGGTATCCCGAAGTGGTTGTCAATATTTGGGATTTAATGGGAATTACAAAAGTTTCAGTCAATCGGACCGGGCCTTATACCTTTCGTGCCTCAGATGGCCAGGGAACGGTTACACATGTCGAGCTTCTTTACAGAACTCCTGAGCTTCAACTCGTTTATGCCGACGGGGTGTACGAAGGTCCGTTGTGCCACCGACCACTTGGTGGACAATGCGTTCTGCTTTTGCGTTCTAAATTCCATACCGGTAAGGATGGTCGGACCATGGTAGTCAATATGTTGGACGTGTTTGTCAGGGTCGACCATGCCGGCGTCGATCTGTTAACCAAGATGTTACAGCCACTGGTAGCCCGAACAGCGGACTTTAATTTTCGGGAATCGGCCAAATTTTTGGGACGAATTTCTCGTGCGGCCAGCGATAATGGCCCCGGTGTCCAGCGACTTGCCACACGACTTACCAAAGTCGAACCACAAGTGAGGGATGAATTTGCAAAAGTTGCCCTCAGGGTTGGCAGTGTGAAAGAGGCCGATCGGACATTGGAAATGGCTCGCCAGGAAACTTTCGTTGGCAACAGCAATGTAAAACAGCCCGACAACGAAGGTCCAGGTCAGCCAACGCTACGCGGAACCAATCCAGGTGGAAAAGCGATGTCGATACGACGTTAAAAGTGGTGACCCGATTAAAAAAGTGAACATGCGTATATTAAATCAAATCCTTCAAGACCCATTGGCAGGAGTTTAGCGGTGGGAACGATCGTTTTGGTTCTGACAGGCATAGAATCGTTAGTTGTTTGTTTGAAAGTACTTAGGTTCATTTAACAAGTAAGGAGGACCTGAGTTCGTTATAAGTTGTTTTTATATAAAAAGTTAAGTGTGTTATGTTGGATACTGATCGAGTACTCAAATCGCTCTTTCTAAACAAACTGCCTTGACACTAATGCTTGTGGCATCTACACTTGGGTCGTTGTTGGGACTTTTTTTGCGTTTCCTTTCCGCTCCGACGACAGTTTCCTATGGGAGTCGATTCGTGACCAAGAAAGAAATCGTCAAGACAATTTCCGAGGAAATTGGACTTACTCAGCTTAAGACCAAGGAGATCGTCCAGCGTACCTTTGATGCAATCGTGAAAACGCTTGTCGAAGAGACCAAGCGGCGTTTGGAAAAAGGGAGCGGAGACGGCACATTGGGTCGCATTGAATTGAGAAATTTTGGCGTCTTTGAGGTCAAAAAACGAGCGGCACGTAAGGCACGTAATCCCCGTACGGGAGAGCGGGTTGATGTGGAAGAGAAATTCGTCGTAACCTTCAAGCCTGGTAAGGAGATGGAGGAACGGATTCGCCAGCTCAGTTCGACCCCTGACGAGAATTCGGGCCAGGACTTTTCGGGCTCCGGAAATAGTGCCATGTCGGATACCTCCTCGGCGAACGATTCTGCCGGAGGGAGAACCGACTATAACTACGGAAATTCTTGAGACGATCGACAGCCATTGGTCGTGTCAGCAGATCAAGGATCTGGTCACGAATTGGCTTCAATTGCTTGGGTATAAAATATAGACATAATTGCCGCGAATTGGCGTTCATGGAGGAACCTGCCGTGTGCAAATGGATTTCGTCACTGTTGCTTTGCTGCACGATAGCTGTCAATGTCGGGTGTCTGCTTCCGGCCTATTCAGCTGATCCCATCCGTAGAACTCGTCAGTTGTTATACACATCTGAGGATCTTCGTCTGTTGCTTGACGATTGGGAGCGGATTTGGATGCTGGATCAACCCAGTCATTTAACGCCTTACCGTACTCATGGTGGGATCATTTGACGTTGTCGGCAGGTATTCAGTCGATGGCTTGTGGTCCACGGATTCCATATCGGGATGAACTTGTTGAGAGTCGGCCGCAAAGCGGTCCTCATGTGAGTTGGCGGCATTTCGATGCCGGAAGCCTTACGCTCTGACGGGTCGTGACACCCGTGTTTCGGCGTCTAGACAATTGAGGATCTGGTTCGATTCACTACAGAACGTCAACCACGGCCTACGGTCCAGGTTCGCATTACGTTACAATGATTTCGATATTTTCCACCGCACAAGTTCTGGATTTTCGAAAGAGTCGCGATGGATCTGGCAGTTCAATTGGGCCGACTTCATCTGAAGTGTCCAATCATGGTCGCATCAGGCACGTTTGGCTATGCGCGCGAAATGGCCAGTATTGTCGATTTGAGTTCCCTGGGAGCCATTCTTCCCAAGACGATTACGCTGGCACCTCGGCTGGGGAATACACCTTGGCGAACTGTCGAAACGGCGG
>Ga0310125_10001778_pt1 | contig 11020 bp, 9 predicted proteins | sample CB11b_Tmax_Bot8__FD_203508 | JGI IMG/M metagenome (GOLD analysis project Ga0310125, IMG submission 203508) | Marine microbial communities from Western Arctic Ocean, Canada - CB11b_Tmax_Bot8 | ecosystem: Environmental > Aquatic > Marine > Oceanic | place: Canada: Western Arctic Ocean | collected... | reverse complement strand
ATGTAGGGGGCCGTCAAAGAAACTCTGACATCGGTTAGGTAGGCCGACCGCAACGCGAACTTGCTGGGTCAGGTTTGAAACCTGCCCCTACGTGGCGCCATGGTGCTGGTAGTCCAAAGCACACAGACCCGAGTCGGCCTCCCGCTATGAAAGGGCGTGCTGCGGGGTCTTGCGGTGTCGGAACAGCCACGCGGCGGCGCGGGCGCGCCAGGCCCCAGCCCTCAGATCAGAGGATACCCTTGTGGCGTCGGGTCGGTGAAGTCGGCAGAGCAGGCCGAACTCGTCGGCCTGCTCTGCCGTGTCATGGACCACGTATTCGATTATGCGGTCTACGAAGCCCCACCGTTGCCGTTTCGAGAGGCCATAAGCGTCCAAGATAGCTCTAAGCTGACGGGCGCGGTCCGCAAGGGGTGGCAGGCCTTCCCGCTCGGCAACGTCGTCGGCATGCAGCTTGGCGTTGAGCCAGCAGGCCTGGGCGAGCTCGACCACGGGATCTACCGGGCCGGCGGTCTCCCAGTCGATCAGGGCCACCGGGAGTCCGTTCCGTGCCACGATGTTCCAGGCGGCCAGGTCGCAGTGGCCGATGACCCGGTCGGGGCCGCCGAGAGGTCGGCCGAACCAGGGCGGCCATATGGCGGCGGGAGGCGGGCGGTAGGATGCCGTGGGCTCGTGCAGCCCTCGCAACAGATCCTCGACCCCGGCTGCGCCCTCGAGGGTCAATGGCCCGGGGTGTGTGAACTCGCCCTCGATGTAGCTGAGCGTCTCCCGGCCATCCGGGGCGAACCCCGAACCCACCATTCGCGGAGACCCGGCGAAGCCCCACGTCCTCGAGATGGCGCAGCAACGAGTGCACGGTAGGGGTCCACGGACCCGCGGGCCGAAGGACGACGTCCCCCGCCGCTGTACGCCAGTGCTTCCCGCGCCTTTCGGCCGCAGCACGATCTCCTTGTCGTTATCGGTCATGCTGAAATCTCCCGCGGGCGGACTGTACGGCGCTACCCGAGACCTGACGCGCCGGCCAGCCGGCCGAAGACGGCGCCGTGCATCAGGCCGGCAGCGCGCAGGCTGCTTGTGGTAGAAGATGCCGCCGACTATCTCTCCGGCGGCGAACAGCCCGGGAATCGGCCGATTGTAGCCGTCGACGACGCGGGCCTGGCGATCGATCTTCAGGTCGCCGTAGGTGTACGTGATCCCGCCGGTGACCTCGTAAGCGACGAAGGGCGGCGCATCGAGCCTGATCGCCCAGTTGCTCTTAGGCGGCTCCAACTCGGCGGTCTACAGGCCGTCCAGCTCCCTGGGACGGTATTCACCGTCGTGGGAGACGGCGTTGAACGACTCGACGGTGGCCGTCAGCGTACCGGCATCCAGACCCAGCGCCTTGGCCAGGTCAACGACACTGTCCGCTCTCACTGCCTTCGACGAACCGTACCTGTCCTCCAGCAGTGCGGCCCCCTTCGCGTCGAACAACTGGTAGGCCACTCCTTCCGGCTGTCGGGCGATCAGGTGGGCGACCTTCACGAAGGCCTGCTCGGCGAATCCCTCGCTCTCGTCGGCGAAGCGTCGTCCGTCTCGGTTGACCGTTATCCCCACCGGGTACGACCGTCGCGGCATGCTGTCGGTTACCGCCGGGTCGCCGGTGGCCGGAGCCGCCACGTCGATGGGCGTGCCGTGGCACCCGTCCCACTGGCCGTAGGGCGCCACCCCGACGTCCATGGCGGCCCGGTGCCCGTCTCCCGTGTTGTGCTCCGACCCGCGCACTCGGGCGCCGCCCCAGCCTGGGCCCAGATGCTCCGCCCGCATCTCCGCGTTGGCCTCGAAGCCGCCACACGCCAGCACGACGTCGAAGTCTGCGCCCACACCACCGGTCATGGATAGTTCCCCGTCGGTTCAGCCCGATCTGCCAACCATCAAGCCTCGTCATTCACGCGGGCCCGCCGTCTAACGCGAACCGAAAAACTATACACCGTCCGGTCGTTGCGGTATCCTTTGCCGCCGGATATGGTACGGTAACCCGCCCGATACAGCGTCGGCCGGCGCTCATCACCTACCGCATCGGAGATTCCAAGAGGGGTTGTCAATGTCCGTAGTCACACGCACCGCGATAGCTACCGGCCGGTTGCTCGAGAGGTTCCAGGTCAACCGGTTCACCTCCGCCGCGGTTTCGGACGGCCGGCGAGAGCAACAGGTAGAGGCCGCCTTTCGATACTTCAAGTGGAAGAAGCTGCTGAACCTCTGGCGCGTCGAATGGCAGCTCCGCAACGGCAAGACCCACGTCACGGGGTACCCGTACGAATGGGAGATCGACACCACCAACATCTGCCAGCTCAAGTGTCCGCTCTGTCATACGGGCCTCGGCACCATAGACCGCAACAAGGGCGTGATGCACTTCGACACCTACAAGAAGGTGGTCGATGAGATGAAGGACTATTGCATCTGGCTCACGCTCTATAGCTGGGGCGAGCCGTTCTTGAACAAGCGGATCGACGAGTTCATCGCGTATGCTCACGAGGCGGAGATCGCGACGACCATCAGCACGAACCTCAACAAGCCCCTCACGAGGGAGATGGCGGAGAAGATCGTTCGGTCGGGCCTCGACACGATGATCGTCTCAATCGACGGCGTTACCCAGGAGGTGTACGAGAAGTACAGGGTAGCCGGCCATCTCGACAAGGTCCTGGTCAACCTGCAGCTCCTGATCGACACCAAGCGAGAGCTGCGCTCCAAGACGCCCTACATCGAGTGGCAGTTCATCGTCATGAGGCAGAACCAGCACCAGATCCCGGAGGCCAGGGCGATGTCCGAGAAGATGGGCGTCGACGGCATCCTGTTCAAGAAAGTCGACTTCCCGCTGGGAGAGCAGGAGACCGACACGGCCCAGAAGTGGATGCCAACGGGCATCGAGGAGTACCTCCGGGAGCACCCTTTCGAGCGTCCGTTCCGCGAGGAGGAGGGCGAGCGGTGCTGGCGCCTGTGGCGCAGCACAGTGGTCAACTGGGACGGCGGCACCGCGCCATGCTGCTACCTGACCAACGCGGAGGACGACTTCGGCAACGTCTCCAACCAGTCGTTCATGTCCGTCTGGAACGGTGAAGACTACAAGTCCGCCAGACAGCTCTTCAACATAGACGATGAACCCGCCAAACGCGTCGGGTGTGTCACGTGCCCCGTGTATACCGGCAGCGAGGCCGCCAAGGCACGAGGCCACCACACGCCGCGGATCGTCCTCGAGCCCGTCTACACATCGAGCACGTCTGCCTCCAAGGAAGTGTGATGCGGGAGAGCGTCGCCCGCAGCCAATCGCAGTGGGCGCGTAGCAGCTCAGCCAACCTACACTGACTTCCAGAATGACTCGACACCCAGGCCCTGGAGACCAACCTCGTCATACCTACCAGACCGGCCATATTTCTTGACGACGGCGGGGTGATGAACGACAACACCCGCCGCGGCGAGCAGTGGCAAAAACACGTCGCAGACTACCTGTCGCCACGACTTGGCGGTGACCATGCGAAATGGAGAGAGGCCAACATAGCCGTGGCGTTGTGGGACCGGGACGGCTTCGCCCGTCCGGGCGGTGCGTACGTTGGTGCCCGAGACGGCTACATAGGTGACTGGCTGACCGGCATGTGCCGGCGAGTCGGTGTCGACGCACCGGAATGGCCCGCCTCGGTAGCCTTGGCGCGCGAGGCCACCGCCTACGTGACCAGAAGGGTGCGAGCGTCCTTCCCCGGTGCAATCGAGTCGATCCGCCACCTGAGTGCCCACGGGTATCGACTCTTCACCGCCTCGGGAGAGTACAGCGAAGAGCTGGACCGCTACCTGCGAGGCATGGGCGTCCGCGGCTTGTTTAGCCGGCTGTACGGGCCCAATCTGGTAGAGACACCCGTCGAGACACCCAAGGAAGGCCCGTTCTTCTACAGCCGCCTATTCGACGACGACGGCGTGGCGCCGGAAAACGCGCTGGTAGTCGACGATTCGCCCGATGCAGTCCAGCGGGCGATCGAAGCCGGGGCGACAGCGGTGCTCGTCACCGGGCCCGCCAGCGGGTCGGACGGCGCCACCGCCGTTATCGACCGCCTGGCCAAGCTGCCGCGGGCCATCGCTGACATAGACTTCACCTAGGAGGCCGACATGCGCGAGGTAGCGATAGTCTCCCCGGTCAGGACGCCGGTCGGCAAGTTCGGCGGCGGTCTGCGTGATGTCCCCGCCGACGAGCTCGGAGCCCTGGTAATCCGAGAGCTTCTGGCGCGCACGGGCCTGGACCCCGAGCGGGTCGACGACGTGGTCCTGGGCCAAAGCTACCCCAACGGCGAGCAGCCGGCCATCGGCCGCATCTGCTCGCTCAAGGCGGGCCTGCCCATCGAGGTCCCTGGATACCAGGTCGACCGGCGCTGCGCGTCCGGCCTGCAGGCGATACTCAACGCGGCCATGCTCGTTCAGACCGACAACGCCGACGCGGTCATCGCCGGCGGCGTCGAAAGCATGAGCGGCGTCGAGTACTACACGACCGGCGCCAGATGGGGCGGCCGGCTCGGCTCGATGGAGCTGCACGACCGGCTGACGCGGGCCCGGGAGCGCAGCTCGCCCGACGAGCGCTTCGGCCACATCTCCGGAATGCTAGAGACCGCCGAGAACCTGGCCACGAAGTACGAGATCTCCCGGGAAGAACAGGACGAGTACGCCCTGGCCAGCCACCGCAAGTCGGTCGCCGCCCAGGACGAGGGCAGGTTCGCCGAGGAGATCGTCCCGGTGCCGGTCCCTCAGCGCCGGGGCGACCCGGTCATGTTCGATGCCGACGAGGGTCCCCGCAGGGATACCTCCCTGGATCGTCTGGCCCGCCTGCGGCCCGTGCTGAAAGACGGGACCGTAACCGCGGGCAATGCCAGCAGCCAGAACGACGCGGCGGCCGTCTGCCTGGTGGTCGCGTCCGACAAGCTGGACGAGCTGGGCCTGGAGCCTATGGCGTATCTCCGCGGGTGGGCCGCCGTCGGCGTGCATCCCGCCTACATGGGCATCGGACCGGTACCGGCCGTCAAGAAGCTCTTCAGCAAGACCGGCCTGACCTGGGACGACATTGACCTGATCGAGCTGAACGAGGCATTCGCGGCGCAGGTGCTGTCGGTGCTGCGGGAGTGGGACCTTCCCAACCTCGACCACCTGAACGTCAACGGGTCGGGGGTCTCGCTGGGCCATCCCATCGCGGCCACCGGAGCACGTGTGCTCGCGACGATGCTTTACGAGGCGCGACGCCGCAAGACGAAGCTTGCCCTGGAGACGATGTGTGTCGGAGGCGGCCAGGGCGTAGCCGCAGCCTTCGAGCTTGCAGCCTAGCAGCTCCGTTCCGACCTCGTTGACGACCTACTAGGACGCTGCTACACTCGCCCTGGATCCTCATCAGGGCGGGGCGAACACGATGGGCAAGGTCGATCTTCACTTTCAGCCGACGGTGCCGGTCTTCGACGGGAATATGAACCTCGGACGGCCTCATGACCGCCGGGTCACAGTGCACACTGCCGAGGGGACACTGGAGGCGATGAAGAAGGCCGGCGTGGGCCGAGCGCTGGTCCATCACCCGCACGCCGCCTTCCGCGATTCCCACGACGGCAACGGATGGCTCATGGAACTGATCGAGGGCGAGCCGGCCTTCGTCCCCCAGTTCGTCTGCAACCCGAGTTTCGACAACCTTGACGAGTTCGCAGCCGAGGTCAAGGAGTACGGTGTGCGCTCCGTACGGCTGGTGCCGACTTACCACATGTACCCGTTCCGGGACTGGGTCCTGGGCAAATGGCTCGAGTGGTTCGAGGACGAGGACCTTCCGGTCTGGATCCAGGTCGATGCAGACGCCGCCAACTCGGTCCCTTTCGACCCCAGCGCGGTCCACGACACCATCAAAGATCACCCGAACCTCAGGTTCATCCTGAGCGAGTTCAACTACCAGATCGCTCTGTGGGTGTACCCGTTTCTGCGGAGCCTGCCCAACGTCTACGCCGAGTGCTCGAAGTTCATAAGCACAAACTGGGTGCCGGAGCTGATCGAGGTCTCGTCGGTGGACCGGGTGCTCTACGGGTCGGGTTTCCCGACAGGGCCGCTGGCACCCCAGCTCTACACCATCCACCGGTCCGGCCTGAGCGACGAACACCTGAGAGCGGTCTGCAGTGGCAACCTGGAACGGCTGCTTAACGGGGCCTAGACCCGGGCGAGGAGACGAAAGTGGCGGACATAGACACACCAATCATCGACTTCCATTGCCATTCAGGCCGATGGGGCCGGCCCAACCACGACGACGACATTGACCGGTACCTACACACGATGGACGCCGCCGGGGTCGACAAGAGCATGCTGAACTGCATCTGGTTTGGCGACGCCCGCCGCTGCAACGACGTGGTGCAGTCGTTCGTGTCGCGGCATCCCGACCGGTTCATCCCGGTCGCCTTCGTCACGCCCCACTACCCCGACGAGGCGATGGAGGAGCTGGACCGGTGTTTCGGTGAGCTGGGTACGAAGTTCCTGAAGATCTACCCGAACTACTTCGGGAACAACACCGACAACTATCCGCCGGAGCAGTTCTTCCCCATCTTCGAGTGGTGCGACGAGCGCGGCATCGCGGTGATGAGCCACGCCTACGGTCCATACAACGTGCTGCGCCAGGATTTTCATATCGGGCTGTCGGCCCCACGGGACAACCCGAACTACGTCAACCTGCTGGACCGCTTCCCCAACGTCAAGTGGGTGATCGCCCACAAGGGCGGGGGGCCTGGTCAGATCCCGGACGCCAGCCTGGAGGCGTGCAGGGACTTACCCAACGTCTGGCTGGAGACTGCCGGGTCCTCGGCGGCGGGCGCATTCGAGTACGTGGTCGACACGGTAGGCGACGACAGGGTCATATACGGCTCCGACGTTTCTCTGTTCGATCAGCGCTACGAGGTCGCCCGCGTCGCCACGTCGGATATCCCCGACGAGTCGAAGAAGAAGATCCTGGGCCTCAACGCGATCAAGCTCCTGGACCTCGAGGTCTGACGCGAGGCCGGACCGCTCAGCCTATCCCGACCTCGCGGAGAAACTCCCGAGTACGGATGGCGATGGGCAAAGGCTTGTCGGGAAATCCAGGGGTCATGTCCTGCTCGACGATGGCCCACCCGTCGAAGTCTATGTCTCGCAGTACGTCGCGGAAGGCTTCGAAGTCAACCGCGCCGTGCGTCGATCGCTATTGTTCTCCATGGCCGAGCCTCCTTCCGACTGTCGAGAGACCCGCCCGCTACCGCCGCGAGGCGTAGTGCAGCGCGGAACACAACCCAGAGCCACATCAGCCGGTAAGCCTTGGTGAGCTTGATCGCGGTCAATCTCTCCCCTTGCCATGGCCGTTCTGCCTGCCCCGACAGAATACAAGCTGACACTACGGTTACAGGTAGCCCATCCCATCGAGAACCCCTGTGAGCCGTGCGATACCCTCGGCGATCTCGTCCTCGGTGTTGTAGCTGAAACAGAGTCGCGCCCTGTTGTGGCCCGGATCGTCGCCGGTGGCAAACCTGGGTCCGAGGTCGTAGGTGACGCCGGCCTCCTCGGCGGGCCCGGCGGCCTTCACCAGATCGACGTGGCCGGGCATGGTCAGCCACGTGTAGAGCCCGCCCTCGGGACGGCTCCAGGTGGCGACGCCGCCCAGGTTCTCCCCAAGCGCGGCGAACATCGCATCGCGCCTCGACCTGAGCACCCGGTTCAGCCCGGCCAGGTGGTCGTCGAGCCGAGTGGTGGCAAAGCGGTGTACGGCCAGCGCGCCGAACTGTGTAACGCCGCGGGAGCCCTTGATCGGCATGACCGTCTCCAGCAGCTCGCGGGACGCGACCAGATACCCGATGCGCATACCGGGAACGACGACCTTGCTGAAACTGCCGGTATGGATGGCCAGGCCGGAGCCGTCCAGCGACGAGACGGCCGGGATGTGCTGGCCCTCGAACCTGAACTCGGCGATGCCGTCGTCTTCCACGATGGGTACGCCGTGCCGGGCAGCGACCTCGACGATCTCCCGCCTGCGCTCGATGGGCATCGTCCAGGCCTGAGGGTTCTGGAACGTCGGAATGAGGTAGAGGAGCTTGGGGCGCCTACCTTCCGAGATGGCGTCCCTGATGGTCTCATCCAGCGCGTCGGGCAGCATTCCATCTGCGTCGCTGACGACTCCGCGGACGTCGGACTGGAATCGCCGCAACGACCACAGCGTGCCTCCGTAGACGAAGTGGTCGACGATGACCACGTCGCCGGGGTCGATTAGCGCCTCGGCGACGAAGTGGATCGCCTGCCCCGAGCCCTCGGTCAGCAGGACGTCGTCGGGGGAGACGGCCAGCCCGCGTCTGCGGCCCAGGAAGTCGGCGACGTACTCCCGCAGCGGCGGGTAGCCCTGGGTGTCCGGGTACACCGTGGGCGTGCCGTCGACCTCCGCCAGGACCTCGCCCATGGCGGCGTGGGCCTCCATGACGGGCAGGCTCCCAGGGTCGGGGTACGACATCGTGAACGGGAACCTGGGCTCCTTGGCCTTCGCACCGGGCAGAGGGGTAGGCTCCGGAGCCGTCCTGGCCCTCAACCCGGCAAAGCTGAACTTCGTTGGACCGGTCGTCTCTGTGTTGATCGCGTCACCCCTGAAGCCGTATGCTATGTCATCTCGCTGACCCAATTGTAGGCCACATGCCGCGGCATCACATCGGCACCTGGCCGGGACCGTGCTCCGGTACGTCAAACGCCTTGATCTCGACACGCTCGCCGTCGACGACCGTCAGCCTTTTGCCGATCTCAGCCATGCCGTGATGCAATCACTGGACAGTCGGCTCAACCTGACCGAATTGAGACTGAATGTGGTGGATGTTCCCAGCATGTCCGGCTGGGGTCTGGCTGCACTCGTAGCGGTAATGCTCGTGGTTATGGCCATAGCCCTAGGGCTGACTTCAGGCAGTAGACCGGCCGCTAGGCCGTAACACCCAGACTATATTGTCCCCAGAGGCAAGGTTATGCTTTCAGTGGTTAGACATAAAACTGTAATCATACTGGCATGCATTCTGGTTGGGCTGGTTCTAATTACCTGCGGTGGTGGACCCTCTGAACCTCCTGCAGCGACTGCCCTGAACATCGCCGCCACAGTTGAGGTTAGGGTTGCCGAAGAACGTGACAAAAAGGCTGGGTATACTGTAACAGCCATAGTTGAGGCTACAGTACAAGCGATACTTCTATTACCCGATCAGGGCCGCATAGCGTTCAGTTCCTACCGCGATGGCAATTCTGATATCTACGTGATGAACGCCGACGGGTCAGACCAAACCAACCTCACCGACAACGCCGGCTGGGAAGTGGACCCATCCTGGTCACCCGACGGTAGCCACATAGCGTTCAGTTCCTACCGCGATGGCAATTCTGATATCTACGTGATGAGCGCCGACGGGTCAGACCAAACCAACCTCACCGACAGCGCCGGCTGGGAAGTGGACCCATCCTGGTCACCCGACGGTAGCCGCATAGCGTTCAGTTCCGACCGCGATGGCGATTATGAGATATACGTGATGAACGCCGACGGGTCAGACCAAACCAACCTCACCGACAGCGCCGGCTGGGAAGCGGACCCATCCTGGTCACCCGACAGTAGCCGCATAGTGTTCCATTCCAGCCGCGATGGCGATTTTGAGATATACGTGATGAACGCTGACGGATCAGACCAAACCAACCTCACCAACAACGACCTCGGGGATTGGGAATCATCCTGGTCACCCGACGGTAGCCGCATAGCGTTCAGTTCCTACCGCGATGGCAATTTAGAGATATACGTGATGAACACCGACGGGTCAGATCAAACCAACCTCACCAACAACGACGCCGCGGATTGGGACCCATCCTGGTCACCCGACGGTAGCCGCATAGCGTTCAGTTCCGAACGCGATGGCAATTCTGAGATATACGTGATGAACGCTGACGGCTCAGACCAAACCAGATTCACCAACAACGACAGATGGGAAGGGACTCCATCCTGGTCACCCATTGGGGTGGCCTATGGCCAGTAAGGCAGACCGAGACTTCGCTAAGGCCAAGGAACTCGGATACGACCTCTAGCCTATACTGCTCCCCCTTCGAACTGTGCCCACGGCTCAGCTAGAGTAGCCGCACGAGTTGGCCGTCGAGAACGCCAAGGCTCACAGCAGAGCCCATTTCCGTAGGCAGACATGACAACCAAGCTCACAGCTAAGCAGGCCCGGTTCAAGCTCTAGGCCACCCTCGACGGCTTGGTTTCTGAAAAGGGCCGTCTTGTGTACATAGTTAACTGAAGAGAGGTGAGGTCCGCAAGGTGAGGATAGGGGGCAGATTGTCTTGTCCTGAGTCCATCAAGGCGACATTTGTTGGGATGGCCGTCCTGGCCAGTACGATTGTTGCGTGTTCGAGCGGCGACGACGAGATGAACGGGCAAGCTGACGTGCCGGCCTCCGCTGGCATCGAGTCCGCAGCGGACACCACGGCACGCGCTGGGGACGAAGCCACCAGTGGGTCTGCGGAAGAATACACGCTGGCCCAGCAGTTCGAGTTGAGCATCAACGTGACCAGCTCCAAATTCAACGAGAAGAGGCGCATCCCGAGAAAGTACAGCTGCACGGAGGAGGACATATCGCCCCCAATAAGCTGGTCCGACGTCCCGGAGGGCACGGTGTCCATGGGGCTGGTGGTCGACAGCGACCAGTTCCCCGGCCCGCCGTGGGCGCACTGGGTATTGTGGGGCATCCCACCCGATGCCAGGGGGCTTCCGGAGGCCGTCCCCAACACGGCGGAGGCGCCGTCCATCGGCCCCAAGGCGAGGCAGGGGACCAACAATGAGGACAAGGTCGGATGGTCGGGACCCTGCCCCCCACCGGTCCGTCTACAGTCGGCAGGCTGGAAGGCGCTGACCCCCCCTGTCAAGCAGTACCTGTTCAGGCTTTACGCACTGGACACCGACATCGAGCTGGGCGCCGATGCCACGAAGGAAGACCTGCTGCGGGCCATGGACGGCCACGTTCTGGCC
>Ga0310125_10001777_pt1 | contig 11025 bp, 7 predicted proteins | sample CB11b_Tmax_Bot8__FD_203508 | JGI IMG/M metagenome (GOLD analysis project Ga0310125, IMG submission 203508) | Marine microbial communities from Western Arctic Ocean, Canada - CB11b_Tmax_Bot8 | ecosystem: Environmental > Aquatic > Marine > Oceanic | place: Canada: Western Arctic Ocean | collected... | reverse complement strand
CAGGAAACAGACCGAGGCGATCGCCCCCAGCAAAGCGACGGCAAAGGCTGTGCTCACCCAATCCGTCATACCGATGACGTAGATGAAGGTGAGTGAATCGAGGGCGTTCCAGAAGATCTCCGCGCCTCAAAGAAGCGGGGCGCCGGGAAGACGGCTGCTGCGCCCATGGTGGTCCCGAACATGGCCAGCGAGATGGCCATAAAGGCGAAGTGATGCCACATGGTGACGCTGAAGAGACGGGTCAACAGGATCTCTTACATCAGTGTCGCCAGCGAGATCAGGAAGAGGCCGACATAGATCTCCCTTCTTGTCGTCATCTTGCCCCCGTCACTCGTCCCCGCCGGGGGCAACGGCAAGGTGCGTCAGCCATGGCGGTTGGGTCGACCACTGAATGACCGGGCTTCATCATCGCCCTGACGGCCCTATATTGGGCCCCAGCCGTGAATCCGACACTGGAGATGCACCGTTTGCCCACTGAGGACAACCCCGGCAATGTCCAGGATCGACTGACGCAGCAGATCGACTTTCTCGTGCAGATGGATGCTCTGAAGCAGGTCTTTCGGCAGAGCCTTCTGATCGCCGACCGACGTCTCGAAAATGACGCCGAGCATTCCTGGCATCTGGCGCTGATGGCGATCATCCTGCGTGAGCACGCGAAAGAGGATATTGATATCACCAGGGTTCTCTCCATGCATCTGATCCACGATCTCGTCGAGATCGACGCGGGCGACACCTTTGCCTATGACGAGGCGGCGCATGCCGACAAGGAGGCGCGCGAGCGGGCGGCGGCGAAGCGGATCTTCGCCCTGCTGCCGGCGGACCAGGAGCGGTGGATCAACGCCTTGTGGGAGGAATTCGAAGAGCGTGTGACGATCGAGGCGCGGTATGCGGCGGCCCTCGATCGTCTGCAACCCCTGTTGCTCAATTATCACACGGACGGAGCGGCATGGGTGAAACATGGCGTGCGCCACGATCAGGTGGTGGCACGCAACGAGCATATCGATGAAGGTGCACCCGCGTTGTGGGAATACGCCCGGCGGCTGATTGACGACGCGCTGGAAGAGGGCAAGCTGACGTCATGAAAGTGACTGAAATCGAAGTCAGACGGGTGCAACTGGGCTACATAGATCGCGGCGCCTACGAACTGAGTCACTACCACGATCTGGCGGCACGGACCATCTACATCGCTCACACCGATACAGGGCTCACAGGATTTGGGGAGAGCGAGAGCACCGAGTCAGAGGAGGTGATGGATCGATACGTGGGATCCAACCCCTTCGACTGGATGGGGGATGAGACCTCCCTGGGTCTGGGAACCGCCATGTACGATCTGATGGGGAAGGCGGCAGACGTGCCCGTGTACAAACTCTTCGGACAGAAGTATCGGTCCTGGGTGCCGGTCTCCAGCTGGACGGTGAGCACCACCCCGGAGCGCATGGCTGCTGCCGTGGCCGATTACGCAGCACAGGGGTACACCTGGATGAAGTTTCACCTGTCACCCTTCGACAATGTCCTCGATCAGACCGAGGGGATGCAACAGGTCGCACCCGAGGGCTTCCGTCTGCACTACGACTTCACCATGCACGGCACGGAAGATCATATGCCGGATCTGCTGCAGAAGTTGTCGGAGTTTCCGATTGCGGGTTGTTTCGAGGATCCCCTGCCGGGAGAGGATATCGAGGGCTACCGTGAGCTGCGCCTGCGCACATCACTTCCCATCGTGCTGCACCATTTCCCGACGCAGGCAACCTATGAAGTTTTCCGCCATCCGGCGGATGCCTACATGCTGGGTCACGCCCATATCGGTGATGCGGCGCGTCGGGCAGGTCTGTTCGCTGCCGCCGGGGCGCCTTTCATGCTACAGAACACGGGCAGCGACATCACCCGGGCGATGACGGTGCACATGATGGCCGCCTTCCCGACCGGGAACTTCCACTTTGTCTCTGGGACGGAGATCATGGCGGAGCGTTTCGTGACGCAGCCTCTCGATCCGATAAATGGCCTCATCCGTGTCTCCGAGACCCCTGGCCTCGGTGTCGATCTCGATCTCGACAAAGTGCGGTCGCTGGAGTCGGCGCCGGCCATCAAAAAACCTCGTTTCATCATTCGCACGCGGTATCGCAATGGGACGCTGTTGCAGACCAGGCCGGATCCGGCGAATCCACACTTCATGGTTCGCCCGGACTGGAGCCGTGAGCTCATGCCGATGAGTTATGCCGCACCACTGGCAAGCGACTATTGGGATGACGATGGCTCCGAGGCCTTTGCCGCCACCTATCTGCGGATCGAGGAGGAGGGGGCCCTGATCGAGGCCGCGGATGCTGCGCCTAGCTGACGGCTTTGTCTTTGGTCTGCTCCTGCTGTTCGGTCTGGGCTGCCAATCGCCGGCGAATCGAGACGCCGCTGACTCCGTGCTACGCCTGTGGAAGGCCTCGCATGGAGAGACGGCACAGGACTTCGAGCATGTGCTGGCGCCGTTTTTTTCTCAGCGGCCTGCGCTGCGCCTGGAGGCGGTCGTGCACCCGTGGCAGGGCTGGGACGAACGTTACGCTACCGCCTACACGGGCGGCATGCCACCTGATATCGCCTACATGCCAGACGAGTTCTGGCCACGCTTTGCCGCCGCTGGCAAACTCGCCGCTCTCGACGAAATGTTCCCCGAAGAGGTCGAGGCGATGTCGCGGGAGTACCCGGATAATCTGTGGCAACTCGGCTCGATGGATGGCCATCAATACGGCATTCCCTTCGTCTATGTCTCCTGGCACCTCTATTACAATCCAGAGTTGTTCGATCGCGCCGGTCTCGCGTACCCACCGGCGACACCGGATGCGGCCGATTTCGACGCATGGACGTGGGACCGCTTCCGTGAAGTCGGACTGGCCCTGAGTCAGGATCATGATGGCGACGGGGTGTTGGATCAGTGGGGTCTGGCGTGGTCGACCCTCGATGTGAACCCGAATGCCATCTATCCCTTTCTCTGGCAGGGTGGCGCCGATCTGCTGGACGCCAGTCGAAAACGAAATGGTTTTGCCGAGCGTGGTGCCGTCGGTTTTCGCTTCATGCGAGAACTCGCCCGTGATGGCATCGTGCCCGAAGGCGGCCTGCACCCCGGACCCTTCGAGTTGTTTTACGATGGCCGTGCGGGCATGATGATCGCGCCGGAGTCGGCGATCCACATTCTCAAGCGGGATTTTCCCGACCTGCCATTCGGCGCCGGCATCGTGCCTCGTGGCCCGGCGATTGACTTCTATGAGGGACGGGGTGCATTCGGCAATAGTGGGTTCTGGGTCCTGTCCAAGGATTCACCAAGACCGCGAGAAGCCTTCGACCTTCTACGTTTTATCACCTCACCCGACCCGTCGGCCTACATGATGGATGTGGTGCAACTGTTCGGCGCGCGCAAAGATTGGCAGGCGCCGACGGACGATCCCCGGTTGGAGACCTTCATCCGGGGCCAGCGTTATCTCGTACCGTATCCGCTGCACCCTCGTCTACGGCTCGTGCACACGATCATCCAGGCCGAGGTGCAGGGGATGCTCCTCGACCGCAAGACACCGGAACAGGCCGTCGCCGCCGCCGCCTCGGCGGTGGATGCCCTCGTGGCCTTGCGTTGACGATGACGACTGCGCCCAAGCCTCAGCGCCATTCAGGGCCAGGCCATTCGGCGGAGGGCAGCGATCGCAGTGCCTACGCCTTCCTGGCGCCGTATCTGGTTCTCTACTGCGTGTTCATGCTGGCCCCCGTCCTCTGGGCCTTCGGTCTGTCCTTACAGACAGGCGGGCTGCTGGAGGGCACAAGTTATATCGGGCTAGCCAACTACTCAGAAGTCTGGTCGAATCCGTTCTTCAACAATGCCCTGCGCAATACGGCTCTGTACGCCATCATCGCCGTACCCGCGGCGATGGGGTTGTCTCTGGCGACGGCGTTGCTCGTTCACCCCTTGGCAAGATGGTGGAAGAGTTTCATCCGCGTCTCCCTGTTCCTGCCGCTGATCAGTTCCGCTGTCGCGCTGGCCATCATCTGGCGTGCGTTGTTGCTCCCGGGACAGACGGGGCCACTGAACTGGATCCTCGGAAATTTCGGCCTGCCACCGCAGAACTGGCTGGGGCACCCCGATTGGGTGATCCCCGCCATCGCCGCTTTCCAGGTGTGGAGTGGGTATGGATTCTGGGTCATCGTGTTGCTCGCCGGCCTCGATGCGGTGCCAACCCAACTCTACGAGGCGGCCCGGGTAGACGGGGCCGGGCGCTGGCAACTGTTTACGCGCATCACCATGCCCATGCTGCGCCCGACCCTGTTATTTCTAAGCGTCATGGGCGTCATCTGGAATCTGCAGCTCTTCGACGCCGTGTTCATGCTGACGCAGGGGGGGCCGGCGAATGCGAGTGTCTCCGTCGTCTACTACATCTACCGTGGCGCCTTCCACTTCGACCAACTCGGTCATTCGGCGACGATGAGTGTGCTGCTGTTTCTGCTCGTCATGGGTCTGACGTTGCTGCAGATGCGGTATGGTCGGCGGGATGAGGACGCCTGATGGGGAGATTGCCCTATCTCAGGATGCTGCGATATCTGCTCTCCGGTGTGCTCGCGGTGGCGTCCCTGTCGCCATTCGTATTCATGCTGCTCATCTCTTTCGAACACCATCGCGTCATCACCGGCAACCCGCTGCACTGGATTCCCACCGCACCGACGCTGACGACCTACACCGATGTGCTCACTCTGTCCGGTTTCGGAGATTGGTTGTTCAACAGCACCTTCGTCGCCGTCGTTGCCACCCTGGCTGTGCTGCTGATCCAGTCGATGGCGGCCTACGCCTTTGCCCGCAAGCGTTTTTTCGGGCGCGAGGTGTTGTTCTATCTGGTGCTGGCGGGGCTCATGGTACCTGGCTCGATGACGCTGATCCCGCAGTTCTTGATCGCCGGAAAATTTGGTCTGCTCAACAGCTACGCCGGTCTCATCCTGCCGACCCTGGCAGGTCCACTGGGTGTGTTTCTGTTGCGGCAATACATGCTCGGCATCCCCCAGTCTCTGCTGGATGCCGCCCGCATCGACGGTTGCCGTGAATTCGGTGTCTACTGGCGCATCGTGCTGCCACTGTCGCTGCCGGCGATGGGGACCCTGGCGATCATCACCTTCACAGCGCACTGGCGCGAGTTCCTGTGGCCGTTGCTGGTGGCCACAGATGACTCGATGAAGACCCTGCCCGTGGGGTTGGCGTCGTTGAGCAGCCAGTTCAACACCGACTACGGTGCGCAGATGGCAGGGGCATTGCTCAGCTTGCTGCCGGTAGTCGTCGTGTTTCTGTGGCTACAGCGCTATTTCATCGCCGGATTGACGGCTGGGGCGATGAAAGAGTGAGAGGTTTCATGGCCGATCATCCTCAGTTCAGCTCGAAGCGCTCCAACTCCCATCGCTGGGCCCAGGCGCGGCTCAGGCGAACACGCAGATGGGCGTCTTCGGCGTCATAACTCTGTTCCAGGATCTCGCCCTGCTCGTGCAATTGGGAGAGCAGGCGACCCTCAGCCTGCGGAATGCGGAGATCGAGGGTGACCTCGTGCTCCTGACAGCGGACGAGAATCTTCTCGAGCAACACGTCGAGACCGGCGCCGGTGTGCGCCGAGATGGCGGCGCGGTCGGGTTGACCCATGGCGGCGCGCACGTGTCCTTCGACTTCGTCCCCTTCACCGATCTGATCGATCTTGTTGAACACCGTCAGGGTCGGCCGATCCTCAACGCCGAGGTCGTTGAGCACACTCTGCACGGTTTCCATCTGGTGATCGTAGTGCGGGTGGCTCAGGTCGACGACATGCAGCAGCAGGTCCGCCTCGATGGTCTCCTCGAGGGTGGCACGGAAGGAGGCGAACAAGTGATGGGGCAGGCGGCGGATAAAGCCGACCGTGTCGGTGAGCAGAATCTTGTGTCGTGGATCGACCTCGACGGCACGAGTCGTTGAGCCGAGGGTGGCGAATAGCCGGTCCTGGACAAGGACATCAGAACCGGACAGGGCCCGCATCAGGGTCGACTTGCCGGCATTCGTGTACCCCACCAGGGCGACACGGAAGGAATCAACGCGACTCTTGCGGCTCGTCGCCATCTGCGAGGCGATCCGGTCGAGTTCGCGCTGCAGCTGCCCGATACGCCCGCGCACCAGGCGGCGGTCGATCTCGAGTTGGGTCTCACCCGGTCCACGTACGCCGGCGGCGCCCATACCGCGGATGGCGCCGCCACCGGCCTGACGTGATAGGTGAGACCACTGGCGGGTCAGGCGCGGCATCAGGTAATTGAGTTGAGCGAGTTCGACCTGCACCTGGGCGGTACGTGTCTTGGCGTGGCGTGCGAAGATATCGAGGATGATGGCGCTGCGGTCGAGAATGCGTTTGTCGGTGAGCTTCTCCAGGTTGCGCATCTGCGCCGGCGAAAGATCGTTGTCGAAGATGATCATGTCGGCGTCGCAGCTGATGGCCAGGTCCCTGAGTTCTTCTGCCTTGCCTTTGCCGACGTAGTAGGTGGGGTCGATACGCCGGCGATTCTGCAGGACTTTTTCGAGGATCGCCAACGTCGCGGTGTCGGCGAGGCGGGCCAGTTCGTCGAGAGACTCCTCCGCTTCCCACGTGGGGACTCCTGGCAAGGAGAGGCCTACCAGCAGGGCGGATTCCTGAGGGACTTCAGTCGAATGTGTCATGTCGGCAATATCTCCGGCTGTCGGCTATGATGTCAAGCGGCAGAAGCGGCTTGACACTTGTTGAAGAACAAGTGTAGCCTCGAAGCAGGAAAAGGAGTCTTCGTGAGCGATTCAGAAGAGAAACAGGCAGAGATAGAGAAACAGACAGAGATAGAGAAACAGACAGAGATCGTCGTCCTCAGCGACGCCGTGCCCATGATGGCCGTTCTGCCCCTGCGCAATACGGTCGTCTACCCGCACATGCCCAATCAACTCACCGCTGGTCGGGAGCGGTCACTGAAAGCCCTTGAGAAGGCGGCGGCGGACGATGCCCCTATCGGGATCTTCACCCAGCTCAATGCGGACGTGGAAGAACCGACCCTCGAAGACGTCTTCCCCGTAGGCACCATTGCCAAGATCCATCGCATCTGGCGATTGCCCGACGGTTCTGTGCGTTTCATCATCCAGGGCCTTGAACGGGGCCGCCTCGAGTCTCTCGAGTCCAGCGATCCCTTCCTCCTCGGCCGGGTCCGCAAACTCAGAGATGAAGGGGACGAGAGCTCCAACAGTGTGCAAGGCCTGATGCGCAGTGTGAATGGTCAGTTCCAGGCCGTCGTCGATCTGTCACCACAGCTGCCGGAAGAGTTGAAAGTTGTCGCCGTCAATATCGAGCATCCCGGGAGGCTGGCAGACCTCGTCGCGTTCTACCTCGACCTGCCCCTAGAGGAGAAACAGGCGGTCCTGGCGGAAATCGATATCGCCAAACGGCTGGAGTACATCGCCGGTGTGCTGGCACGTGAACAGGAAATCCTGGAAATCGGCGCCAGTATCCAGAATCAGGTCCAGGAGCGGATGGGCAAGTCGCAGCGCGAGCACTATCTGCGAGAACAGTTACGCCAGATCCAGAAGGAGTTGTCCGGCTCCGATCCATCCAGTGCCGATCTCGATGATCTGCGAGGTCGGGTCGAGGAGGCCGGTCTGTCAGCGGAGGCAGCCGAAGCGGTAGAACGGGAGCTGGGTCGGCTGGAACAGATGATGTCATCCTCCCCTGAATACTCTGTGGCGAGGACGTATATCGATTGGCTGTTGGAGTTGCCGTGGCAGCATTCAACCGAAGATCATCTCGATCTGAAGCAGGCGAGTACCATCCTCGGTGAGGATCACTTCGGACTCGACAAGGTAAAGGAGCGTATCCTCGAGTACCTGGCCGTACGCCGTCTGAAGAAGGAGACGAAGGGGCCGATCCTCTGTTTCGTCGGTCCCCCCGGCGTAGGCAAGACATCTCTCGGCCGGTCCATCGCCCGAGCCATGGGTCGCCAGTTCACACGCATCTCACTCGGTGGCGTGCACGACGAAGCGGAGATTCGTGGCCATCGTCGAACCTATGTTGGCGCTCTGCCCGGGCGCATTATCCAGGGCCTGAAAAAGGCGGGTTCGAACAACCCCGTGTTCATGCTCGATGAGATCGACAAGGTGGGCGCCGACTTCCGTGGCGATCCGTCGGCGGCGTTGTTGGAGGTGCTGGATCCCGAGCAGAACTCGACCTTCGAAGATCATTATCTCGACCTGCCCTTCGACCTTTCCCGGGCGATGTTCATCACGACGGCGAATATGTTGCATACGGTGCCCCCCGCACTTCGGGACCGTATGGAAGAGATCGCCATCCCCGGATATACGCCTTATGAAAAAGTGCAAATCGCGCGACGTCATCTGCTGCCACGACAGCTGACAGAGCACGGGCTGGCGCCCAGCAAAGTGAAGATCAGCGACAAAGTGATCGCCCTACTGATCGAGGAGTACACGCGAGAAGCCGGTGTCCGCAATCTGGATCGCGAACTCGGTGCATTGTGTCGCAAGTCGGCGCGGCAGTTCGTCGAGGGGCGCAAGGGTTCGGTTACGGTCACCCCGGCACGGCTCGCAGGATATCTCGGGCCAGCGCAGTTTTACTCCGAGGTCGCCGAACGGGGCGACGAGGTCGGCGTCGCCACAGGACTGGCGGCGACGGCGGTGGGGGGCGAGATCCTGTTCATCGAGGCGACGCGAATGCGAGGCAAGAAGAACCTGATCCTTACCGGTCAACTCGGTGAAGTCATGCAGGAGTCGGCAAAGACAGCCCTCAGCTATCTGAAGTCGCGGGCTGACGAGCTCGGTATCGATGCCACCGACGTCGACGAATCAGACATCCATCTGCACGTGCCGGCTGGGGCGACACCGAAAGAAGGACCATCGGCGGGTGTGGCGTTGGCGGTGGCTCTGACCTCCATGTTCACCGGTAAAGCGGTACGCCGGGATGTAGCCATGACCGGGGAGATCACCCTGCGTGGTCGAGTATTGCCAGTGGGGGGCGTGCGGGACAAGGTGCTTGCCGCGCAACGGGCGGGGATCCGCACCGTGCTGTTGCCGCGTCGCAACGAAAAGGATCTGGAGGACGTACCTGCCGAAATCCGCAAGTCGATCAAGTTCATCATGGTGGACGACTTCGACAGCGCCCTGGAGGTGGCGCTGGCAGGACCACGACGTGCAAAGAAGAAGAAGGCACCGACCGGTCGGAGTCGCCGCCGTTGACCCAACTTCAGCTGCAAGAGGCGCTGCAGGCCTGCGGGGAGCCGGGATCGACGGAGGCGCGTCGCCAGTTTCACCAGCAACGAATGGCGCAATTGACACAGGCCCACCACGACGGGACTGCCGGACTGGAGACGGCGCTGGCCATCGCCAATACGACAGATACCATCGTGCTCGACGCCTACGTAGCGGCCGCCCAGAAGAGCACGGGACTGCACGCCCTGCTGGCACTGGGTGGATACGGTCGCCAGCGAATGGGACCGCACTCCGATGTGGACCTGTTGTTTCTGTTTACCCGTGAGAGCGACAAGGCACCGGCATTTATCAGCGGTGTACTCCATCCGTTATGGGACATCGGCTTCGACATCGGCCATAGCAGCCGAACACTTTCAGAGTCGGCCAAAATGGCACGAGAGGATCTCGAGTCGTGTACGGCCATGCTCGACGCCCGTCTGCTGGCGGGTGATGCCGAGTTGTTTGTCGACTTCCAGACACGCCTGCTCAAGCACGTGCCAAAGACGGCGGTGAGCCGACTGCATACGATGCATCTGGCACGTGGTGCGCATACCGGGTCGGTGCAGTTGCTCGAGCCGAATGTCAAGGAGTCTCCCGGCGGGTTGCGCGAACTGCACCTGCTCGAGTGGGGGATCAAGTGCCAACTCCAGTGCACCTCCGTCGATGGCGCCTTCGCCGACTACCTCGATGAAGAGGATCTCGGATCCGTGCGCCAGGCTAGCGAGTTTCTCTGGCGGGTTCGGCACGAATTGCACTTTGCCACGGGGCGCAAACATGATGTCCTCGAGAACGAGAGCAAACCTCTCGTGGCGCAGAGGCTGGGGTATTCGGATCGTAGCGTCGACAGTGAGTCGCCGCCCATACCTGATGGACACGTGCACCGCGTGGGCACGACGGACCGAACTGGCGCCGATCGTGGCCGTGAACTGGCGGTTGAGGCCTTCCTGCGCGACTACTATCTGCACGCCAGCGCGATGTTTCACGCCGTACGACTCGGATTCGAACGTCTACGGGCGCGGCCCAGGAAAGGTCGCTGCTTGTTGCTGGAACCGGGCGTGGTGGCGATCGACAATAAGATCGAGTTACCCAATGGGGAGGGGTGGTTCGCCCAACAGCCCCTTCGTCTTCTTCGTGTGTTCGTTCTCAGCCAGGCCAGGTGTCTCGCGCTGAGCGAGCCGGCGGCACGTCTCGTGCGGCAGTCGGTGCATCTCATCGACGACGACATGCGCCGCAGTCCCATGGCAAGCGATCTTTTTCTGCAGATCCTCAAACGCCAGCAGCGGGCGGCTGACACACTGCGTGCGATGCACGAGCTCGGTGTTCTGGGTGCTTATCTACCCGAGTTTGGCGAGACCACTTGTCTGGTCCAGTACGACATCTACCATGTGTATACGGTGGACGAGCATACACTCGTAGGCCTGGAAAAGCTCGAAGGTCTGCACGGAGCGGACCCATCCAGCAGCATGCGAGGGATGTATGATGAGTTGGAACGCAAGGATCTGCTCTTTCTTGGCATGCTGCTCCACGATGTCGGCAAGTCGCGCCGGACTGAACATATCAGCGAAGGTCTGGCGATGGGGCGTTCTCTCTGCGCGCGGCTGAGTCTCAGCGAGGTCGACACCCGCTTTGTGCTCTTCCTCATCGAGAATCATCAGGAGATGGTCATCATCTCCCAGCGACGGGATCTCGACGACTACAAGATGATTGCCGATTTCGCCGGCCGGTTTGCCAACACCGAATGGCTGAAGGCCCTCTATCTGCTGTCGTATGGTGATCTGTCCTCCGTC
>Ga0310125_10001776_pt1 | contig 11025 bp, 6 predicted proteins | sample CB11b_Tmax_Bot8__FD_203508 | JGI IMG/M metagenome (GOLD analysis project Ga0310125, IMG submission 203508) | Marine microbial communities from Western Arctic Ocean, Canada - CB11b_Tmax_Bot8 | ecosystem: Environmental > Aquatic > Marine > Oceanic | place: Canada: Western Arctic Ocean | collected... | reverse complement strand
GGTCGAAACTGATGGCCGAACACGCCACCAGCGGCATCCAGTTCGCCGGTCGGGTCAGCCAGCTGATCACCGCCTCGACCGGCTTCGACGACTGGGAATGGGGCGTGACACTGTGGGGACGGGCTCCTGAGCACATCAAGGAGATCGTCTACACGATGCGGTTCGATGAGGCCTCGGCCCGGTTTGCAGAATTTGGACCCTTCTACATCGGCTACATCAAGACGGCAACTGAGGCGATCGAGCACCTCAGGCTGTAGCCCGCTCGCTGCGGCTGACTGTTCGCGGCCTAGAACCGGTAGGCCTTGTTGCCGCGATCGAAGTCGCCGCCGGCTACCTCGCTCTGGAACTTGATGTCCCGGTAGGTGTAGAACTCGACCAGGGTCGACTCGTCGGTCACCTCGCCCGCGAATCCCTCGGCCGGCCAACCAAAGTTGCGGACCATCACCGGCACGCCCAGTTCGCGGTCGATCAGCATCTCCGACTTGCGGTACCGCTGTGATGCGGACCGGTCGGCGTACTCGACCACGAACGCGTAGCACGGCCGAGAATCAAACTCGTGGTTCTCGACCAGCTGGCACTTCACGCCCGAACTCTTGCCCATGTCGCCGCGACGGATCGCCAGCGATTCGCGAACCAGCTCCAGCAAGCCCGCCTTGGTGATCGGGTACCGAGACTCCTTCATCGCCAGCTTGCCGCTGGGGTCGAGCTTCAAGGCCGGCAATCGCTTCTTCCAACCACCCAGCTTGACCAGCATCCGACCCTTGTTCTCGCCGTTGACATACAACAACTGCCGCCCCTTGTGACCGGTCGTCCACTTCATGTAGACCGAAAACGGCTCGTGGCGGATCTTGACCTGCATCACCTGCTCGTCGGTCAACTCCTCGGCCACGATCTCCTGCTTGCTGAACGTCGCTGTGTAGCCCGGCATCGACTTCAAAACCGCTTCGGCCTTCTCGAGCATCAACACCTGCATCAGCAACGCCATCCGCGACGAAGGTCCGCCAACCGAACCACTCGAGTCGCCTTCGCCCAACTCCGAGTCGTCACCCAACTCGGCATCTTCAACCAGCCCGACGTCCTCACCAAGTTCGGCACCGAAGTCCAGCGAGACCGTTGGCACCGACTGGTCGGTGTCAATCAGGTCGGCGTCGGCAGAGGCCGGACCGAAGCTGGCCGAGATGAATGCGAAGGAGACGACGGCGATCGACGCGGCCAGCACGTTGGGAAACTGCGATACCGTGACCCGATACGCCCAACGCACCGGACCGAACACCATCCCCAGTGCAAACCGCACCGGCCACAACAGAATGCGGGCCAGAAGTGAGACCAGGCCGATCGAGACCGCAACGGACGTGGAGATCAGCTGCAAGAGCTTGGACATGGGAGCACCTGTGATGTGAATCTTCGGGAGTTGCATTCCTGAAGGTCGACACCACCTGAGGATCGGTCCCAGTCCCAGCACCACCGTACGAACAATCGCGACAGGGCAACCAACTCGGGCAGCCCGACTGAACCGGGGGCCTCGGAAAGACAACTCGACCACGCAAACCGGACAAGCCACCGCCGGTTACCCAGCTTCACACCGCAGCAGGCAGCCTAGCGAGGCAAGCGGCGGGGGCGAGGGGGCGGAGGCGGCGAGGTCTTCCCAACCGGTGCACTCTTCGGGATCAGCTCGATCAACACCTCCGTGTTGACCGGAGGGATCCGCTCGATGAACGCCTCGTACAACAGGCTGGATCCCTTGTCGCTGCTGACCTGGGCGATGTCGAGAGTCGCCGAGGGAAAATTGGCCACGCAGACCAGGTTCCCGTTCTCGGCCAGGTAAACCTTCTTCCTGGTCTTCATGTCGACAACAAAGCCACTGCCGGCAAACACCCAGTGGGCCTGCATCTGCGTCGGTTGACTCTCGGCGAACAAACGCTTCACCGCCGTGCCAAACACCTTGTCGCCGGTGAGCTTCAGGAACACGTCGCGCTGAGCGGGCTTCATCGTTCCGAACCAGACCAGTTCCTTGTTCTTCTCATCAAAAACCAGCTTGGGCCTCTCCGTGGGCAACACCACCCCCTTGGGCAGCTTGACCAGCGGGGCGCTGAAGTACCGCTGAATAGCCTTGCGGATCCAGCGTTGGGCGCGGACCCGGCGAGGCTTGCCCGCCTTGTCGTTCCACTGCAGGAAGATCTCGATCCGCTGTCCGGTCGGAGGCTTGAAGTCGGGCACCACCTTGCCCGGTGCTACTTCCTTGTAATGACGCACCGGCGTTCCCTGCTTGGCTCCCAGGGCCAGCAGGCCGGCATGGACCACCGCCGCACTGGCATCGAGCGTCAGGATCGACTCGTGCTCCTTGGTCCGCTTCAGGCAGCACAACATCTCCAGCACACGGTCTCGCGCACAGACCTTGGCCTTGAGCAACAACCGCTTGCCGGCCCGGTCGAGCAAAACCGTGCCCTTGGGATTCAGCGCGATCGGTTTGGCCACCGGCTTCTTCGACGGCTTCTTCGACGCGGTCGCTCCACGATCCGGCTCAATCGCAGAAGCCGATTGCAACACCAACACCAGCACCAGCACCAGCACCAGGCTCAGCCCTGCCAGCCAACGACTCATCGCTCGACCTCCTAGCCCGCTTCGCACACGCCCAGTCTACCAACACTTCTGGCACACTCGCCAGAGGGCCGGATCTGCTGCCGGGGTCACCCGCCGTCGGTGGAGACGGCTGACCCCGTTCCCGCGGCAACCTGGTCGAACCAACCCAGCAGATCCTCGACGAACTCATCTCGAGTCGACTCGAACTCCAGCGTATGAGCCGAATCGCTGTACTCGTGCAACCGCTTCTGTTCCGAAACCACTCGCCCGTACAGCTCACGCACCGCCGCGTTGTCGATGATCCGGTCTCCTCCGGCAAGCATCAGCAGCAGCGGACAGCCGATCCCGGCCACCGCGGCATCGACCTGTCGATCGAGGTCCTGGTTGGCCAGCAGGAAGCCCACGGTCACGTCGCGCAGGGTCAGGGGGTCGTTGCGAATGAACCGCTGCCAGTCGGGGTCCCGCGTGAACAGCGACGGATCCTGCAACGGAATCTCAACCAGCTTGTCACGGATCTCCAGCCGCCGCGCCAGACCCAGGCGAAACCGCGCCCACCAGCCGGGGCGGACCCGTGACTTGAGGCCCGGGTACAGCAACGCCACCGCGTCAATCAAATCCGGCCTCCGCGACGCGACCACCGTCGCCAGCTTGCCACCCCAGCTGACCGCCTGCAGCACCACCGGGCTCCCGGGATGCTCAAGGTCGCGGCGGTGTCCCAGCTCGATCAGGAACTGGGTCACGTCGTTGACCAGCCGGTCGCAATGCACCGCATCGCCCCGCGATTGCGAGTTGCGACCCGAACCGCGACGGTCCAGGAAACAGACCTCGAATCCCGACTCTGCCAACCGACGACTCGAATACTCGTACCAGCCCGCGTGACTCTGGATCCCGTGCAACGCCACCACGTACCCGCGATGCTCAACGTCCGCCGTTCGCCATCGCTGCCAAGCCAGGCGGCGAGAGTCCGAGGCAACAAACTCGTGGTGTTCCGGCTCGATCATCGTCACTCAGCCAACCATCTCTTCCAGGACACGAGAGTAGGCCCCGAAATCGCCCTCGCTGAACAGCACGAACCGCACCAGCGACGGGCGGCGATGTGTCTCCAGAAATCGCCGCACCTCGTCCAACGACGCCTCGGCCGCCAGGTCGATCGGGTAACGGTACACGCCGGTGCTGATCGAAGGAAACGCCACGCTCTGCAGATCCCGCTCGACGGTCAACTCAAGACAACTGCGGTAACACCCCCGTAACAACTCCTCCTCATCAGCACCCCCACCCCGCCAGATCGGACCCACCGCGTGAAGGACGTACTGGGCCGGAAGCAGTCCGGCTGACGTCGCAACCGCCGAGCCGGTCGCACACCCCCCGGGGAACTCGCGACCGGTCTCCTCGATCACCGTCGGACCCGCCGCCGCGTGAATCGCTCCGTCCACACCGCCCCCGCCCGACAATTGCTCGTTCGCCGCATTCACGATCGCGTCGACTTCCTGCAACGTGATGTCGCCCTGCACCAACTGCAACGAACAGTCTTCCACCGTGATCAACATCGCAGACGTATCTACTCCCAGTGCCAACCGACGCGGCCACGGGTCGAGGCTCCCTCGATGCCGCTCCTTCAGTATACTCCCCGCCACACCCCACGACCCTCAAGCCCCAAACGTGACCAACCGACCACCCACCACAGTCTCGCTGCTGATCCCCACCCTCGATCGCTCGGGTGCCGAAAAGCAGCTCGTGCAACTCGCCTGCGGCTTACCACGGGGCGAGTTTCGGGTGGAGGTAATTGCGCTGACTCGAGGCGGGCCGCTCGAACAGGAACTCGACCAGCACGGCATCACCCTGACACTCATCGGCAAACGGCACCGGCTCGATCTCCGCGCACTCAGACAACTCAAACGTCACCTCGCCTTCAACCAACCCAACCTGCTGCACACCTGTCTGTTCGCCGCCAACTCCTACGGCCGCCTCGCCCGAACCGCCAGCCCCGCAACCCGCGTCATCGTCTCGGAACGCTGCGTCGACAGCTGGAAGAGCCGCTGGCAACTGTGGCTCGACCGACGACTGATCCCGCGGACCGACTGGTTCCTGGCCAACTCCAACAGCGTCGCCGAGTTCTATCGATCGGTGGGGGTGCCGGGTGAGCGGATCGAGGTGATTGCCAACGGGATCGATGCCGGCGGCCTGCCGCTGGCCGGAACCCATCCCGAGAACCACCAGCGGCGACGGCTGATCCGCGAGGAGTTTGGCCTGCCGCCTGAGACCGTACTGGTGACCTGCGTCGGTCGGCTCGCGGCTCAGAAACGCATCGAAGACCTGGTCTGGGCCATCGAACTGCTCGGACATCAAGCCCCCACGGCGCACCTGCTGATCGTCGGCGATGGGACCGAACGAGACCGATTAAAGCGGTTCGCCGAAGAGATCCGCTGCGAACAGCGGGTCCACTTCGCCGGGCACCGCGACGACGTGCCCGAGATCTGGGCCGCCAGCGACGTGGCCTGGCTGGCCAGCGACTTCGAAGGACAATCCAACAGCCTGATGGAAGCCATGGCCGCCGGACTGCCGGTTCTCGCCAGCAATATCCCCGCCAACGCCGAACTGGTCGTCGATCGGCAGACCGGTCACCTGGTCGAAGTGGGCGATGCCGCCGGATTCGCCAGCCGGACCGCCAGGCTCTTCGAGAACCCGCAACAGGCACGGGAACTGGGACAGGCCGCACGCCAGAGCATGCTCGAGCACCATAGCGTCGAGGCCAACATCGACGCCCACGTACAGCTCTACCACCGACTTGCCCACACCGCCGACCCCGCCCGCCCCGCCTCAGGAGTCGCCTGAGGCCATGTGTGGATTCGCCGGAGCCAGCTGGAATGACCCGCAGTGCGCGATCGACGCCTCGACGCTGGAGGCGATGACACGAGTGCTGACTCACCGCGGCCCCGACCAATCGGGCTCGTGGTTCGATCCGCACGCCGCGCTGGGACACCGACGGCTCTCGATCATCGACCTCGACTCGGGCCGGCAACCCCTGGGAAACGAGGACGGCAGCGTGCAGGTCGTCTTCAACGGAGAAATCTACAATTACCGTGAGCTGCGAGACCAGCTGCAGGGACGCGGACATGTGTTCGCAACCCAGAGCGACACCGAGGTGATCGTGCACCTGTACGAGGAGCACGGTGACGAGTGCCTGGATCATCTGCGAGGCATGTTCGCCCTGGCCATCTGGGACACCCAACAGCGACGGCTGCTGCTGGCCCGCGACCGTTTGGGGCAAAAGCCGTTGATCTACCGCGAAGAGCCCCGCAGGCTGCTGTTCGCCAGCGAACTGAAGGCACTGCTGCAAGTCCCCGGCGCGCCCCGGGAACTCGACCCCGTCTCGCTCGACGAATTCCTCACCTACCAGTACGTCCCGCATCCCCGCACCATGCTGGCCGGATACCGCAAGCTGCCTCCGGCCCACAAGGCGGTCTACCACGAGGGCCGGTTGACCGTCAGCCGGTACTGGCGACCGGGGTACGAGGAACCGATCGAGAACCGTGGTCAAGACGAGTGGCAGGAATCGTTGCGTGAGACGTTGACCGAGGCGGTCCGACTGCGGCTCCGCAGCGACGTGCCACTCGGTGCGTTCCTCTCCGGTGGAGTCGATTCGACGATCATCGCCGGGCTGATGCAGGAACAGAGCAGCACTCCGGTTCACACCTTTTCGATCGGGTTCCCGGTCGAGCAGTTCGATGAACGCCGCTTCGCCCGAGAGGCGGCCGAACACCTCGGGACCATCCACCACGAATCGGTGGTCGAGCCCAGTGCGCTTGAGATTCTGCCGCGGTTGGCCTGGCACTACGACGAACCCTTCGGCGACCCCTCGGCCATCCCCACCATGTACCTCTCGGAAATGACCCGACAGCAGGTCACCGTGGCACTCTCGGGTGACGGCGGCGACGAGCTGTTTGCCGGGTACGACCGGTACCGCGCCGTGAAACTCGCCGCCCGCATCGATCGCATGCCCGGCCCCCTGAGATCCCTCGCCACCTCGTCGGCCTGGAGACTTCTGCCGGCCTCGACCCGGCAGAAGTCGCTGGTGAGACGAGGCAAACGGTTTGCCGAGGCGCTGGGCCATTCGCCCGAGCAGAGGTACCTGCAGTGGGTCGGCATCTTCGACGCACAACGTCGCAGCGATCTGTTTACCGACGACTTCCGCGAAAGACTCGGGTCCGCGGACGCCTCGGAGTTCCTGATGGACGCCTACGCCGAATGCCCCCAGCGGGGATTCGTCACCCGCACCACCTGTGCCGATGTCCTGACCTACCTCCCCTGCGACATCCTCAACAAGGTCGACATCGCCAGCATGGCCTACAGCCTCGAATGCCGCAGCCCGCTGCTGGATCACCACGTGGTCGAGCTGGCCGCCAGGATGCCGATGTCGCTCAAGCGACGAGGACGACGTGGGAAGACGATCCTGGTCGAGACCTTTGCCGACCTGCTGCCCGAGTCGATCCAGTCGAGACCGAAGATGGGGTTCGGCGTGCCGCTGGATCACTGGTTCCGCAACGAGTTGAGACCGTTGCTCGAGGAGGTGTTGCTGGACCCGGTGGCGGTGTCCCGAGGCTACTTCCGGCCCGAGGCGGTGAGGCAGCTCGTCGATGAACACGTCAGCAACCGCTGGGACCACAGTTACCGGCTGTGGTGCCTGGTCTGCCTGGAAGTCTGGCACCGGATGTACCTCGACTCCAACGCACCACCCGACTCTCCCCCCTCGTCGCTCTAAAACGTCGGGGTCTGACGCTGGCGGTGGGGTCTGACGCCGCTGTCGGCGGGCGACAGTCCGCCAGCAGCGGGGCCTGACCCCTTTGGGAGATACCGCAGCCACTTGCCAGAAAGGGGTCAGGCCCCCGCCTGCGAACCGTTTGCATTGGAGCGAACACCAACCGGGGCGGGCGTCAGACCCCAGCCCGTTCTACAACGATTCCAGCTCATCCAGCAGCGACGCAAACGCCGCCTCGGTAAAGGCCTCGTTGATCACATCATCATCGCTGCCGTCAGCGATGATGTCGCTGCCCAGCCCGGTGGACAGCGTATCGATTCCGCCCTGTCCGTTGAGGAAGTCGTCATTGTCGCCACCCAGCAGCAGGTCTCTGCCATTGCCGCCCAGCAGCGTGTCCTTGCCGTCACCACCCAGCAGCGTGTCATCACCGGTACGGGAATTGAGCCGGTCGCTGCCGTCGCCTCCGGCGAGGAGGTCGTTTCCGCTGCCGCCATCGAGAGTGTCATGGCCGTCGTTGCCGAGAATCGAATCGGCGCCGCTCCCACCGCTGGCACGGTCGTGGCCGTGTCCAGCCAGTATTACGTCGTCTCCGGCATTGCCGACCAGGAAGTCGTCGTCGGTACCGCCATCGAGCGTGTCGTCGCCGCCACCACCCAGCAAGGTGTCGCGGCCCGCGTCTCCGTTCAAACGGTCGTTTCCGCCGGAACCGTTGAGTGTATCGTCGCCGGCGGAACCGCTCAGCGTATCGTCGCCGGTGTGACCGGTCAGTTGGTCGTCCCCGTCGCCGCCGTCCAGTTCGTCCCGCCCGTCGTGGCCATCGAGCGTGTCGTCGCCCTCGCCACCGTACAGCTCATCCTCACCATCACCTCCGTCCAGGCTGTCATTGCCGGTGCCGCCGTACACCGTATCGTCGCCGCCCCGGGCGAAGACCACGTCGGCGCCGTCACCACCCATCAGCAAATCGTCCTCGTTGCTGCCGGTGATCGTGTCGTTACCGCTGCCAGCGTCGACCATGAGCCGCACCGCTCCCAGGTCCCGGCCGCCGGCGTCGATCGTATCGTGTCCGCCCTGTCCGTAGACGGTCAGCATCACCGTCTGCACCTGGTCGATGGTGCCGATGGTGACCGTGTCGCGGCCGGCTCCGGCATCGACCTGTACCCAGGAAATCGAGTCCTCGATCGTGATCGTGCCGCTGCCGTCGTTGACCTGCAATTGTGAGGAGACATTCTGCGATATGGTCACCTGGTTGTTGCGGCTGTTGCCCTGCACCAGCACCAGGTCGGCATCGAGGCCGCCGTCGAGCAGGTCCGAGCTGTCCCCGAGCCGCCAGACCAGTCGGTCGTCTCCCGAGTCTCCGTGCAGCGAATCGATGCCGCCCTGCCCGTACAGCAGGTCCTGGCCGGTGCCGCCGTAGATCTCGTCGTTGCCGCCACCGCCATAAATCGAGTCGTTGCCGCTGCGGCCCACGAGCAGGTCCGCATCGCCTCCACCGTTGATCAGGTCCCCATCACTGCTGCCGACCAGAGTGTCCTGTCCACCGCTGCCCAGCAACGTGTCGCCGACTAGGCCGGGGCCGCCTGGACCCGTCGGCCCACCACCGCTACCACCCGCAGTCGTCACGTCAAGTTGATAACTCTGCACTACGTCATTCGATCCGGCCACGCGGACATAGTACGTCCCGGTCGATGTGACCGTGAACGATGTGATCTGCTCAGCCTCTCCCAGCCCGCCGGCACTCGATTGGGCCAGTACGGTTGTCCGGTCCGAGTCGATCAACTCGAGCGTCAGGTCACTCTGCACAGCAGCATCGTAGGTCGGGAACGGACCGCTCCCGCAGTCGCTCGGAGCCACCACGGGACCGGAGAGGTACGAGGGACCGACCGGGGTCAGCAGCAGGCCAATCGTGGCACCCGAGCCGACCGAAAAACTGAACACGTCTATGTCGTTGGCGCCGTCGATTGTGACGAAGTCAGTCTGGGATGGCAGCACCTGGACGTCGACCGTCCCGTCGCCATCACTGTCGACAATCCCGGCCGCGTCACCACCCAGGATCACCGTCGTGTCGGAAATCGGCCCCAGCGGCGAGGCGGTCGCGGGAGTGTCGTTCTGGGACATCTTCTCGTACGCGTCGCCATAGCCACGCTGCACTCCCAGGATGTCGTCAAACTGGGGACCGTCAAACGTCCCACCCGCAAACGGTTCCAGCAACTTCGACTGGTCGTTGGGGCAGACATGGATCAGGCCGACTCCATGACCCAACTCGTGGGTCACCGTGTCGCGGAGGTTGTTCGAGTTGTTGCTGAAATCGTCGAAGTAGCTGTCGCTGGTATCGATGACCATGTCGCCGATCGGCGGCAGGAAGTTGAACGCCAGGGTTCCGAAATTGCCATCGACAGTCCGGCCACCAATCCGGATGTCGGGTCGCACACCGACCACACCGGGAGCCGGGGGCGGAATCGAGGAACTGAAGTCCGCGCTGTCGTCGGCCGGCTCGTGGATGAAGTTGACCGCCGACAGGGACTCGATCCGGTCAAAGACCGTTTCAATCAACGCGAACCAGGTCCGGTTGGTGACGTCCGGGCCGCTGGCCGTCTCGTTGTATCGACTGTCGAAATCTGCGATCAGGTTGCTGCCGGCCGCCTGGCCATCTCCGAAACTGGGGATGGTCGTCCCGTCGGGGACGATGCCCCAGGTGAGATTGGTGGGATCGCCCTGCGTGAGACCAGCTCCATCGGTCGCCGTCGTGGTCCACCGTGAATTGTCCGGGGCCGTGAACTGCACGACGTTGGCAACCAGCGATTCGTAGAGATCCTGGATGAACTCGTCGCTGGTCCCCGGAGCCAACAGCATGCTGGGGAGAAGATTCGAGGAGGGACCGTCGTCGTCGATGATCGTGACGGTTCCCTGCCCGTCGGAGATCCTCGCGTTCCTGGCACTCGAGAGCACCACGTCAAACGTCTCGTCACCCTCGTCCTCAGAGTCACCCTGCACCGAAACCGTGAAGGTCTGAATCACCTGGCCGGGAGCAAACACCAGCTTGCCCGACGTCGGCAGGTAGTCCTCGCTCACCGCCGTGGCCGTGCCGTCGCTGGTCGAGTAGTTCACCGAGACCACCTGTTCATGAGGCCGCGAGAGCGTCACGGTCAGGGTCGCATCGGTCCGGTCGGTCAGGCCGTTGAGGATCACCTCGACATTGTCGATCGCCCACGACTCGTCGTCACCACCCTGGTACCCCGCGCCACCAGCAAAGAACTGGATCGTCACGGTGCTGGCGGTATGAGAGATCGCGTCAAAGGAGGCATCGAGACCAAGGTCCCAGGCCGAGTCGTTGATGTAGATCGGGTGACTGCCACCGGCCGGAGCGAACAGGTTGTTGCCAATGTGCTGCAGCCGAACGCCAGGGGCCGGCGCGTAGACGTCATCGGCCAGAAGGTCGTAGGTGTCACTGGCCAGTTGCTGGTCAAACGCGACGCTGTAGACCAACTCACCATCAACCGCCACGCTGAAAGAGTCGGGATAGTCGACCGGGTCGGCTTGGGCATCGCCGGCCGACGTGTTGCCGTCCCAGTTCTCGATGATCGCCAGCAGGAAGTTGATGTCCAGGCTGGTGTGTTCCGCCAGGTTCGACAGCACCAGAGTGATCGGCTGGGGCGGCTCGCTGCCGGGAAGTCCTGCCGTTCCGCCCGTGG
>Ga0310125_10001774_pt1 | contig 11032 bp, 9 predicted proteins | sample CB11b_Tmax_Bot8__FD_203508 | JGI IMG/M metagenome (GOLD analysis project Ga0310125, IMG submission 203508) | Marine microbial communities from Western Arctic Ocean, Canada - CB11b_Tmax_Bot8 | ecosystem: Environmental > Aquatic > Marine > Oceanic | place: Canada: Western Arctic Ocean | collected... | reverse complement strand
AAACAAGCCACCTGACCCGCCACTGCCAGACGAGTGGAAGTGGCAAGCCCTTGACCTGGTGACCCAGGACTCATTCCTTCCTGGCTACGACGCAAAGAGGTGGCTATTTCTCAATCCAACGCAGATTGCTGATTTTCACCCAAGCAGGCCGACCAACCATGCTGCCGCTCTCGATTGAACGCCGAGGATTCCAGGAAGGCTTGTGTCGTTGGTTTATCAATTGATACAGGACCAGTTGATATTGGCGTTTACCACAGACACTTGATTAGTAATTGATGGTTATAATTTATTTGCTGCGCCAATTTGACGATCGGACCTCATTTGCTGGAGTGGTCTCCATGTCAAGTATCAGACTTTTACATACTTTGTCCGCCAAACGCAGCTTTACCCTGATTGAATTGCTAGTGGTCATATCGATTATCGCGCTGCTTGTCGCAATGTTGCTCCCAAGCCTGGAAAGAGGAAGAAAAGCCGCCAATACGATCTTGTGTGCCAGTAATCTAAAACAGATTGGCATCGCGATCTACTCATACTGCACCGACAATGGCGACGTGCTTCCACCAGGATGGGCGTGGGCTTCGGGTGGTATAAGGGGGGGCATGCCAAACGGCGAATTATACGAACCCAACTTCAGCCCATACGACTGGGCCTGGGCCGGAATGATCATTGACTATCTAGGCACTATTCACGACGGCACATATCTTACAAGCCCAGAGCATCCTACTCGTCACCTTGCTGAACCCACCAGGGGCACTTGGTGGTACAAGAACATTTCTGTCCTTGCATGTTCTGAGGATGAGCCGACACTGACAAGTTCGGGCACCTCATACGCCATGCCAAAAGGGATATCAACGTGTTTCGACTGGGATTCGTGGCAACCACAAAAGTACCGCGCTGCCCAATGGCGTCCGATCTCTTCTATCAAAGAGCCCATGACGAGCATTCTGCTGTTTGACTATTACCGTGATCCGCCAGTTGCCGACTGGTGGGTTGACCCATGGCTTGTGAAAACTGGATTTACCGCGGACAGAAATCGCCGGACCGTTCGCCATGATCGAACCGGGAACGTCGATTCGAAGTGGAACAACAAGGCGAAAGGGGTCGACAACTTCCTGTTCATCGATGGCCATGTCGAGCCACTCAAGAACAAGGCCGAAATCCGCGGAAGCAAGTATCCGTACTTTTTTGACGGCGGTGGCTATTAATCCATCCAATACAAGAAATTGTCCCCTACGATCTTGATCCCATCATCATCAGAACCGCGAGACATTACCGCACAAGCCGACCCAGGCCGAACCACCAGAACAACCGGCTTCGCTATTCCACTTTGAGCGGTGGCATTCACGCTGACTGCAGGCGAGATGCGATTAGGCCTCAGGTCATGATCGACGCTTGACCTGCATTACGGCAGCATTTCCGCAAGAACTGGCGAAAATTATCGACTGCAGTCGCCAGCCGTTTAGACGAAGAACCAGGCAGCGTGAGAATATGTTGCCACAGCGTTTGACAAGACTTATCGATCAACATGGAATAGTCCATCCATTAACCCATGATCGTCCCCACCTCCCCTTTTTGCTAGACTGTAGTTTTGATTTTCACATTTCCAGGAGAACGACTTGCCCGCCTTACTACCCCATATTGATCCAGACGGACTGCTGGAATACTCGGTTGTCTATACGGACCGTGCCCTGAATCACATGTCCAAGAATTTCCAGGGCGTGATGAAAAATATTTCCCAGACGCTAAAGCGTGTTTACGCCGCCAAGTCCATGGCTATCGTTCCCGGCAGTGGCACCTTTGGGATGGAAGCGGTAGCGCGACAGTTGGGTACAGACAAGAAATGCCTTGTCATTCGCAATGGATGGTTCAGTTATCGCTGGACCCAGATATTAGACATGTGCAGGATTCCATCCGAAGCGATGGTCCTCAAGGCTCAGCCAATTGATAACGGCGCGACACCCGCATTCGCCCCTGCCCCATTGGACGATGTGGTGCGAACCATTGAGTCACAACGCCCTGATGTTGTCTTTGCACCTCACGTCGAAACGTCATCAGGAATGATTTTGCCCGGACAGTACATTCGCCAGGTTGCAGATGCCGTCCATAACGTCGGCGGCCTTTTGGTACTTGATTGCATTGCATCAGGAGCCATCTGGGTTGACATGAATGAATCAGGCGTGGATGTATTGATCAGTGCGCCGCAGAAGGGGTGGAGTGGTTCGCCGTGCTGCGCCCTGGTCATGCTGAGCGACCAAGCCCAAGCACGTATTTCTGATTCCACCAGTACAAGTTTTGCATGTGATCTACGCAAGTGGCTTGAAATCATGCAAGCGTACGAAGGCGGAGGACACGCTTATCACGCCACAATGCCTACCGATGGGCTGACCGCCTTTCGCGACGTGATGAACCAGACAGAGCAATTTGGGATTGATGCCGCACACAAGGCACAACAGGAACTTGGCGATCGCGTACGGACACTGCTTGCTAACGCAGGGTTCAAAAGTGTCGCCGCCAAGGGATTCGGGGCACCTGGCGTTGTTGTAAGCTACACCGATGATCCGGACATCAAGTCCGGATCCCGCTTCGCCGCCTGCGGTATTCAAATCGCAGCAGGAGTACCACTGCAATGCGATGAGCCTGATGAATTCCAGACGTTCCGGATAGGGCTTTTTGGGTTGGACAAACTCCAGAATGTCGACCGAACAGTCCAGACGCTTGAGACATCACTGATGCAGGTGGTAGATAACCGTTGAGCATCGCAACTGAAGAATCGTCACCATAGATTCCCCACAGAACAAGGCGGATCTGGAACGCCATGAGTGCTTCTAAGTCTCAAACCATTAGCCCCCCCGCATTCGGCACGCCTGACCTGCGGTTACCCGATGAACTTCGGGCACCATTTCACGCTCATCTTGGAAAATTGCGGGAACATTATAAATCCATGGGCTGGGCCCAGCGCGTGGGATTCGGTGAACGAGCCGCGGTCATCGTCATTGACCTGGCAAAGTGCTGGACCGAGTCCCAGTACCAGTTGGGTTCCTGCATCGACTTAGTGGTGAACGCGACCTGCCGCGTGTTAACGGCGGCACGCAAAACCGGGGTTCCCGTGTTTTTCGCCACCACCGATTACGACCCTGATGATCCGCCGAGTCCTCATGATGGCAAGTTAAAACTGGCGGTTGAGTCCGGTGACGAACATCTGTTCGATCTGGACCCACGACTGGAACATCAATCCGGCGAGAAGGTGGTGAGAAAGAAGTACGCGTCGGCCTTCAAGGCCACCAACCTGCACGAGATGTTGACTGCCACGGGCATTGACACCCTGATCATCACCGGCGTCAGCACCAGCCACTGTGTTTACGCTACCTGCCGGGACGGTACCGATAGTTTTCGAATCATTGTCCCCGCTGAAGCGGTCGGAGAACGTTGCGAGATCATGCATGAGGTCAACCTGCTGGACATTGACATTGACCTTGGGGACGTAATGCCAGTTGAGGAAGTCATTGCCTGGCTACGTAAAAACCAGGGCCTTGGCCTCACAAGAAATATTTGATCCGTGATCAACATTTGACATAAACTATTGAACTAATGGAAGCATTCAAGTCACCTGGCATCTCCCAAGCGCGTCCAAATCTCACACGTGATGACTTGGCCTTTCACACGAGCCAAATTGATCGAAATGGCTATACCATTATCGCCAATGCTCTGACAAAAGCGGAGTTGGTCACTGCCCGAAGATTATTAAATGAGGCCTACAAATCCTATGACCCAAAGATTGATGGGCGAAAACGGGTAGAGGGCTATCGCTATTCAGCAAACATGGTAAACAAGGGTCCCTTCTTTGCGCCGCTTATTGCCAGGGATGAAGTCTATAGCCTGGCGCAACAGGTTCTGGGCCGGGACTGTATCCTTAGCAGTTTCAATACCCTTGAGCCGCTCAAGAACCAAGGTCATCAGCGATTACATCGCGATGGTGGGCACCCACCCAGCGAAAAGGTCGCGGCAATAAACTCCTTATGGGCGGTGGATGACATGGAACCGGAAAACGGAGCCACCCGTGTGGTTCCCGGCTCCCACCTCGACAACGATCCAGCCGCAGAGATGGAAGGGCAAGCGGTTCAACTGACCGTACCCGCAGGACACGTGCTCGTGACCAATACCCGCGTGGTACATGGCGCGTCAAACAACCCAAGTGGCCGGCGCCGGCGTGTGATGCACCTCTACTATGTTCGTGGTGGACTTCCGCAGCAAACCGACCAAAAACAACATCTATCGGACCAGGTGCAGACCGGCCTGTCACCTGAACTGCGCAGGATCCTGGCACTCGACTGATGGTTTATTGGCAACTGACCTGGAACTCAGCAGGACCGAAACCCATGTTACCGGCAACGTACCACGACAGATGACCGTTGCCACCAACCGCAAAAACTATAACGTCGTACATGAAACCCTTGGAGACCAACAATAGACGCCAGTTTACTGACCATCCTCACTTACCACCGCGTGCATCATGACGACAACATCACCGTGCCCAATGACCCGGGCCGCGTAAACCTCAGCCAATTCAAACAGCAGATGCAATACCTATCCAACGGCGGTTTTCAAACCGTCACCCACCGACAGATCGCCGCGTGGTTGCTGGATGGCAAGCCACTGCCGCCACATCCCGTGGCCCTGGATTTTGACGACAATCGATTGAATATCTTCCAAAACGCGTTTCCCATCATGTACCAATTCGGCTTCACTGGCACCGTTTTCACCGTAACCGATTTGGCTGACGGCCAGCTCCTACCCCGCATGGACCAATACCCTGCGATGCGATGGGATCAGTTATTGAAGCTACAGGATGCGGGCTGGTGTATCGCGCCTCATACCCGGACGCACCGGTTTCTCACCGAGATCTCGCTCACTGAAGCCCGCCAGGAAATGGACCATTCCTATCAGCGTGTGTGCCAGATGACCGGCGAAGACACCCCCTACTTTGCCTATCCCGCTGGACTCTGGAATGAGGACCTGGAAATAATCGCCAAACAGATCTTTCGCACCACCCGCCATTGGTTTCTCGCAGAAAACCCGCCCGTGACGCACGACACCTCCCCCTACCGGCTGCCAAGCGCCAACATCGCCATGGACATGACGATGCCGGCGTTTGAGACGCTGATGCAAGTTTGATTATGGACGGAATATCCTGACACAAGTCCCCGGGAACAATGCTCTAGAAAGACACCATCCTGTATTTTGAGTTTCAACGATCTGTTAATTCGATTACTGACAATGAACCAAATACCATGGAATTTCAGCGTGCTGAATAATTAAAGGGCAGTGTGTTTGGTTTGGTGTTTTACTTGCCAGGATATTAACTACGCATTCTTCACCTCCGGTTTCGGATTGCAAAAGAACGCCTCTGTGCAATTGTTCCACGGGAGCAAGCGTATTGACTCCCTCTCCACCTGCTTTACCAGCATAAGCATCGTCGACCAGGATGGTCATCTCAGTACCACCACCGACAATACCCCTGTTAGATCGCGTGGAATTGTGATCCACTGCACCACCACGCAACCGACCACGTCCAGATCGCCAAGTGTCTGCTTAGAGTGTAACGAACAGCAGGGTTTTCCTTTGGTGATCATGAGTGTGGAGGAACAGCGAGCGCCCTGAACGTGCGTTCGTTCGCGGCAGGGCGCTCGAACATTTAAATTGCGAGTGATGTACCCGATCGCTTTCCTGCGTGGCCTTTCTACTAGCAATCATGATGCCCACACCAATCGTGATAGAGCGAGTTGCCTCGTGGTATTTGTTGATACTTGATGACTACCCGCTCTGACAAGGGGGTGGTGTCTGTTGTGTTAACTGGGATATCACTGGCGGCCACAAGCTTCCACTTGGAACCAAGAATGCCAAGGTCGGCAATGTCCACAATGCCGTCTTCATTTAGATCTCCATCGTCATACGTAGCGTGGGGCTTGTCATAGTTGGCGCCCATGATTCCCAAGGCCCCCACATCAAATTTGGAAGTTTGACCGGACCTCTGCTGGACGACGTGGGCCGTATCCACGATCGGTTCACCCTCCTGACCACCGAGTCGGTTCATTTCCCGCACCGCGTCAACCGAAGGCGATGATTTTGATCTAAGCCAATACTCTATTTTGCTCTTTGATTCGGTCAATGCACTGGCGGGACTTGCGTCCTTGTTCTTCAGGACCACCGGGGCCTGGCCAGATCCTTCTTCAGCGTAGAGGACGATGGGACAGTCGGTGAAAAAAGTTTCTGGAACCGGCATCGGGTGCGGCGTAGGATTGGAGCCTTCTGGATTATCAACAGGCCGCATTGAGTCCGGGTTGATAACCGAGTGTGACTCACCTGGCAAACGAACGGCTTCAATGGCTGCGGCACCATCATTGGATGGTTCTGGCAAAGCAAGTTCTGATACCAGAGGTACGGCAGAAAACAGCACCCGACTTTCAAGCGTCATCAAACCGTCGTGCTGTACATTGGCTTGCAAACCACAGCTGTTTGCCTTGCCTTTTGTATTCTTGCCAGTTGCCATGTTTACGCTCCTGTTGAAAACCGTTACCTGATTTACCTTGACACCGGTGATAAAATTGCCCAGTGTCCCATGGCTGCTGACCGACACGCGTATCAGAAGTCATCTAGCATCAGCAACCACAATGCCACAAAAACGGAAAATAATGTAAACCATTTACATGCCATTTGTTACAAAATTACCCTCAATTTCCCAGATCCATTGATTGGTAAATATCACCCAAGGTGACCTATCCAGTTTGAGCCATATCATCCACCCGAAACATCGACCTGTCGGCGTAGGTCGGACATCACCAACAGTCGTTTTGCCGAGAGATAGTGACGGCAAATCTTCACTGATGTGTAGGTTGCCGAAGCTATCAAGCGTGAAATAGCCCGGGATCAAGATGGCTTAGTGATTGGTAAAACCAACTCGCAGGTCGGATTATAGCACCGCAAAAAAAGAAACGGACGCTCTCAAGGTGAGAGCAGATCGTTATAACTCTGTCCGTCAAGCCTTCGTTGTAGGATTCGCAATTCAAGTCCACTGGAATTTATGCCGCGTCTTTCTATATCATGATGTGTCTCACTAATTGGGTGGTGAAAATTTCGACGCAAGACACGACACCCAGGATGCACGAAAGCAACTGAAACAACTAACAGTATGAACTGAATCAGGATGTATCAAAAATGAGTTCCACATACGAAATCGAGCCCAAGAACCGCGATTCTGGCGACTATTCGGACACCGAAGGGATCCTGCGTTTTGGGCGAATACGTGTCGAGCGACAGGAAATTCTCCTCGGGGACAGTGATCCGATGATTTGTCTCTGCGGACAGGACATCATCGTCGCAGGTAAAGGCGGCGGGCTGGTGAAGAGCCATGACGGGGGAATATCCTGGGGCACAACGCGAACCATCCCCGGCATGCTGCCCGATGACAAGTTGTGTGCACTTGGAGTAGATGCAAATGATCGGCTGATGGTCGCCACGTGGAGCGAAGAGGCCCTGTCCATACAGTTTTCCGACGATGGCGCAGTAACCTTTGGCTCCCCTGTCACGGTTCACGCTCCGGCTGGTCCGGGTGCGGCCCCCGGTCGCTTTATGACCTGCGAACGCCAGCTTTTACTGTTTTTGAATACTGCAGTCTTCGCATCCGAAGACCACGAGGCCAACTGGTCAAAACTCACCGATCTGCCGGCTGGGTGGAGTCACCTTCGACCGACGGTACTGTCCGATGGCACGATGGTAGGTACCGCTGCTGCGTAACGCGCAAAGGCGAGATCCCAGGCGACTTGCTGGAACTTGACAATGGACATCTCGCGTTGACCTATGGCGAGGAGAGTAACCCCTATGGAGCGCGTGCAATCGTCAGCAGCGACGGTGGAAAGACTTGGGCCAACCTGGTGTACGTCCTGACCGTCGGACGGTGGAACGGGCCGACGAGACAGCCCCGCACAAAAAAAACCAAGGCGGCATCGGGGGTTGCTTCGATGCTCAGTACCGACGGCGTCGTCCTCTCAGCGTTTGATCGTGGCCCCACGGAAAAGCCTACTGATGGCATCGGTAACCAGGCAGCTATTGGCATCGTCCGCTGGACGACCGAAGGGTTAGAAAAGCCCCCCCTCTTCTACCCGTCCTTGTGGACGGACAAGGCGGACAAGAACGGCTACCTGGACAATGGCCTGGTTCGGATGCGTCCCGACGATCGTTTCGAGGGTGGTGACTATATCGAGCCCTACGAGATGATGGCGTACCACCGGCTACCCGCCGAACAGTTGCACTTCCCGGACATGGGAAGCAAGGGCGTGGTGCTCTGCCGCCACCCTGACGGCAGCCTGCTCAGTACGAGTCGAGTGCCGATGCTGTACCGTTCAACCGATGAAGGAAGGACGTGGCAACAGACCGCGACGGTGGAACGCGTGGGCAATCATCCCTTCACGTTCGGATTCGGCATTACCTCGCGCGGGACCCTATTGGTCTCCTGTGGTGACCGTATGCCCGGGACTTCTTCCCCGGCACGAGGATACATCGCCCGTTCGGAAGACGGCGGCAGGAGTTGGCAGCATATTCAGCTTGACCCCAATCCACTACAGTATGTCGCCGGAGGTGAGGCAAACCGCACGATCGAGCTTTCGGACGGTACCCTTCTCATGGCGTGTGACGGCTGGATTCACGAAGACAGAAAGGGTTATTCAGGAGAAGTCCTCCTACGCTCGTCTGATGATGGCAGAACATGGGGCGACCCCACTGTCATGCCGCCGGGATGTGCCGAATCCAACATGCTGGAGTTACCTTCCGGGACGCTGCTGATGGCGACCCGCTACCAACGCTGGTCCCATTCCCAGGATCTATTTCGGAAGCACACCACGCTGGAGCATTTCCTTGACGCGCCGCGATTGCTCGACTACGGCACTTGGAACCCGCCGTCACGAAACGAGATCGGCTGGGGCCGTTTCAAGAACGAAGCGATCTTGTTGTCACAAGACCGCGGTCGCAATTGGACAACGCCCACGTTCGTAACACGTCTTCATGAATGTTCCGCTGATGTCGTGCTCTTGCCCGATGGGAAGGTGGTCCTAACTTACGACGAGAAGGACGGGGTGTCCGGATCACGCGCTTTGGTGAGTTCTGACGGAGGTTTGACGTGGGAACAGGAAATCTACGTACTGTGCTGGGGCCACTCGGGGCGCACGAGTTCTGTCGTACGCGAGGATGGCTCCGTACTCACCCTGCTGGCAGGTACTGAAGAAAGTGGTGCACGGGGCACAATCTGGCGACCACAATAGCAATATCAACCATAAATCCAACCGCATCCGAAGATATCGAGGTGTACAGCTGGCGAAGGGTTGCGACTAATTGCAAACTGTCAAAGCTTCTCCGAAATTCGGAAAATGGGTGACACAGGCGTAGAGCAATGCCAAACTCCTCCAAGCAAAAGACAAATCTCCAAGCAAGTGATGCCTCACAGCACGAACCGGTCATCGCCGAGGGCGAGTGGAAGATCGTGGGCTGGGACCACAACCCCCCCGAACCCTTCGAAGGCTTTGGGGGCACGGTGGGACTCGGCCAGGACGTGGTACGACTTGACAACGGCACGTGGCTGGTGGTCTTTCACGCTGGCTATTGGCACTGCTCGGCCGCGACGCCAATGGTTGTGCCACCGCAGACCATTGAAAAGTGGAAGCAAGCAGGTTACCCGGCTGATCACGTGGCCCCGCAGGGAGGCCGGATCCTCTCGATGCGCAGCTGCGACGAGGGACGTACCTGGTCGCGGCCGTCCACACTGCTTGTGACCCGCTGGGACGTGAGTCCGGTGGGAATGAACCGCCTGGAGGACGGGACATTGCTACTCTTCGTCAACCAGCAGGCATCGTGGTACGGCTTGGATGCAGCGCCCGAGGGACACCTGCAAGTCAACACCCGCATCGGTGTCATCCGCTCGACGGATGATGGACAAACCTGGTCCGAAATTGACTGGCTTAAGGCACCGCGGTCCTTCTATCAACGGGCGTACGCGCAGGCGGTGCGCCGCCCCGATGGTGTCCTGCTCTATCCAACCTACACCGCTGATCGTTTCGACGGCGTACTTCACGGTGCGGTCCACTGCAGCGACGACGACGGATGTTCCTGGCACCTGCTCGCCGAGTTGGCCCGTGACGACGGGGAACACCTCGACGAGCCCTCACTGACGGTGCTACCGGACGGACGGATCATGCTCATGACACGCCTGGACGCGGCGGTCTTCTATAGTGACGACGGCGGGCAGACGTGGCGGTTTTCACACCATGCACCTTTTGCTCCCTTCAAGGCCCACCGCACCGCGGTGCTTAGCGACGGCACGGTGGTCTGCTGGATGACCTCGCGGAACATACTGCGCGTTTCCTGGTCAGCCGATGGCGGGGTCACATGGAAGACGGATGACGACGGACTGGCATTCCCGCTGGCGGATCGCTATGGGTATCCCGGCGGTTGCGTTTTACCCGATGGATCCATCCTGGCCGTCTACTACGATACGTGCGGTCACCAATGCCGCACGGATGTATGGGCGCTGCGGTTTGGTGTCAGCAAAGACCGCTCGCAGGTGGTTCGGTTCCCAGCCCCGATCGACACCAAGCCATCGACCACAGCACCGTCGGCTGGCGACCACGAACTTGACGTGGACGCGATGAACTGACGATCATCGACGCTGCTGGCAACCATCCGGATGATGCCCACAGATAAAACACAGGTGTTTTGAAACCGTTTGCATCTCGATCCGATGCTAGCCGGTGAATTAATCAGTGGGGTTTAAGTCAAGGCGTTGGGTGCGAGTACGGGAAATCCTGACTCAGCAGGCAAAAGAAAAGAGCCGGGCGTGCTCGAAGTGGAAGCGGATCGTCACAACCCTGCCCGGCAAGCCTTCGTTGTAGGCCTCGCCGATGAGTTCCGCGGGAATTCGTGCCTGGCCGTTCCATGTTATGGTGTGGTCAAGTGAGTCCCCAGTAAAAGGGTCGCAGTCGGCCAGCGA
>Ga0310125_10001772_pt1 | contig 11038 bp, 6 predicted proteins | sample CB11b_Tmax_Bot8__FD_203508 | JGI IMG/M metagenome (GOLD analysis project Ga0310125, IMG submission 203508) | Marine microbial communities from Western Arctic Ocean, Canada - CB11b_Tmax_Bot8 | ecosystem: Environmental > Aquatic > Marine > Oceanic | place: Canada: Western Arctic Ocean | collected... | reverse complement strand
GCAAAATCGAATTGTGCGTCTTGCATGAAGATTGAATCGGTACGTTCGAACCACAGGAATCCGGTATATTGTCGCATCGGGGCGGCAGTCACAAAATCCAGTTCTTGCCAGAGCGCATCGAGTTGCCGTTGCTGCGAGGGGTTGAGAATCAAGTGATACAATGGAGCATCGTCCCGAAAATATCCCATCATGCTGTGGAAGCCCGCGCTTAACAGGCGCCCTTTGTCGCCTGCCGGTTTATGCTCCTCGTTAAGATAGTCGCGGCCACGCTCCGAAATGTAAAAGGCGTCGGGAAATACCGAGCAAAAGCGGACAAAAGCAGCTTCGTGACATTCACGATCTTGATCGCTGGCCGGCAGCTGCAGCAGCCGATCCAGTGGGGAGAGGCTGGCCGTTTCTGGATTGGCGGGCTCTTTGGGTTGAGCCTGGAGCGCTTCGCGATGGAACGTCTGTCGGTTGGCTGCGTATTGCCGGTTTTTCCAGAGAACGAAAGGTTGTGAACCACGGTTGCTGTCTTCGATGTTGAGATTCGGGTACCTGCGGGCCAGCCGCGAATGAATTTCCGCTACCCGTTCGACCATTGCATGACAAGCGGCCCGCGCGGCGGCGACCTGGGTGGGGTCCTGTGGCAGTTCTCGCCACATCGTCTGGAGCATGTCGATCGGACCGGTTGATGATGTTTCATCGGTCAGCAAGGTCCAGAGGGTAGACAGGTACTTGGCACTGACGCCGTGATCGGTCGCCACGTCGTTCAACGTTTCCTGGGAAGTTGGCTGCTGTTGGTAGGTCCAAGCTGCCAGGAAATAATCGGTAAGCTGGGTGGGTTGGCGTTCGTAGAATTGAATGATGCGTTGAACACAATATTTATCTCGATCGGTATCGGTCATGACGGGAAACGGTGCAAAATCGAAACCGTCGGGTTTGAGAACCAGGTGTTCGATGATCTGCCGCGCTGCATCGAGGTATTTTCTTGCCAGGGCCGGCGTCATGGACAGGGATTCGCCCGAATTGTCGAACCCGGCTTCATTGGCCGGGTCGATTGGAAAGGTTTTCGTTGGTCGGATGTCGACGCCTGTCAAATCGCGAATGGTGTAATTGTATTCTGCGTTGCTCAGACGCCGGGGAAGGACCGGGCCCGGATCACCGGCGTGGTTATTGATTTCGTACTCGCGTGCCGCATGAATCCAGCTGATGAATGCTTGGCGCTCCATGGGGGCCGGTTGGCGAGAAGAATCTTTGGGAGGCATTTCACCGGCATGGATGCGTGCCAATACAATCTCCCAGGTGCGGTGAGCATTGGCGACCGACTGGGCCGACGTGTAAACGCTCAAGTCCAGTTTAGCCTCGGGAAGTTCCCTGCCGTGACAATCCAGGCAGTACGATTTAAGGAACGGGGCAACGTGCTCAGCGAAGTGGTGTTGAAGTGTCGCTTTGCTGGGCGTCGCTGCCGTGGCGGCTGTCGCTGTCCACAAGACAAGCAATGTACAGGCCAGGTAGTTCATTTTAGCATCGAGGGCCACGATCACTTCCGGACCTTCCTGACGGGTTTGGCGGTTCCAAGAATCGGTGACGCTTTCATGTTAATGATAACTTGTACGGCAGGCTGAGTCAGCAACCGTTGATTCTCCGGGGCGATAAAATCGGGTCTGATTTTCTGATGAGGTTGTTGGCCAGGGACGCCGAGGGGCACAGCAATCAGCGCGTGCCTGGTCGTCATGGTTGGCAGGTACTGCCGAGCATGAGCGTTTATTGAACGGTGGTACCGGTTTTGATCGGTTGTCGGGCCGTACCTGCCGCCGCGGTGCCCGCTTTGTGTAAAATTACGATTTTTCCCGGTTCGGGAAACCGATTCACACGACCGATAACTTTCACCTGATCGGAGAGCGTGGCTTTCAGCTGGTCGTATTTTTCCGCGGTAGTAATTAACAGTCGCGGTGCGGAGTTATCAAGGAACCGGCTAGCCTGGTGCGGGTTTTTTAACGAATCGACGTGTTGACCGATATAGAAAGCCAGGCTGGGAGGGAAATATCCAAATTGTGCCACGGTAATTTCGTCGGAAATGGCCCTTGCGTGAACCGCCTTAGCTACCTGACCGTTGGTCTGATATTGAGCCACTTGCGGAGCGGCCAGGTTCCAGATGCCGAGCATGGTGAATACGGACGTACCCGCCAGTGATGCCATGGCAGCAGCAGGCTTGTTTCGTTCGGAAAGGATCAGCGTGGCAATGCCCCCTACCAACAAGGGAATACCAAACAGGCCAATACCGATCAGGTGCGATTGAATTTCTGGCGCTAATTCAACCCGATCCAGCAGCGTCTGTCCGTTCCATCTCCAGCTGCCTGCCAAGGGGAGCCCGGCCAAAACGATTAACCCGACAGCGGGCAACGTGCCGATGCCAATTCGCAGCAACCCACGATGAACGCTGTGCGGGTGATCAATCCAATGCTGATAGAAGTAGGCGGCAACGATTGCCAGTGCGGGATAGGCTGGCAGGATATAGTTGGGAAGCTTGGTGCTGGCCAGTGAAAAGATTCCCACGTAAAGAACGATCCAGGCTGTCACAAACACCAACGCACACTGATGGGGTGTTCCCTGACGCAGTTGGCGAACGACCAACAGTAGTGTTGGCAAGGCAAAAATCGACCACGGAAACATGCCTGCCAAAATCGATAGGATGTAGTAAACCAGCGGGCCGCTGTGATTGTCCATGGGCGATGAAAATCTTTGAAAATGATGAATCCCAAAAAACTCGGAGAGAAAGGCTCCTTGAGTTTTTAATCCTACGGCCAGGTACCAGGGACCGGCCACCAAAAGAATCACGGCAATGGCTGTGAGGATCCGCATTTGCCACAGGGTGACAAAGAAGTTAACCAGTCCAAACGGACGAAGTGCTTCACGCCAGCGCCGCCAGCGCGGCGCATTCTCTGGCAAGGGACGTCGGGGCGTCATGCACAAGAGAAATAAACCGATCACCGCCATTGGAAAGAGAAAACCGATGGGCCCTTTCACCAACGTTGCCATGCCCATCACCGCATAAATTGCCACGAATTGATACCCCTGCTGCGGCAGCAGACCGAGCGTGGGTGTTGCGTCGACCGCTGGGTCGTTGCGACTGACAGAAAACGGCCCGCTGATGGCGAACAGGTACAACGCGAGGGTTACAAAGAAGGTCAAGTATACGTCGGGGGTCGCCGCCCTCGAGACAACGCTGAACATGAGGCAGCTGGCCATGACCAGGCCGGCCCACCAGCCAACTTCGGCATTGAAGAGCCGACGTCCAGCATGGTAGGTGAGCCAACAGCTAGCGATACCAAACACGGCTGAGAAAAAACGGGCTGCAAACTCAGTGGTGCCAAACAGGTGAAAACCGATCATCATCATCCAGTACATCCACGGCGGCTTGTGGCCGAATAAGCTGCCGTTGAACGTCGGAACAATCCAATCACCCCCGGCGTGCATTTCAGCTGCCGTGCTGGCAAAGTAACCTTCGTCCTGATCCCAAAGCTTGGTGATGTTTAGGCCGGGCAGCATGACGACCGCTGCGATCAGAAGCAGCGATAACTGGTGTCGATGAGTTTTCTTCATCGTGATATCCCTGATCGATCGGTGACAATGGCCTAGCGGGTGAAAACCGGCCGAGGTTCAATTACGCAGCCCGTGGCAAGCTGGGTTGGTCATCTGTTGAGGTGGACGAGGGTTGGGATGTGCCAGGTTGTGACAGGCCGAGATAGGCCGGTGCGCCCGGTCGCAAATGTCTCCAGTAGATTCGTGCCAAATCAAAGATCGCCGTGACAAAGTCATTGGACTTGAGCCTTGATCCGCCTACCTCTTCCCATCGCTCGAGAGGTTGCTCGTAAATGAAGTCAGCCGTCGGCTTGGACGTTACCCTTTGGCGTAGTTGACCGAAGCGTGCGATCAATTCGACGTCAAAAATCCATTTGGAGAGAAACGGCTCAGCAAATACCTTGTGAAGGTCGGGTGTGACGCGAAACATTTTGGCACCGCACTGGGTGTCGCGAATCCGTATTCCCAGGACCGTGGATGCAACGGTGGCGAAAAGTCGTCCCAGCAACCGCCGGACGGGGGTGCGGTGGATTTGCCGCCCCAGCAATGGCAAACGTGATCCGACCACGATTTCGATCGGAGCGTGTCTGTCCAGTGCCTGGCGAAAGTCGGCAATCGGTTCCAGGGGAGTACTCAGATCGGCATCCCAAAACCCGATGACTGCGGGTTTTGATTGCAGGGCGTGCAGCATGCCTTGTCGAATGGCCTCGGCTTTGCCGCCATTCTTGATGAGATTGAGAAACTGAAATTGTATCGGGTTGGCAACTGCCATTTCCGCCAATAGCGTGGCGGTGCTGTCCGAACTCCCATCGTTGACGAAAAGAAAACGGATGTGCTCGGTTTGTTGGGCATACAACTCAAAGTCGTTTACCGGCAGCCGATCCGCTTCGTTGTAGCAGGGTACAATGACCACCGTGTTGTAAGGTTCGGGCTCCACCGGTGGCGGTGCAATGCGCGGGATCCTTCCCATGGCTTCTCGATCTTTGAAAACTCAGAAACAGATTGAATGACTCAGCGCACTATATCGGAGGACAGCAAGCCAGAAAACGGCAGTTTGAGAGGCTGAGCAGTGCAAGACCTGCTAGCAGAGCGGCAAGCATTTGAGTTGCACGGGGGAGCTGGGTTGGTCTCTTTCTCATTCTTTTCGTCGGCCAACCACGTTGTCTTGTTTTGCAGTATCGATGTTCTCATCCAGTGACAGTTGCCTGTCGGCGAACCGTTTTTCAGCCCCATGGACCATGTTGCGGAGCATTCCTGCAAAGATCAATTGGTGAAGAGGGTAAAGTGCGTACCAGTAAGCCAGGCCAAACAGGCCGATCGGATCAAAGATCGCTGTTTGTCGAAGGGTGGCGGAATTGGCCTCACCGGTTACTTCGAATTCCAGCCATGCTCGGCCAGGTAACTTCATTTCAGCTTGCAGTCGTAGCAATCGCCCAGGCTCAAATCTTTCCACACGCCAAAAGTCAAGAGCATCGCCAACGCAGAGGTTGTTAGCGTCGCGTCGACCACGGCGAATTCCAACACCACCAACAAGTAAATCCAGAAAACCTCTTACGCGCCATAACCAATTGCCATAGTACCAACCCGTCTTGCCGCCGATTTGTTGGATCGGTGCAAACGCCTTGGATGGAGATGCTGCTACGGTTTTCGTCCGTGAGTCGACAATCCGGGACCCGAACCGGGTGCCTCCCCACGTCTTGGGCGGTCCAGCAGAGGAAAGTGCATCGGACCAGCGCGTCTGGGCCATTTGCTGGTCTTCGTTGATCAGGGCCCGCTCGATCGCAGCACGTAAACCACGTGGGCGGATGCTGAACATCGCGTCTGCGAGATTGTTCGAGACAAGTGTCGGATTTCGCAAACTCTCGACCAACTTGCGACCGATTCTTGCATAAACGGGTGTCACCAGACCCAACCAAAGACTCGAGAGGTAAGGTGTCAAAACGGGAACTGGAATCATCAACCTCCGCAAGCCACGCTGGCGGGCATACTCCCGCATGATTTCACCATAGGAAACCTGATCGGGACCGCCTATCTCGATAATATGCGACTCGCCACCCGTTATTTTAAGCGCGGCCATCAAGTATTGCAGCACGTCTTCGATTGCGATTGGTTGAGCCTGGATGGCTAACCATCGAGGACAAATCATGACCGGCAGTCTCTCGACCAGGGCGCGGATCAGTTCGAATGAAAAACTTCCAGAACCGATGACGATGGATGCACGGAATTCGATGACATCAATGCCCGATGAACGCAGGATGTCACCCGTTTCCTGGCGACTACGCAGGTGCTTGGAAAGTGTCGTGTCACGATGTCCCAATTCACCGAGATAGATGATCTTCTGAACACCCGCTCTACGAGCAGCGTAGGAAAATTTTTTTGCCGCGTCACGATCTTCCTGTTCGAAATCACGATTGGCACCCATGGAATGGACGAAGTAATACGCCGTATCCACGTTCGACAAAGCTGTTTCGAGTGAATCTGTATCAAGTAGATCGCCTTGAACGACTTGGGTAAGGTTGTTCACATGCTGTCGAAGAGCCTCGGGGCGCCTCGTCAGACAACGTGTTTTAACCCTTTGGGCTTCGAGTAATGGCAGTATTCGACCACCAATGTATCCGGTGGCACCGGTCAGCAAAACGATTTTGCTATCGGACATTTCATTGACTTTCGGAGGTCACAACTCACTGAACAGACACTTAGGATCACGATGGACTCCCCGGAGGGTCCGCTTTGTGCCGGTGATACGGTCCCCGATTTTTATCTAGGGGTTGTTTACTCCCTACTATCCTATTATCCAAGATAAGACTCTGAACAGGGCGCGAAAGGAACACCTCCAGATGACAACCGTCCCGGATATCCGCATTCGGACACAAAATAACGAAGCTGTTCGTTCACAGGGCGAGTTTGTTTTGTATTGGATGATTGCAAACCGCCGTACCGCGTGGAATTACAGCTTGCAGCGCGCGATTGACTGGTCCCGTGATTTGCGAAAACCGTTGGTGGTCTGTGAAGCTCTACAGGCTGGGTATCCGTGGGCGAGCGACCGTATTCACGGCTTCGTTCTCCAGGGGATGGTCGATAATGCCAAACAGTTTCAGGGAAAAACGGCCCTTTATTACCCCTATCTGGAACAGCAGCCCGGTGCGGGAAAAGGATTGCTGGCCGAGTTGGCTCGGCGGGCCTGTGTCGTTGTCAGTGATGATTTTCCTTGTTGTTTTCTGCCGAAAATATTGCAGGCAGCAGGACAGCAGTCACCGGTGAGGTTCGAGTTGGTTGACTCCAATGGTGTGTTGCCGATGAGAGCTGCTAAGAAAGTGTATGCCAGGGCGTACGACTTTCGTCGTTTTTTGCAGGGGACTTTGCGGGCATACCTGGAGGAGTTGCCAGATGCGAATCCGTTGGCCAATGCACGTTTGCCAAGGCTGGAACAACTGCCGCCAGAGGTAACGAGGTGCTGGCCGGCGGCGGCGCTGGAACAATTTCTGAAAAGTTTTAAGGCATTGGTGCAATTCCCCATCGACCACACTGTCCCTGTCGCGTCCCTCCGGGGAGGACCACAAGCGGCACAAAAACGGCTGCAAGAGTTCATCGATAAGAGACTGTGCGCGTATGGATTGAGAAAGGAACCGGAACGAGATAATACCAGTGGTTTATCCGCGTACCTGCACTTTGGCCATATTTCAGCACACCAGGTGTTCGCCGAGACGGTTGCGCGCGAAGATTGGCAGGCCAGCAAGCTTTCACAGAAAGCCAACGGTAGTTCCCGTGGCTGGTGGGGCACATCCGAACCGGTTGAGTTGTTTCTCGACGAGCTGATCACCTGGCGGGAGCTGGGTTACAACATGTGTTGGCAGCGCAACGATTACGATCAGTACGACTCCCTTCCAGACTGGGCACAGCGAACGCTTGCTGAACATGAATCGGACCCTCGCGATTACCTGTATTCAATGGAGGAATTCGAGGCGGGTGAAACTCACGACGAATTATGGAATGCGGCCCAGCGGCAGCTGGTTCAGGAAGGTCGAATTCATAACTACCTGCGGATGCTGTGGGGCAAGAAAATTCTCGAATGGACCAGGCTCCCGCAGGAGGCACTGGATATCATGATCGAGCTGAACAACAAATACGCACTGGATGGCCGCAACCCCAACAGTTACAGCGGTATCTTCTGGGTACTGGGCCGCTACGATCGCGCCTGGGGGCCAGTACGTCCGGTTTTTGGCAAGATCCGCTACATGAGCAGCCAGAATACCGCCCGGAAATTGCCGGTAAAAGGTTATCTCGCCAAGTACGGACGTTGACTTCCGACGACCCCCTCTTCGCGGCGCGTTTGCCAGAGGCCGGACAAGGTAAGTCCGTGCGGTCATGTAAAACTTTTTGGACAATCGACAACGAAGTGATTCCAGTGAAAAACCTCATCTTCGTTTTTCGGCCATCAGGTCAAACCGGGGTCCATAGACGGGCACCTCGGCGCCTGATTCCATTGCTCCCAGGTCGGGCGCTTTGCCCGAAAACCGATCGTTGATGTTCGGCAGGCGGACCCCGGCATCCACGGCCGCCGCATCCTCCTGCAGACGAAAGTCCATGCTCTCGGAGCGGTAGACAGCATGGGGACGGCTTGGGTCGGGCGGTTGAAGGTCGCGAAAAATGTCGAAGTCCAGCTCTCGTCCATGTTGTTCATGACCGGTTGCCTCTTGAAACTCAGCTAAAGTCAAAAAGAATTCTCCCTTGCTGTTCCCCGGCGTGTAGTTGCGCAGTGCCCGGTCGGCAGGCTCCAACCATTGGTACTGGGGACGACCATTTCGGTTCGGTCGGTATCCGTTGTAATCGATCGAAGAATAGGACGTGTGTGTTTGGCAACGCAAAATTGGCTTGTCAGGGTGATCGGTTCCCATGAATAAATTATTTCGAAAATGAACATTCGACCCGCCCAGAGCGCCGTTGTTTTCAACGATGAAGGTGTTGTGATAAGCCAGGACACCGGCCGGGTTGGCTCCGCCAAATTTCAGGGCGCCTCCCAAAGGGACATGGTAAACCAGGTTGCGAATGAAATAGGCCGGGCCACCGAAAACGGGCTGGGCACTCAGCCCGTAATGCGCTGCATTGAATCCGCGATTGCGCATGACGCGAATGTTGTGGGTTCCCCCATCGGCCTCGATAAAGTCATCCACCATTAAAAAAATGTCGTTATTGTAAATGTCGATAGCAACACTCTTGTGATCCTGTATTTCTTCCGGCGAACCATGGGTTGATACACAGATGCCATCGTGAAAAAAGGCAACATAATTGTGGCAGATAACATGACCCTGGCCGTAGACCTTGATGCCATAGTACGACTTCAATGGGCTGGGGCCGTAGCGCCCGGGATTGGACCAACCATTGAGCCGGAAAGTGTCGTCCCGTCCGATCAGCACGTTATCCGCAATGTAAAAGTTTTTGGAGCCGGCATATTCGTTCATCACGCCAATGCCGACATCTTCCAGGCGACAGTTTCTGACGACCAGGCCGCTGCAGCCCAGGACGTCCTTGATCCCGGTATAAAAAGCGATGTCCGTATTGCGCACGGTGATGCCTTCGAAGTAGTTGTAATCGGCGGCCATCACATCGAAGAGTCGATAGGCGCCATGGCCATCGAAAATCACCTCGCCGTCGCCGGCGGCCCGAATCACGATCGGTTGCTCTGGCGTGCCATCGATGGTGAGCACGTAGGTGCCGTGGAATGGAGTTTGCAAGGGATCGACATAGTTGGAGTAATCGGCCTTGTAGAGTCCGGCATGGACTTCGATGATGTCACCGGGCTGCACCTTTCGCTCGCGGACCACGCTCCAGTCTCCCCGGCCAGGTCCGTAGTAGGCTTCTTTCAATCCGGTAAACGAGGGTTCCTGTCGCGGGCCGCGATAGCCGGGCGGGTAGACGTGAAGCAGGCGGCCCCCGGCAGCAGCTTGTGGAACGGCTCGAGTTCGCAGTACCCGTTGCTGGCGGGTGTTGCCCTGCACACCCTCTGGATCGGACATCTCCAGCCGACATTCGTATTCCGTATCGGGATCGAGGTCAAAAATGCTGCCGGCAAACATGGGCGGTGTCCAGTGTTCCAGCAGCTCTCGTGAGCGCCATACTTTTTCCTGTCCAATTCGCAAAAGTGGCAATGCTTCCCTCCAGACAGCATCCCCTTTTTTTCGATAGCTGACCGAGACGGCCGCATTGTGATTGTCATCACCCTGGATTTCCCATTCCAGACCCAGGCAGTGAAGTGTTGGCGGTTCGATTGTCAGCGATCCGGCGATGACAGAGTCACCGGCCGATACGTGGCCCACCAGACCACAGCTGATCAGCACAAGTACGTTGATTTTCCAGCGGTGACTTAGATTCATATTCGTATCCTTCAATGATTTTCCGCAACGTCCCTGTTAGGGCGGGATAACTTTTGGCAATCCATTGCTGGTTCCTGAAGAACTCACGTTTGGATCAGATGGGAAGTGGCGGCCGGGGCGCGTGAGGATAATCTACCGGTGGATAGCGAATGGCCAATTCGGGTGTTTCCAGCTTGCGGTGGTCCTCGTATCGTGAGGTCAAGGCACGATCCAGGATTCCACTACTGAGCAGGGTCCGTTCTACCGGATAGGACGGGTGGCCGGAATGAACCATTCGCTCGATAGCGTGCAGTAAGAAGGCGAAATGGGGATGGGCCGGCTGACGACGTGCCTCGATTCGGACGGCCTTGGGTTGGGATTGGCCTTTTATGTTGACGGCGACAGTGAACTCGCGTGCGTACCCGTTCATCATGAACACGGCACCGGGCAATCCATCGTTATATCGAAACAAAAAAAGGGCATTTTTTGACGAGCGGAATGACCGAGGATCAGCATTGGATCCTGGTGACGCAGCGCTGAGTGCAGCTTGTAACAAGTCCTTGTTGACAAGTCCCTTGTCCACGGCGTCCCACATGCCTTGTCCTTGCAAGCATTGTACCCACGCGACTCCCGTTTCTCCTCCCCGCCGACGTTCGACGAACGCTTGAAAGACGTCCAGCGTGTGAGCACCATAAATATCAAGTCCTTGGTAGCCAATTCCGATGGCCGCTTCGATTTCCGAATTCAGAGGTATGGCAAAATCCGGATCACGATAGCTGACAGGAATTGATGATCCCGCCATGAAAGGAATTCGCAGCTGGCGGGATTTGTCATACATCCACATGGCATCCGACCAGACGGGTCCCAGATGTTTGTCGCTAAAGACGGGAACTACTTTGTCGTGTTTTTCAAACGCACGCGTGATTTCTTCAAAAAATCGCCGTCGTGGATAAAGGTGCTGTTGCTTGTCGTTCCAGGGATAGCTGCCATGCTCGCCAATGCTGATCACGCCGTCGACAGGAATGTCTTTCGTCCCCAGGGTTACCGCGCCCTCGATCGTGTCGAAGATCGGTACCTGATACTTGGCAGCCAGCTGGACCCCCAAATCGTCCGGTTTGGATTGA
>Ga0310125_10001771_pt1 | contig 11046 bp, 7 predicted proteins | sample CB11b_Tmax_Bot8__FD_203508 | JGI IMG/M metagenome (GOLD analysis project Ga0310125, IMG submission 203508) | Marine microbial communities from Western Arctic Ocean, Canada - CB11b_Tmax_Bot8 | ecosystem: Environmental > Aquatic > Marine > Oceanic | place: Canada: Western Arctic Ocean | collected... | reverse complement strand
GACCGGCTATCTTCGAGACATGATGGACGGCATGGCGAAGGTCGGCTGGGACCCTTATCAGTCGGACCACGAAGACGCTAACGGCCAGTACGAGATCAACTTCGTCTTCAGCGATGCCCTGACGACGGCAGACCGCTACACGTTCTTCAAGATGATGACCAGCCAGTTCGCCCAGAAGTACGGCGCCATCGCGACCCACATGGCCAAGCCCTTCGCCGACCGCACCGGCAGTGGCGGCCACATCCACTTCCACGTGGAGGATGCGGAGACCAGGGACAACCTGTTCCTCGACGAGGACGACCCGCAGGACCTGGGGCTGTCGCAGTTCGCCTACAACTTCATCGGCGGCATCTTAGCCCACGCGCCGGCGCTGTGCGCCGTCACGTCGCCGACGGTCAACTGCTACAAGCGGCTCCAGATGGGCGCAGGCCTGTTCGGAGCGCGCTCCGGCTTCAACTGGACGCCGGCGTTCATCTCCTACGGCGACAACAACCGGACGCAGATGATCCGAACGGCCGGGCCCGGCCACCTGGAGGACCGCACCGTCTCGGCGGCCTGCAACCCGTACCTGGCCTTCGCCGCGTACATGGCGGCGGGCCTGGACGGAGTGAGCAATGGCCTGGACCCCGGGAAGGCCAACCTGGGCAACCTCTACGAGTTGGGGTTGGACGAGATCCGTCGCAGGGGCATCCGGACGCTACCCCAGAGCCTGGACGAGTCGCTCTCGGAGCTGCGCAAGGACGACGTGGTCCAGGAGGCCCTCGGCGTCATCTACGACGAGTTCATCCAGCTCAAGGAAGCCGAATGGCGCCAATACCATGCCCAGGTCTCCCAGTGGGAGCTCGACCGCTACCTGACGATGTTCTAGGCAAGCGTTTTTTGAAAGCTAGGCGTGTCCAGCTCAGTAAGTCGTGTTTGAGGGCAATCCTGGATCCGAACGACGATGTCCGGTACTTCTGGGAATTGAGTAGGTGGCTGGAGGTGGTGCATGCATTCCACAGATCCGATGCCCTTGTGATTGAAAAGGAGACTCTTCGGCCCTCAACGCAGAGTCTGGTGCCGCCTGGGGAGAAGAGACGGCTCAGGGCCGAGTTTCGCGGAGTGCGCGACGAATGCTTGGCGATGGCAGGAGATCTGTATCGAAAGTACCATGGACTGCTCGACTCGGAGCTTGAAGATGACGAAGTGAGGGTACTTGAGGCTTTGGCATCCAGAATCGGAGGTCCATCGGCTCCGAGTTCAGGGATGTTTGCGGCAGACCTCCAGTTGAATCAACAGCGGGCGATCTACTGCCTGGAGCGGCTAACGAGCATGCAGTACGTGTATACAGGCTTTTCTATCTTTCTATCTACGGACATACAGCGCACTCCTTGGATACGAAAGGCAGAGCCTATCTGGCTGAAAGGGGCCTGATCTAGGGCCCCTGAAACCAAACCAGTACGAGACACGGGCAGGCTATTCCGTGAAAACCTGGAAGTCGTCGTTACGTTCCTGGTCCACGGCCTTCTATCCTGCCCGCGAGGGATTAGAAAGAGGCAAATGTCCTTCCTGCTAGGCTGTCCCAACTGCGGTGAGCGCGGGGTGGACGAGTTCCGCTTCGGCGGCGAGGTCACACCGCGGCCGGCGCCTGACGCGCCTCGGGCGGAGTGGACCTCCTACTCCTACATGAGGCGCAACGTCGCCGGCGACCAGCGCGAGTGGTGGTACCACTCCTTCGGCTGCCGCCGGTGGTTCATCGCGGTTCGCGACACCGTGACCAACCGAGTGAGTGAGACCTCCTGGCCCGAAGAGGCCCATGGGTAACGACAACCAAAGAGGGCACAGGGAATGAAGCTCTGGAGTAGTGGCCTCTCTGCGTACCCAGGCTACGCATGCGGACTTACCGCCCGCATAGGACGCCTGAGATCGACATTGACTTCCATCCTCTGTGTCCTCTGTGATGAATTCTTTTCCGGGGTAGTAGATGGCACCCACGCCAGGCAATAGCCGGCTCGACCCGCGCCCTTCGCAGCTTATCGATCGCTCCGCGGCCATCCAGTTCCGGTTCGGCGGCAGGCCGGTGGCGGCCCACCCCGGCGACACCGTTGCCTCGGCGCTTTACGCGTCCGGCGTGCGTGTCTACAGCCGCAGTTTCAAGTACCACCGCCCCCGCGGGCTGCTGTGCGTGGCGGGCCACTGCCCCAACTGCCTGGTGGCCGTCGACGGCGTGCCCAACGTCAGGGCCTGCACCGAGCCGGTGCGCAGAGGCATGGACGTCCGCCATCAGAACGCATGGCCGTCGTTGGACCGCGACGTGCTCTCGGTCCTCGACCGTCTCGACCGCCTGATGCCCGTCGGCTTCTACTACAAGGCATTCCACAGGCCGCGGTTCGTCTGGCGCATCGCTGCGCCCATCATCAGCCATCTGGCCGGCCTGGGCTCGGTCGACGCCGACTCGGTGTCCGAGGCGCGTTACCACCACGAGAGCCGCCACGAAGACGTTGCCGTCGTCGGTGGCGGCCCCGCGGGCATGTCGGCCGCGCTGGCGGCCGCCGAGGCGGGTGCCGCGGTTGTCCTGGTCGATGACCAGACGGCCCTGGGAGGCCACCTGCGGGGTGACCCCACCGGCGACGACGGCGTCACCGCCCTGGCGAACAGGGTGCGCGCGGCCGGCGGCATCGAGGTCATGAACGGCGCCACGGCATTCGGTCTGTACGAGGGCAACCTGCTCGGCGTGCATCAGGGCGACACGGTGGTCAAGATAAGGGCCAGGCAGATCGTGGTCGCCACCGGCTCCTACGAGGTGCCGATGGTGTTCGACCGCAACGACGTGCCCGGCGTGATGCTGAGCACGGGTGCGCAGCGGTTGATGCGTCTCTACGGAATCAAGCCCGGGTCTCGCGCGGTGGTCGCGACCTCCAGCGACCGTGGATATCACGAGGCGATCGAGCTCCTGGACGCCGGGGTCGAGGTGGCGGCCATCGCCGACTCGCGCGATGACGTGGGCCGGGCAGCCGGCGTCGCGGACGCCCTGCTGGCCCGCGGCGTGGACGTGCTGACGTCCCACGCCCCTGCCCGGGCCGAGGGGAAGAAACAGGTTACCGGGGTCGTCGTCACGCGGCTGGTCGAGGGCCGGCCGACCACCGAAGAACGCCACTTCGAATGCGATCTCGTCGCCATGAGCGGGGGCCTTCAGCCGGCCGGCGCGCTGCTATACCAGGCCGGAGCGACCTCCCGCTATGACGAGTCGCTACGTGAGATGGTGCCTTCAGATATGCCGGACGGCGTGCGCGCGGCGGGAGGCGTCACGGGCGTCCGCCGCCTGGAGGTGTCGTTGGAGCAAGGCCGCCTGGCGGGCCTCCAGGCGGCAGCGGAGGCCGTCCGGGTGTCCGGAGCGCGGCGTTCCGAGCTGACCGCGGTGCGGAGAGAGGTACAAGCGTCGCCCGGCGGCGTTACAGGGCCGAGGACCGGTGCTGTCTCCACCGGGAGCGGCGCCAAGGACTTCATCTGCTTCTGCGAGGACGTCACGGCCAAGGACATAGCCCACGCGGTGGACGAGGGCTTCGACGACGTGCAGACGTTGAAGCGCTATAGCACGGTGACGATGGGGCCGTGTCAGGGCAAGATGTGCCTGGCGGCCTTCGTGGCCCTGACCGCCGAGCGAACGGGCAAGGACCCCGACAGGCTCGGCCTGACCACGTCCCGGCCGCCCGTCCGTCCCGTGACGCTAGGGGCGCTGGCGGGTCCGTCGCACATGCCCATCAAGCGGACCTCCATCGACCGCAAGCACCGCGAGCTGGGCGCGCCGATGGTCGACCTGGGGCCGTGGCGGCGGCCCTACAGCTACGGCTCGCCCCAGGACGAGGCGCGGGCCGTCCGCGAACGTGTCGGCATCATCGACGTCAGCACGCTGGGCAAGCTCGACGTCTGGGGCGCCGACGCTCCAGCGCTGCTGGACAAGGTGTACACTCACCGCTTCTCGGATCTGCGGTCGGGCCGGATCCGCTACGGCATCCTGTGCCGGGACGACGGCACCATCCTCGACGACGGCACCGTGACCAGGCTCGCCGACAACCACTATTTCGTAACGACCACCACAGGCAACCTGGAGCTGATCGAGCAGTGGTTCAGGTGGTGGATGGCCGGCACCGGTGCCTGTGCCCACGTCACCGACGTCACGTCCGCGTACGCCGCGATCAACGTCGCCGGGCCACGGGCCCGTGAGACGTTGGCCAAGCTGACCGACGTCAATCTCTCACCCAGGAAGTTCCGCTACATGAGATCGGCCCGAGGCGACGTCGCCGGTGTGCCCACCATTTTCCTGAGAATCGGTTTCGTGGGCGAGACGGGCTGGGAGCTGCACTTCCCCTCCGAGTACGGTGAACACATGTGGGACGCGCTCATGGAGGCCGGCGATGAGTTCGGCATCTCGCCCTTCGGGGTCGAGGCCCAGCGGATCCTCCGTCTCGAGAAGGGCCACATAATCGTCAACCAGGACACGGACGCGGTCTCCAACCCGCTGGAGAGCGATCTCGGCTGGGCCGTCCGCTTCGACAAGGAGGACTTCATCGGCCGGGCCAGTCTCGTGGCCGCCGAGGAGCGCGGACTGAAGAACCGGCTGGTCGGCTTCATCATGGACGACGACCTGGTGCCCGACGACGGCGTCCCGGTGATGATGGGCTCGACCCCAATCGGCCGCGTGACAAGCGCTCGTATGAGTCCGATGCTGGGCAAGGGCTTCGGACTGGCCTGGGTGCCGGTCGACATGGCGGAGGACGGAACGATGGTCCAGGTCCGCGTCGGTGGCAGGCCCGCCCGCGCGACCATTAGAACGGAGCCCGTGTACGATCCCGAGGGCAAGAGGCTGAGGGAGTAGATCATGGCCACCCGTCAGCCGGTAGCCCTCAGCCCGCTGCACCACCAGCACGTAGAGCTCGGCGCCGAGATGGAGCTGAGCGAAGGCTGGCAGCGGCCTGCCAGGTACACGTCGGCCGACGACGAGATCGAAGGCCTGAGGGCCGGCGTCGGGATATGTGACGTGAGCCCGGCCGGCAAGCTGACGGTCCAGGGCGACGGCGTCGACGCCCTCCTGGCCGCGGCATTCCCCGACGCAGGGCTGTTGAGCGTCGGCCAGGCGGCCCGGGCCGGCGGCGATACCGCACTGGCCCGGCTCACCCACGACGAGGTGTGGGTGACTACCGCGCCCAACCAGGCGGCGACGATGGCCCAGCGGCTCTCCCGCGACGCCCAGGGCTGCGTCCACACCGTCGACGTCACGTCTGCTCGGGCCGCGGTCAGGATCGTCGGCCCGCGTAGCCACATGCTGCTGGCCGCCGTAACGGAGCTGGCCGTGGCGCCGTCGGCCTTCGGAGACCGGCGCTGCGCTCAGTCCCGGTTCTCGGAGGTGCACGGCACCCTGGTGCGTCTGGACACGGCAGAGCTGCCCGACTATACCCTGTACTTCGGCCGCGAGTACGGCGACTACATGTGGGAATCGCTCCTGGAAGCCGGCGAACGCTACCACCTCACCCCCTTCGGCACGGAAGCCTTGGGCAAGATATGACCACAGAGGACACAGAGATAAGAAGAGGTTTGGTGGAAGCTCCATCAGCCGAGCTGACGGGCAGGATCATCGCCGCCGCGATCGATGTCCACCGTGAGCTGGGGCCTGGAGTGCTGGAATCAGCCTACGAGGCCTGCCTCGCCTATGAACTCGACAAGGGCAGGTCTACGAGTCGAGCGACAGAAAGCCTTACCTATTACATATCGCGACGTGACCATAGATGCCGGCTATCGTCTAGACTTGCTCGTGGAACACGCCGTGACAGTGGAGATCAAAGCGGTCGACCAGCTCGCACCGATCCACGACGCCAGCTGCTCTCATATCTGAATCTCTCAGGATGCAGGGTCGGACTGCTCATCAACTTCAACGTAAGAGTCCTCAAGAACGGAATATGAAGACTTGCGAACTAGGCTCTTGAAATGTCCTGACCTCTGTGCCCTCTGTGGTTGATTCTTGAACCAGCTTTTCAGAAAAGATCGGATGTGGCGGAAGCTGCCACTGAGGGACTGCTACGACGTCGTCATCGTCGGCGCCGGCGTTCACGGGCTGTCGACAGCGTACTATCTCGCCAAGTTGGGCATCACCGATGTCGCCGTGCTTGACAAGGGCTACGTCGGTGGGGGAGCCAGCGCCCGCAGCACTGCGATCATCCGCGCCAACTACCTGACGCCGGAGGGTATCCCCTTTTTCCGAGAGAGCCTGAAGCTATACGAAAAACTCTCCCAGAGCCTGGACTTCAACCTGCTGTTCAGCCAGAAGGGCCGCCTGGATCTGGGACACACCGACTCGGCGGTTTTCGGGCTGCGGATGCGCGCCGAGTTCAACCAGGTGCTGGGCGTCGACAGCCGGCTGATAGGCCCCGACGAGATCAAGAAGCTGGTGCCCGTCCTCGACCTTCGCGAGGGCAAGACGTTGCCGGTGATGGCGGCGCTCTACCACCCGCCCGGCGGAGTGCTCCGCCACGATGCAGTGGTGTGGGGCTACGGCCGGGGCGCCGACCGCCAGGGCGTCGAGATTCACCCGTTCACAGAGGTCACCGGCATAACCCGGGAGAACGGCCGAGTCACCGGGGTGGAGACCAGCGCCGGCCGCGTCTCCGCCGGTACGGTGGTCAGCGTCACCGCCGGTTGGAGCTCTACCATCGCCGCCATGGTGGGCCTGCAGCTACCGATTATCACCCATCCGCTTCAGGCGTTCGTCACCGAGCCGTTGAAGCCACTGATCGACAAGGCCATCTCCTCCGCCAACCTGCACGCCTACGCCTACCAGACGGAGCGGGGCGAGGTCGTCATCGGCGGGGCCGTGGACCCGTATCCAACCTACAGCCAGCGTTCCACGCTGCACATGCTTGAGGAGCTTGCCGTCCACGTGCTGGAGCTGCTGCCATGCCTGCGTGACGTGAAGGTGATGCGCCAGTGGACCGGCCTCTGCGACATGACGCCCGACTACTCGCCTGTGATGGGCCTGGTCGACGGCCTTGACGGCTTCGTCCTGAACTGCGGCTGGGGCACCTGGGGTTTCAAGGCGGCCCCGATCGCCGGCAAGACGACCGCGGATCTCATTGTCACCGGCAAGACGCCGGATATGATCAAGCCCTTCGCGCTCTCCAGGTTCGCTGAGGGCAAGCTGATCAACGAGCGCGCCGCCGCCCCCGCCGCGGCACTGCAATAGTGCTCGGCCGGGTCCGGCAGCGCCCCCGAAACCGCGGATGCCAGCGCCCCTCGAGTAGCCCCGATTCCGAATCGGGGCTACTCGAGGGGCCACTCCGCCGCCGCCGTCAGAGGACACAGTGGTGTGCAGGGTAGGCTTTCATCGCGGTTAAGGCGGTCTTGACACTCTGGGGGGCCGCAACTACACTCGCCCGTGCTCTTGGAGGGTCCTAGCAGGCTGATGCGAGATGAGGAGTGCAGAGGGGCGAAGCCCCTTTGCAGGGTGTCTGAAGGTGTTCCTCAAATACAAAATCTTCCCCATTCCCGGCCAGGAAGCGGGCAAACGGGATGGTCGAAAGTGAGTTTGGCACCTGCTAGACTAAGAGGTGTATGCCACAGAAAATGAAAGCCGTCCGCAAGGTCGAGCGCGGGCCCGGCCTCGTGGTCGAAGAGATACCCCTTCCTGAGGTCGCCAAAGACGAGGTGCTGGTGCAGGTCGAGGCGGCCAGCATATGTGGCACCGATTTGCACATCTGGGAGTGGGACGACTGGAGCTCCCAGAACGTCAATCCGTCGCTAACCCTGGGCCACGAGTTCGCGGGCACGGTGGTTGAGCTGGGGTCCGCTGTCGGGCACGTCAAAGTCGGAGACTATGTCTCGGCCGAGAGCCACGTTACCTGCGACGTCTGCTTCCAGTGCCGCTCCGGTCGCCGTCACATGTGCGCCAGTCCCAGCATCCTGGGGGTGCACCGGGATGGCGCCTTCGCCGACTACATCGCGGTCCCCGAGAAGGTCATCTGGCAGAACGACCGCAGCAAGCTCCCGCCTGAGATCGCGACCCTGCAGGAGCCTTTCGGCAACGCGGTATTGACTACTTTGGACCACAACCTGCCCGCCCACAGCATCGGTGTGCTGGGGTGCGGCCCCATCGGGCTGTTCGCCATCGCCATCGCCATCGCCTCGGGCGCGGCCTCCGTGCTCGCGGTCGACCTGCACGAGTATAGGCTCGACCTGGCCCGGAAGATGGGTGCCAGCCAGGTCTTCAACCCCGGCCGGGACGCCACAGCCGCCGATATCGCCGGCTGGCTGGCGAAGGCCAACGAGGGCTATGGAGTGGACATCGTGCTGGAGATGAGTGGAGCGGCGACCGCCGTCAACGCGGCCTTCAAGGGCGTCGTCCAGGGCGGTCGAGTCACACTGTTCGGCCTTCCGTCACGCCCGGTCACTATCGAGGACATGGCCGGCGACATGATCTTCAAGAACCTGACGGTCAATGCCGTCAGCGGCCGCCGGATATTCGAGACCTGGTACAAGACGCGCTGGCTGCTGGAGAGCGGGATCGTCGACCTGCGTCCCATCGTCACCCACGAGATGAGAGTCACGGAGATTGACGACGCGATCGAACTCCTCCGGTCGGGCATGGCCGGCAAGATCATCATACGTCCCGAGGGTCTGGCCGGCGCCGGACCGTAGCGTTCCGGACTCACAGGCTGGTTCGACATGGCCACCAGGGGCAAATCGGCCCGGGAGATGCAGGCCGAGATCGAGGCCGCGCTGGGGAGCCGCCAGAAACGGCAGCGGCGGCGAGGGCTGCGGCGGTTGGCCGTTCTCGCGATGTTCGCGGCCGTCGCCGTGGCGCTTCTGGCATTCGGGACCTGGCTGGGACTGCTTGCCCTCCACCTGGGTGCCGAGGCCACCATGGGCGATGCGATGGCGATGACTCTCGACGACGCGCGTGTGGCCGCAACATGCCCCCGGGATCTGGGCGCCGTCGCCGCTTTTCTGACCAGAGGCGCGTCCCTGCCTCTGAGCAGCCTGCCCGACCCCGACGGGGCTCGGGCCCTGATATGCGACGGGCGGTACGAAGAGATAGCCTCGGGTCTTTCGCGCCCCTGACCGACGACCTTCCAGGAGGCACGCCATGCAGCGGATCCCCAGAGACCAGGCGATGGAGTACGAGTTCGACCACCGGCACGAGCCCAAGCTACGAGTCCGGCAGGGCGAGAGCTTCGTGGTCGAAACAGAGGACGCCGCCTCTGGCTACATACGCTCGGCGGACGTGGCATCACGGCTCGACAGGCTACCCACCCTCGACTCGGAGCCGGCCAGGTCCAACCCCATCGGCGGCCCGATATACGTCGAGGGTGCCGAGCGCGGCGATCTGCTCGAAGTGACCATCGAGAGGATCGAGGTCGACGCTCAAGGGTTCACCGCCTTCCGCCCCGGACGCAGCCCGCTGGGGGACTCGGTCCGGTGGCAGGCGGTGCGCGGCCCGTTCGTCCACATCATCGAGCATCGGCCCGGCCCCAGCGGCACGACCAGGGATGGCACCGGCCGCCTGAACGACAGCGTCACCTGGGACCTCCAGCCCATGATCGGCACCATCGGCGTCGCCCCGGACCGCGAGGTCGAGACCAGCGCGGTGGGGCAGGGCCCCTGGGGTGGCAATCTCGACGTACGTGACGTCAAAGAGGGCACCCGATGCTACGTCAACAGCTACCATGAGGGGGCCCTCCTCTACGTCGGCGACGTCCACGGCAGCCAGGGAGACACCGAGTTCTACGGTACCGCCGACGAGACGAGGGCCGAGCTGACACTGAGCTGCCGCGTCATCAAGAACAAGCGGATACCCTTCGTGCGCCTGGAGAAAGACGACTCGATCGTGTCGCTCTACTCCTTCAGGCCGCTGGAGGACGCGGTCGAGTCGGCTATCGTTAACCTGATGGAGTGGATGGTCGACGAGTACGGCGTCTCGGAGCGGGACGCCTACATGCACACCTGCATCAACCCGGACTTCCGCGTCAACGTCTACCAGATGGTCCGCATCGGCCGCATCCAGTACACCGTCGGCGCCGAGATCCCCCGCAAGTACCTCGTCCCCAGCTAGCGGTAAGTTACGCTCAAAATGATGTGTGCCGCCGCGGGATCCTTCCTGCACACCGGGTTAGCAGCTTTGTGAAACTTGGGTTGGGGGTAAGGAGGGATTGGTGATACAGAGGGATGCCTGTCCTCGCGTCCCGGGTCTGTGAGTGATCCGCTTTGATGATCTCCCAAGTGCTAAAGGAGATCGAAGGAGTGATGGAAGTGATGCTCCAGACGATTCCGGAGTCACTGGAGGCAAATCCCCCTTCCACAAAGGGGGGGGACTGTCCATCCCGTTCCCAGGATGAAAACCAAAACACTCGTGACTTACTATTAGCCAGCCGGACAGCCTGCAGACCCACGTGCCTGCCAGTCCGGCCGCCAATTAGTCGTCCACATTGGGCCTGCGTCCGTCGAAGGCTCTACCCCTTGGTTCCGCAAGACCACCAACAGACGCCGATCGTCGGAGCCCGCATCGACGCACGCCCCGACTCTTGGCCATGACGGCGTTGACACCGCCTGTCGCAGCGGATACGCTCCCCTCGGCAACGTACCCACTCGTATCAGAGAGGTGAGACCGACGTGTCCTACGGCAAGGTGAAGTCTTGGCTCGCAGACGAGCTACAGAGCATACGCGATAACGGCCTCTACAAAGACGAGAAGCTGATCGAAACTCCTCAGGGGCCTGAGGTCGAAACCTCCGAAGGGCGTCTGATCAATTTCTGCGCCAACAACTACCTGGGCCTCGCCGGCCATCCCGAGGTGCTCGAGGCCGTCGCCGAGGGCGTGCGGACTTATGGCTTCGGCATGGCCTCCGTCCGGTTCATCTGCGGCACCCAGGAGATACACAAGACCCTGGAGCGCCGGCTGACCGAGTTCATGGGCACCGACGACACCATCCTGTACACGTCCTGCTTCGATGCCAACACCGGCCTCTTCGAGACCCTTCTCGGCGCCGAGGACGCGTTAATCAGCGATGCCCTCAACCACGCC
>Ga0310125_10001770_pt1 | contig 11050 bp, 4 predicted proteins | sample CB11b_Tmax_Bot8__FD_203508 | JGI IMG/M metagenome (GOLD analysis project Ga0310125, IMG submission 203508) | Marine microbial communities from Western Arctic Ocean, Canada - CB11b_Tmax_Bot8 | ecosystem: Environmental > Aquatic > Marine > Oceanic | place: Canada: Western Arctic Ocean | collected... | reverse complement strand
GAGGTCGCCGAAGAGGTACTCCGCCTCATGGAGTACCCGGGAGCCGTGGACATTTCCCAGATGGCGGACGGTGAGGTCATCGTGCTGGGTGCCCGACTCCCTGCCGATGCCCCCCTCGTCGGTGTGTCCCTCCATGCGCTGGGCCGCGAACTCGAACCAGACTGGGACTTCATCGTGGCGAGCATCACCCGCACCGACGAGGACACAGACGAGGAGGAGACCATCATCCCCCGTGAGGATGTGATCCTGAGGGCTGGTGACCTGCTGCGGGTCGTGTGCAAGCGAAGGGCACTACGCGATGTCACGAATCGCCTCGGCCTCGCCCGCGACATGCCCACCCGGGCGCTCCTCCTCGGCGGGGGCCGCACCGCTGAACTGTTGGCCGAGTCCCTCATCGCCCGCGGCCTCGACATCGGCGTGATCGAACGACGACCTGAGCGGGCCGGCGAGTTGAGTGCCCGATTCGGCCAGGCGATCGTCTACCAGGGCGACATCACCGACGCCGACCTCCTGGAGCAGGCCGACGTCTCAGGCCAGGACGTGGTCATCGCCCTCACCGGTGAGGACCATGCCAACGTCCTGGCCTGCCTCTACGCCAAGTCGGCCGGCGCCACCCGGGCCAGGCGCCGTGGAACCGAAAAGGGGGGGCCGGAGACCATCGCGGTGATCCATCGCCTCGAACTCCTCGACCTGATCGAAGCCCATCAGGTGGACGCCGCCGTCAGCCCCCGGACGGCCTCGGCCAACAGCGTGCTCCGATTCATACGCGGCGGCGGCGAGACGGTCACTGCCGTAGCCACGTTCCTCCACGGCGACGTCGAGGTCCTCGAGTTCGCCGTATCGGGCGACAGCGTCTGCAACGGAGCGACCCTCGCCGATCTCGACGTCCCGAAGGGTGCGCTCGTCGGGGCCATCGTCCGGGATGGCAAGCCGCAGATCGCACGAGGGCGCAGCACCCTGCGGGACCGGGACCACGTCGTCGTGATCGCCCGACCGGACTCCGTGGACCGCGTCACCGCCCTCTTCGGGTGACCGGGCAGCGGCGGAAGCGCCGCCCCGCCATGCGCAACCTGTTCCAGAGCCCCGGCAAAGCGGACTGGGGATCCCTCTCCTCGGCTGTCGCCACCGGTGCGGCGGTCGGCGGGCTCACCACCTCGGCACTCGGCCTCGTCGCCGGGCTGCTGGACCTCACGGGGAGCAGCGGTGACGCCCAGGGCCTGCTCCTGGGCGGCACAGTGGTCGGCCTCGTTGCGGCATGGCTGTTCATGCAGGTTCGCCGGCCGAGACGACACGGGACCGCCGACATCCTCACCGGCATCACGGTGGCCTTCCTGGCCATGGTGCTGGGCGGGACCCTCCTCTACCTCGTGACCGGCACCTTCTCGGAGGCGGACGACGCTCTGTTCGAGTCTGCAGCCGGATTCAGCACGACCGCCCTGACAACCCTCGACGCCGACACGCTCGGTCGGGGAATCCTCTTCTTCAGGGCTGGCAGCCAATGGGTCGGTGGCCTGACGGCACTGCTCCTAGGCATTGCGATCCTGCCTGCCCTGAGCGCCGACCGTGAACTCGCCGATCGTCGACGGGGAGGCGGGCGTCGGCCCCTCGCTCCCTCTGGTGGGACGGCAGCACGCAACGTGCTGGTGCTCTACGCGGGGTTCACGCTGCTGCTAGCCGTCGGCTACCTCATAGCCGGAATCGGCTGCGTGGGGTCCGTGGTCCTCGCAGTTTCGACGGCCTCCACAGGTGGCTTCGTGGGCCCCGGCCAGCCGTTCGCCGACCCGTCCGTCCAGTGGGTCGCCATTCTCGGCATGTTCGTCGCTGGTGCCAGCCTGGTCATCCTCTGGCGGATCGTGACCCGTCAGTGGCACGGAATCCGGCGATCTGCGGAGTTCCGCGCCTATCTCCTCCTGCTACTCGGAGGCACCCTCCTGCTGGGTTGGTGGTCGGAGGCCGGCAGCCCGGCCGAATGGCGGGAGACGCTCTTCACGCTGCTCTCCTCGGCCACAACAACCGGCTTCCCCATGGAAGCTGTCGGTGCGTGGACGGCGGCGGCACCCGTGCTGTTGTTGTTGGTGGCATCCATCGGACCCATGACCGGCTCTGCCGGCGGCGGATTCCAGGTATTCCGGATGCTCAGCCTCGTCAAGTTGGCCCGGCGCGAGCTCATGCGCCAACTCCATCCGAACCTGGTCGCCCGCATCCGGATCGGCGGTCTGGTACTGAGCGAGGCCAGCGTTGGGCGGATCGTGCTCCAGCAGTTCCTGTTCGTGGCGGTGGTCGTGGGGACGACCGGTGCCGTGGCCATCCTCGGGCTCGACCTGGCGACGGCACTCGCGGCCGGTGTACACGCCACGGCGACCGCGGGTCCGATCCGAGCCCTCGACGGCACACTCCTCGACCCGACAGCCTGGTCGCGGCCGGTCCGCCTGGCGCTGGTACCGGCCATGCTCATCGGCCGACTGGCGCTGTATCCGGCACTCGTGGCGCTCGGGACGGCAGCGACCGGGGTCCGGGATCGGCTGCGCCTCAGGCGCCGGTGGGTCTCCCTGATGGCGGAGCGCGGCCGATGAAGGTGAACGAGCGCCTGTGGACATCGACGACCGCCCAGGTCGGGGGCAGCGCGCTCCTGTTCGTGGCGGCAGCGATGCTCCTGGCTGCGGTCATTGAACTGGTCGACGGCGACGAGGCTCCGGCAATGTTCGTGGCGGCAGCGGTCACCGTGGCGCTCGGAGCCACCATGCGGTACTCCACACGGGCCGGAATCCCGGACCGGTCCACGGTATTCACTGCCGTCGGGACGACGTGGGTACTGGTCTCCGTCGTCGGAGCATTGCCCTACCTCCTGGCGGGAACCTTCGTCCGGGAGGGGGCCGACTCCCTGGTCGTCATCGCCGACGCCTTCTTCGAGTCGGTCTCCGGCTTCACCGCCTCAGGTTCGACGGTCTTCGGTGCCCACAATCCGATCGAGTCCCAGGGGCCCGGAATCATGATGTATCGACAACTCACGCAATGGCTGGGCGGCATGGGCATCGTGGTGCTGGTCGTGGCCGTCCTACCGTCCCTACGCGCCAGTGGTCTGGGCCTCATCGACGCCGAGGCCCCGGGAGAGGGAGCCGACCGACTGGCACCGAAGGTCGTCGACACGGCCCGCCAGTTCTGGGGCGTCTATGGGATCCTCACCATCGTCACAGCGGTCGCCCTCCTCGGCGCCGGAATGAACCCCTTCGACGCAGTCGCCCATGCACTGACTTCCATCTCGACAGGCGGCTTCTCTACACACAGCCAGTCGATCGGCTATTTCGACAGCCTCGCCGTGGAACTCGTAGTCATGGCTGTAGTGGTCATCGGGGCCGCCAGCTTCACACTCCACCACCGCTCGTACCGGTCCCGCCGCTTCGAACACTTCGGAGATCCCGAGTTCCGGTGGTATCTCGGCCTGCTCTCGGGTTGGACGGTGGCGGTGGCGGCACTGTTGGCGTTCGATGGAATGGGCTGGCTCCGGGCGCTGCGCATGTCCGCCTTCAACGTGGTGACGCTCGGAACCAGTGGCGGCTTCGGCAACGCGACAGAGGCCGGCTCAAGCGGTGACTTCGCAGCGTGGGCGGCCGGACCCCAGGTCCTGCTCCTGTTGCTGCTGGTCGTGGGCGGGTGTACGGGCTCGACCGCCGGTGGCATCAAGGTGACCCGACTGCGCATCGGCGCTGCACACGCCTACCGGGCACTGCGGGCGATGCGCAGGCCCCGGGCTGTACTCCACGTCCGCTATGGAAAGGGGGTCGTCGCCGAGCCCCTGGTCGAACTCGTCGCCGGATTCATGGTCGTCTTCGGGATGTTCGCCGTACTCGGCACACTCCTCGTTGCGGCCCTCGGTACCGACCTGGTCACGGCGTTCACGGGCGTTATCTCGGCCCTGGGCAACATGGGACCGGCATTCGGCCAGGCAGGACCTACTGCATCGTTCGTGGACGGCTACAGCGCCCCGGCCCGTCTGGTCCTGGCAGCGCTGATGCTCGTGGGCCGTCTGGAGATCTTCCCGATGGTCCTGATGCTCATCGTGCCGTACCGCAGCATCCAACGGGTGACTCCGAAGGGCCCGCTCCGGCAATTCCGCGAGCGGCGAGCGCGGCGCCCGATCGGCACCTGAGCGTCACGTACGCAGCAGTTCCACCAGGAGGACCTGCAGCATCCCCGGATCGCTGCTGGCACAGAGTTCCCGTGCACTGTGCATCGCCAACTGGGGAGCACCCAGGTCGACGGTGGGGAGGCCGGTGGCTGCAGCGGTGATCGGTCCGACCGTCGAGCCACAGGGGAGGTCGGCACGATGGCTATATGACTGCAGGGGTACTCCGCAGCGTTCCGCAGCCAGGCGGACTTGCGCCGCACCCGGGGCATCGGTGGCGTAACGCTGCGAGGCATTGAACTTGAGGACGGGCCCACCCCCGAGGTGGACGACGTGCTGGGCGTCGTGCCGGTCGGCGTAGTTCGGGTGGATCGCGTGGGCGCCGTCGACCGAGCAGGCGAGGGAGGCTCCGAAGTCCGGTGACGCACCGTCGAGGAGGCGTTCCAGGAGCGAACGCAGTAGTGGCGAGCCAGCGCCGGTCGCCGAGGTGCTGCCGACCTCCTCGTGGTCATAGAGAACGACGATCGGCGTCGGGCCCCCGGTGTCGCCACGGGCAGCGCAGAGGGCGTCCACAGCAGCATGGCAGGACAGCAGGTTGTCGATCCGGGGAGCGCTCACGAACTCCCGACTCGTGCCAGCCAGCGTCGCCGGAGCGAGGTCGTGGAGCATGAGGTCGAATCCGAGCACATCGGCGGCGGAGACCCCAGCTGTGTCGGCAACCTCGGCGAGGAAGGCGCCCTGCTCCGCCTCGCCCAGACCGGTGATGGGGGAGAGGTGGATGTGCGGATTGAGCACGAGCCCCTTCTCGTTGACCCCCCTGTCGAGGTGGATCGCCAACTGGGGCACCCGGGCGATCGGGCGGTCGATCCGGACCAGCACCTCCCCGACTCCGTCGCCGGCACGGACGGCCAGGCGACCGGAGCATCCGAGGTCCCGGTCCAGCCATGAGTTGAGGAGGGCGCCGCCGTAGACCTCGATGCCGAGCTGTCGTATCCCGTGTGTGGATCGGTCCGGGTTCGGCGTGAGGCGGAGGTTGGGGCTGTCGGTATGCGCCATCAGCACCCGGAACCCCGTGGAACGCCCGGGTCCGGAGATCCAGGCAAGGAGGCTTCCGGAAGCCCTCAGGTAGCGGGGTCCCGGACCGTCATCGGGGGTTCCCTCAGTGAACCCGGCAGCCTCGAGTCGGGCGGCAGCCGTGGCCACGGCGTGGAAGGGGGAGGGGGAGGCGTCGATGAAGGCGCAGAGGTCCTCTGCACGGTGGGTTGAGTCGGTGTCCATGCTCGTATATTGGTCTGTGGGACACGCAAGTGGGAACCCATGCCGCGACGATGCGGCCCCCGAGTCGACCGGTGGGGCCGTTCAGGCCGTCCACGCCCGTCACCTCGATCCCACGACTACGCCGTTCCCATCGGGCTCCGGCCCGGTGCCCCTTCGGGGGATCCCGCTCCGACCGATGATGCTCCGGGCGGCAAACAGCAGCCGCACCAGGTCTCCGAGGATTCCCCACCCACCACCACATGTCCCCGCCAGCACCCATCCTCCGCTCGAGCGGTATCCCCGCCGCCCAGGGCCTGTACGACCCTCGGTTCGAGCACGATGCCTGTGGTGTCAACTTCGTGTGTCACCTCAGGGGCCATCGCAGCCACGACATCGTGGCGTTGGGCATCGGCGCACTCTGCAAGCTCCAGCACCGCGGTGCCCTCGGCGCCGAGAAGAACACGGGTGACGGGGCCGGCATCCTCCTCCAGGTGCCCGACCGCTTCTACCGGGAGGTCGTCGACTTCGACCTTCCCCCGGAGGGCGCCTATGCCACGGGCATCGCCTTCCTGCCGGGGGATCCCGGGGAGGCCGACCTGGTGGCCGACCGGGTCGGGGAGATCGCCGTCGAGGAGGGGCTCGAGGTCCTCGGCTGGCGAGAGGTGCCCGTGGACGACTCGGTCATCGGGTCGACGGCGAAGCGCACCGCACCGATCTTCCGGCAACTCTTCGTCGCCGCTCCTGAGGGCTCCGACGGCAGGCCGGGCGGCATCGCCCTCGACCGGCTCGTCTACGGCCTGCGGAGGCGCACCGAGCACGAGATCCACGTGCCGTCCACGAATGCCGTCGAGGGTGGCGGCATGGGAGCCGCCAGCGAGGCCCAGGACGGCGTCTACTTCCCGTCTTTGTCTGCTCGAACCATCGTCTACAAGGGGATGCTCACCACACCGCAACTGGCCGAGTTCTACCCGGACCTCACCGACCGCCGGGTCGAAAGCGCCCTCGCTCTCGTCCACTCCCGCTTCTCGACGAACACCTTCCCGGCCTGGCCGCTGGCCCACCCCTACCGGATGATCGCCCACAACGGCGAAATCAACACGGTGCAGGGCAACCGCAACTGGATGCGGTCCCGTGAGGCCCTCCTGGCAACCGATCTCCTGCCCGGCGACCTCGACCGCCTGTTCCCGATCTGCACCCCGGGGGCGAGTGACACCGCCACCTTCGACGAGGCACTGGAACTCCTCACCCTCGGCGGCTATCCCTTGCCAGAGGCGGTGATGATGATGATCCCGGAGCCCTGGGAGAGCCACGAGTCGATGGACGAGGACCGGCGTGCCTTTTACCAGTACCACGCCTCCCTGATGGAGCCCTGGGATGGCCCGGCGTCGATTGCCTTCACCGACGGCACGGTCATCGGAGCGGTTCTCGACCGCAACGGCCTGCGGCCCAGCCGCTACTGGGTAACGGACGACGACCTGGTCGTGATGGCCAGCGAGGTCGGGGTCGTCGACGTGCCGACCTCGAGCATCATCGAGAAGGGCCGCCTGCAACCCGGACGAATGTTCCTCATCGACACCAGTAAGGGACGTATCGTCCGCGACCACGAGATCAAGTCCGAACTGGCCGCCGCCAGGCCGTACCAAGAATGGCTCGACCGCAACCTGGTACAACTCGTCGACCTACCCGACCGCGAGCGGCACGTCGGCGGGGAGGAAACGGCGATCCAGCGCCAGCAGGCCTTCGGGTTCACGCACGAGGAGCTGAAGTTGCTCGTGGCGCCGATGGTCCGGGACGCCAAGGAGGCCCTCGGGTCGATGGGCACCGATACGCCCGTCGCCGCCCTGTCCAACCGGTCCCGACAGCTCTACGACTACTTCTCGCAACTCTTCGCCCAGGTCACGAATCCGCCGCTCGACGCCATACGGGAAGAACTCATCACGGCCGTCTGCGGCACCATCGGCCCGGAGGGCAACCTGCTCGACCCGACGCCCGGATCGTGCCGACAGATTTATCTCCCGCACCCGGTCCTGACCGAAGCGGAGTTGGCCCGCATCATCCACATCGACGAGGCCGGCGGACCCGGCGACTTCCGTACGGTGGTCCTCGACGGCAGGTATGTCGTCGCCGAGGGTGGGGCCGGACTCACGTCCGCTCTCGACCGACTGCGCGACGAGGCCACGGCGGCGATATCCGACGGGGTGAGCCTCCTGGTCGTGAGCGACCGGGGCGTCGACGCCGTTCACGCGCCCATTCCGTCCCTACTCGCCGTTGGAGCCATCCACCACCACCTGATCAACGAAAAGACCCGTTCCAGCGTCAGCCTGCTCGTCGAAAGCGGCGATGCCCGCGAGGTGCACCACGTCGCCCTCCTGCTCGGGTTCGGCGCCTCTGCCGTATGCCCCTACGTCACCTTCGAAGCCATCGACGAGATGGTCGCCGAGGGACAGAACGGCCTGTCTCAGGACCTCGAGCCGGACAGGGCGCGCCGGAACTACGTGAAGGCCTGCGACAAGGGGATCCTCAAGGTGATGTCCAAAATGGGCATCTCCACAGTCGCCTCGTACACGGGCGCACAGATCTTCGAGGCCATCGGACTCGGTGGCGAGGTCGTGGACTCCTGTTTCACTGGAACGGTGAGCCGACTGGGCGGCGTCGGCTTCGACGTCCTGGCCACCGAGGTCGCCATCCGCCATTCGCTGGCCTTCCCCGACAACCCTGAGGAGCGCGCCCACCGCACCCTCGAGGTGGGCGGCGAGTACCAGTGGCGACGGGAGGGCGAATACCACCTCTTCAACCCCGAGACCGTCTTCCGCCTCCAGCACGCCACCCGGGAGGGGCGCTACGACGTCTTCAAGCAGTACACGGCACTGGTCGACGGACAGGCCGAGAACCTGGCGACCCTGCGCGGTCTCTTCCGGTTCCGCACCGACCTGCGCCCTCCAGTCCCGATCGCCGAGGTCGAGTCGGTGTCGGAGATCGTCCGCCGGTTCGCCACGGGCGCCATGTCGTACGGGTCGATCTCGGCAGAAGCCCACGAGACTCTCGCCATCGCCATGAACCGCATGGGAGGGAAGTCCAACACCGGCGAAGGTGGCGAGGACCCCGACCGGTTCGAGCCCGACGCGAACGGCGACCTCCGCCGTTCGGCCGTCAAGCAGGTGGCGTCCGGCCGCTTCGGCGTGACGAGCGAGTACCTCGTCAACAGCGACGACCTGCAGATCAAGATGGCCCAGGGTGCAAAGCCCGGCGAGGGCGGCCAGTTGCCAGGCCACAAGGTGTACCCCTGGATCGCCAAGACGCGTCATTCCACGCCCGGCGTCGGCCTGATCTCGCCGCCGCCGCACCACGACATCTATTCGATCGAGGACCTGGCGCAACTCATCTTCGACCTCAAGAACGCCAACCCCGAGGCTCGCGTCCACGTCAAGCTCGTGGCCGAGGTCGGCGTCGGGACCGTCGCTGCGGGCGTCGCCAAGGGCCACGCTGACGTGGTCCTCATCTCGGGCCATGACGGTGGGACCGGTGCCTCGCCGCTGTCCTCGATCAAGCACGCCGGCGCACCGTGGGAACTGGGCCTCGCCGAAACACAGCAGACCCTGCTGCTCAACGGCCTGCGCGACCGGATCGTCGTCCAGGTCGATGGCCAACTCAAGACCGGACGCGACGTGATGATCGCCGCCCTCCTGGGTGGCGACGAGTTTGGATTCGCCACGGCTCCATTGGTGGTGTCGGGCTGCATCATGATGAGGGTCTGCCACCTCGACACCTGCCCGGTCGGCGTGGCCACGCAGAACCCCGAGTTGCGCAAGAAGTTCACCGGGAAGCCGGAATTCGTCGTCAACTTCTTCGAGTACATCGCTGAAGAGGTACGCGAGTTGCTCGCCCAACTCGGATTCCGGTCGCTCGAGGAGGCCATCGGCCAGGTCGAGTGCCTCGACATCGCCGATGCGGTCGCCCACTGGAAAGCCGACGGCCTCGACCTCACGCCGATCCTGCACGTGCCCGAACTCCCGGAGGGAGCGCTCCGCCACCAGGCAACCGGACAGGAGCACGGCCTCGAAGAGATCCTCGACCGGACCCTGATCGCCGAGGCGGCACCGGCACTGGCCGACGGCTCGGCGGTCGCCATCCGAACGGCAATCGGCAACGTCGACCGCTCGACCGGGACGATGCTCGGCTACGAGTTGACCCGACGGTTCGGTGGAGAGGGTCTCCCCGACGACACGATCACGATCGACCTCGACGGCTCAGCCGGCAACAGCTTCGGAGCGTTCGTGCCCCGGGGCATCACGCTGCGCCTGGTCGGCGACGCCAACGACTACCTGGGCAAGGGGCTCTCGGGCGGGCGCATCACCGTCCGGCCACCCGAGGACTCGCCCTTCCGGGCCGAAGAGCAGGTCATCGCCGGCAATGTGATCCTCTACGGGGCCACGGGCGGCGAGGCCTTCATCCGGGGCGTGGTCGGTGAGCGCTTCTGCGTCCGCAACTCCGGTGCCCTGGCGGTTGTCGAGGGCATCGGCGATCACGGGTGCGAGTACATGACCGGAGGACGGGCCGTCGTTCTGGGCCCGACCGGACGCAACTTCGCCGCCGGCATGTCGGGAGGCATTGCCTTCGTCCTCGATGAGGACCGGTCCTTCGCCAAGCGGGTCAACCCCGAGATGGTGATACTGGAGGACCTCGACGACGAGGACGCCGACTGGCTTCGGGATGTCCTGGCCCGACACCACGCGGAGACCGGTTCCGAGGTGGCCGAGCGGTTGCAGGGCTCCTGGCCCGAGGCCGCCGGGACCTTCCGGAAGGTCATGCCGACCGACTACCGACGGGTACTCGAGGCCGCGTCTGCCGCCCGTTCCGGAGGACGCGACGAGGTGGAGGCGATCATGGCCTCCACGAGGGCCTGAGGAGCCGGCCATGGGCGATCCACGCGGCTTCCTCAAGCACGATCGCGTCCTCCCGGAACGTCGACCGGTTCCGGTCCGTCTCCGCGACTGGAGAGAGGTCTACGAACCCTTCCCGGAGGACGATCTCCGGGAGCAGGCCAGCCGCTGCATGGACTGCGGCATCCCGTTCTGCAACGACGGTTGTCCGCTCGGCAACCTCATCCCGGACTGGAACGACCTCGTCCACCGGGAGCACTGGCGCCAGGCCAGCGAACGCCTGCATGCCACGAACAACTTCCCGGAGTTCACTGGACGCCTCTGTCCGGCTCCATGTGAAGCCGCCTGTGTCCTAGGCATCAACGAGGCGCCCGTGGCCATCAAACAGGTCGAGGTCAGCATCGTGGACCGTGCCTGGGAAGAGGGCTGGATCCTGCCGCAACCTCCCCAGGAGCGCACCGGTCGACGGGTATCGGTGATCGGCTCCGGCCCGGCCGGCCTCGCTGCCGCCCAGCAGTTGACGCGGGCCGGACACGAGGTCGTGGTGTTCGAACGCGCCGACCGCATCGGCGGACTCCTGCGCTACGGAATCCCAGAGTTCAAGATGGAGAAGAGGCACCTGGACCACCGGCTCGCCCAGATGGAGGCCGAGGGCACCGAGTTCCGCACGAACGTCGAGGTTGGCACCGACCTGTTGGTCGGAGACCTGCGCTCGGACTACGACGCCGTCGTCCTCGCCTGCGGCGCCACCCGGTGGCGAGACCTCCCGATCCCCGGCCGCGAACTCGAC
>Ga0310125_10001768_pt1 | contig 11059 bp, 9 predicted proteins | sample CB11b_Tmax_Bot8__FD_203508 | JGI IMG/M metagenome (GOLD analysis project Ga0310125, IMG submission 203508) | Marine microbial communities from Western Arctic Ocean, Canada - CB11b_Tmax_Bot8 | ecosystem: Environmental > Aquatic > Marine > Oceanic | place: Canada: Western Arctic Ocean | collected... | reverse complement strand
GAATCGCACACTGGCGATCAACATCAACGGTCAATTCTATTGCACCCGTCGCGCGGTTCCGTTGATCAAAGCTGCGGGTGGCGGGTCGATCGTCAACATCTCATCGGTCGCCGGGCGCTTTGGCTATCCGTTGCGCACGCCCTATGCCGCGTCCAAGTGGGCAGTAATCGGCTTCACCAAGAGCGCGGCAATGGAATTGGGGCCGCACGGCGTTCGCGTCAACGCGCTGTTGCCCGGGTTCGTAAACAACGCGCGGACGCGCGCCATATTCACGGCCAAGGCTGAGGCGACCGGCGTAACCACCGATGAACTGGAGCGGGAGATCCTCAGCCGCGTCTCGTTGCGACAATATGTCACGTCTGCGGATATTGCGGAGATGGCGGTATTTCTTTGTTCCGACGCCGGCCGCCACATTAGCGGCCAAGCGATCAGCGTCTGCGGCAACGTCGAATCGATGTGCTGAGCCAATCAGTATAACGCTGTCCACCCGTAGTGGCTCTCAGACAAGAAACTTAAGCTTGCTCGGTCTTCCCGCTTCGAGATTTGCGCAATGCTCATCGTAATTTAGCAACCCAAGAAGGCTTGTACCATTGGCCACTTGATCCATGATGCGCTGCTCGCTAGCCTTAATCTGCTCGGCCAACGGGATTAGCTGGGCAAACTGCTCATCATTGCCGACCACCAGCCCATCATCGTCGCCGAAGACCAGATCACCGGGATCGACTACCACGCCGCCACAGTTAATCGACACCTGCGTCGAGTAGATCTGTTCGGTCGTGCCGGCAGAACAATTCACGCCGCGCACATAGTAAGGAACGTTCATTTTGCGGATCGTCCCAGTGTCACGACAGTTGCCGTCGATGACGATGCCGGCCAGCCCCTTCCGCCGTGCCTCGGTCACAAACAATCCACCCGTCAATGCTTTGTGACTTCCTCGCGAGTCGATGACCAAGACATCGCCGGCACTAGCCTCTTTGATCCCCTTTATGACCATCAGAAAGTCCTCGTGGCAACTGACAGTGTGAGCCCGGCCCAGCATCTGCAGACCCAGGTTGATCGGTCGGATGGCGGGGTCGACCACGCGCAAGTTAGTCCTCAACGCCTTTTCGGCGTCACACAGGCACGGCGTGTCTAATCCTGCCAGTCGCCGCTCCAGTTGGGCAACGCCCATAGTCATTCTCTCCTTATACCATATCCGCCGCTTGCGCCATGCCTTCACCGGTCGTGCCCGCGAATCCAATGGCGATTTCTATGACTAGTCTGACAATTGCGATCCAACTGGTGGGCTGGGGATCACCCATGAGCAGCACCTTGGTTTTCGACACGTTGATCACTATGCCGCACGCAGACCCTTGACACACATTGTGACCGGTGATCTGGAACCGAAACATATGACTGGTGCCAACCGCTTGCCAGCCCAACCAACGACGAGGGGCCTGAGATGTCAATGTCTCCCCACATCAGCCGAGGCGATCCGATGGACCTCGGAACCGCCCTTTTTATCCCGGACTCGGCTCTCCGAGTCCGTTGTCGGACGCAAATCCGCCTGTGGAGTTTCGATTTTGACGCGGGAGTACTATGCTGGTTCTCGAATGGCCCAGCGACGGAGTCGGTCGAACGTTATCTGGAAAATCTCGGTTGATGGAAGCGTGGATCTTCACCCATAACGATGTGACGCTCGAGCACTGGATGGCCGATTTCGAGAGCACCTTCGACGCCTGGGAGGAAGGGGGCGTGCGCGGGATCGTGGTGGGCCGCATGCAGTTCAGACAGGATGGCGAAACGCGTATCCCTGCGTGGCGTCCCGACCCGAAGGTATACGAATCGTTCGGTGTGGAGCCACCCGCGCCTGCACCCAGGGATCCAGAGAAGGAAAAGCGGCTTCAGGCCATGCTCGACAATGCCGCCGCGCGTGGCTGGCACATCATGATTTTTAACGGCTACCAGGGACTTGCGGGCACGCAGGACATCATGAACGCCTTTCCCCAGGCACACGGCGTCATCATCGACGGTCCCGGAGAGAACCATTACGAGTTGATGTTCCATCACGGCGGTGAGGTGTTCGATACGCGCAAACACATACGCAAGTTGTTCGAGGGGATCGGCGCCGACATGGACCGCATCGAACGCGGTATCCACCATCTGCAGGAGCGGTTGCACAACCTCACGCCGGACCTGGTGCGCTACCATGCGTCCGGGGGCATGCTGTCCGGGATGATCCTGTTCGATATCAACGAGGACGTCACCTACTGGCTTCGGATGAGGCAGGAAAAGTCACGACGGTCCTGGGTCGAAGCACGCCGGAACGTCGACCGAATGAACCGCAAGGTCGAACTGGGAGGCATTCCGCGCACGGCGACGTTTTCCCCGCTCACGGGCCAGGATTACCAGCAGATGGCCGCCTACTTCGACTACATTTTTCCCAAGCACTACTACTGGCATCGGGGTTTCGATGGGATGTACGGCACCGTGTCGCGCTGGGTGCAGCGGATTCTACAATGGAACCCTTCTCTGACTGACCAGGATGCATTCGCGGTCATCAGGTCATTGCTGGGGCTCGAGCTGCCGGATATCACGTCGCTGGCCGACATGGACCTCGGATTCCCCGAGGAGTTCTTCTCACGCGTCGTTTACGAAGAAACGCGCCGGGCGCTGGACGCGATCAACGACGTCGACAAGGTGATCTGCTGGGTGTCGACCGGACGCTGCCCTCATCACGGCGATCCCATGCCGGCCCTTGATCTGCATCGGATCCTGACCGCTTCGCAAGATGCAGGACTGAAGCGTTTTCTCTTCCATCCCGAACCGGAACTGGGCGCTCCCGAATGGCGCGTGATTTCAGGCATGTGCGGCCGGCGCTGGCATGAAGATCCTGAGGGCAAATACTGGCCCAGGGATACTGAACGACCGGAGTCGTCGAGCCGTAAGGGTTACTTCCGACCTCGTTTACGGCCGGTGGATTGAACCACGATTCGAGATCAGGCTAAGGATCGAGCACCGCAATCGCCTCGATCTCGATCAGCAGGTCTTCGTAGGCGAAGCCGGTCACACGCACGCTGGTGGCAGCCGGGCCGGGATCGGGGAAGAACTCCCTCTGGATATTGCTGATCGTTGGTTAGGGATGGATTCCATTTCGAGAGCTGCGTCACCCAGCGGGCGATCGTGCCGGCCATGCCGTCGAAACCGCGGTGCCAGAAGTAGTGCTTGGGAAAAATGACCTTGCCCCCTGGAACGAGTCCATGCCGAATTCACTAACATTGGACATGGACTCGTTCCAGGGGGCAAGGTCATAGAATCGTGTCGTCTCTCTTAATAGGAATCAACAGCGTCAAGAAATCTCCCGTGCGACATATCCATCGTGTCAATGCACGACGATTCGGAGCCAACTGTGATTGCAATCTGGCGTGGTGATGATCATTAAGGCTGGATATGACAATCGGATTGGCTGCGGCAATGGCTGTCGTTTTTAGCAAGAATTTAAAAGAGGAGGGAGTTGGGGAATAGATCGGTGTTCGTAATCGGCACTTCTGCCTCTGCTCTCAACCTTCTGATCGTTGGGTCTCCGGTAGACTCGTGCCATATATCTGCAATACCGGAATCGAATCGACGGAATGCTGGACCGTGATTCAAGGGCGAGTGATGTGCTCGCTACTTTTTCGCGCGCCCGTGCGTCAGAAAGAACTCGACCTTGGGGTAGTAGAATTTGTGTGTCTGAACGTCGGGCCCCGCGTAACTGTAGCTGATGTGAGTCAATTTGGACGCCCGCCCCGTCTCGAGAAACCGGTTGCCGACGTGTCTCATCTCGTCGCTGATCGGCACGGACATGTCGATCATGGAGACGGGTTGCCAGATGCCGGCGCTGTAGTTAGGTTTGACGACACGGATCACCAGCGTGTGCGCGCCCGCAGCGGGTGCGCTCTTGAGCGGAATGAAGTAGCCGTGCCTGTGGCGCATCAACGCGGTGGGTGGGAGCTTCTGCTCTGCGACTTTCACGCCGTCGAGGAAAAAATCGCTGCGACCGTCGATGGCGCCGAACCAGAGCGCCACCGGCACATCACCCATATCGGGCATATTGAAGTTGATCCCGTACCACGCCACGCCGCGGTGATCCTCGCCCTGGTTGGTCCAGTAGTCGTCAGTTCGCATGGTCTTCCAGCCCGCGAAGTCAGTGGTCTTATCCCAGCCTTCTTCGAGACCCTCGTCGTCGGGGTCGACCTTGAACGACCACTCGATCGGGAACGTGAACAGCTTGCCGACTTCGCCGAACGCCCGGTCTAGCTTCAGTTTCCATATCGGAAGCCGGCACACGGCCACGCGCAGCTTGGTCTGCTCCGTATCGGCGGCGGTTTCGGCCTTGGTGAGAATCGCATCGGCCTTCTCGATGAACGTCTCGTCCCAGACGCGATGGTCCTGGTGTTTGTCGAGCTGTCCGTAGTCGTCGTGCAGGAAGTCGAGGTAGCGGAGCACTCCGTCGGCGCCGGCGCCGTAGTAGGGCCGGCAGAATTCCTCCATGATCTTGCGGTCGTCGCTTTCCGGCCGCCACAGGGCCCGGGCGATCATGTAGTACCGAAGCGCCTGCATCTCGGTGTCGCGGCTCTGCACGGTCTGAACGAAGTAACCGACCATACCGGAGTCGGTCATGATCCGGATATTCCTGGCAATGCTGTGGATGTTCGGCCGGGGATCGAGATAGCTGGACGTGCCGTACGTCCCCAGCCTGGTCCACGCGTAGAGGGTGCCGTCGCCGATGGCCTGCTTCCACTGCCGGATCTTCTTCAGGCTGTTTCGATTCCCCTCGTGATTCGGATCGTCCAGGGGTACACCGAAATCCGGGAGCGTCACCATCTGCATGATGACGTTGGAGACCGGCCGCGTCTTCTTTGGCATGCTCGTGTGGTAGACCATCGTCTCGACAGAGACGTTGGGGTATTCCCTGGCGAGCTGATTCGCGATGGCGTTGACGAAGTGCATCTTCGTGCCGCCTTCGACAACGCCCTCTTCGGTGTTGACCGCCACACAGGGCCCGCACTTGCAGAAGTATGGATTGTCATTCACGGTGACGTTGACGAGGTACTTGTTGTGCGGGTTGTCGGCCACCGCGGGGCCCAGCCAGCCTCGGATGGTCTCCAGACTGATGCGCAGAACATCAGGGTTAGTCAGGCACAGCTGGGTAAACGATCCGTGTGTCCTTCCGGTCGGCCGGACCCGCACACCGTCGATCTCGGAGAAATACTCGGGGTGCTCGTCGAAGTACTTCTCCATGGAGACCAGATGATTGAACGTGTGTGTCTTGGGGCCGATCCGCTTCACTCCGCCGAGCTCCTTTTCCTTGGGGATGTAGAAGGCCTGCCCGTTCATGCGGTTGCGGACGATCGACTTGCCGCCGAGCACCTCCCAGATGGCCCGCAGCTCGATCCTGGGACCGAACGTTCTCGATTCCATGGGGATCTCGAGCGTCGGTCTGCGGGGTACGTGGTTCACTTCGCTGGTCAGGAAGCGCACGCCCAGCTCGACGTCGAGAAAATCGTAGACCCCATAAATCGTCCCCCGCGGGATGTTTCCCATGATGTAGAGTTTCACGCCGTCACGGTACAGCGTAAAACCCTCCCAGTTGTCGGTCTTGAGGTGTTCGGGCAGGTCATCGATGCTCTTGCGTTTCGTCTTGCCGATGACGATCTCGAAATCCGATGAGGGCGTGTCGTCTCGCGTGATGGGAAATTCGGCGCCGGTCATCTCCTTAAGGAACAGTGCCAGTTCGTCGGCGGCGAGTTCCTCGGCCTTGACGGCCTCTTTGGCGATAACGATCGCGTAGGGTGTGCGCCCCTGATCCGCCAGATTCAGTGTCTCGGCGGCCCGGCAACTGCTGTTCAGACCAGGCACGGTCAGCAGCATTGCAAACATCCTGATAATCCTGATCCTGATACCCCGCATGCCGGATGTTTCCTTTCTGACGGCGCGCCGCGGCGTCACCCACGAACTTTGTCTACCCGATATTTCCCATTTGACCCTTACCCGAATCCGCCGCCGGGCCATTCGAGCACCATAATAACCCTGTCCACCCGAAAAATGCCATCTGGGAATCTTGGTTGCGAGCCGAGGGCAATCAGTCGGCGAGGATCCTCGTCTGAGCCATGGACGTCAAAGAATAACCCGATACGGCTGATGCCACCAGACGGTCTGCGCGGTGGAAGGCTTCAAATTTGGCCTGGCCCTATATATAGGTAGAACAGTCCGCCACCATATGCCTCACGTGCTATCACGCCGCCACGCGCTCATACGTGTGATGAAGACCGCCGGCCACAGGGCGGGAAACCAGTTTCGTCGGCCCGGCAACCGGCTCACGCTTCTCTTGTGGAATCGGCGTATCGCCATCCAGACCCTGATGTGGCCGGACCACATGGTAGTAGTCGTCGATGTATTCCCGCAGTAGCCGCTCCAGGTGCGACTGGCTCAGCACAATCACATGATCGAGCAACTCCCGCCGCAGCGTGCCGATGAAGCGCTCGATAAATGGATTCTGCCAGGGACTTCGATAGGCGGTGCGAACTTCGTTGATGCCGCATCGATCGAGGAATGCCCGCATGCCGTGGCCGTAGATGGCGTCATTGTCACGGAACACGTAGCGAGGCTGATGACCAAAGGGTGTCGCCTCTCGCAGTTGTTGGATGATCCAATCCATGTATGGGTGGTACGTCGTCGCGAAGTGAATGACATTCCGTCGGCCATGATCGAAGACCACAAAGACGTACAGGATGCTGAAGCTGACCGTCGGGACCGTGAAGAAGTCGATAGCCCAGGACACATCCAGGTGATTTCTCAGGAATGGCAACCACGTTGTGGATCGCTCGCGTGGCTTGTTTGGCTTGACCATGTGCCTGCGGATCGTGTCCTCGCATGGCGGATCAAATTGAAGCATAAGCAGCGTATCTCGGATCCGCTCGGCACTCCATAAATGATTCTCATGACTCAGTTTACGAATCAACTCCTGCATCTCTCTGTTAATCGTCGGCCGGCCCGGTTTGTCACGGGATCTCCATCGCCAATACAGACGGAAGCCTGTGCTATACCACCTCTTGACGGTGGCGGGCTGCATCAGGTGAACGCCGCTTTGCCAAGAGGTTAGGAGCTTCGAGAGCAAGACCCACAGAACTCGGAAGCCAGGTGTGAACTGTGGGCGTTAATCCTTCTTTCCCTGGATCCGGTGCTTGCAGACAGCGAGTTGGCTTTGGGTAGCCAGGAGCCGCCGCCAACGTTGCCCTCCGCTGGCACAGGGCCAAGAGGAACGCGAGGACATATCTGACCAGTTGCCAGATGAAGTGAACGGCTTCACCGACATTCCAGATCAGGTTCTGAAGCGTGTTCATGCCCGCAAGATAGCGGTTTAGTCGCGAGACCAATAAACTCGTAAGCTCTTGTAGTACAATCAGTAGAGACTTTTTATAGTTGACATGGTTGCGCCAATCTGAGGGATCGGAGAGTTCGCTAGAATGGGTTGGCATCACGATAGTGCCCATTTCTCCGACGGCGTCTTTCAGTGCCTGGTTGACTACGACTGGTCCGCCGCAAACCCATCCGAGTGAACTCAAGAACGAGTGCACAAGTAGTATTGAGCCGTGTACTACGCCGATGGATTCAAGATCCCGTCGAATGGACACCACCGTTGCGGGAAGCGATCTAGTTCGGCGGATTACCTCCAATTCAGACATGATTCAGATTGGTCGTTCTCGAGTCTAACTATGTTCATTTCTTGCCCCTCCCCGTCCCCCGTTTGTGCCTTTGTGCCTTCGTGCCTCTCTCACCCATCCACCACCAGAAAAATCCAGACCTCCTTCGGCCCATGGACCCCGGTAATCAATTCCCCCTCGATATCCGCGGTTTTGCTCGGGCCGGTGATCAGGCTGATGCTGCTTGGAGGTGAGGCGCCCTGCCCCGCTCGGTCGGACTGCCAGTAGTCGATCATGTCAGGCAGGACGTCGCTGCGGCGCACGATGGCCAGGTGGACGGGCGGAACCAGGCTCAGGCACCGGCCGTGCGCTTCGTCGCCGCAGCAGATGAGCGTGCCGGTTTCCGCCAGGGCCGCGTGCACGTCGGTGATCCCGGCGTGGACGTCGAAAAGACCGTCGGCGGCGGATTTGTGGCGCCAGTCGTAGAGGCTGACGTTGCGCTGCCGCAGCGCGGACTGGATCGACGCGGATAGCGTGGCGTCGGCGAGTCCCGTCGCGACGGACTTGGCGCCGACTTCGGCCAGGCGTCCGGTGATGGCGTCGATCAGCGCGGCGCGATCGACGCGCTGGACGTTCATGCCCACCTGCGTTGCCTCGGTTTCGAACTTCGTCATCAGGTCATCGCTGGCGCTGGTAACGCGCACGAGCGACTCGTCAACGTGCGGCGGTTCGGGGGGAGGCGGCGTCGTCGATCGCCCAAGCGCCCCGCGAACGCGCGCCATGAACGTTTCCTGATCGGTGCCAGGTGTGGTGGGTTCGCTATCAATCATTGGGTGTTGTTAACCGGAAATTTCCAGTTTGCCGTCTGCAGTCCAAAATCTGTGTTGCCTAGCCGCTGTTGTCCTTCCCTTCGTCGCTCCGTCGCTCCGTCGCTCCGTCGCTTCTCCCGTTCCACCACTGCCGGAAACTTGCGGCGGTCGGTGTCGGCATGTCGCGTTCGCTGGTCCAACCGTTGAACCGACCCGATAGTCTCTGGACCCAGCCGCGGCCGGCGAAGGGATCCTGCTGCTCGCGTGGATCGAGCGAACCCTGACGGCTGGCGGCGCGACGGAACGCCATCTTCTGCATCCATCCACCAAAGCGGAAAGTCAGAGGGTGGCGCAGGCTTAGACCCCAAAGACGGTGGAACAGCCGATCGGAAAGGCTGGTGCATCCCTGGGCGACCATCATCTCTCGCAACTGAATCAGGTGTTTGGGGATGTTGATGTGCACGGGGCACGCCTCGAAGCAAGCGCCACAGAGACTCGATGCGTGCGGCAGGTCCTTGTAGTTGGCTAGGCCCTTGAACAGGGGCGTGATCAGGGCGCCGATTGGTCCGGAGTAGACCGCGCCGTAGCTGTGGCCGCCGATCTTGCGATAGACCGGACAGGCGTTCAGACAGGCACCGCACCGGATGCACCGCAGCATCTCGCGCGTCTCCGGTTTCAGGATTTCCGTGCGGCCGTTGTCCACAAGGATGATGTGCACCTCGTCGGGCCCGTCGTACTCGGCCGTGCGGCGTGGGCCGGTGACGACGTGGGTGTACACCGTCAGGTGCTGGCCGGTCGAACTGCGGGCCAGCAGCTTGAGCAGGACACTGAGGTCCTCGAGGCGGGGCAGCAGTTTTTCGATTCCGACGAAGGCCACGTGGATGCGCGGCACGCTGGTGCAAAGACGGGCGTTGCCCTCGTTCGTGCAGATGACCAGCGAACCGCTTTCGGCCACGAGGAAATTGGCCCCGGTCACGCCCAGGTCGGCACGTCGGAACTTGTCGCGCAGAAAGTCATGTGCGATGTCGGTCAGCTCAGAAGCATCCTCGGTGTAGCGGGCACCCAGTTCCCGCTCGAAGGCCCGGGCCACCGAGGTGCGATCCTTGTGGATCATCGGGGTGACGATGTGGGACGGTGCATCGTGGTCGAGCTGGATGATGAACTCGCCAAGGTCGGTTTCGACGGTTTCGACGCCGACCTGCTCAAGGGCCGAGAGCAGGTTGGTCTCTTCGGTGACCATTGATTTGCTCTTAACGCAGAGACGGCATTGATTGCGGGTGGCAATGTCCAGGCAAATCGCGTTGGCTTCCTCGCCGTCCGACGCGAAGTGGACGTGCGTGCCGGACTGCCGGGCCTGGTTGACGAACTGTTCGAGGTAATGGTCCAGGTGATCGAGCGTGTGCTGCTTGATCTGCCCGGCGAGGACGCGCATGGCGTTGTAGTTCTCACCGAAGACGTCACCGCAAACGCGCTTGCGGCTCTGGTCCTTGGTGTAGGTCGCCCTGTTGACGAACTGCTGAAGCTGCGCGTTGCCCGTGGCCTGGTCCGCGCGCGTGTTGATGTCGTAGGGCAGCGGTGGGCACAGGATCTCGTGCCCTTCGAGCGTCAGCGGTGCGGCGTGCGAGGTGGTCGCGCCATCCGTCATTCGCTCTTTCCCTTCTCCATCAGCCCCAGGCCCTCCGCGATGATTTCGGCGATGTGCACGAATCCCACGTTGACGTCGTGCCGCCGGCAGGCACCGGAGATGTTCATCGTGCAGCCGGCGTCGTTGCTGACCACCGTTCCGGCAGCTGTCTGCTCGATGCATTGAACTTTTTCGCGCACGAGTGAGCCCGAAATCTGCGGGTATTTCATGGCAAAGGTGCCGCCGAAACCGCAGCACTGGTCAATCTTTTCCATCCGTGTGTACTTCAAGCCGTCCACCTGGCGCAGCAATCGTTCGGCATCGTTGTCGCGATCGCTCACGCCGAGGCCGCGAAGGTGGCACGAGAAGTGGTACGTGACGTCACCCCCCCACTTGACGCCGAGCGAGTTCAGGTCGACGTCGAGCACTTTCACGAGAAACTCGGTGAACTCGAACGTCTTCTTGATCAGCGCCGCGACACCCTCGGCGTACGCGTGATCGTGCTCGAGCAGATCCGCGTAGTAGTCGCGAATCATCGCGGCACACGATCCGGACGGCGTGACCACGTAGTCGCTGGGCTCGAACACCCGGACCATCCGCCTTGCAAGTTCTCGAGCATCCTCATGAAACCCGTTGTTGTATAGCGGCTGGCCGCAGCAGGTCTGTTCGTGCGGAAAGTCCACATCACACCCCAGCCGCTCGAGCACCTTGACCGCCGCGATCCCGCTACGCGGATAAAATGTGTCGGTCAGGCAGGTGATGAACAGTGATACCTTCATTGGTCAGAGTGTACAGCATGTGCCTATTGCTGTTCCAGTCAGGGAGATTTGCGCGAGCGACGAAGGGGTTGTCGTTCGGGTGCCGGTCCGCTTCGACTTCTCGTTTTCGTGTTCTTGTGGACCAACCTTGTTTTGCCAAGGCAATACGTGTGTCCTCCTCTGTCGCGACGACAGTCGCGACGA
>Ga0310125_10001767_pt1 | contig 11061 bp, 8 predicted proteins | sample CB11b_Tmax_Bot8__FD_203508 | JGI IMG/M metagenome (GOLD analysis project Ga0310125, IMG submission 203508) | Marine microbial communities from Western Arctic Ocean, Canada - CB11b_Tmax_Bot8 | ecosystem: Environmental > Aquatic > Marine > Oceanic | place: Canada: Western Arctic Ocean | collected... | reverse complement strand
ACGAAAACGGCAGATGAAATCGACTACTTCAGCCGTCATAACAACGTGGAACTGATCGTCATCGGCCCGGAGGACCCATTGGCTCAGGGGCTGGCCGATAAATTGGTCCGGCCTGGGCGCACGGTGTTTGGCCCCAGCAAGGCTGCGGCGCGCCTCGAAGCAGACAAGGCGTATAGCAAACAATTGATGCGCACCGCAGCCATCCCCACCGCAGAAGCGCGTGTCTTTGGCAACCTCGAGGCCGCCATCAATTTTGCCGAGGCACATGAGACGCCGCTGGTGGTCAAGGCCGCAGGACTGGCCAAGGGCAAGGGCGTGATCGTATGCGACGACCCACGGGAGGCGGTTGATGCGGTCAACACCATCATGAAAGACCGTGCTTTCGATGAGGCCGGCAACACCGTCGTAATTGAAGAGCGACTGGTCGGCCAGGAAGTATCGGTCCTAGCATTGGTCGACGGGCGCAACATCTACGTCCTTGAACCAGCGCAGGACCACAAGCAGGCCCATGAAGGCGACAGCGGGCCCAACACCGGTGGCATGGGGGCATACAGCCCCACGCCGTTGATCAATGACCAACTCATGTCGCAAATCGAAGGCGAGGTTCTCGTCCCCACCATTGACGCCCTGCGCCGCAACGGCGTGGAATACAAAGGCGTCCTCTACGCGGGGCTTATGCTCACCGCCGGCGGGCCCAAGGTGCTCGAGTTCAACTGCCGCTTCGGTGACCCGGAGGTGCAGGCACTGATGATGAGGCTGCGCGGTGATCTCGTCGCCGCCATGATCGCTGTTGGTAACGGCACGCTCGACAAGATCGATCTGTCCTGGGACCCGCGATGCTGCTGCTGCGTCGTGATGGCCAGTGGCGGATACCCCGGTGACTACCGGAAAGGATTGTCCATCACGGGCATCGATGCGGCGGAAGCCGACCCTGACGTGACCGTGTTTCACGCCGGCTCGGCATTGTCAGACGGCCAACTTGTCACCGCGGGCGGCCGCGTGCTAAATGTCTGCGCCATGGGAGAAAACCTCCAAGAAGCGCAGCGGAAGGCTAACGCCGCGTGCGAAAAGATCTGGTTTGACGGTGCGTTCTTCCGGCGTGACATCGGTTACCGCGTGATGTCGCGGCCATCGGCCGAATCCGTAACGCCGGCTCGCACCTAGATTTTGTCTGCCAACCCCTCCTGAAAGGGACGGGATTTAGGACAGAACCTCGGACTGATTCGTGCGCGGATAACCATGCCGGTCTTTGGCCGGGACAAACCCACCAGTTCGACCGCGTCTACCTCAAGGAAAAACTGATCCTCTCCAAGGGACGATGCAGTGCCGCAAACGCCGCGACACCTGTGGAAGCACTCGCACGGGCCGGCCGATCTCGACCCACAATGCGTTTAGCCAATGCAACCATGGCATACAAGTTCATTCAGGTAGGTCATTTGACCTGAGCTACCAACTTGTTTGCCCATGCACCGGTGCGGTATGCTACACACACCGTGTTTGAAAAAATTGATCAACTCGACAAGGAAGCCGACGCGTATCTCGATGCGGTGAACAGTGAGGATGATCTCGAGCAGTTTCGCATCAAGTACCTCGGCTCGAAGGGCGCTATCAAGGCGTTGATGGCGATGATGAAGGGGGTGCCGAAGGATCAGAAGCCCGCGTTTGGCCAGGGCGCCAACCGGTTGCGGCAGAGGCTGCAGGAGGCTTTCGAGGCGAAGAAGGCATCTCTCGGCGGAGTTGATACGCAAGCCCCCCGACCGCAGATCGACATGACCGAACCCGGCCTGCCACCACGCCTCGGTCGCGAGCACGTGATCACCCAGACGGTCAACGACCTGGTTGAAGTGTTCGGCCGGATGGGGTTCGATGTGGAAACCGGTCCGGAGGTCGAGGATGAATATCACAACTTCATCGCGTTAAACATCCCGCCCGAACATCCGGCCCGTGACCCGCGGGAAAATTTTTACCTTACTGACCCATCGGCTAAAAATCCTCACCTGCTGCGATCACAAACCAGTACGATCCAGATCCGTGTCATGGAGCAGACGCCACCGCCTATCCGGGTGGTAGCGATGGGCCGTGTGTATCGACCCGATGAGCACGATGCCACGCATTACTCGATGTTCCACCAGGTTGAAGGTCTCTATGTCGATCGTGACGTCAGCATGGTGGATCTCAAAACCACGCTGATTCAGTTCGCCCATGCCTATTTCGGAGCTCAAGCCGAGGTGAGGCTGGTCCCCAGTTACTTCCCCTTCACCGAACCATCGGCCGAACTCTACATCAAGATGCAGATCAAAGAACGCTGGGAATGGCTGGAGATCGGCGGCTGCGGCATGGTGGATCCAAATGTATTTGAAGCAGTAGGGTACGATCCGCAAAGGTGGACGGGCTTTGCTTTTGGACTGGGGATTGAACGTCTGGCGATGCGTAAGCACGGTATCAGCGACATCCGCTGGCTGTTCGAGAATGACCTACGCTTTCTACGCCAGTTCTGATATTGCCCCGCATTGCACGCGGCGGGACAAGGTTGTAATTTGTATCTAAACTTTTCAAGTAAAGGTCATTCATATGACACAGACGAGAACCATGCCAAGCACTCCAGCCATTATGCAAACCGATCTGCCGCTGCCCGGTCGCCGTCAGGGCAAGGTACGCGACATTTATGAATGTACGCTCCCCGACGGTACCGAGGCGCTGATCATTATTGCCTCGGATCGCATCAGTGCATTCGATGTGGTCATGGCCAACGGCGTTGCGGGCAAGGGCACCGTCCTGACTCAAATCAGTCATTTCTGGTTCGACATGATCACCCAGCACCTCGGCGATAATATTTCCCATCACCTGATCAGCACCGACTCGGCCGACATTCCCGGCATTTCCGCCGAGCAGGCCAAGTTGCTGCACGGCCGGGTCATGATCGGACGAAAGACCAAGGTCGTCCCCATCGAGTGCGTTGTGCGTGGCTACCTTGCCGGATCCGGGTGGAAAGAATATGGCAAGTCACAGTCTGTCTGCGGCATCAATCTGTCCCCCGGCCTCAAGCAGTGCGCCAAACTCCCGCAGCCTATTTTTACACCCGCCACCAAAGAAGATTCGGGTCATGACGAAAACATCTCGTTTGATCGTGCCTGCGAACTCGTGGGCGAGACATTGATGACCCGGATGCGCGACCTGTCCATCCAGATCTACCAGATGGGACACGACCACGCCGCAAGACACGGGATCATTCTTGCCGACACCAAGTTCGAGTTTGGCCAAACCGATGACGGCCAGCTACTGGTCATTGATGAGGTGTTGACACCCGACAGTTCGCGATTCTGGCCGGCCGACAAATACTCAGAAGGGCGTGACCAGGAAAGCTACGACAAGCAGTACGTGCGTAACTACCTGGAAAAGATCGTCAATGAAGGCAATTGGGACAAAACGCCGCCAGGCCCAGCCTTGCCCGATGATGTTGTACACAATACGCTGTCCATCTACCTGCAAGCGTATAATGCCTTGACAGGTGGCCAACTTGATCTGTAACCGGACTGACAATGGTTCGGTTCAAGGCAGAGCCCGCGTATCGCCATATGCGGGCTCTGCTTTCTTACCTCTTGCACCTAGGAATCACTGACACATGAGCCGGCAACCCAAAATAGTGGTGACCGATTTTATCCTCGAGCCACTTGAGATCGAACGGCAGGTCATCGGTGACGCGGCTGACGTCATCGCGCTCAAAGCGACCGACGAATCCCAACTGCAAGGCTGCATCGAAGACGCTGACGCCATCATGCTCTATCACTCCCTGACCATCACCCGCAAGACCATCGAACGATTGAAACACTGCAAGCTCATGGTGCGCTGCGGGGTCGGATATGACAACATAGACCATGCCTTCGCTGCCGAGTGCAACATCAAGGTCGCCAACGTACCCGACTACGGCACGGAAGAGGTTGCTGATTCGGCCATCGCCATGACCATGGCTTTGACCCGCGGCGTAACCCGCCTCAATTCCGTACTCCGTGCCGGGATTGAACCCTGGTCCTACACGCAAGCTACGCCTCTGCAACGACTACGTGGCCAAGTCTTTGCCATTGTCGGTCTTGGTCGCATCGGTTCCGCCACCGCCCAACGCGCCAAAATACTGGGCATGGACGTCGTCTTCTACGATCCCTACAAGCCCGACGGGTATGACAAGGCCATGGGAATCCGCCGCTGCACAACCTTCGGCCAACTGCTTGAACAGGCCTACGTGTTAAGCCTTCACTGCCCCCTGGCCGACGATACCCACCACCTGATCAACGCCGACACTCTAAAACACATGCCCCAGAACAGTTTCCTGGTCAACACCGCCCGCGGCGCCATCGTGGATACCAACGCCATCCCGGACGCCGTCAGCACCGGCCACCTTGCTGGCGCCGCCATCGATGTGCTCGAAACCGAACCGCCCGACAATAGCGACCCACTGCTTATGGCCTGGCGTAATCCCAACCATCCAGCCCACCACCGCGTCATCATCACCCCCCACTCAGCCTTTTATTGCGAACAGGGTTTAGCCGAACTACGAGCTAAAAGCGCTGGCGCCTGCCTCGACGCCGTACTGGACAGACCCCTGCGAAACGTGATCAACTAAACTCAGCCTATGCAACACCTTCTTACTGCTGAATATCAGCATCCTCTTGGTCGAGTCCCACCCAGCCTTGAACCTCACGCTCAACTGGCCGCCATGACGGTGAATCGACTAACCGCAAATCATGGCCGCGTGCCCCTGAGCCACTTGGCCAGCGCTGCCTTAGATAGGCAATTGATCACACCCGCCTTCGTCGCCCCTGCCCGCCGCGCCGTCAATACTCCGTACACCAACTGGTCCAGATGATCCGGGCCGTGAGCGTCGGTATTAATTGACAGCAGCACTCCCGCTTCTATCGCCATCCTGGCATGTGTGTCGCGCAGGTCCAGCCGCATTGTGTTGGCATTCAACTCCAGTGCAATACCACGTTGCGCCGCAGCCGCGATCAACTGCTTCATGTCCGGGTTGAGTCCTTCCCTGCTCAAAATAATTCGTCCCGTCGGGTGACCCATAATGGTGACATAGGGATTATCAATCGCCTTGAGCAACCGGTCCGTGGCCTTTTTCGGCTCTTGGGTCAAAGCTGCATGCGGGCTGGCCACCACAAGGTCCAGCTCTTTGAGCAGGCTGTCGGGGTAATCCAGTTGCCCGTTGGCCAAGATATCCACCTCCGACCCGGCCAGAATTGTGATCTGATTTTTCATCTGCGCGGCGGCGACACGCACGTTCTTGATGTGCTGCTCCAACCGTTGGCTGCTCAACCCGTTGGCCTGCCCCTGCCCCCTGGAATGGTCGGTCACCGCCACCGTGTGAAACCCGCGATGCGCCGCCGCAGCCGCGTATTCTTCAATGGACCAATGACCGTCACTGGCCGTGGTGTGGGCATGCAGTTCTGCCTTGATGTCCCCAATTTCAATAAGCTTGGGCAGTTCATTCTTCTCAGCCAATATCATTTCCCCGCGATCTTCGCGCAGCTCGGGCGGGATCCACGCCAGATCCAGTACCTGGTAAATTTCCTGTTCCGTTTGGCCGGCAATAATTTTGTTGCCCTTGGTCAGCGCATATTCGTTCAAATTCATGCCCCGATCGATCGCCCGCTGCCGCAATACGATGTTGTGCTCTTTGGACCCGGTGAAGTACATCAGCGCCGCCCCGTACTGCCTGGGCTCAACCACACGCAGGTCCACCTGCATCCCGCCCCGCGTCCGTACTGACGACTTGGTCGCCCCCTTGACCAGCACATCCGTTACCGGTTCTAGCGCTACAAACGCGTCACTGATTGCGGCCGCGCCTTTTGCCTCTGCCGACACAATCACGTCGATATCCCCAATTGTCTCCCGGCCCCGCCGCAAGCTCCCGGCGTATGCCGCCTGCTTGACCTGTTTGAGCTTTTCCAATTGGCCCACGAACCAGAACGCCATGGGCATGGCCTGCCCCAAGCGCACCCTACCACCCGCCGACTCAGCAAACGCAACGCTCTTTTGAATATTTTCAAGCTTCTTCTTGCCCAACCCCGGCAGATTGGTCAATTCGCCCGTTTCCAGTTTCGCCTTTAGATCGTCCAAGCCCTCTACCCCGGCCTGATTCCAGAAAAGCGAGATCGTCTTTGGCCCAAGCCCGGAAATATTCAACAACCCGAGCAACCCGTCTGGTATCTGGTCCATCAACTGCGTGTGATCGGCGATCTTGCCCGTCTCCAGAAACTCGGCGATGCGCTGGGCCGCGCCCTTACCCACGCCGTCGATCTGCACCAGTGAGGAAATATCTGGCCCGATACCCGCCACGTCCTCGGCCATGTCGTCCAGCACCCGCGACGTTTTGCGAAAGGCATTGACCCGAAACCTGTCACTTTCCAGAATCTCCAAAATATCCGCCATCTGGGCAAACAACGCGGCGAGTTGCTGATTAGCCGTGGGCATTGAAGCCAGCATACTTGGGACCAGTGACCATGGGTAATTGCTGCCATGGACGGCGGGGTCAAACTCAAATAAGATCGCCTGCCGTGAACTATGTACAGATCACAGAAGAACAGCGGCTTCAGATGCTTGATCGGATCGGTGTCGATTCAGTCGATCAACTCTATGCGACGTTACCGCCGCAGTGTCTACTCGGCCATCCTCTTGATCTGCCACCTGCCCAAAGCGAATTGCAACTACAGAACAGCCTGCACCGCTTGGGCGCCGCCAACCGCCCTGCCGGTTCGCCCGACCTAGCCTGCTTTCTCGGCGCCGGAGCATACGACCATTTTATTCCCGCAACCGTCAACTCACTAACCGCCAAAGGTGAGTTTGTCACCGCCTACACGCCTTACCAGGCCGAGGCCTCCCAAGGGGCGTTGCAGGCATTTTTCGAGTTTCAGACTCAGATTGCCCGCCTGACCGGACTGGACGTCGCCAATGCATCGCTCTACGAAGGTGCCACCGCAGTCGCAGAGGCGGTGTTGATGGCTATCAGCGTCTCCGCCCGCCGTCACGTGCTCGTCGGCGAAACCCTGCACCCCCATTACCGCCAGGTACTAGAAAGCTACCTTAGCGACCTGCCCGCCGAACTGGTGCCCCTTGCCCAAACCGGTGGCCGCATTGACGAACAAACGGTTCGTGATGCATTGGACGGCGACACTGCATGCCTGGTCATACAATCACCCAACGTTTACGGGCAAATCGAAGACTGGTCGGCATTGTTCGCTGCCGCGCACAAGCAGGATCGAACGTTGACCATCGCCGTGCCCAATCCCATCGCCTGTGCCCTGCTCAAGCGCCCCGGCGACTGCGGCGCTGACATTGCCGCTGGCGAAGGACAGCCGCTGGGTATACCCCTGCAGTACGGCGGACCTTACCTCGGCCTGTTCGCCGCCCGCCGCCACTTGATGCGCAAATTGCCCGGCAGACTCGTTGGACAAACTGTCGACGGTGACGGGCGCCGTGGCTTTTGCCTTACCTTGCAAACCCGTGAGCAACATATTCGCGGCGCTAAGGCTACGAGCAACGTGTGCACCAACCAAGGCCTGCTGGCCCTGCGGGCCACCGTCTACCTCAGCGCTATGGGCAAACAGGGTCTGCGCGATGCAGCATTGCAGTGCTATCACAAGGCCCATTACGCGGCCTCGAAAATCACTGCACTTGACGGTTACCAACTGGCACACGACGGCCCGTTCTTTCACGAGTTTATGGTCGACTGCCCCGTTTACGCCCAATCGATCATCGATGCCGGACGACAACGGGATATCGCCCCCGGAATTGATTGTGCCAAATTGGGCATCGGTAACGAAAACCAGTTGCTCATCGCCGTAACTGAAAAACGCACTGCCGGACAGATCGACCAACTGTGTGCGCTACTGCAAGAGACCAATTGTTAATGGATTCTTCCAACCGCCGCCAACATGACGACGACGTGCCGCTGATCTTTGAGCGCAGCGCTCCCGGAGCCAAGGCGGTGGACCTGCCTGAGTTGGACGTGCCTGAAACACCATTGCCTGATGCCGTTATCAGCGATCAACCGCTCGACCTGCCCGAGGTCGGTCCACTCGACCTTGTCCGCCATTACACCCATTTGGCAGCACGTAATTTCTCCGTGGACGGAAATTTTTATCCGCTCGGATCGTGCACGATGAAGTTCAACCCGCCGATCAACGAAGCGGTCGCCTCATGGCCCGCCTTCATCGATGTACACCCCTTGCAGCCGGACGAGGACGTGCAGGGGACCCTCGCCTTGCTATACGAATTGCGAAATTGGCTTGCTGAAATCGCCGGGCTCGACGAAGTATGCCTACAACCTTGCGCCGGCGCCCATGGCGAATACACCGCCTTAAAAATGATTCGCGCATACTTTACCGATCCCAAAGCCGGCAATGCCCCACAGCGGCGCGTCGTGCTGGCGCCCGACACCGCACATGGAACCAATCTGGCTTCCTGCACCATGTGCGGAGCCAACGTCGTCACCGTTGCGTCCAAAGATGGCCTAGTGGATCTCGACGACCTGCGCCGGCTCGTCAATGACGAGACCGCCGCCATGATGATCACCAACCCCAATACCTCGGGCCAGTTCGATGGGCAGATCGGCGACATCGCCGACATTCTCCATGCGGCCGGAGCCCTGCTTTACCTTGACGGCGCCAACATGAATGCCATTGTCGGCGTTAGCCGACCCGGTGACTTCGGCGTCGATATCATGCACTACAACACGCACAAAACCTTCTCCACGCCGCACGGCTGCGGCGGACCGGGAGCTGGCCCCATTGCCGTGCGCCAGTTCCTCAGGGCCTATTTGCCGGTACCGCAGGTGGAAATGCGGGGCAACCGCTCAAATCCCGTGTATTACCTCGACTACGATCGCCCCCAATCCATCGGCCGCGTGCGAAGTTTCTTCGGCCAGTTCGGCGTACTGCTGCGGTGTTGGGCGTACATCGCTGCCTGCGGCCCCGACGGTTTGCGTGATGTCGCCCACACCGCGGTGCTCAACGCCAACTACCTGGCCACCCTCATGCACGACCGCTTCGAATTGCCTTATTTCGACCCCGGCCAAAAACGATTCTGCGCCCATGAATACGTCTCCGTCCCCAAAACACTGCTTGCCCAGGGGGTGACCTTGATCGACATCGCTAAACGTCTGATCGACTTTGGCATTCACCCACCGACCATGCACTGGCCTGTCCACGACTGCCTCATGATCGAACCCACTGAAACCGAAAGCAAAGCCACACTCGACCGTTTTGCGCAAGTGATGCTCACCATTGCTGAGGAGATTAGATCGGACGCCAATCACCTCAGGCAGGCCCCTCATAAAGCGCCGGTCGCGCGTCTCGACGAAGTCGCAGCTGCGCGCGTGCCAGTCCTGACCGTGGCCCCATCCTGATTCATCGCACCGCACTACTTATTAATAACCATCGAAACAAGGCCTTTGCGCATCATCTGGCGGATGAAGGTGGTCACCGCAATCTCCGCTTCCTGCGGATCCACCTTGTACTGCTTGGCGAACCGCCGCGTAATCTGGCGAACACTTGTTTTGCCGTCGCACATGTCGAATACCTGGACGCCAATGGGGTCCAACTCTATCTTGCGTGTGGCACCCTCCGGCACGCGCAGCAGCCATTTCTGCACACCGCGAGGATGCAATTCAATGATCAACCGCTCGCCACCTCGCTTCAACGGTTCACGTCCCAGCGTACGCACCGCTATCGGCCGGGCGTCGAACGCCTGGTCGCGGTTCAGCAGCGTCTGCGGTCGTCGTTTACCGAACAATATCGTCGCCCGTACTCATACCCGCCCAGTGTAATTTATCGATCAGCACCTTGGACGTCGGCTCAATGCCATCCGTCTGATCGGCCACCTGAAAGATCACCAGCCGATCATGTACCTGATCGTGAATGACGTAGTTGCGCTGTACACGCGGTGTGCGCCAGCGTATCAAACGAAGCGGTCGCCGCAGCGTTACCTCACACATCAGCCCATCACCATGGGGCGTCCGCAGTTTGTCATAATCGGCCGCTGCACCTCTGCGCAACCGCGCAATTTGATACTCACGACGCTGATCGTACACCATCTGCTCCATCCACAGTTCGAGTCGAAACCGTTGCAGCGCCAACTGGGCGGGATAGACCTGACGCAGCATAATCTGGCCGGGTCGCCAGCCCCGATTAGCCAGCCATATCCGCATGTCACCCACGTTCAGTGCCGAACGCACATAACGGTAGCCGGCCGGGGCCTCAAAACTGACGTCAAAATAGGCCCACCGCTGCGCGTCGCCCGGAACCTGATTGCAAATACTGGGAAAAGTAATCTGTCGCACCAGCGCGTCCTGTCGCGTGCTGCCGTGACGATACAAAAGTTCGACCAGACGCCGCGTCCGCGGATCATAGCCCACGCAGCGTGTCGCCACCGCCTTCTCGTCACTGAGGACCTGCATCAGTTGAAAATGCTTGCTATCCACCGTGGCAATTTGCGTAACCAACCGCTTGCTCAATCGTCGCGACACGCCGCGCAGCAACTGTGCCCGCACCATTTCTTGTTGATTAAACCACGGTCGCGTCACTTTCGCCCAGAGCACAGCCAATCGCGGGCCGTCGTCGTCTGCAAGGTTCATGCGTCCACGGCGCCGCCCACCGGTGATCTTGCTGGGGCGAAACGTCGGCGGCACCGTCAGTTGTAGACCGCACCAAGCCACCTGCCGCCAATGGGCACCCGGCGCGTTGTCAGCCACCTTGCTCATGTGTGCTTTAATTCTGTAACGAGCACAGGCAATAACCTAGTAGCTCGTGCCCGTCGTGCTCTTGGCAATCAGAGCCACCGCCACGCCCAGCATGCCCACCAGTCCCATGCCCGCGCCGTAGCCGGCTACCAATACCGCCAGATAGCTCTTGTATTTCTTATGACCCAACTTGTTTTGCAGATATACCCGGCCCACAATGGCGCCCAGCATCTCCAGTAAAAGTCCGCCCGGCGTCGTCTGCCCCAGGCCCCGGACTGCGCCGTAAATTAAGAATGTCGGTAGATTCAAAAAACTCAACACCA
>Ga0310125_10001766_pt1 | contig 11064 bp, 6 predicted proteins | sample CB11b_Tmax_Bot8__FD_203508 | JGI IMG/M metagenome (GOLD analysis project Ga0310125, IMG submission 203508) | Marine microbial communities from Western Arctic Ocean, Canada - CB11b_Tmax_Bot8 | ecosystem: Environmental > Aquatic > Marine > Oceanic | place: Canada: Western Arctic Ocean | collected... | reverse complement strand
ATTTTGATTTTGATAAAGTAGAGGTTGATGGGCCTCACATCACGTTTGAGACTGATAATGGAAAGATCTATGTCTCTGCTGTTGATGAGTGGTTTGATGAGGCTGTCGATTTTGTTTCATTAAAAGTTTGCAGGTTTTCCTGTGACGGGAGGAACTAGATGTGTAATTGGACGTTTGGTCTGGCAGGACTCTGCTGTTTAGTGGGTGTTTTGTGTGTTGGCAATGGGAAAGTGCGAGCCGCTGACTCACAGCCAATACTGGAAGAAGTGGTCCTTTTTCAAAACGGCGACCGCCAATACGCCAATTATCGCATTCCTTCGTTGGTGGTGACCACTCGTGGAACCATTCTGGCTCTCTGTGAAGGCCGCAGGTTGACGGGGGGAGATTGGGATGATGTTGATTTGGCGCTGCGACGCAGCGTTGATGGCGGACGCACCTGGACGCCCATTCAATTCATTGCTGACCAGGGAGCTTTGACCATGGGGAACGCCTGCCCGGTTGTGGATCGGACGACCGGCACGATCTGGCTGCCGTTTTGTCGAGGGAAGCAACCGGGGCGGGGCAACGCCGAGATTTTATTGATCAAAAGCACCGATGATGGACAAACGTGGTCCCCGCCTGTCAACATCAGCAAGACGACGATGGATCCGGTCTGGCCTTACGTGGGAACGGGTCCGGGGCATGGAATTCAGCTCAAGAACGGTCGGTTGTTGATCCCCTGTTGGGCTGACGCCACGGAAAAGTGTGGCGAGATACAAACGTCGTTTTGTTTCTACAGCGATGATCATGGGGTGAATTGGAAAAGGGGCGAACAGCTTACTCGCAATGCGTCCGATGAGTGTGACCTGGTAGAACTGACCGATGGCCGTATTTATTTGAACGCGAGAAGCCGCCAGGGAAAGAAGCAGCGGGCTTTTGCGTTCAGTAAGGATGGAGGCCACAGTTGGTCAGCGGTGGATTATGACTCCCGGCAGCCCGAGCCATCCTGTGACGGGTCGCTGATTCGTTTAAGCGACCCCCACCGTTTTCAGAAGGGCCGAATCCTGGTCTCGTGTCCGGCTAATCCCGACGCTCGAGATCACATGATGATTCGGCTTAGTTACGATGAATGCCAAACCTGGCCAGTGGAAAAACTGCTAAATCCGAATTATTCAGGATACTCGGATCTGGCAATCACCGACGACCAAACGGTGCTCTGTCTTTATGAAACAGAGGGATGTTCAAAGATGACACTGGCCCGTTTCAACCTTGAATGGTTGACCGATGGTAAGGATTCGTTGCGCCGCAAGTCGGAGATTGACTGATTGTTGATGGTTGCAGTAATGCCCACGGACAATTTTTCGAATTTGACCAAAAATTGTTATTTGCCCGTCATTTGTTGCCGATGGCAGCGGAGGGACGTCAAAGATTCATTGGAAGATTTACGGCGCAGAGAGCCTCCTGAAAGTTACCTAACGCGGATTGGCTATTTTAGTGAGCGTCCGAAGTGTGTTAAAATCGAGTAAGCGGGATGGGGTATTCGTTGTATAACGCTTCGAGAATTCTTGTGAGTGACCAACGTGTGTTTGACGCGTTCCCTTTTTAGAATCGCCGGGTTCTGTTTGATTGGAACCGTTTTGCCAGGCTCGTGGTACGGGTCTCGTTGTCTTCATGCCGCACAGCCGGAGGTGACGCAACACGATGTCCTGCCTTTTGTCTTGCTCCGTTGTACAGCCTGTCATGGACGGCTACGTCAAGAAGGTGGATTGGATCTACGTAGCAAAGCGTCGATGCTCAAAGGTGGAAAATCGGGGCCGGCGATTGTTCTGGGAGATCCAGAGAACAGTCTGGTAATCCAACGGGTGTTGGCTGAGGAAATGCCTCCGCGAAAGCGTCTGATTGCGGTGAGTGTCAAGCCGATGGAGCCTGGTGAGATCGAGTTGCTGCGAACGTGGATCGCAGCGGGGGCGCCGGAAATCGAAGGAGATCAAAAACCGCCCCAATCCGAACCGGCGATCAGCGACCAAGATCGCCAATTTTGGTCATTTCAGCCACCCGTGGATCCATCTCTGCCGCAAGTTCAGCATGTCGATCGCATGCGGAACTTGATCGATGCTTTTATTTTACAGAAGCTTGAGAAAAAAGGGCTGGAGATTTCGCCAGCAGCCGATCCTGGAACTTTGCTACGTCGGGTGGTGTTCGACCTGACGGGATTACCTCCAGATATCGAACAGGTCGCTGCTTTTGTGAAAGACAATCGACCTGACGCGTATGAAAGAAGGTTGGATGCCCTGCTTGCATCGCGCCGTTACGGTGAGCGTTGGGGCGGGTATTGGCTTGATGCCGCCGGTTACGCTGACACGGAAGGCGAGAGGGAGCAGGACATCCTTCGTCGGCATGCTTACCGGTATCGTGACTACGTGATTCGCGCTTTCAATGAAGACAAGCCGTATGATCGTTTTTTACGCGAGCAGCTCGCCGGTGACGAATTGGTCGACTATGAAAGCGCCGCAGAGATTACCCAGGAAATTTATGACAATCTTGTGGCAACAGGGTTTTTGCGGATGGCGCCGGATCCTACGTGGTTTGACGTTACTGGGTTTGTTCCTAACCGGCTGGATGTGATTGCCGATGCGGTGGATGTGCTGGGCTCTGCAGTGATGGGGTTGACGATCAAGTGCGCCCGCTGCCACACCCACAAGTTCGATCCCATTCTTCATCGTGATTACTATGCGTTGACGGCCATTTTGAAAGGTGCCTACGACGAACACGATTGGATCAAACCGAATTCCGGTGGTGCTGTTAACTCAGAGTCCTTTCGTTACCTGCCCCATGTGTTACCCGGGGAGTTGCAAGAGTGGAAATCTCAGGAAAGTTCGCTCTCGACCGAGATCGCATCACTCAAAGAGACGTTACAAAATAAGGCGGAACAGCTAAAGAAGAAATACTTTGAAGACCAGGTTACCCTGTTGCCGGAGGTTCTGCGGACCGACATTCGCCAGGCACTTGAGACCCCGCCAGCGGAACGTAATGAAATCCAGAAGTATCTCAGTGAAAAATTTGAAAAAGAGCTCACAGCAACGGATGAGCAACTCAAGGCAATGGATGAGAATTTCAGAAAAGTGGCTGAAGAGACGGATCAACAAGTGACTGCGGTGGAAAAAAAACGTCGTCCTGAACCGATGATTCGTGCTCTTTGGGACCGCGGTGTACCCTCGCCGACCTACGTGCTTCGTCGGGGTAATTATCTGACCCCTGGTGGGTTCGTTGTTCCGGCAGTACCGACGGTATTTGTGGATGGTAAGCCGCTTGAATTCAAGCCGCCCTGGCAGGGGGCCAACAAGACGGGACGCCGTCTGGCATTGGCCAATTGGCTTGTTGAATCCGATAATCCATTGACGGCTCGTGTCATGGTCAATCGAATTTGGAAACATCACTTCCAGCATGGAATTGTGAAGACCATGGGCAATTTTGGTCGGACGGGTTCGCTTCCTTCGCATCCCGAGCTTCTTGACCACTTGGCACGAGAGCTTGTCCGCCGTCAATGGGGCATCAAGAGCATGCATCGGTTGATCATGACGTCGAGTACTTATCGACAATCTTCAACGGTCACACCTGAAAACGAACAGCTTGACCTGGACAATGACCTGCTCTCTCGGTTTCCGATGAAACGCATGGAAGCCGAGGTATTGTGGGACACCCTGTTGAGCATTTCAGAACGTCTTGACGAAACTCCGTTTGGACCCGCTGATGGAGTCAACGTGCGTGCGGACGGTCTGGTCACTGCGGTCCCTACGGAACAGGGTTGGCGCAGGAGTGTGTATGTTGAACATAATCGTAAACAAAACCTGACGATTCTTGAAAGCTTTGATTTGCCACGTCCCCGACCGAACTGCCTGGAGAGAAAACAATCGACCGTCGCTACCCAGGCACTTCACCTGTTGAACAATCAGATGATTTACGAATTAGCAACTTTGTTTGCCCGGCGGGTGGTCCGTGAAGTCGGTACGGACGAGGCAAAACAGATCGAGAGAAGCTACCAAATTGCCCTCGCACGTTTGCCGAGGCACGATGAAAAACAGCTCGCAATGGAAACACTTGATCGATTGAAGCAAGAGTGGAAAGGCCAGGACGATGTTCCGGACGTTCGCGCGCTGGCGGATTTATGTCATGTGTTGATCAACACGGCGGAGTTTATCTATATTGATTAACGGCATGATGTGTGTTGGAAATGTGAGGTAAGAGGATGACTGATCCAAGACAAGTACCCCTGACCCGGCGCAGTTTCTTTGAAAGTGTGAGTGGGGGAATTTGTGGCGCTGCGTTGGCTCATTTGCTGGGAAGTGAAATGTCGGCCAACACAGGTCGAATCGCTCGGCGGGTTCCTGATCTTCGGCCACGCCAACCGCACCGTCAGCCGAAAGCAAACGCTGTCATCCACCTCTTCATGAATGGTGGTCCAAGTCAAATGGATCTCTTTGATCCCAAGGAACAGTTGACCAAACGCCATGGCGAACCGTATTTCAAAGAAATCGCCGGTGAAGTTGAATTTATTAGCTCGGCCGGCGCGCTGCTGAGGAGCCCTTACACGTTCCAACAGTACGGCGAGTCTGGCATGTGGGTTTCGGAGGTAATGCCTCATTTGGCGACGCAGGTAGACGACATTGCACTGGTGCATTCAATGCATACCACGACGTTTTCCCATGAACACGCACTCTACAAGATTCAGGGTGGTCGCCCGTCTTCTGGATATCCATCGCTGGGATCCTGGGTTACGTATGGTTTGGGAACGATGAATCAGAATTTACCGGCCTACGTAGTGCTTGATGATCCGGCCGGTTTACCGGTCAATGGAGTTGAGAACTGGCAGGCCGGGTTCTTGCCGCCGATTTATCAGGGGACGCGGTTTCGGTCGACCGGATCACCCATCCTGGACCTGAAAATGGAGGTCGAGAAGCCAGCGGGTGTCGTGGAACATCAACGTGACTTGCTTGCGCAGCTCGATGACATCCATCGTCGCGCTCGGCCGGGCCAACCTGTTTTGGATGCCAGAATCTCGAATTACGAGTTAGCTGCCCGCATGCAGTTAGAGTCATCCGCGGCATTGGATTTTTCCAAAGAGAGCGCAGCAACGCTGGAAATGTATGGTATCAATGACAAAAAAACGGAATCTTATGGTCGTCGTTGCCTGATTGCTCGACGGCTGATTGAGAGTGGTGTTCGCTTTGTGCAGCTTTATATCAGTTCTCAAATTTGGGACACTCATGGAAATCTTTCGACCGATCTCCGATCGGCATGTGAATTTACTGACAAACCCGTTGCCGCCCTCTTGAAAGATCTCAAGCAACGGGGGCTTTTCGACAGTACCCTGGTAGCCTGGGGGGGGGAATTCGGACGGTTGCCGATTGCCCAGATCACCGGTGGAAATGGCGGTGATCAAGCGGGTCGAGATCATAATAAGAACGCGATGGTGACCTGGCTTGCCGGTGCTGGCATCAAGGGTGGCACGCAATACGGTGCCACCGACGAACTCGGTTTTGCCGCTGTAGAAGACAAGGTGACGGTGCAGGACTGGCACGCCACGATCTTGCATTTGCTAGGTTTGGAACACGAACAACTTGTCTTTCAACGACTTGGGCTGGAGGAAAAGCTAACCCATATCTTTGATGCCCAAGTCATCGAAGGAATTCTTTCCTGACGGGCTATTGTGCTGCCTAATCCGGTCGATTTGTTCGCAAATTGTCACCGGAATAAAACTCGGCCTTGGTGCTGGTGGTTTTGGCACCGACTTGCTTGATCGCCGCATCAGGAACTTTTTCAAGCGGTGTGTAACGGGCGTGTTTGACATCCTTGTACGGGTCGTTGTGTACGGCGTTATAGACGCATCGTAAAGCCCACCTGGGCTTGTCACTCAAGTTGGCATCGGAGCGATGCAAAATGTTTCCGTGAAAGAAGATGGCTGCTCCTGGTGGCATCTCACAATAGTGGAGTTCCATGCGTTCCAGGATTGCTGAGATGCGTTCAGGGTCGATGCTCGCCTGTGTGCTTCCCTTGTCGGTTTGTTCGGTGTGTTCCAGCCGTCCGAGCCGATGGCTCCCTCGGATAACCTGCAGGCATCCGTTGTCCTTTGTCTGTTCATCGATAGCGATCATCACGGCAACGATATCCGGAAACAGACAACCAAAGTGGTACCAGTAACCATAATCCTGATGCCACTCCCAGGCACCGCCGACTTTGGGTTCTTTGAGCATCATTGTTGAATGATAGTGATAGACCTCGGTTCCGATTAATTGTTCGACGCGATCAACGACTTTATAGCTGCGCGAAATCATGCCATAAATGTCGTCCCGAGGGTGATCCCACAGTGCCAGCTTGGAATTTCGTCCACTCGTATCTTTGACGTCATGCGCATTTTGCATCAGGACGTTGTCACCTTTGGAAGCCTTTTGCAACAACGCGACTTCGTCGTTATCGAGCAGGTTTTCGACAACGATAAAGCTGTCTTGATGAAATTGATTTAACTGGTCGTTAGAAAAAGGCTGTTGGGACATCAATGCCTATAAGATCAAAGGGTGTTGGGACATTAAAAGGCGTTTGCAAACTAACCGTTTTAGGGTGGAGGGTCAACGGTTGGGCGGAAAGCGGACAGGCATTCGGAATACGGATTGGGAGGCCAACAAACAACGTCGGTTAAGAGTTCGGTTGTCGACTCGTGATGCTGACACGGAGTTTCTATTTGCAAACACGGATCTATTTGCGATCAGTACAGGTCGACAGCTGAATGCGAGATGCGATTGGTGGGTCGAAATATTTCAAGCAATTGGTTGATTCTGAATTGAATAACCTTGTAATACTGATGAAAATGGTAGAAAACCGACTTTACTGAGCGTAGTATGATTAGTTATATGAGAAAAGTGTTCATTTCCTTCCCGGGAAGAAGCTTAATCATGCCACGTTCATTGGGTCGGCCATTCTGCGGTTCAGCGATTCATCCGGCGGAGAAAGACTGCTATGGCTAATCGCGGCACGCGGGCTTGTCCGACCTGGTCTTGGCGCCACAAAGCAGGCTTTTCCAGGCGTCGGCTCTTGCAGGCCGGCTGCGGCATGTGGGGGCTTTCGCTGTCCCAGTCTCTGCGGTTGCAGACGTTGGCGTCCGCAGCCCAGCAGCAGGGACCCGGGACCGGCCGGGCGAAATCGTGTATTGTCCTGTTCTGTTGGGGCGGCATGAGTCACCTCGAGACCTTTGACCCCAAGCCCGAGGCACCTGCCGAAACACGCGGTGATTTCAAGACGATCGCTACGGCCACTCCCGGCCTTTGGATGAGCGAACATTTGCCGAATACAGCGCGGCGTAGTGAACATTTGGCGATTGTTCGGTCGGTCCACCATCTCAATACGGGGCACGGCAAAGGCATGTACTGGAACTTGACGGGGCATCCGCCTCCCCAGCCCGCTTCGCCGGCGAATTTGCCGCCTTCCCGTAACGACTGGCCTTCCTTGGGAGCCATGGTATCTCAGTTCCGTAAAGCGCCCTCCAGCTTTCCCGCGGCGATTCAACTGCCATACGAAGTGACGAACGAGCATAGTTTGCTGGCGGGACAGCTCGGTGGTTGGTTGGGCAGACAGGCTGATCCGATGATTGCCCGGCCACTTCGTGGAACACCGTTTCGCGGAAAAAAATACGATGCCGCCGTCGTCCCTCCCTGAGAATTTCCCACACAGTTGGATGAACGAAGGATTCACAACCGACGCGGTTTGCTCCAGCAACTCGAGCGCCCGTTCAGTCACTCGACGACCGACTCCTACAACTTTTTCCGGCAGCAGGCATTCGATCTGCTGATCAGCCCTGAGGTCAGGCGGGCCTTTGATTTACAGCATGAACCGGAATCGATCCACCGGGCCTATGGTGATCACCTGTGCGGTCAGAGCGTGTTAATGGCGCGCCGTCTGATCGAGGCGGGAGTGCCGATCGTGACGGTGATGTGTGCGTTTGACAACCTCAGTGACCCCCATGCCGAACATTGGGATACGCACGCCGATAATTTCAACCGCCTCAAGCACACCATGTTGCCTCTGTTTGATCGCGTTTTTCCGGCGCTCTTGGACGATCTCGAAGCGCGTGGCCGGCTCGATGACACACTGGTGGTTGTGATCGGGGATTTCGGACGGACGCCCAAGATCAATGGGGAAGCAGGGAGAGATCATCATCCCTACTGTTACTCTGTGGTTTTTGCCGGTGGTGGAATTCGGGGAGGTCAGGTGTACGGAGCTTCGGATACGATTGGCGCTTATCCTGCGCAGTCGCCGTGTGCGCCGCACGATTTGCATGCCACCGTGTTTCACGCGCTTGGAATTCCACTGTTGTCAGAACTCAAGGACCAGTTTGACCGGCCTCGGTACCTCTGCGATGCGGGACAGCCTCTGCCCTTATTTTAACTCGGCCAAAAGTCGTCACGTCGGCGCCTGTCTCGCCAGGTTGCAGGTTGTGGGGCTGGCGGTGGATGGGTCGCGGTCAAGAAGTCAACGTTTTCGGGATCATTCGTTGCGCCATTAGCCAGCGCAACGAACCCGCCTGCCAGGTGTCCGACATCGGACCACGGTACCCGTTGAGACGGTAGCCACCTTTCGGTAATTCCAGGTACTCGGAGAAGCCCCGACAAGCCCGTGGCACGGTGTAGAATTTCTGGCTATTTTCTGGGGTTGCGATGGTGTTGTCGCGTGGCGTAGGCCAGGTCGTGTATGCCAAGGCAGAGTTTCAATTTGTAAATACTGTTATATTTGCGATCAGTGCAGCAAGCCAGCTGGATGCGAAATGCGTCTGGAGAGTCAAGGTCGTACAAGGAATTGGTTGATTCTAAGTTAAATAACCTTGCAAAACTCATGAAAATGGTAGAAAATTGACGAGTAAATTTTACTGGGCGTTATATTATACAGGTGTTCATTTCCTTCTTGGGAAGAAGCTCAATCATGACACGTTCATCGGGTCGGGCATTCTGTGGTTCAGCGATTCATCAATTTAACCGGCGTGCTTTCTTGGGAACTGCGACGGGCGCGATGATGGGTGGTACGACAGGACTGAGTATACTGGGCAGTCCATCGTTTGCTTCCCAACTCAAGCAAGATCAGAAGCGGGCGATCTTGGTCTTCCTGGGTGGTGGGCACAGTCAGTTTGAAACATGGGATCCAAAGCCGGGACGACCGACGGGTGGGCCGTTTACTTCGATTCCCACTTCCGTGCCAGGACTGCAGATTTGTGAAATGTTGCCGAAGATGGCCCAGCGGTTGAGCAAGCATACGGCCGTGATCCGGTCGATTGACACCGGAAACACGGATCATGACAAGGGGGCACGTGTTGTTTTGCGGGGTAATAGGCCCGACATTGGGCCGGCCAAATTTCCCACCCTTGGCGCAACTTTGGCTCGAGAGCTTGCCCAGCAGGACAGTCAAGTTCCCGATCACGTTGCCCTCTACACAACGGTTATTGGTTTTCCGGGAATGTTGAACCCCAGTCCTGGGATTGCCGGATGCCTTGGGTCTCGATGGGAGCCGATCAATATCCTGCGGGGTCTTGCCCCCGAAGCGAATATACTTCCCAAGTTCCTTTCCGATTTAGATCACAAGCAGCGGTCCGAACTGCGAGATTTGCTCAGTCAGCGATTTGCCCGGGGGCGTGAGCATGTTGACACGCTCGCCAGTCACAATGATGCCTATGCGCGTGTTCGTGGACTGATGGCGTGTGACCAGTTGTTTGATATTTCACAGGAATCGGAAACGGTACGCGAGAAATATGGGCCGACACTCTTCGGTAAGCAGGCACTTGTGGCCCGTCGTTTGGTTGAAGCCGGGGTGCCCTTTGTGCGTCTCAATCGAGGTTGGTGGGATAGCCATGGTGAGAATTTTGATATTCATCACGAACTCGTCCCCGAATTGGATGACGTGCTTTCGGTATTGCTGGATGATCTCGAGGAGCGAGGTCTGCTGGAACAGACCTTGGTGATCACGATGGCCGAGATGGGGCGAACGCCGAAGATCAATTCCATGCGGGGTCGGGACCATTACGCCGGGATGAGTGCCACCTTGTCAGGTTGCGGTATTCAGGGAGGCGCTGTTTTTGGCAAGACCAACGAAGACGGTACTGAAATCATCGAAGGAAAAGCTAGTATCCCAGAGTTTTTTGCTACCATTTTTCAAGCCCTGGGTGTTGATCATCAAAAAGAATATTACGCCGGTGATGGTCGACCCTTCACGCTTGTAGAATATGATACCGAGGCGATTGAGGAATTGCTGGTTTGACGCCTGCCGGCGCGTACTTTGTGAATTGCTTTTACATTCTGTTTTTATCGTGTCCCTACCTGCCTGCCAGATACCAACGGTTTTGTGCTGTTGGCGAAGCAGATTTCGACAAAGGCCAACATCATGCCAACGGTCATTCCGGAAAAGCTGAATAATTTGAAGTCCGTCAAGCTGGAGGGTGATCTTTTGAGCGTTGCGCGGGTTCCAGGAACGCAACGTTTGTTCGTTGGTAGTAACTTGGGAAAGATCTATGATCTGGACATGGCGGCTGAGAATCCGGAACCCGTCGTTGTAGAAGCACATGTCAGCTACGTCAGTGGTTTGGCAGTGGTTGGAGGGCATCTGATTTCTGCCGGATCGGATCACCGGATGATTTGGTGGCATCTTGAGACGCACGAGCAAGTCCGGTCGGTGGAGGCACATGAGAAATGGATTCGCAACTTGGCTGTTCATCCGGATGGCAAGACGGTTGCCAGCGTAGGTGACGACATGGTGTGTCGCTTGTGGAACGCTGAAACTGGAGAAATGGCGCGTGAGCTTCGAGGTCACCGAGCATTGACGCAGCATCATTTCCGGTCGAAGCTTTTCGCAGTGGCTTTCTCTGCAGATGGGCAACATGTGGCCACGTCGGACCAGGTTGGGCACACGGTCATCTGGGATTTTAACAGTGGCAAGGAAATTGCGACGCTGGAGGCACCAACATTCTACGAATGGGATACGACCGCCGAGGTATTCAATGACCACTCCTACGGTGGAGTTCGTGCGGTTGCCTTCTCTCCCGACGGCAAACAT
>Ga0310125_10001763_pt1 | contig 11067 bp, 5 predicted proteins | sample CB11b_Tmax_Bot8__FD_203508 | JGI IMG/M metagenome (GOLD analysis project Ga0310125, IMG submission 203508) | Marine microbial communities from Western Arctic Ocean, Canada - CB11b_Tmax_Bot8 | ecosystem: Environmental > Aquatic > Marine > Oceanic | place: Canada: Western Arctic Ocean | collected... | reverse complement strand
GGCTATTACGGCAACTTCTGTTATCTGCCGCTTTACATTTTCTGTGGCGAGCATCTGCTGTGCGCCAAGTTGCGTCTATTGGCTGTCAGCGATTTGTTATTTTCAATTGGTAGAGTCAGTATTGCCGTGGTCCGCACGGTGTTGGACGACACTGGAGCGTTTTCATTTATGACTCCCCGCTGCGCTGTGCCACAAACGCTCTGCCCTCCTCAAACAGTCGAAGGCGCGATGCGATCCGATCGACCAGCTCCTGTCGATTGGACAATCGTGCGTTTTTCCACGCCACTCTCGCGGTTGATACCGCGTCGTCGAAGCGGCCGGCGGCTGCGTATGCGGTCGCGAGGGTGTCCAAAATCAATGTGACATACGACGCGGCGAGCGGGTCGTGGGCGGCGGCGTGGCGGAAGGGATTGTGCACCGCCGAATGCCGCGCGAGTACGACGGCTCTGTTCGGCTGGCGCCGATTCGGATCCGGGTGAGTGGCGAGGATCCACGCGATGCCGCGAATCGCCAGTGAGGAACGGGGGTGCCGTCGCAGTTCATCCTCGTAGGATTCGATCGCTTCGTCGTACCGGCCCTGCTGTTCGAAGACGTCTCCCAGGTTATTGCGCGGCCCCGGCAGGTTGGCGTTGATCCTCAGCGCTTCCTGGAAGCAAGCGATGGCGTCGTTCGGTCTTTCCAGTTGAGCCATTACGATGCCGAGGTTGTTGTGCGCTACCGCATGTTCTGGCCGAATGCGCAGGACCGCGCGATACTTTTCGACTGCCTCGGTGACTCTTCCCTGTGTCAACAGTTCGTTTCCGAGATTGTTGTGGGCCATCCAGGCGGTCGGATTCCTGGCGATCGTGTCTCGCCACAATGATTCGTTATCGTGGTAGATCAACTGCTGCCGCCATGTCTGAGCAGTCAGGATCAACAGTATCAACGCGGCGCCGACGTAGGCCGGGCGCGTTCCATTCTTCCCGACCCGCCGTAGTATCTGAAGAATCGCTCCGATCACCAGCGCGATGATCGCGACGATCGCGAAGTACTGATAGTGGTCGGCCACGAACGAATACTTCAGAAAATAGAAATCGACGAAGCCCAGTGCGGGACTCAGCATCACCACGTAGCACACCATTGCGAACAGAATTGCCCGACACCATATTCGGCGACTCTGCCAGAACAGCGCCGCAAACAGCGCCAGGAGGGCAGCACCCGGCAGGTACGAAACAGCACTTCTCGGGTCGATTACCCAACGCGGATAAACGAAGATTAGATCGATCGGAAGCAGCGCCTTGAACAGGTAGAACCATACGGCCCAGCCGGCACCGGCCAGACGCGCCATGAAACCACCACTGTGCACCTGTGCTCCGGCCGTAACCATCTCGTTTCGAACCGGTTGCTGGACCACGGTCGCCAGGACGGCAACTGCGACATAGGGAAGACAACGAAGCACGTCGTCGCGGCGGATGGCGCCACGACGCCACCACGCGCTGGCGAGCAGAATGGCCGGCAGCGGAATCACTGCGGCCTTCGAGAGCATCGCGGCCGCGAAAAAAAGGACGGCCGTCAGGTATCTGCGCGCCCGATGTTCATCTTCATAGCGAAGGTGCGTCAGCAACGCCGCCAGGGAAAACAGCATCGACAGCAGATTCTTGCGTTGCGTGATCCAGGCCACAGTTTCCACGTTGACCGGGTGCAGGGAAAAGACCAGTGCCACCAGCCACGCCGCGGGCACGCGCAGACGCAGCAGAACGCGCCACGCGAGCAACGCACATGCGGCGTGCAGCAGCACGTTGACCATGTGATAGCCGCGCGGGTGCATCCCCCAGATCCGGTGTTCAAGCCAGTACGACGTCCACGTGACGGGGTAGTACTCTATTGACGAGAATGGTGCCAGCCAGATCCGCGCCGGGCTCGCATCCCTGACCAATTCATTCCTGGTCAGGTGTAGGTTGTCATCCCAGATGAAACCTCCACGCATCGCGGGGTAATACGCGGCCAGCGTCACGACGACCATTGCCAGACCGGCCAGGGTCTGCCGTCCGACAGCTCGGCGAGGCGTTTCGCCGGCGTCAGGTTCTTCGGAAACCGGATTCTGCATAAACGTCGTCCATCCGAACCGGCTGACAGCGTGCCGCACGACGTGACCACGAACCAGATATGTCGATGGTAACTTTTCGGGAAGCGAAACTCGAAATCTCCTTCAACCACCGAGCACCGCGAACTTATCCGCTCTCTGCTCGGTGTCCCCTGTAATTTCTGTGGCGATTCCCCAGGGCCGTCCCGCGTCAGGCCTCGTAAATCCGGACATTTGAGTAGACGCTGTCGCCGGCAGCCTGGGCGTCGCCGTCGTTGCCGAAGATCAGGAAGCTCACCGGGCCCATGAAGAACTGGCCCACTGGGATCAAGTAGTGCTTCGTGTTCGGCGCTGTCGGGCCGTAGTCGTAGCCCGCGTAGTACGCCCCGAAGTCGATCGTCGTGATCGCCGTCGGACCGCTCGGCTCGCCCGCCGGCAGGTTCGTGCCCAGACCGTTCAGCGTCGTCTGCACGTCCGGGTTCAGCGTGATCATGCCGTCACCGTTCACGTCGTTGAACGCCGAGTAACCGCCCACACCGATCGATGTCCCCAGACCGTTCAGCGTCCCCTGAACGTCAGGGTTCAGCGTCACGAACCCGTCGCCGTTGCTGTCCGACGGCAGAACGTTGAAACGGAACGCGAAGTCGCCGCCCGCGCTGCCGTCACCGGAGTTATGCGTGCTTGTCGAATCGACCCACTCGCCGTCGAGGACGTTGCTCGACATGTCGGTCACCGCGGCGCCCGTGGTGCCGTCCAATCGGATCCTCAGCTTGTCTGAGCCGATCGGAGCGCTGAGCGTCCAGACCGCCTGGTATTCGCCCGTCGGGCCGGTTTCGGCCTGGAAACCGGAGTAGCCGTAGCTGCCCACGTTCACGCCGGTGAGCACCAGGTCGCCCTGGTCGACGTTCACCTGCTCGTTGAAGCGGATGATCACCTGGTCCGCGTTGACCCACGGCACTGCGTCGAGCTGGTCCGCGGATCCTACGGGGAATGCGTACCCGCGAGTCCCGCCGGCGCCGACCGCCTCGAACTGATCGAGGAACGGCCCGGTCCACGCCGTGGAGCCGATGAGGACTTCGCTCACCTGTGGCGGCGGGTCCGCCTCGAGCACCTGCACGTTCGTGAAGTAGATGTCGCCTGATGCCAGGGAGTCGTCGTCGTTGCCGAAGAACAGGTAGTTTTGCGACCCGGTCGTGTACGCCCCCAGCGGGATCGTGTAGTGCTTGGTGTTCGGTGCCGACGGCCCGTAGTCGTTAAAGTCCTGGTTCTCCCAGATCTGCCATCCGTAGACCTGGAACGCTGCGGGGCTCTTGACCGCCAGGTCGGTGTCGAAGCCGATCGCGTGAACCTCGCCCTGGACCGGGCTGCGGAAGTCGAACTCCAACACGGTGTTCGCAGTGATGTTGTAGGGCAGGTCGATCTTCTTCCAGTTGTTGCCCGTCATGTGCAGCGTCGCGCCACCGTCCTCGACCGTCGCCGTGCCGCTGACGTCCTGAACGCCGTCGAAGGAGTCGATCGTGTAGGCGCCGAAGTCGACCATCCCCGGCAGCGGCGGATCGACGGTCCCCGTGATCGTCTCGGTGTTGCTCCAGGCCAGAGCGTCGTCCTGGGCCCGGGCGAAGTACCGGTTCGTGCCCATGGGGAAGGCGGTCGTCGAGCCGGTCCAATCCCAGCCGCCGGCGCTGCTGTTGTCGGTGCCCAGAAGCTCATCAGTTCCCACTTCCAGCGAACCGCTGCTGTTGCTGTCGCGGTAGAACTTGGCCAGCAAGACCGTGCCATCGCTGTCGGTCACGCCGTTCGCCGTCAGCGTCAGGTTGTTGCCCCGAAGCACCGGATCCGGTGCGGGGCTGAGTGAAACGATCGAAGGCGGTACGTTCGGGACCGGATCCACCGTCCCGGTGATCGTCACGGTGTTGCTCCACTCCGGTTCATTGTCCTGGGCCCGGGCAAAGTATCGATTCGCCCCAAGGGGAAACGCCGCCGTCGAACCGGTCCACGTCCATCCGCCGGCGCTACTGGTGTCGGCGCCGAGCAACAGATCAGTCCCCACTTCCAGGGATCCGCTGCTGTTGCTGTCACGGTAGAACTCAACCTGCACGACCGTACCATCGCTGTCGGACACGCCGTTCGCCGTCAAGGTCAGGTTGTCGCCCTGATTCACCGGATCCGGACCGGCATTGAGAGAAACGATGACCGGTGGCACGTTGGGCGGCGGCCCGCTGTCGTACACCTGGACGTTGGTGAAATAGCTGTCGCTCAGGGTCAGGCTGTCGTCGTCGTTGCCGAAGAACAGGTAGTTGTACGCACCAGTCGTGTACGTGCCCAGGGGAATCGTGTAGTGCTTCGTGTTCGGCGCCGACGGGGCGTAGTCGTGAAAATCCTGGTTCTGCCAGACCTCCCAACCGTACACCTGGAACGACGCGGGGCTGTTGGTAACCAGGTCGACGTCGAAACCGATGGACTGAATCTCGCCCTGCACCGGGCTGCGGAAGTCGAACTCCATCAAAGTGTTCGCCGTGACGTTGTAGGCGAAGTCGACCTTCTTCCAGTTGTTGCCCGTCAGGCGCAGCGTCGCGCCGTTGTCCTCGACCGTCGCGGTGCCGGTGACGTCCTGGCCACCGCCGTAGGAGTCGATCGAGAAGGCGCCGAAGTTGATCAGGCCGGGCATCGGCGTGCCTTCGTATACCTGGACGTTGGTGAAATAGCTGTCACTTAACGCCAGGAAGTCGTCGTCGTTGGCAAAGAACAGGTGGTTGTACTGCCCGGTCGCGAACTGCCCCAGCGGGATCGTGAAGTGGACCGTGTTCGGCGCCTTGGGGCCGTAGGTATTGAAACTCTGGTTCTGCCAGGTGTCCGACCCGTACAACTGAAACGACAGGGGGCTGCCGACCACCAAGTCGGTGTCGAAGCCGATCGCCTGGATCTCGCCCTCCCTGGGGCTGCGGAAGTCGAACTCCATCAAAGTGTTCGCCGTGACGTTGTAGGCGAAGTCGACCTTCTTCCAGTTGTTGCCCGTCAGGTGCAGCGTCGCGCCGTTGTCCTCGACCGTCGCGGTGCCGGTGACGTCCTGGCCGCCACCATACGAATCGATCGAGACGGTGCTGAAGTCGATCGCCCCCGGCAGCAGCGGCGGCGAGACGGGCAGGATCATCTCGAGGACGTCCGTGCCGGTAAACAGGAAGAGCGAATTGCCTTCTCGAAAAGCGCTGACCGTGCCGTCTTCTCCCACGCCCCAGCTGGCGTACCCCCTCGCATCCCTTACGAAAGTCTTGAAATCAGTCGTCGTGCCATAAATGATCTGGGGGTTGCCCCCCTCACCCCACGCGACGAGGAATTCGTCCTCGTTGGATCCGTTCTTTCCCAGGTAACCGATGAACTTGGGCCGAAACTCCGTTGACGGTGTGGTCCACGGTTTGCTCGAGTTGATCGTCGAATTTTCAGCGAAATAGTTGAAGTTGATCCCGTCGCTCGAGGTGGCGAAGCCCAATTCGGTGACGGACCCGTCATTCGTTAATTCGGTGGTGCCACGCATGAACGCCAGCCACGTGTCGTCCGGGAGGCGACTGATGTAGTTGTAGCTGGTCGCCTCGTTGGCCCAATCCTCATCGGTCGTGTGCAGGACCGGAACGATATCGTCGACACTCACGACGCTGTACGAGGGATCCGTAAGAATCGTCCAGTTGTGACTGGACAAGTCCGGTGTCGTGGCCAGTGCGGTCATCTGAAAGCCTTGCCCGGGATAACTAGGGTTAGCGTCCCAGGCGCTGTGGAAGTGGTTGAAGTAATGAAAGTACAGATGCCAGAGCTGCGTGTCCTCGTTCCAGACGACTGTGGGGCTCGAATAGTGGCTCGGGTCGCCCGGGTTCGGACCGGCCGGGTTGTAGTTCGGTACCGTCAGGACCTTGCTGTCTGTCGGCGAAATCTTCGTGTACGGGCCGTCGATGGTGGTGGCCACCGCGGCGCCGATCCCGGACATCGGATCGTGATGCGCGTAGTAGTAGTAATAATTGCCGTCGGGGTTCAGACCGTGCGTGTTCTTGACGACCGTGGGGTAACCGAGAGTCGACAGCCCCCCGGAGGGCCAGGCCGGATTTCCGAACGAACTGTGCTCCCAGTCCTGGGTTCGTGTGAGAATCTGCGTCGAGGAATCGACCGTCAGCGGCAAGGGCGCGTTCAGGTCGCTCAGGTCAACAATCTGGAGGTTGCCGTCCAGCAGCGTCGACAGCAGCATACGCGGCTCGAGCGCCTCGAGGGTGCATGGCAGAAAGACTGGCTCCGCCTCGGCGGCGCGGAGTCGGCACGCGGCGCGGTGATCCAGCCACTGCCGTCGACAGGACGAAAGGTGCCGGCAAACCAGTGACGTCAGCCGCATGATCAAACGAAGGCCTCTCAACGGTGGAACGCTCATCCCCAGAGGCGACTCTTTTGGACCCTTCTCCACCAATGGGTAATGTTCCCCATAGGACGCGGGGCCGTTTATCCTAGCGTTGAGCGGCACGTGGGCGCGAATCCGGGCCCGATTCCGCGTCGTTATCATACGAATCTCCCAGGAATACCAGTTATTCCAACGCCAGCGGCGGTCGAAATCGCAAGACCGCTTCTGGCAGTCGGTGACATGAATGAACGAATCCGCGGCATCATCGCAACGCGACAAGGACACCCCGTCGGTGTCCATCGTGGTTCCCACTTATCGCGAGGTCGAAAACCTGCCGTACCTGGTTGAGCGGATCGAACAACTGCGCGCCGAAACCGGGATCGTGCTCGAAGTGCTGATCGTCGACGACGACAGCCGCGACGGCACGGTGGAGCAGGTTAAGGCACTCAACCGGGACTGGGTTCGTCTTACGGTGCGAACCGACGAGCGCGGCCTGAGTTCCGCGGTCATTCACGGTCTGGGCCTGGCCAGTCACCAGATCGTGATCGTCATGGACGCGGACCTGAGCCATCCGCCGGAAAAGATCCCGCAGATGATCGCGGCCCTGGAAGCCGGGGCCGAATTCGTCGTGGGGTCGCGTTATGTGGCCGGCGGATCGACCGACGCCTCCTGGGGCCTGTTCCGCTGGATCAACAGCAAGATCGCCACGCTTCTGGCCCGCCCGCTGACGAACCTGCGCGACCCGATGACTGGCTTCCTGGCCGCACGCCGCGCGTCGATCGAACCGGCGTTGTGCCGCGGCGACCTGAACCCGATCGGATACAAGATCGCACTGGAACTGATCGTCAAGTGCCGCTTCCGCAACATTGCCGAAATTCCCATCCATTTCGCCGACCGGCGCCACGGCCGCAGCAAGCTGACGCTCGGCGAGCAATTGCGATACCTCCTGCACCTGCGGCGGCTGTTCGCGTACAAGTTATTCCATCGGCGCTGACCGGCCGCATCGCGGGCCCCGAGTCAGGCTCTGTCTGACGGATCTTCCTGGCATCGACCGGCTGCAGCTTCCGCTGGCGGCGTCGGCCTGCATCGCCGATACTCAACGGTATCGCCTGCTTCTGCCTCCTTGCCAGCGAACGCTTCGCTCGGTCTTTGGCCAACGGCCGATCCGTCAGACAGAACCTAGGACAATTCGACATGCTGCGCATCGGCGTGCTTCAGGTCTGGCAGGAGTCAAACCATTTCAATCCGGTCGTGACGACCGTGAAAGACTTCGAGTCCTTTCTTGTCGGTTTCGGTCGCGAGGGTCTGGAACGGTTTTCCGAAGGCGAGGAAGTCGGCGGTTTCGTCGAGGGTCTGCGTGCCTGGTCGGCGCCGGCGGAACCCGTCGGCCTCTTCATGGCCCAGGCGTGGCCGTACGGGCCGGTCAGCACCGAGGCGGCGCAGTGGCTGCTCGATCAACTGACCGAGTCGCTTTCCGGCGCGGGCGAATTGGACGGGCTGCTCTGTTCGCTGCACGGTTCGATGGTCTCGCAGGACACCGACGATCTGGACGGTGCGTTGCTGCAATGCGTGCGCCGATCGGTGGGTCCAACGATTCCGATCGTCGCCACGATCGACCTGCACGCGTACCTGACCGATGCCATGCTGGAACATGCCGATGCACTGGTGGCCTATCACACCAGCCCCCACATCGATCGCCTTCAGACCGGACGGCGCGGGGCGAGCGTGCTCGAGGCGATCTTCGGCGGCGCCAATCCGGTCGCGGGCGTGACGCGTCTTCCCATGATCACCTCCGGCGAGAAGACCGTGACCCACGGGCCCGCCCTGGCACCGGTCTTCGAGAAGCTGCGCGAGTTGGAACAGCAGCCGCAGGTGCTCAGTGCCTCGGTGCTGATGACTCAGCCGTGGCTGGATGTTCCCAAACTCGGTTGGTCGATCTTGGCGATCACCGATGGTGATCGGCCGCTGGCCGAGCGCGCCAGCGAAGAGCTGGCCGAGATGTGCTGGCAGCGGCGGACATCGTTCCTGTCCGACGATTTCTGCGACGCGCCGCAAAGCGTCGACCGTGCCCTGGCGTGCGACGGCAAGCCGGTGGTGATCGCCGACGGCGCCGACTCCACGAACTCGGGCAGCCCGGGGGACAGCGTCCACCTGCTCGCGGCGATGATCGATCGATCGATTCCCGACGGGGCGCTAACGATCATGGTCGATCCCGAAGCCGTGGATCACGCGCGTGCCGCGGGCGAGGGCGGGACGTTCAATCTTGCCGTCGGGGGCAAGCGCGATCATATCTATTCGCGCCCACTACAAGTGAGGGGTACCGTCCAGGCACTTCGTCGGGCGCGCTACGTGCTCAGCGGGCACCTCGGTGACCGGATGCCCATCGACATGGGCAATGCGGCGATCGTCAAGATTGCGGACGTCACGCTGCTGCTGGTCGAGAAGACGGGGCCGGGCAGTTCGCCGGCGATGTACCGATGCGTGGGTCTTGAACCGGAGGAATTCAAGATCGTCGTCGTCAAGTCACCCGCCGGCTTTCGCGCCGAGTTCGAACCCATCGCCGCAGAAATCATCCTTACCGCGTGCCCGGGCTGCGCCAATCCGCACATCGCTCAGGTGCCCTACAGCCGAGTGGACCGCCCGGTGTGGCCCCTGGACGACATCGACGACCGACGCGCCGTTCCGTGGTGTCGGGTGAACGAATAAGAAAGCGGGAATTCAACGAAGCGTGGCTAAAACCCCCTCTCCAACCGGGAGAGGGTCGCGATGAGGGGTTGGTCAAACGACCACTGTTCACCGACCATCGACCTCGGATGCCGCGAAGAATGACGGTTCACCTTCGGCGAGACGGTCGAGGATGAGGCTCGCGGCGTCGGGTCGGATGGCTTGCGGGATCTGTCCAAGGACAACGGCCTGAACCACCTCGTCCTGGTTGGTGAGCCACTCGAAGACGCGCCTGACGATTTCCAGGTCGCGCAGTCCCGTTCGCTCGGCTATCGCGGCAACGCACTGGCTGGCCTCGTCGGTCAGAGCAAGCGGTGACACAGGTTGCGGCGGCGACGGCTTTGGTGCTCGCTGTGGGTTGACAGGTGGTGCGGTGTCTTTCGGCGTTCGCTCGACGGGTGCCGGGCGCTTTGGTACGGCCGGTCGCGGCTCGACGGCGGGCCGGTGCCGCACGACCTTGGGTCGCGGTTGGTACAGCAGCGATGCCGATCCAGTCTTTCTATCGACCATCATCTCGATCGTGGCCGACAGGCCGAGCCACTGTGAGCCGCCCCAGACGCGACTGAAATGGTCGCGCGAAGGATGCCGCCCGGGCAGGCGCAACCACAGCTCATCGTCGTTGGCGGCCGGGTCCGGCAGGATCCGAGGCGCGAAGTGAAGACCGAAGTTCCCGTAGCCGCCGACGAGTTGGCGGCCGGCGGCGGCCACCTGATCCACGGGAGCCGGTTCGCCGAACAGGACCAACAGGCGGTAACCGCCGACGCCGTCGATCTCTTCGAGGATCGGATCCAGCCCCACCGTCTGAAGCATTTCGTGCCAGCGCAGAGCCGCCTGGAAATTGACACCGGGCGTCACCGGGTCGTCTTCGCCGTGCCGTTCAACTTCGATGGCGAGCCAGCGCGCCGTTCGCGAATCACTGCTGCTGGCCAGGCCGATGACCTGTGCCGGATCGTTCGCGGCGTAGTGCGCGGCAATCAATTTGTTGGTGAGTTGCCCGACCAGCGTGCGAGTTTCCTGACCATTGACACGCTTGCGCGGCGGGACGTAGACCTGCCAGACATCGTCGCGGTTGATCAGGTGCTGCCGCGTCCAGTGTGCGAGTCTGGGGGCCTGCTCGGTCCAGATCAACGATTGCGGGCACGAACGTTTTGGCCAGATCATGACGCAGAACACTCCCTTGTCGGAAACCGTCTCACGCCGTTATCGGCAGCCGTGCCGGCAACCTTTGATCACGCGGCCCACCGGTGTGAAATCAACCCCAAACCATCGTTCGCGCCGTTCACAGACCATAGAAACGGTACGGCCTGCACGATCGGCCGCCGGTATGATGGCGGCGTGGTCGCTGCAGAAGACCGTCGATGCCAAAGCGAGAACAATGTCCGCCAGTGCCGTTTCCAATTCGAAGCCTCGAGCGCGAAAAAAGCTGCTGCTGGTGTCGGCCTGCATCCTTTTGTGGGCCGCGGTCGTTGCATGTGCCCTCGAACTGTGGGCCGTCGCGATGCTTCGCCGCGGGCACGGGATCCTGGCGAAGCATCAGGTGGATCGAGAGATTCGCAAGGTCGCCGAAGCGTTCCACAAGGATCTCTGGGCGCATCCGTGGAAGCTATACAAGCCGCATGCCGCAGTCCGCATCGACGTGGATGGCAAGACCTATTCGACCACGATCAACAGCTTTCACTTGAGGGGACCCGAATTCATTCGAAAGCGCGGCGCCCTGGTGATCGCGTGCCTTGGCGGCTCGACCACCGTGAACGGCCCAACCAACAGCGAGACCTACCCCGCGTTTCTCGAAGGCATGCTCAACGAAAACTCGTCACGCCCCATCGTGGTGGTGAATGCCGGCGTTTCGGCACGTTTGTCGGAAGACTACATCCATCAGGTGCGCATCCTGATGACGAACGCGAAA